>Ga0187894_10006019_pt1 | contig 12083 bp, 7 predicted proteins | sample GBC1701081metaG_FD_136650 | JGI IMG/M metagenome (GOLD analysis project Ga0187894, IMG submission 136650) | White microbial mat communities from a lava cave in the Kipuka Kanohina Cave System on the Island of Hawaii, USA - GBC170108-1 metaG ...
AACGAACCGCTGCTCGGTCTGGTGGTGCAGATTCCTCCCGCCGAAGCGATTCAACAGTTCAGCGTCTCGACCTCGAACTACGACGCCGAATTTGGCCGAGCCGTCGGCGCCGTCATCAACGTGACCACGCGCCCGGGAACGAACGAATTTCACGGCAGCCTCTTTGAATTTCACAACAACAGCGCCTTCAAAGCGCGCAACTATTTCAACCTCGTCCGCAACGCGGAGGGTAAGCTCCCCGTGCCGAACGCCATCAAGAATCAGTACGGCGGAACCTTCGGCGGCCCCATCATCAAAAACCGCACCTTCTTCTTCGGCGATTACCAGGGACAGAATCAGCGCTTGGGGCGCACGCCACAAATCGTCAGCGTGCCGACGCAGGCTTTCCGCGACGGCGATTTCACCGGCGCGACCACGATTTATGATCCGACGACCGGAAATGCGAACGGCAGCGGGCGCACGGCTTTTGCCAATAACAGAATTCCCGCCGCGCGCATCAGCCCGGTGGCGCAGAACATCCTCAAGCTGTTGCCGCTGCCGAATCTGCGGGACGCCACCGGCGCCTTTCTCACCACCAACAACTACCTGCCGCCAGCGATCCCGTTCAAGCTCGACACGCAATCGTTCGACGTGCGGGTGGATCATCAGTACAGCGACAAGACCAACTTCTTCGCAAAGTACAACTACTTTCAATCCACAATGTCTGACCCGTCGGTGTTCGGCGACATCGGCGGCCCGACGGCCATTGGCGATTTCAACTCGCTGGCCGAAGGGAAGGGCCGCAATCAGGTCGTGACGCTCAACGCCACGCACACTTTCAGTTCCACGTTGACGACCGAAGCCCGCTTCGGCTTCACGCGCTACTTCCTCAACGCCGCGGGGGCGGGCTTTACCCGCGACCTCTCGAAGGAAGTCGGGATCAGCGGCTCGAACGAAAATGATCCGGCGCACAAGGGCCTGGCGGTGATTGACATCGAGAACTTCTCGACCTTCGGCCAATCCTTCAACTTTCCGACGATCAACGGCGATAACATTTTCGATTGGATTAACAACTGGACAAAGGTCGCGGGTAGTCACACCTTCAAGTGGGGCGCGGACATTCGCCGCCTGCGCATGGACCGCCTGCAGATTCAGGGGATCGGCGCTTTCGGGCCGCGCGGCCGCTTTGAATTCCGTCCGACGGTCACGGCGCTCTGCACGCCGAACGCCAGCGGCGCCTGCGTTTCGTCCCAAACCAGTCTGGCCAACTCCTTCGCCTCATTCCTGCTTGGAGCGCCGGATCGCATCGGTCGCGCCAATTTCACGACCACGCCGACCAATCGCACCACGCACCTGTTCTTCTTCGGACAGGACACCTGGCAGGTCACGCCGCGACTGACGTTGAACCTCGGGCTGCGCTACGAAATCTACACGCCCATCGCCTCGCGCCTCGCGGGCGGCCAGGGCAACTATGATCCCGAAACCAACAACCTGCTGGTCGCGGGCGTCGGCCAGGTCGGGTTGTCAGCCGGAGTGAAGACCGACTGGAACAACTTCGCGCCGCGCGTCGGCTTCGCTTACCGCTACAAAGACAAGACTGTGGTGCGAGGCGGTTTCGGCATCAGCTACTTCACCGCGCGCTTCGGTTTCACCGGCGGCACGCTCTCGACCAGCTTCCCCGTCATCGCCGACCAGCAGATCGGCGTGACCGGTGATTTCATCTCCGCCGGGACGATCTCGAACATTCCCGCATTCACGCCCGTGCCGATTCCATCGAGCGGCATTATCAATCCGGCGCCCGCGCTGTCGCTCTTCGCCGTGCCCTTCGATAACGCCCTGCCGATGGTCTTGAGCTACAACCTGACCGTGCAGCGCGAACTGGCGCCGGGCTTGAGTCTGGAGGTCGGCTACATCGGCAACCGCGGCTACAACCAGCCTTTCAACAAACGGCTCGACGCTTCGCCGCCGGGAACCGGAACGGCGGGCATTCCGCTCAACCAGAAGTTCGGGCGCACGGCGCAAACGACGCTGCGCGCTTACGGCGTGGATTCGTTCTACAATTCGTTGCAGACACAACTGGAAAAGCGTTTGTCGCATGGCGTCTCGTTCGGCGCATCCTATACCTGGTCGCGCTCGACCGATTTCACGAGCAACAACGGCGGCCTCTTCAATCCGATCTTCCTCGAATTGAATTACGGCCCGTCCGATTTCGACCGCACGCACACGCTGGCGATCAATCACACGTGGGAACTGCCGTTCGGCAAAGGCAAGTCGTATCTCAACAGCGGCCCACTCGCGGTGATTCTGGGCGATTGGCAGGTGAACGGAATCCTGAGCGCTTACAGCGGACGCCCGTTCAGCGTGACGATGAGCAATGCCGCGCTCAACGGCGGGCCGGGCAACAACCAGCGGCCAGATCAATTGCGCCAGCCTTCGATCTCCGGCACGGTCGGGCCGGGCACGACCTGGTTCGACGTGACCGCGTTTGCCAATCCGATTCCCGCCGGGGCGACGCCGCGTTACGGCACGGCAGGCCGTAACAGCCTACGCGGACCGGGCTATGTCAATTATGACTTCTCGGTCTTCAAGAACTTTCAGATCCGGGAAGGCATGCGCGTCGAGTTCCGCACGGAGTTCTATAACCTGACCAACACGCCCAAGTTCGGCCAGCCGAACGGGAATTTCTCTCAGGCGAGCTTCGGCGTGGTCAACACGACCTTCAACAACGCGGGCGAGCGCGAAGTGCAGTTCGCGTTGCGGTTCCTGTTCTAAACGACAACCGATACGGCCTCTCCGGTCAGGAGACGACCGGGCCGGGCGGTCTGGCGATGGCGCTGGCTGTGAGAGAGTACGAACGTCTGGCTATTCGCGCGGCGGTCGAGCAATCGAGCGCGCTCGCACGGCTGGCACGGTTGGTCTATCTGTTGTTCGGTGATTGGGAGCCAGCCAGTTGGCTGAACGCGGCGTTGATCGCCAGCGGTCCTGAGCATCTCAGTGATTTGTGTTGAAGGAGAAACTATCGCGCTCGTAAACACTACAATAATGATTATGACCAAAGCAGAAAACATTACTGATTTGACGGGACGCATCGCGGTCGTGATCGGCGGCACGTCCGGGTTGGGGCGCGCCATCGCCATTGGCTTGGCGCGTTCCGGCGCGCACGTCGTGCCAGCGGGTCGCCGCCAGCAACTGGTCGAAGAAGTCTGCGCTGAAATCGAAGCCTGCGGACGTGAAACCTTGCGGCGGACGGTGGACGTCGCCGAACGCGAATCAATTGACGCGCTACGCGATGCGGTGATGAAGCGTTTTGGCGGCACTACTGGGAGCATGTATATTCTCGTCAACGCCGCCGGGCGCACGGCGCGCTGGGCCACCGCTGAAGTAGACGAAGCGGAGTGGGCGGCGATGATGGACACGAATTTGACGGGGATGCTGCGGGCGTGCCAATCGTTTTACGAACCGCTAAAACAAAGCGGGCGCGGGCGCATCATCAACATCGCCTCGCTCGCTTCCTTTGTCGCGTTTCATGAAGTCGCAGCTTATGGCGCTTCGAAGGCGGGCGTACTCGCCCTGACCAGAAGCCTAGGCGCGGAATGGGCGCGCGACCGGATCAACGTCAACGCGGTCGTGCCGGGTGTCTTTCCGACGGAACTCAATGCGGAGTTACTCGACGGCACGGAGCGCGGGCGCGAGCTTCTGCTACGCACACCGATGCGCCGTTTCGGTCGTCCGGAAGAATTATTCGGCGCAGTTGTATTTCTCGCCTCCGATGCGGCGAGTTTTATCACCGGACAAACGATTGCGGTTGATGGCGGCTTTCTCGCGTCAGGAGTTAATTCATAAAAGACGGCTGTACAGCTTGCTGGGCACTCCGTTATATCAACGGAGATGCATATTGAAATTCAACAGGCGCTATCGGCAAAGGCGGAAATGCTCATTCGCAAACTGGTCGCAGAGGTCTTTGAGGCTTTTGTGGATCCTGCCATCACCACCAGGTTCTGGTTCACTAAAGGCAGTGGAAGGTTGGAAAAGGGCAAACAGATTGATGAGAGGACTGTTTATCCTGTTCCCCTTGTTGACTATGAAATCGTTTTGGATAACGACAAGCTGTTTCCGGGGTATCCTTATATTTCTTTTTTGAAGAATCAGGAGAAGAAATAGTAACTTCGGGTGTGAAGCGGCTTGATCTCATTTGACCAGGCTGTCTTCAATCCAACTTCTCAGTTCGGGCGTCCGGTTAATGCTGGAAATGAGGGTCACGTTTAATCGCTTCAGCTTGATCGCCAGCCGGTCGTGAGAATAAGGCTCCAGCTTCTCGATGAAGCGCAGGTTGACGATTTCGCTCCGATTGAGGCGGAAGAAAAGGAGCGGATCGAGACTTTTTTCCAGTTGGGTCAGGCTTTCATGCAGCGGGTAACGCGCGCCCTGCCCATCGTAAGCGAACGGGATCTCGTCCTGTATTTGAATATAGGCCACGAAGCGCGTCTCAAGCAGGTAGATTCCGCCGCGAGCCTTGATGACGAACCGCTCTTTGTATCCAGGCTGAGTCAGGGCGGCTTTCAACTCGCGGAGCAGGTCCTGGCCGAGGAGCGTGAAACTGCGCCTGAGTTGCTCGAACTTCCGCATCGCCGCGGCGAATTTCTCGTATTCAATGGGCTTGAGCAGATAGCCGATGCCATTCTTGTCGAAGGCCGGCAGCAGAAAGTGATCGTAAGCCGTGGTGAAGATGATCGGGCAGGGTATCTCCACCTGATCGAAGATGCGGAAGGCGTTGCCGTCCAGAAGTTGAATGTCTGAGAGAATCAGATCGGGCGCCGGATGCTCCCGAAACCAACACACAGCTTCTTTGACGCTGGCCAGGACGCCTGCAATAGAGGCCTCGGCATCGTACCGGCGAAGAAAATCGCACAGTTGCTCGGCGGCCGGCGGTTCATCTTCGATCACGACTACTTTCATGCGTTGACCACTTTCAGCAGCGGCAGCCTGACCGCGAAACTCTCCGCCTCGCGGCTGACTTCGACGGGCCTGTCGGTCAGCAGGCGGTAGCGCGCCTGCAGGTTTTCAAGCCCTGTCCCGGCGGAATCGGACGCCGGTGATTTGGGACGGAGTTGATTGCTGACCGTCAGATAATCGCCTGCCATTGCAATCCTCACGAGCAATGGCAGCCTCGCGCTCCCTTCGTTGTGCTTGACGGCGTTTTCAATCAGCCCTTGCAGCGCCGTAGGGATTATCATGTGTTTCTGGGCTTGTTCAGCGGCCAGCGCCACCTCGAAGCGATAAGCCAAGCCGAAGCGCTGCTCCACCAGGTAAATGTAGTTCCTCGCGAACGCCAGCTCTTCGTCCAGCGACACGATCTCCGCATCCCGGTGTTGCAGGATGTAGCGGTAGAGGCGGGTGAAATGCGTGACGAACTCGCTGGCCGCCGCCGGATTTCTCTCGACCAGCGAAGAAAGCACATTGAGGTTATTGAAGAGAAAGTGCGGGTCAACTTTCTGCTGCAGGAGCTTGAGCTGCGTTTCCACCTGCGCGCGCTGTGCAAGAAGCAGGTTCTCGCGCATTTTGCTCAAATCGTCCAGATAGAGATAAGAGATATAGCCGTTGATGATCAGCGCCAGGAAGGGACCGATGAGAATCAGCTCCGCGAAATAAGAAAAAGGACCGCGGTGCTTGCCGAAGACCAAAGATTCAATGACAAACATGAATACTATCGTTACCATCAGGCAAAGTATGGTGCTCACGACGGACAGCGTGATGTATTTGGTGATATCCGTGGAACGATTGGCGCGCAGGTCAATCTCCCGCTTGATCAGTTTCGTAATCGCCAGAGAGATCAGACAGAAGGCGAAGACATAGAAAGGCGCATCCCAGTGATAGACAAGTCGCTTGAATGAACCCGCGACGAGCAGCTTCAAGGGAAGTAAAAATAGAACACAGTAAATAAATAAACCCAGAATGGGTAGCGCCCTGGACTTCACGGCGATTTCCTTTCGAGCTGAAATTTGTGAACAGCGTTCGTTCGATTTGCTCCGATGGTATCGCGCTGTCCGCACGGCCTGCAACTCATCAGTCCGGTTTGCGATCGAGTGTGGGACACAGCCTGTGTCCCACACTCACAAGCCAATTGATCTGCGACCAAGTTGCCACCATTGGGAATCGGGCACGCGGTCAGAAGCTGAGTCGCGCGCCGAACTGAATCCACCGTGCGCCGTCAGTCCGGTTCGGCGGGACCACTTGACTCGTGAACACGCCAAAGTTAGCCGGGCTACTCAGACTCAAAGATGGCGCGGCCAGGTTGACGTGGTTGAAGATATTGAAGAAGTCGGCCGAGAACTCGAACCGCAACCGTTCTGTAATCCGCGTTTGCTTGCCCACGCGGAAGTCCAGGTTCCAGAAACCCGGGCCTCGGAAATAGGTCGCTCGCCCCTGACGGCCGTCCTGGCTGAGCAGGATGCGGCGAAATGAATTGAAGGCAGCTTCCGGATTCGCAAACAAGTTCAGCCCCGATCCGCGCGCGGCCGGATTGCCCGCAGTACCCACTCCGCCCGATCCGGCAACACCTGTATGCACACTCGAGTCAAGGGAAGATGGACGCGTGAGCGGAATGGCCCCCTGGGTGGGGACGCCAGCCACGGTACCGCCAAAGACCCCGGCATTGTCGGCCACAAAGAATGGCAGGCTCGTGAACGCTCGATAAATCCCGGACAGATACCAGCCGCCGACCGCTCGCTCCTGCCAGCCGCTGGCAGCCCAGCGTTTCCCCGCTCCAAACGGCAGGTCGTAAGTGAAGATCGCATTGAAAACATGGCGCCGATCCGACTGGGCCGGCCCATAGTCAACGTCCGGGTCGAAGGGCGTGCTGATTAACGCGAGATTGTTCTGAACGTCTCCGACCTGGTCGAGCGACTTGGCCAGCGTATAGTTCAAATCGAATTGCAGGCCGTGCCACGGCCGGTTCCGCAGCGTGGCAATCATGGCGTGGTAGTTGGATCGCCCGCCGTGCGTGGCCATTAGAATCGCCAGCATCTGAAGATTGTTGTAGGCCGGCAGGCCGAGAGCCGTCTGCCGGATGGCGCCCATTTGCAAAAACAAGGTGGCCACGGCGTTGGTTTGGAAGAGGGCGCCGAAGTTAGTCGTCAGAAATGCCGTACCGAGACCGGGCAACTGGTTTTCAAACCAGGGCTGCGGCTGCATGCTGGCCGGGCAGGTAAACGACCCGAAAGTCTTGCCGGCATCTCCCCGGATCACGCAGGCCACCTTATCGAAGGCCTCCGCGAAGACCTGTCCGCTGGCGGCATCCTTGAAGAAATATGGCGCAGCGTCGAGATCAACTCCCCGCGGCAGATCGCGCCCCAGCCGGCTGATATAACCCACCTCCATAATCAGGTTAGCCGGCAGCTCGCGTTGAACCGTGAAGTCAATCAGGTAATTGCGCCCGATTTTCCGTTCGGGGTCGGTTGCGAAGGTCGTTCCACCAGAGAGGATCGCAGGCACGATGGGCGACGTGGCCGCAGTGAAGGCGGGGATGGGGACATTTCCGTCCCACCCAAGGCGAAAAGCCGAGAGGCCGCGATTGCCAGAGCCGGCGCTGGCATTGCAACCCGCCCCCGGCGCCCCGGATGCGTTGCACGCCGGCGCGGTCGCTTGCAGCGCCTGGCCAAAGCCGATGCCGAAGGCGGGGGGCAGGATCACGCTGACGGTATTCACACGGTCGTGGACGATGCCAAACCCCGCGCGCACCACTGTGCGGCGGTCGCCAAACAGACTTTTCAGGAAGCCGCTGCGACCACTGCTGTAGGATGGATTCCAGGCCACAGCGATTCTGGGGCCGAGGTTGCTGTAGTCCGTATCAAACAGCGTATCGCGGTTGGAATCCTGGATGGGACGAACACCAAGGGTGGGGTTGAACACCCGACCCTGCAAGGCCGCCTGGCGTTTGGCCTCAAGGTAGCTCTTGGCCGTAAAAACTTCGCCAGTGTTCAGGTCAGTCACAAAGGCGATGCGGTCCAGCTTCTCCTTGGGTGGCGTCTGCCAACTGTAGGTCAATCCATAATTCACGGTCAGCGATGGACGCAGGCGCCACGTATCCTGGAAGTGAAACTGAAAATATTTCATCTTCGTGTCGGTCACCAGGTCATTCCCAAAGGGCAGAGGTTTCAGGCTGCCATCTCGCGCGCCCACGATGCTGAGATTGTCCAACATGCCCAAGGTCGCGGCGTAAAGGTTATTCCACTGCGAGACATCCTGGGTGCGCAAACAGTTGGTAGTCAGGGTCGCGCTGCAAGCCGGCGGCCTGTTGGTCGCGGGGATCGTCAGGAAGCTGCCCGAAGCCAAGGCGGCGATGGGTCCCGTCAGGGAGCTCACCTGGTCGTTGTGAACGAAGAGAAAAGGCAGCGAGCGAATCTCTCCGCCGAAACTGAAGGTGTGCGAACCTTTGGTCCAGATGACGCTATCGGAATACTGAATGTTGCGATCCCTGAGGATTTGGGTGCGGGCCGATTGCGCGGCGACGTCGATGGGCTCATTCAGGCCGCCGAGGTCAATCGCCACCTTGCCGATGGAACTGTCGGTCCCGGTGAGCCCGAGCGTGGAGCCGACGGCGAAGGGATTCGTGCCGATCAAATCGGATTTGTTTTGGACCCATCCGAAGCGGAAAGTATTCACCAGGTTCGAAGAAATCGTGTAGTCGAGTCCGGCGATGACATTGGCGCCGCGTTGGTTCAACGCGCGTAAGGTCCCGACGCTCGCGGGATTCCGGATATCCAACTGGGTGGCTGACGGAGCGAGATTCCGCTGGTAGGAGTAGCGGCCCATAAACTGCATTTTCTCTGTGATCTTGTGGTCCAGCCGGAAGGTGACCGCATCAGACGTGAGGGAAGTGGGCGCATTGCCGCGGAAGCCCGTGGTATTGAGTCCATCGCCCAAGGTAATGTCATTGCCCACAGGCAGCAACGCAAACATGGCCTTCACCGTCGGGCTGAGGCCCAGGCTGCGAGGGTCGCACGCCTGGTTGCCCGTGGACCCGCACTGAGTCGAAGTTGCCAGTGGGTAGGCCACGGTGTTGCCCGCCGCGTCGCGGAAGGTAAGCGTGCCGTTGCGGAGCGAACTGGCCGGCACGAGGCGGGTAAAAGGGACGGCCTGAGGGAAGCGACGCACTTCATAGTTGCCGAAGAAAAACGTCCGGTCCTTCCAGAAAGGCCCGTTCACGCTGAAGCCTCCGCGGTTGTCCTTCAACTCGCCCTTGCGCACACCCACGCGGTTGTTCGTCCAACTGTTCGCGTTCAGGTTGTCATTCTGATGGTACCAATAGCCGACGCCGTGAAAATCATTCCCGCCGCGCGGGCTGATCAGCGTCACCTGGCCGCCGGCGGATCGCCCGAACGTCGCATTCGGGTTGGCGATCGTCACGCGAAACTCATCGACCGCATCCACTCCGACGGGGCTTTGCGTAAAGATGACGCCCTGCCCGCCGGTGAGATTGTCGCTCACGTCAATTCCATCCAGGATCAGGGTGTTCTGGTCGCTGCGCGCGCCCGAGACCGTGCCCCCAGTGCCAAAGCCACCCGGCGTCGTGGCCGGCTGCAGGGAAATAAGTTCCAGAGTGCTGCGGCCAAGGGTGGGCAAGATGCGGAGGACCCTGGTCTGGACCACGTTCCCCACCTGGGCGTCGGTCGTCTGCAATTCCGCTCCCACGCCCGCTTCCACCTGGACCATCTCAGTCATCTGGCCGAGCTCCAGTGTGGCGTTCACGGTGTAGCTCTTGTTGACCTCCACCTTCAACCCGGTTACCTGGGCCGTGCGGAAGCCAGACTTGGCAACGGTTATGGTATAGATCCCGGGCGGCACATTAGCGAAAATGTACAGCCCGCCGTCGTTGGTTCTTTCTATCTGCGAGCGGTTGGTGGCCTGGTCGAGCAGTTTCACTTCCGCGCCAGCGACCACTGCGCCCTGGGGGTCGGCCACCGTTCCCTGCAATGCGCCCGTCGTGGACGTCTGCGCCGCGGCAGGCAAACTCAAAAGCAGGCACGCAAAGCTTAATCTAAGGATGATCCATGTGGTTCTCATTGCTTTTTCACCTCCTGGATGAATAGTACCGTGATTGCTAGTTAGAGATTCGACCAGCTGAGTGACCAATATGAAGCGGATGGTCTTCATATATTTGTCCTTGTTTTCCTCGAACAGACGCGCTGTCGAAGTGAAAGATTAGTACGCTTGCATCTATGTCAGCAATCCTGCTGGCGCTGACTTGGGGAGGAGTGGGAAGTGATGCCCGCATTGCAAGGGGCAATGGGGATTCCGATTTTAGGTTTAGGGCTTCTTCTCCCCACCGCTGATTTCCGCCGGCAGCCGTTGTACGACCGCGCCCTTTTCATCCAGAAATTCAAGCTTGGCCGCGCCCTGGGCATCCACCATCAACAACAGACGCGGGCGTCCCTGCGGGTCGGAGAGCGACAGGGTCGCGGCCTTGTCCCTGGTCTTGCCGACAAACACGCGTTGCGCGGTGGCAGCGGCAGGCATTCCACGGAGTTTCTGCATAGCCGCTGTCTTTTCCGGTCCGTCGGGCATCTTCTCAATGGCTTGAAGTTTGTCTACCACTTCGCCGAGCGACGCATCGGGTCTGTCCCAGACTCGCAGGCCGGCGGAATATTGCCCGTTGTTTTCCCCATACTGGATGGCGACGGTCTGATCTTGCCGGAACCGGTCGAAAGCCAGTAGAGCGTTCGCGTTTGCCTTGCCATCTTTTTGATCGCCGCTGAAACTCAACCCGCCGCACTCATCGCCCTTCTCATTGAAGAAAAGCATGCCTGCCGGCCTCGTCCTCTCCAAGGTCTTCCCGTCAATGACGCCAGGGTGTTGGCGCTCGCTGTTGGAAATGACCATCTTTAATTTGCCGCCTTTTTCGACGATGTTGATGCGCTCGACATCGATCTCGGTGAATTTGGTTTTTTGATTGGCCTGACTGAACCCTGCGAATGCAAGCGCGCCCATGAGCAAAGTGACGATACAGGCGTAAGCCTTCAGCAACCGCACATCTCGTTGCAGCTTCTCCATAACAGCAGCCTCCGTTGATGTATGATCAGTACTCCGCCCAGGCGCGACTCTCGCCCGGCGGCGCATTCTTTTTGACCTGCTCGGCCATCTCGCGCAGCATGTCGGCGAAATTCTTCTCGTGCCACGACCGGCCCGGCGCAAAGAAGGCGTTCTCGTCCTCGTAGATGTTCACCAATTGGTAGCGCCGGAAATCAATCGGGTCAGGGTTGTAAACCCATGCGCCGCCGAAGAAATCAGGATACTTCAACTGCAACGACAACGATTCCCATCCGCCCGTGGATGCGCCTTCCAGCAGCCGGGCGTACGGCTCGATCGACAGAGACCTCGAACCGCGTTTCCGCCTGCGCCAGCGCGCAGAGCAGAATCTGGATGAGAACAACGATCACGATCTGAGCAGGTTTCCTCATCGGCCTCCAAAGTGATGACCTCAAAACCATGATTGTTCGCAGTAGAGAAATTCAGCCGCAGGCGGCAAGAATCTTTGAAGAGCAGGCGCCGGTAAAGAAATAAAAGCCGAACGGGGGGAAATTTCGCTGGAGTATAGGAAAAGCGGCGGTGGATGTTTGTGATGTTGGCAAGGAAACCGATCCTTGCTGGGCGGGTATCTGGCGGCCTTGATCGCACAGCGCAGAGTTTTCCAGCATGCTGCTATTCCGACCATTGTTATCGGGGCAGGGGCGCTTGTTTCATCACTTTCAAGATCCGGGAAAGGGGGCATCTGGTCGCAATCAGATTCGGGCTAAATCTTCATGGCCTTCGCAAAAGCAAGTCGGATCACTGCTTCGGGATCGCTATCCGAAATCAACACACAAGTGACCGCGCCCTCCTGCCAGAAAGCGAGAGTCAGGCCATTTACCTGGTAGATATAAAATCGAATTCCTTTGTTTTCACGCAAGATTGCGCCTAGCGGCGGTAGTTCCGACGCCTGCCCTGGATACATCTGGCAGAGCAGAATCTGGTTATCTTTTCCACGGTAGACGAAGAGCGCGCTCTGGCGATTGATCAATTGATGGACTCGCCCGCCCACTAAATGATAGTTCATCATTGCCAGATCA
>Ga0187894_10006020_pt1 | contig 12082 bp, 11 predicted proteins | sample GBC1701081metaG_FD_136650 | JGI IMG/M metagenome (GOLD analysis project Ga0187894, IMG submission 136650) | White microbial mat communities from a lava cave in the Kipuka Kanohina Cave System on the Island of Hawaii, USA - GBC170108-1 metaG ...
CCCGGCGGAACGGTCCCGGTCGATCTCTGGGGAGTCGAGCGCCCCTTGAGGGGGGAGGTCCGGGTCGCCGCTACGCCCCTAAAGCCCCCGGAGGCCATTTGGACGGCACCGCTCCTCGTGGGCGTCCGGGCCGTCGTCCAAGATTGACACCCGGCATCCTCGGCCTTACGTTCTTGGGCTTCCCATGCGGACCACGCCCATCCCCAAGCCCGGCGAGATCGAGAACCGCTGGTACGTCGTGGACGCTTCCAAGGAGGTGCTCGGCCGCGCGGCGACGCGCATCGCCCGCATCCTCCAGGGCAAGGACCGTCCGACGTACACGCCGCACGTCTGGACCGGCAGCTTCGTCGTCGTCGTGAACGCCGAGAAGATCCAGGCGACGGGGAACAAGGAGCAGCAGAAGGTCTACGACTGGTACACGGGCTGGCACGGCGGCCACAAGCACCGGACGCTCGCGGAGATGCGGGCGAGGAAGCCCGACATGATCCTGCGGCGCGCGGTGCGGCGGATGCTTCCCAAGTCGCGACTCGGCCGGCGGATGCTCTCCGCGCTCAAGGTCTACGCCGGACCCGAGCACCCGCACACGGCACAGAACCCGCAGCCGCTCACCTTCGCGAGGAGCGCCCGATGAGCGTCCAATACATCTGGGGCACCGGCCGGCGGAAGACCTCGGTCGCCCGCGTCCGCGTCAAGGCGGGCTCCGGCGAGTTCAAGGTCAACGGCCGCGCCTTCAACGAGTTCTTCCAGACCGACGCGGTGCGCGTGGTCGCGAAGGGCCCGCTCAAGGCGACCGGCGTGACCGAGCGGTTCGACGTCTTCGCGAACGTGACCGGCGGCGGTCCGGTCGGTCAGGCCGGCGCGGTGCGCCTGGGTGTTGCGCGCGCGCTTCTCAAGGCCGACGCGACGCTCGAGCCGGCGCTGCGCGAGGGCGGCTTCCTCACCCGCGACGCGCGGATGAAGGAGCGCAAGAAGTACGGCCAGCGCGGCGCCCGTCGGCGCTTCCAGTTCAGCAAGCGCTAGACGTTCTCCCGCGCGACTCGCGGAGCCCGGGACGGCGCCGTTCTCCCCTAGAGCGCCGATGGGCGTCGGGCCCGCGTGCGCGACCGCTCGGGATCCCCGAGCTGCCGGAGGGTCTCCTCGAGATCGATCCGCGCTTCCGGCTCCACCGGGACCGAATCCGCGATGTCGCCGCCGCCACGCAGGACGAACCGCTCGCGCGCGTCCTCGCCGCGCTCTTCGGCCGGCGCGGGGACGAGAATCCTCCGGTCGCGCTTCATGGTGCCCTCCCTGTCACCGCGGATTCTAGTCCGGCGCTCCGGGCCGCGGGAATGGGGAAGGCGCCGCGAAGCTATATTGGGCCGCGTGCCGTTCCTCGTGTGGGATTCGCCGCAGGGGCGCTCCGTGCGCGAGCTGGACCGCGCGCTCGTCGTGATCGGCCGCGACCCGGCCTGCGACCTCGTGATCGAGGACCCGACCGTCTCGCGCCGCCACGTCCTCGTCCAAGTTGAAGGTCGCGTAAAGATCACGGACCTGCGCTCGACGGCGGGCACCCGGATCAACGGGGCGAAGCTCAAGCCCGACGTCCCCTGCACGATCGAGCCCGGGGATTTCCTCCAGGTCGGCAAGGTCGCGCTCTCGTTCCACGTCGCCGCCCCTCCCCCCGCGCCCCCCTCCCTTCCGTCGCCGCGGAGGACGCCCGCCTGGAAGCCGGTCGCGATCGGACTCGCGTTTGCCGCGGTCGCGGGCGTCGGCGCCATGCTCGCGTTCCGAGAAACCGGAGCGTCGCCTCCGCCTTCGCCGCCCGCTGAAGTCGCGACGGTCGTGGTGCCGCCGCCGGAGCCGGAGCCGCCCCCGCCCGCCCCGGTCGAGCCGGCCCCCGCTTTGCCTCCGAAACCCAAGGAGCCCGAGCGCGCGGCCGCGGGCGAGTTGCCGCCGCGCGAGGTCGCTTCGGACCTGCCGGACCTGATCGAGGTGGACGGGAAGACCCATCTCGCGGTGCGGTTGAAGACGCTCGGCGACACCATCGAGGCGATCGGCGCGGACGGGCGGCTCTACGCGATCCCGATGAAGCGCGTGACGAAGGTCGAGGACCGCGAGGATCTCGCGCGGCGCGTGGCCGTCGAGCGGCGCCGGCTGGCGCTCGACGACGTCGCGGGGCGCGTGAAGCTCGCGGACTGGTGCGCGGCGCGGCTCCTGCGCGAGGAGGCGCGCACGCTCGTCCGCGAGGCGCTCTCGCTGAGCCCCGAGGACCCGGGCGCGCGCGCGGCGCTCGTGCGCGTGCAGGAGCTCGGGTGAGGATCGTCCTCACGCGCGAGCCGGAACGCGGCGACGCGCTCGCGGAGGAGCTTCGTGCGAAGGGCCACGAGGTCTCGTGCGTGCCGCTCACCGCGGTCGAGGACGCGGGTCCCTTCCCGGATCCCGCGGGCTTCGACGGCGTCCTTTTCACGAGCGCGAACGCGGCGGCGCGCGCGCCGGCGAACGCGCGCTGGCCGCGCGTGGGCGCGGTGGGGGAGGCGACGGCTCGGGCGCTCGCCGCGCGTGGCATCAGGGTGGATGTGGTGGGGGCCGGGGGCGGGAAGGAGCTGGCAGGGGCATGGGGGCCGGCGAAGGGCCAGCGCCTCCTCCTGCCGCAGGCCGTGGACGCCCACCCCGACCTCGCCGAAGCGCTCCGTGCCGCGGCGGCGCGCGTGACCGTCGCCACGGTCTACCGCACGGTGCCGCTTAAGGGCGTCGACCGCGCGCCGTTCGAGCGCGCCGACCTCGTCTGCTTCTTCGCGCCGTCGCAGGTCCGCGCGTTTCGGGGGCTCTCCGTGAAGACCTCGGCGAGGTTCTGGGGCCAAGGCGCCACGACGCGGGCCGCGATGGAGGGGCTCCCGGAGGTCGCGAACCTTCCCTAGCTCCATCGAGCCTCGACGGGTGCCATCGGACGACCCGGGTGCGGACCGCCTGCCGCATCGGGCAGCCGGAAGTGATTGTGGCACCTGGACTTGGAGCAGTCCGGTGGCGTAAGGGATGACGCCCTAGATGGGGACGTCGATCGAGCCGACGAGGTCGTCGATCAGGCGCTCGCGGTCCTTCTGGGAGCCGTCGCCCGGGACGCCGCCCTCGAGGAGGACGCGGTGGGCAAGCACGGGCACCGCGAGCCGCTTGATGTCGTCCGGGACGACGAAGTCCCGGCCCTCGAGAAACGCGTGCGACTGCGCGGCCCGCTGGAGCGCGCCCGCGCCGCGCGGGGAGACGCCCAGCCGCAGCTTCCGGTTCTCGCGCGTGGCGTGGACGATCGCGAGCAGGTAGTCCCGCAGCGCCTCCTCGATCCGGACCTCGCGGACGTGCCGCTGCACGGCCGCGACCTCGGCCGCGGTCATCACCGGCTTCAGCCGGTCGAACGGGTCCTCGACTTGCTGCTCCTTGAGCATCCGCTTCTCGTCCTCGCGCCCCGGGTACCCGACGTCGATCCGCATCAGGAACCGGTCGATCTGCGACTCCGGCAGCGGGTACGTGCCCTCGAACTCGAACGGGTTCTGCGTCGCGAGCACGACGAACGGCGCCGGGAGCCGGTGGGTCACACCGTCGAGCGAAACGCTCGCCGAGTTCATCGCCTCGAGGAGCGCCGACTGCGTGCGCGGCGTCGTCCGGTTGATCTCGTCCGCGAGGACCACGTGCGCGAAGATCGGGCCCGGCCGGAACTCGAACTCGCCCGTCCGCTGGTGGAAGACCGACGTGCCGAGGAGGTCCGACGGCAGGAGGTCCGGCGTGAACTGGATCCGCTTGAACGTGGCGTCGATGCAGCGGGCGAGCGCGCGGGCGAGCAGCGTCTTCCCGACGCCGGGCACGTCCTCGAGGAGCAGGTGCCCCTGCGCGAAGAAGGCCGTCAGCGCGAGCCGGATCACCTTCGGCTTCCCGAGGAAGACCGACGCGATCTCGCGCTCGAGGCGGGCAGCGACGTCCCTGAACTCGTTCACCGTGGGCGGGATGATATCCGATGGGGCCTCGGGGCCCCGAGGCCCCATCACTTCGAGGTCGCGCGGGCGGCCGCCAGCCTTGCGATCGGCACCCGGTACGGCGAGCAGGAGACGTAGTCGAGCCCCGCGTCATGACAGAACGCGATCGACGCCGGGTCGCCCCCGTGCTCGCCGCAGATGCCGAGCTTGAGCTTCGGCCTCGCCTGGCGCCCGTCGTCGGCGGCCATCCGGATCAGCCGGCCGACGCCGACCGTGTCGAGCGTCTGGAACGGGTCCTTCTCGAGGATCTCCTTCTCGAGGTAGTCGTTCAGGAACCGCCCCGCGTCGTCGCGGCTGAAGGCGAAGGTCATCTGCGTGAGGTCGTTCGTGCCGAACGAGAAGAACTCCGCGGCCAGCGCGATCTCGCCGGCGAGCAGCGCCGCCCGCGGGACCTCGATCATCGTGCCGTAGAGGAAGGGGACCTTCGTCCGCCGCTCCTCGAGCGTCCGGTCGATCACGGCCTTCAGCCGCGCGACGCAGTAGTCGAGCTCCTTCCGCGCGCCGACGAGCGGGATCATCACCTCGGGGATGACCTTCACCCCGTCGGCCGACGCGTCGCAAGCGGCCTCCGCGATCGCGCGCCCCTGCATCTCGATGATCTCGGGGAAGGTGATCATCAGCCGGCAGCCGCGATGGCCGAGCATCGGGTTGAATTCCTCGAGCTCCTTGCAGCGGCGCTCGACGCGCTCGACCGGGATCTGGAGACCCTGCGCGAGCTTTTTCCGCGTCTCCGCGTCGTGGGGGACGAACTCGTGGAGCGGCGGGTCAAGGAGGCGGATCGTCACAGGCAGCCCGTCCATCGCGCGGAAGATCCCGAGGAAGTCCTTCCGCTGCTCGGGCAGGAGCTTGCCGAGGGCGCGCTCGCGGTCGGCGACCGTCTCCGCGAGGATCATCTCGCGCACGGAGGCGATCCGCGTCTCCTCGAAGAACATGTGCTCGGTGCGGCAGAGGCCGATCCCCTCGGCGCCGAACTCGCGCGCCACCCGCGCGTCGTGGGGCGTGTCCGCGTTCGTGCGGACCTTCAGCCGGCGGTGCCGGTCGGCCATCGTCATCAGCCGGCCGAAGTGCTCGCCGGGCTTCGGCGCCATCGTCTTCACCTTGCCGAGCATCACCTCGCCCGTCGAGCCGTCGAGGGAGATCCAGTCGCCCTCGCGGAGCGTGCGGCTGCCGAACGCGAGCGTCTTCCTCGCGGCGTCGACCTGCGCCTCGCCGCAGCCCGCGACGCAGCACTTGCCCATGCCGCGCGCGACCACGGCCGCGTGGCTCGTCATCCCCCCGAGCGCGGTGAGGATCCCCTCGGCCGCGTGCATCCCGCCGATGTCCTCGGGCGACGTCTCGCGCCGGACGAGGATCACCTTCTCGCCGCGGCTCGCCCACGACTCCGCCTCGTCCGCCGTGAAGACGATCCGGCCGCTCACGGCGCCCGGCGACGCCGGGAGGCCGCCGCGCGAGAGCAGGATCCGCTCGGCCTGGGGGTCAAACGTCGGGTGCAGGAGCCGGTCGATCTGCGCCGGGTCCACGCGGCGCAGCGCCTCTTTCTCGTCGATCAGCCCCTCCTCTGCCATCTCGACCGCGATCCGCACGGCCGCCTGCGCGGTCCGCTTCCCGGTGCGCGTCTGGAGCATGAAGAGCTCGCCGTCCTGGACCGTGAACTCGAGGTCCTGCATCTCCTTGTAGTGCTTCTCGAGCATGTCCTTGATCGCGAGGAGCTGCTTGTAGACGCCGGGCATCTCGCGGCCGAGGAGCTCGATCGGCTCGGGCGTCCGGATCCCCGCGACCACGTCCTCGCCCTGCGCGTTGACGAGGTACTCGCCGTAGAAGATGCTCTCGCCGGTCGAGGGGTCGCGGGTGAAGCAGACGCCGGTGCCGCTCGTCGTGCCGAGGTTGCCGAAGACCATCGCCTGGACGTTGACCGCGGTGCCGTGGAGCCCCTTGATCGCGTGGATCTCCCGGTACTTGACCGCGCGGTCCGCGTTCCACGACCGGAAGACGGCCTCGATCGCGCGCCGGAGCTGCTCCCTCGGATCCTGCGGGAACGCCACGCCGACGTGCTTCCGGTAGATCTCGCGGTAGCGGCCGAGGACCTCCTCGAGCGCCGCCTCGTCGAGGTCGGTGTCGAGGATCGCGCGCTTCTTCGCCTTCACGTCGGCGAGCGCCTCCTCGAACTCCTCGTGGGGGACGCCCATCACGACGTCGCCGAACATGTGGACGAGCCGCCGGTAGGCGTCGAGCGCGAAGCGGCGGTTGCCCGTGGACTTCGCGAGGCCCTCGAGCGTCGTCTCGTTGAGCCCGAGGTTCAGGACCGTGTCCATCATGCCCGGCATCGACACCGCGGCGCCCGAGCGGACCGAGACGAAGAGGGGGGCTTCGGGGGCGCCGAACGTCCGGCCCATCGCCCTCTCGAGGCGGCCGAGGTGCTCGTCCACCTCCTCCTGGACCCCGTCGGGCAGCCGGCCGCCCGCGACGTAGTAGGCGGCGCACACGGCCGTGCCGATCGTGAATCCCGGAGGGACCGGGAGGCCGATCCGGCACATCTCGGCGAGGTTTGCCCCTTTGCCGCCGAGGACCTGCTTCATCGTCGCGTCGCCGTCCGCCTTGCCGCGCTCGAAGAAATAGACCGACCGGTTCATTCGGTTCGCTCCCGCTCGCATCCGACCTCGAAATCGTCCAGGAACCACTCGATGCCCGCCCGGAACTGCCGGATCCGCCCCCTCTGCACCCCCTCTTGGAGCTCCTCGATCAGCTCGGGCTCGAGCCGGACGCCGAAGATATCGCCCTCCCGGAGGACGTCGAGCCGACCCAGGTGCTGGTAGAAGACCGGCGAATCGCTTCCTTCGACCCAGACCCGCACCACGGGCACGGGGCGCAGCCACAGCCGCACGTCCTTGCCGAAGATCAGGTACCGGACCCGGATGGGGAGGAGCGCGCGCCCGTCCTTGAGCGGCTCCGCGGGCGCCGTGGCCTTGGAGCGGCGGATCGCGCTCACCGCCATGCCTCCCCCGACCACCCACGCGTCGGTGAAGTCCCCGCGCTTCGTGAGCCCGAACTTCCGGCGCAGCGGGTCGGAGAGGGTCGCGTAGGCCCGGTCGTACTCGTCGCGGGCGATCGCCCCGCGGAAGGTCTCGTAGGCGCGGTCGGGCGTCGACTGGTCGTCCACGCGCGGCGGCATGCTGCAGGATGCGACCACGAGGGGAGCCACCCGCACGAGCCACCTCACGGCTGCGCATTCTACGCACGGGGAGGCCCCGCGTCGGTGCCGATTGCGATCGGGGCGGTTGACTTACTCCCTGCGGGGCGAATACTAGGCTCCCCGGCAGGAGACGACGCAAACGTGGAGCCGAGAAAGCGCCTGGGCGAGATCCTCCTTCAGATGGGTCTCGTCACCCCCGAGAAGATCGAGGAGGCGCTGACGCACGCCCGCAGGACCGGCGGGCGCCTGGGCGAGGCGCTCGTCGACCTGAAGATGGCGACGGAGGAGCAGGTCACCCGCGCCCTCTGCCGCCAGAACAAGCTCCCGTACGTGGACCTCGAGAAGGGGAAGCTGCCGGCCGACGTGATCGACCTCGTGGACAGCAAGACCGTGGCCGAGTACCGCATGATCCCGATCAAGAAGCAGGGACGACAGGTCATCTGCGCGATCGCGGACCCCGCGCAGGTCTACCAGGCGGACGGGCTCCAGTTCGTCCTCAACGCCGAGGTGAAGTTCGCGCTCACGACCCCCACGGCCCTCAACAACGCGATGGCCGAGAACTACGGCGTCGGGCAGAAGATCGAGAAGAAGGGGGCCGCGGCGCTCGCCGAGGCGCAGGCGGCGGGGGACGACGACGCGCCGATCATCAAGCTGGTCCACACGATGCTCGAGGAGGCGCTCCGGGCGCGCGCGTCGGACGTGCACGTCGAGCCCATGGCCGACCGGATCCGCGTCCGCTACCGGGTGGACGGGCTCTGCTTCGAGGCGAAGTCCCTTCCGAAGGACATCCAGGGGTCGGTCCTCTCGCGCCTGAAGATCATGGCGCGGATGGACATCGCGGAGAAGCGGAAGCCGCAGGACGGGCGCATCCAGGTGGACCTGATGGGACGGCCGATCGACCTGCGGGTGTCCGCGCTCCCCGCGACGCACGGCGAGTCGATCGTGATGCGCATCCTCGACAAGGAGGTCGCGCTCGTCCACCTCGAGAAGCTCGGGTTCCACGCCGACGACCACGCGCGGTTCAAGAAGATCCTCAAGAAGCCGAACGGCATCTTCCTCGTGACCGGTCCGACCGGGTCGGGCAAGACGACCACGCTCTACGCCGCACTCCAGGAGCTGAACAAGCCCAACGTGAAGATCATCACGGCGGAGAACCCGATCGAGTACCACCTGAAGGGCATCAACCAGTGCGAGGTGAAGCACCAGATCGGGCTCGATTTCGCGCGCATCCTGCGCGCGATGCTGCGGCAGGCGCCGAACATCATCCTCGTCGGCGAGATCCGCGACCTCGAGACCGCGGAGATCGCGATCCAGGCCGCGCTGACCGGCCACCTCGTCTTCTCGACGCTGCACACGAACGACGCCCCCTCCGCCATCACCCGCCTGGTCGATCTCGGCGTGAAGCCGTTCCTCGTCTCCACGGCCGTCCTCGCCGTCATGGCGCAGCGGCTCATGCGGCTCCTCTGCCCGAACTGCAAGGCGCCGTGGGAGGTCGAGCCGGCGAAGCTCCGCGCGCTCGGGATGAAGCCGGAGCAGGTCGAGGGTCGGACGATCTACAAGGCGGTCGGCTGCGCCGAGTGCCGCCACGAGGGCTACCGCGGCCGGAAGGGCGTCTTCGAGATGTTCGAGATGGACAGCCGCATTCGCGACCTGACCTTCAAGGGCGCGTCCACGCTCGACTTGAGGAACCAGGCGCGCGCGTCGTGCGGGATGCTCACGTTGCGCGAGGACGGCGTGCGCAAGATCCTCGCGGGGATCGCCTCGGTGGACGAGGTGATCCGGGTGGTCGGGGCGGCGCTGGAGGCCTAGGCGTGTTCCTGACGATGCCCCAGCTCTTCGACCTGATGGTGGAATCGGGCGCGTCCGACGTGCACATCACGGTCGGGCGCCCGCCGGTCCTGCGCGTGCACGGGCGGCTGAAGAACGTCCGGCATCCCGCGCTCACCTCCGCCGACACGATGACGCTGGTCGAGTCGGTCGCGCCCGAGCGGCTGCTGACCGAGTTCCGCGAGCAGGGGAGCGCGGACTTCGGCTACGCCCACGGCGATCGGGCGCGCTTCCGCGTGGCCATCTTCCGGCAGCGCGGGCAGGCGGCCATGGTCGCCCGCCTGATCCCGAGCCGGCTCCTCTCCTTCGAGGACATCGGCCTGCCGGCGTCGGTCCGCGATCTCTGCAACCGCCCGCGCGGCCTGATCCTCGTGACCGGGCCGACCGGCTCCGGGAAGACCACCACGCTCGCGACGATGATCGACGCGGTCAACACGAACCTCGACTGCCACATCATCACGATCGAGGACCCGATCGAGTACTACCACGAGCACAAGAAGTCGATCGTGAACCAGCGCGAGGTGGGCGTGGACGTCCTCTCCTTCGCCGAGGGGTTGCGGCGCGGCCTGCGCCAGGACCCGGACGTGATCCTGCTCGGCGAGATGCGCGACAAGGAGACGATCTCCACGGCGATCACCGCCGCCGAGACGGGGCACCTCGTCTTCGGCACCCTCCACACGACCGGCTCGGCGCGCACGATGGACCGCATCATCGACCAGTTCCCGCACGACCAGCAGGAGCAGGTGCGCGTCCAGCTCTCCGTGTCGATCCTCGCCGTCGTCTCCCAGGTGCTCATGCCGCGGGCGGACAAGCCGGGCGTGATCGCGGGCTTCGAGGTCATGATCGTGACCCCCGCGATCGAGAACCACATCCGCAAGGCGGAGACGTTCAAGATCCCCTCCACGATCCAGACGAGCAAGGGGCTCGGGATGCACCTGCTCGACGACCACCTGCTCGAGCTCATCAAGGAGGGGAAGATCACGAAGGAGACCGCGATGGAGTGGGCGCAGCAGCCGCGCGCGCTCATCGACAAGCTCGAGGGGAAGGCCTCCTGATGGCGGTCGACCGGTTCGGCGTCCGCAAGAAGCTCATCGGGCAGGTCCTGAAGGAGATGCGCCTCGTCCACGAGGGGCAGATCCAGGAGGCCCTCGGGGCCCAGAAGCGGGACGGCGGCCGCATCGGGCAGGCGCTCGTCAAGATGGGCGCGATCACCGAGGGCCAACTCATGGTCGCGCTCGGGAAGCAGGCGGGGCTCGAGGTCCTCGACCTCAAGGACTTCGAGCCGCAGAAGGACGCCGTCGACAAGGTGGACGAAAGCTACGCCCGCCCCTTCCAGATCGTGCCGGTCTCCTTCGACGGCAAGACGCTCGTCGTGGCCATGGCCGACGCGATGAACAAGGGGGCGCTCGACGACCTCCGGTTCACCGGCAACTGCGACGTCAAGGGCGTCGTCGCCGAGCCGGCGCAGATCGCGGCGGCGATCGAGAAGGCCTACGGGAAGGAACAGAACGTCATGGCCTCGATCCTCAAGGAGATCGAGGAGGGCGGCCTGATCCCGTCCAAGGGCAAGACCGCGAAGCGCACCGGGACCGGGGGCTCCGCGGTGACCGACCTCGAGGACGTCGAGGAGATGGCGAACGCGGCGCCGGTCCGCAAGCTCCTCAACTACATCCTCTACCAGGCGATCCGCGACCGCGCGAGCGACATCCACCTCGAGCCCTTCGAGGACGAGTTCAAGATCCGCTACCGCGTGGACGGCGTCCTCTACGAGCTCGAGGCGCCGCCGCTCCACCTCGCGACGGCGCTGATCAGCCGCGTGAAGGTCATGAGCGGCCTCGACATCTCCGAGACCCGCGTCCCGCAGGACGGCCGCATCGACCTCGCCATCGGCGGGCGACCGGTGGACCTGCGCATCTCCACGCTGCCCACGATGTTCGGCGAATCGTGCGTGATGCGCGTGCTCGACCGGTCGGTCGTGAGCCTCGACCTCACCCAGATCGGCCTCCGCGAGGGCGAGGTCGACAAGATCAAGGCGATGATCGACCTGCCGCACGGGATCATCCTCGTGACCGGCCCCACGGGCTCCGGCAAGACGACCACCCTCTACAGCGCGCTCAACCAGGCCAACGACGTGGCCATGAAGATCATCACCACCGAGGACCCGGTGGAGTACGACCTCGAGGGGATCGTGCAGGTGCAGATCAACGAGGAGATCGGCGTGACCTACGCCGCCTGCCTCCGCTCGATCCTGCGCCAGGACCCGGACATGATCCTCGTGGGCGAGATCCGCGACAAGGAGACCGCCCAGATCTCGATCGAGGCGTCGCTCACGGGCCACATCGTCTTCTCGACCCTGCACACGAACGACGCCCCGCTCGCCATCACGCGCCTCGTGGACATCGGCGTCGAGCCGTTCCTCATCGCCGCCACGCTCGAGGGGGTGGTCGGCCAGCGCCTCGTGCGCCGGATCTGCGCCGAGTGCAAGACCTGGTACGAGCCCTCGGTGAACATCCTCCGGGAGCTCGACCTCGCCCCCGAGCAGGTCGCGGGCAAGAAGTTCGCGTACGGGAAGGGCTGCCCGAACTGCAACGGCACGGGCTACCGGGGCCGCATGGCGATCTTCGAGATCATGGTCGTCTCGGACGCGGTCCGGGAGCTGATCATGGACAAGGGGCCGACCTCGCAAGTGCGGGAGCTCGCCCGGCGGGAGGGGATGCGCACCCTCCGCGAGAGCGGGCTCCTCGCGATCTACGACGGGCTCACCTCGGTCGAGGAAGTCCTCCGCGAGACCATGGTCATGCTCTAGCCGGATGACTCACGAGGACCGCGAGCATCCTGCCCGATGGTCGACACGGTCCGCGTCGTTCGGCGCAACACGCCGACGTGCGAACCAAGACAGGGGGGTTCTGGGCGAGGACAGCCTGACGAGATCAAGGAGCGACGACGAAGCTGGCTCCAATGGAGCCTGCGAGGAGGAGCGACGCAGAGATCGGCGGGATGGACCGCCCAGAACCGCGGGACTCGTGAATCATCCGGGCTAGTGTCCTGTCTCAGAAGTTCGCAG
>Ga0187894_10006021_pt1 | contig 12082 bp, 11 predicted proteins | sample GBC1701081metaG_FD_136650 | JGI IMG/M metagenome (GOLD analysis project Ga0187894, IMG submission 136650) | White microbial mat communities from a lava cave in the Kipuka Kanohina Cave System on the Island of Hawaii, USA - GBC170108-1 metaG ...
GCGCTTGGTCGCCGCCGCCGACAGCGGTGAAATTTCCGCGGCGGCCGACCGCGCGATCTTCATCACCGACTCGATGAAGGATTCGCGCGGAAAGACATCGTTCACCAACCCCATCCGCAGCGCCTCCTCGGCACGAAAGATGCGGCCCGTCAGCAGGATGTCGGCGGCATGGGTCACGCCCACAAGACGGGGCAGCAGCCACGAGAGCCCATACTCCGCCGGCAGGCCCAGCCGCGCCGTCGCCGTCGTGATCTTGGCGCCGGCCGCGGCGTAGCGAAGGTCACAGAAGCAGGCCAGCGCCACGGCGATCCCGGCGCAGGCGCCGTTGATCGCGGCAATGATCGGTTTGCCGATGCCCCAGTGCCACACCAGGTCATGGTCGAACTCGGGATGACCCCCCTGCCCCGGCGTCGGGAGATCGGTGCCGCGGACGCTGGCGACGTAGTCATGGTCACCCTCGGTATAGTGGGCCAAGGCCTTGTGGTCGGCGCCGACGCAGAACTGCTCGCCCGATCCCGTGACCACGATGACTCGCGCGGCCGCATCGTGCTCGAGGCGGGCCATGACCCAGCGGTATTCCGCGTTCATGCGGGCCGTCCAGGAGTTGCCGCGTCCCGGCCGGTGCAGGCGCACGACCGCCACGCCATCGCCGCCGACTTCGTATTGCGTGACGTTCAGTTCCACGTCGCCATCCTCCTGCCGCCTGCCGCTGCGAGCGACATGCGCCTGCGATCAGTTCTCCGGCGCCAGCTTCAGGTCGTCGAGCAGCTTGCGCGCATCGCTGACGTCGCGACGGATCCGGGCAGCGAGGTCGGCGCCGGATGCCATCGCCGGCTCGGCGCCGAGCCGAGTCAGGATGTCCTTCATCTGCGGCGTCGCCATGGCCCGCGAAATCTCGGCATTGAGCCGCGACACGATCGCGGGCGCCGTACCGGCCGGCGCGAGGAAACCGTACCAGACCACGGCCTCGAAGTCGGGTTGACCCAAGGCCTCGGCCATTGTCGGCATGTCCGGCAGTGCCGTGGCGCGCCTGATGGAGCCGATCGCGAGGCCGCGAAGCTTGCCGGCCGCCAGATGCGGCAAAGCCGCCGGGTACGACGGGAGATAGAGCGGCACGTGGCCCGCCATGACATCGGTCATCGCCTGCGCGGCGCTCTTGTACGGCGCGTCCTGGATCACCAGCCCGCGGGTCAGCTTGATGCGCTCCATGTTCAGGTGGCTGGGCGTGCCGATCCCCGAGCTGGCATAGGTGAGCTTGCCCGGATTCTTGCCGACATGGTCGACGAAGGCGCCGAACGAGCCGAACGGCGCGGCATTGCTTGCCACCAGCACCATGGGCACGTCGGCGACCTTGGCGATCGGCATGAAGTCCCGGCCGGGGTCGTAGGTCGGGGTCTTCTGCAGCAACGTCGCGACGGCGAAAGGTGGATGCGCCGTAAACACCAGCGTGTAGCCATCGGGCGGTGCCGACTTCACGACGCCGGTGCCCAGCATGCCGCCGGCGCCGTCTCGGTTCTCAACCAGCGCCGTCACACCCATCTGCTCGGTAAAGCGCTCGGCAAACCCACGCGCGATCACATCGAGGCCCGTCCCCGGCGCGAAGGGGACGACGATCCGGATGACCCTCTCGGGGTACTCCGCCTGTGCCCGGGCGGCGAAGCCAAGACCGAGAGCCAGCAGCCACACGATGCGAAGGGCGGTTCTCCCGAACATCTTCATGCCCTTTGGTTGGACCGACTATACTATCGAACTATCCTTAAACTAACCATACGATATGTGTCCATATAAACTTGGTTGGACCGATTGCCTGCGACAGGACGAAACGACTACCGTAGTCGTGAGCGCCGCGGCGGGGCCGGCGCGGGACGAAGGGGTCACGGACAGGTGGCGGCGTTGGGCACAGCGAAAAGCCGGATCGCGTTCGAGAAGGTCGTGCCGCGCCGCTCGTTCGAGGACGTCGCGGCGCGCATCCGCGAACGCATTGCCCAGGGATCGCTGCGCGAAGGCGACCGTCTGCCGCCGGAGCGGGAGCTGGCGGTCGTGTTCGGTGTCAGCCGCAATACCGTCCGCGAGGCGCTGCGGGCCCTGGAGCACGCCGGAATCCTGGAGTTGAAGCCCGGCGTCGCGGGCGGCGCCTTCATCCGCAACAGCAGCGCCGATGTCATCAAGACGGCGTTGAGCGATCTGGTGCGCCTGGGGGTCATCGACTCGGCGAACCTGACCGAAGCCCGCACCATCCTGAGTCGCGAAGTGGCCCGGCTGGCGTGCGAACGTCTGACCGACGACGACCTCGCGGCGCTGACGGACAATGTGCGCCTGACGGAGGAAGCGGCGACGGCCGGCAACCACCCGCTCCGCGTCAGCCGGAACCTCGAGTTCCACAAGCTGCTTGCGCGCGCCACCAGGAACCCGGTGCTGATGCTGCTGACCGATGCCCTCGTCGAGATGACGCGGGAGTTCGTGCACGTCATCGGCGCCATGCCCAACGCGTTCGTCATCGCCTCGCGCCGGCGCATGCTGGAGCACCTGCGGAAGCGCGATGCGGCACAGGCCGCCGCGGAAATGGCCAGCTATCTCGAAACCAGCCAGCGCGACTATCTCGACCGGGCACCGCGTCAGATCTGATCGCGCGATTGGCGCACGGCGGCGCGTCCGGGCCGCGCGCCTCCTGCCGCGCCCTTCGTCTTTATGCGGCAGACCGTGAGCGCGCCGGGAGGCGCGCGGTCCAGTTGGACTGTCGTGCGCCAAGCCTCATTTGTAAGTCGGCACCGATGGCCGCTAAGCTGCGGGCAAAGCGCCACTCGAGAGGAAGCCCATGACCGCCCGTCGCAAGACACCGCAAGAGCTGCGCAGCCACCGCTGGTATGGCGTGCAGGACCTGCGCGCCTTCGGCCACCGTTCGCGGACCAAGCAGATGGGCTTCGCGCGCGAGGACTGGGACGGCAAGCCGGTGATCGGCGTGATCAACACGTGGTCGGAGGCCAACCCCTGCCACGTGCACTTGCGCCAGCGCGCCGACGAGGTGAAGCGCGGCATCTGGCAGGCCGGCGGCTTTCCGCTGGAGATGCCGGCGATGTCGCTGGGCGAGCCGATGATGAAGCCCACCACGATGATGTACCGCAACCTGCTCGCCATGGAGACCGAGGAGCTGCTGCGCGCCAACCCGATCGACGGCGCCGTGCTGCTGGGCGGCTGCGACAAGAACATCCCCGGTTTGCTGATGGGCGCCATCAGCATGAACGTGCCGGCGATCGTCGTGCCGGCCGGCGCCATGCTGCGCGGCAACTGGCGCGGCAAGCAGCTGGGCTCGGGCAGCGACGTGTGGAAGTACTGGGCCGACAAGAAGGCCGGCGCCATCTCCGACGACGACTGGGAAGAGATGGAGGACGGCATCGCCCGCAGCTTCGGCACCTGCATGGTGATGGGAACCGCCGCCACCATGATGTCGGTGACCGAGGCGCTGGGCTTCACCCTGCCCGGCGCCTCGTCGATCCCGGCGGCCGACTCGGGCCATGCGCGCATGGCGACCGAGGCGGGACGGCGCATCGTCGAGATGGTGTGGGAGGACCTGAAGCCGTCCGACATCCTGTCGCCGGCGTCGTTCGATAACGCCATCCGGGCGCTGATGGGGCTGGGCGGCTCGACCAACGGCATCGTGCACATCCTCGCCTGGGCAGGCCGCGCCGGCGTCAAGCTCGACCTCGGCCGCTTCGACGCGCTGGCGCGCGACACGCCGCTGATCGCCAACATCCGGCCGGCCGGCCAGTACCTGATGGAGGATTTCTTCTATGCCGGCGGCATGCGCGCCTTCCTCGCCAAGCTGGCGCCGCTGCTGCACCTGAAGGCGCCGACCGTCAGCGGCAGGACGCTGGGCGACGACATCGCCGGCGCCGAGACATTCCTGCCGGAGATCATCCTCGACGCGGACAAGGCGTTGAAGGCGAACGGCTCGCTGGCCGTGCTCAAGGGCAACCTGGCGCCCGACGGCGCCGTCATCAAGCCGGCCGCCGCCGAGCCGCGCCTGCACAAGCATGTCGGGCCGGCGCTGGTGTTCGAGGACTACAACGACATGTCGGCGCGCATCGACGACCCGGACCTCGACGTGACGGCCGACACGGTGCTGGTGCTGAAGCAGGCGGGCCCATTGGGCGGACCGGGCATGCCGGAATGGGGCATGCTGCCGATTCCGCAGAAGCTGCTCAAGCAGGGCGTGCGCGACATGGTGCGCATCTCCGACGGGCGCATGAGCGGCACCAGCTACGGCGCCTGCGTATTGCACGTGACGCCGGAAAGCCACGTCGGCGGCCCGCTGGCGCTGGTCCGGACCGGCGACCTGATCGAGCTCGACGTCGAGAAGCGTAGCCTGAACATGCGCGTCAGCGACGAGGAGCTGGCGCGCCGCCGCGCCGCCTGGCAGGCCAAGCCGGTGATTTACGAGCGCGGCTACGGCTGGCTATTCGCCCGCCACGTGCAGCAGGCCGACAAGGGCTGCGATTTCGACTTCCTGCGCCGCGACGCCGGCGCGCCTGTGCCGGAGCCGGAGATACATTGAGGCGGTGGCGGCCCGCCAGCCGGCGCGAGGCTGTCTTGATAGTGACACAATACGTCGCCATATAGGGGCCGTGGCGAGCCGGCGATGTAATGGCCGGTGACACCGACGATGTAATGGTCGGCAAACAGTCGCCTCGAGACGGACCGCGCCCTTACCGGCGCGGTTTTGTTTTTTCGGGAACCGGTCACCGTCCCGTGCGGCGGCGCCCGGCGCCATCACGACCCGATCCGGCGAGGGGTGTCGTGCCCGCGCCGCGGCGCTGGGTCCGGCGGTCCTACGCGACAAGCCGTTCCATGACGGCCAGTTCGCAGATGCCATGTCTTCGCCGGCGACGAGCCGCCAACCTGCGTCCAGAACCGGGGCAGCGCTTGCGGAGACAGCAGCACGCAGATATCCCGAGGCATGGAACTCCTCGATCGCATCACAACCGACCCTGACCAGTGCGGCGGCAGGCCTTGCATTCGTCACACGCGCTTCCGACTCGTCGATTTGCTGGAGTTGCTCGCCGCTGGTGCGTCACGCGATGAGATTTTGTCTGACTATCCGTTGCTGGAACCGGAAGACATCAAGGCCGGGCTGCTTTATGCCTGCCGGACGATGACTGGTTAAGGTCTTGGCAAAATTGACCAGCGATTCGCGGCGGCGCAACTTTCGTCGACATCGCTGCGTTACGGCAGGCGGCGGGTTGTCGGCCGCGGCAATGAGGACCGATGCGCGTCAGTCTGATCCACAATCCGGCGGCCGGCGAGGAGTCGCACTCGCGCGACGAGCTTCATGCGCTGCTGCGCCGGCACGGCCATGAGGTGGCGCACTACGCCGCCAAGGACGACGACTGGAGCGCGTTCATCGAGGGTACCGGCGACCTGGTGGTCGCGGCCGGCGGTGATGGCACCGTGGCCGCGGTCGCCCTGAAGCTGATCCATCGCGGCGTGCCGGTCGCCATCCTGCCCATGGGTACCGCCAACAACATCGCCCGCGCGCTGGGCATCCAGGGCGAACCGGCCGATCTGATCGCCGGCTGGCCGGCCGCGCGACGGCGCAAGATGGATGTCGGCGTCGCCAGCGGGCCGTGGGGCAAGTCGTGGTTCATCGAAGGCGTCGGGCTGGGCTTGTTCGCCACGGCGATGGTCCTGCTCGACGAACGGGACGAGCGCACCGGCGTGAAGCCCGAGAGCCGGGAGAGCAAGCTGGAGCGCGATGTGCTGGCGCTGAAGGCGCTGGCCTCCGAGTATCCCTGGCTCGACATCAGCTGCCGGATCGATGGTCGGGAGCTGGCGGGCCGCTTCCTGCTGGTCGCGGCGATGAACATCGGTTCGGTGGGGCCGAACCTGGACCTGGCGCCCAACGCCGACCCCGGCGACGGCCTCCTCGACTTCGCGCTGGTGCGCGAGGAGCGTCGCGCCGATTTCATCGACTACTTCGTCACACGCCTGCGCGGCGGCATGGCGACGCCGCCGACCGATGTCCACCGCGGGCGAAACCTGCGCCTCACCTGGAGCGGCTACGACGCGCATATCGACGACCGCACCTGGCGCGCGAAGGACCCCTCGCCCGACGCCCATCCCGAGATCGAGATCACGGTGGAGCCGGGCGCTCTGGAGATCCTCGTAGCGCCGCCGGTGGACACCTGATCAGGCTTTGGCGTCCGCTGTAAATCGTCCCAGTTTCGGGATATATTGTCCGGATGGCCAGCAAGAGCCCCCACCTGACTGCCACCGAGGCCGCGATCGTCACGCGGATCCCGCTCAAGCGGCTCAACCGCTTGATCGACGAAGGTGCGCTGCCACACGGCGCTGCCGGTTTCGATACGGCCAAGGGGCGCCGCTATGTCGCGCGCGAGGCGTTGGTGGCGATCCGTGTCGTGCACGACATGGGTGCGCTGCTCTCGCCGGAAGGCCGCCGCCGCATTGCCCGCGCGCTCGTGAGCCGAACGCCGGACCATGCCGCCAACGACAATGCCGCCGATGCCATCGCCGGTCCGGCCGCAAGGGCCGCGCGCCGCGTGGTGGCGGGTGGCCTGCGTGAGCTGGAGCGGGCACATCGCCTGGTGGTGATCGATCCCGACATCATGGGAGGCACCCCTTGCGTCAAGGGCACCCGCATACCGGCATGGATGGTCGCGGCCATGCTCGTCAACGAAGGACCTGCGGCCGTGCGCGAAACCTGGCCGCACCTGACGGGAAAACAGATCGAGGCTGCACGCGACTACATGGCGTTTTATCCGAAACGAGGCCGACCAGCACTAGGCCGCCGCCGGCGCGTGACGGCAACATACCGCCAGTCGGATGACGGCTGGCGGAGAACGCCGGCTTGAGGTTCCTGATCGACGAGTGCCTCAGCCCCTCGCTGTCCAGGCTGGCGCACCGGCGCGGTTTCGCTGCCGACGCGGTCGCCTGGATCGGCAAAGCGGGCTGGGCAGACAGAGAGCTGATGCGCTTTGTCGAAACGCAAGACCTGACGCTGGTCACGAACAATAGCCGCGACTTCCGCCGGCTCTACGCCAACCTGCCAATCCACGCCGGACTGGTCTGTCTGAATGCGCCAACCAGGCTGGTGCGACGCACCCTCATCGAGACTTTGTTCGACCGCGCGCTCGACGCGATCGAGCAACGCATGGATTTGCTCAACACGGTCATCGAAGCAGACGCGATCACGGTCACACGCATCGAGGTGCGTTCCTATCTGTTCCCGCACCCATGATCGACCAGGTCGGAAGCTCATGACTGAACCGCCACCGCCACGCCGCTCAGCTTGCGGATGCGGGCGATGAGCAGCAGTCGCCCGCCCGGCAGGTGGTGCGCGCCGGCAGGAGCGCCCTGACCGGCGCTGCGCAGGGCGCCGACGAGATGACTGAGACAACGGAACACCTGGTAGTAGCGGACGGCGGCCGGATCGACCGGCCGCATGCGGCTGTAGGCGCGTCGGTAGCGCCACAGCGCGTAGCGCAGCAACCCGCGCACCATAGGCCGCAGCGCCCGCGGCACGTCGATCGGCGTCGTGGCGATGCCGGCGATGGTTGAGCCCACGTCCAGCGCCGCATCACCAATGAGAGTGTTGCCCCAGTCGAGGACGCCGGTGACCTTGCCGTCCACGGCCAGGATGTTGAGCGGGTGCAGGTCGCCGTGGCAGACGGACGCGGCCGCTGCCGCCGATGGCCGGTTCGCCTGCAGCCAGGCGACAGCCGGCTTCAGGCCCGCGAGGCGCAACTCATCGACGGCACGGCCGATGCTCGCGAGCCGGCCCTCGTAGGTGAATGCGTCGGATGACAGGCCGGCTTCCCGCAACGCACGCAACACCGGTTCAGCGGGCAGCGCATGCAGCCTGGCCTGTGCTTCAGCCCACGTGCGGGCCATGCGTTCCACCGTGCGTGGCACGTCGACCACCAGGCGCACGATACGGCCGACCCCGGCACCGGACACCAGCCCATCCATCCCCTGAGCCAGCGGCCGGCCCTCGACCCTCTGCATGACCATGAAGGCGCCACCGAGAATCGAAGGATCGCCGCCGACCAGCAGCGCGCGCGGCGCCGCGTAGTCCAACGCCACCAGGACATTCTGGAGCGCGGCCTCGAACCGGATCTGTATCGGATCGCGATATGGCCGCAGGATGCGCACGATCAGCGGACCAGCCAGTGCCGCCGGCGGATCGTCGAGCCGGAAACGGAAGATGGACGTCTCGAAACCGCCGGTGAGGCGCGACGGTGGTTCCGCGTAGGCCAGAGCCGGCGCGGCGTGCGACGTACGCAGATGTGCCAGCAATCGATCGGCGATTTCCGCATCGGGGGGAACGACGTCAGCGATCGCCAAGATGCCTCCAACCAGATTCATTGCACGCACGTTATCTTCATCACCACTGGCGGACAACGATCGCCACAGCACGGCGACCGTGGTCGGCACTCCATCTGACGCCTTTGACAGCCTGCCGCCCGCGCCGCTAACTCCATTCCATGACACTCCTCGATATCGCGCCCGGCAAGATCGCCGCCGTCATGACGGCGCTGGAAATGACCGTCCGGCCGCCGCGCCGACCAGTGCCAACCACGGGCCAGTTCACCGTGCGGCGCGTGGAGCGACCGCCGCTCGACTGGTACCGCGACCTGTTCCGGCGCGTCGGTGAGCCGTGGTTGTGGTTCAGCCGGCTGCGCCTGGGCGATGCCGCACTGGTGGCGATCGTGCACGACCCGGCGGTCGAAATATCGGCGCTCGTCGCCGATGGCCGCGACGAGGGGCTGCTGGAGCTCGACTTCCGCTCGCCGGGCGAGGTCGAGCTGGCGTTCTTCGGCGTGACTGAGGGATTGGTCGGCCGCGGCGCCGGCCGGCTGCTGATGGACGTGGCGCTGGAGCGCGCCTGGGCAACCGGCCCGCGGCGGGTCTGGGTGCACACCTGCACCCTGGATCATCCCGGCGCGCTGTCGTTCTACCGGCGCTCCGGCTTCGTGCCGTACCGGCGGCAGATCGAAGTCGACGACGACCCGCGGCTCGACGGCACACTGCCGCAGGACGCCGCCCCGCACGTGCCGATGATACGGCCGTGAGGAAAGACATCTTCTTTGGACCGCGGGCGTCCACGCCCGCACTCGCTCGTTGCGAAGCGAAGAGCGAAACGCAGCTGGCGCTGGCGCGCCGAAGCGCGCGTGGACGCGGGCGGTCCAAAAAAATCACGCTTTGGGCTCCGGTACCCACCTGTTTCTTGCATCGCGCTTCGTGCGGGCGCAAAAAGGCCGGAAGCGGGTCGTAGCGGCGTTGCGAGGCAGCCGAAGCGGACATGAGGCCCGTCGGAGGGATCGGGCCCGCGTGGATGTCTACCTGCCCATCGCCGAGCTGTCGCTGAACGTGTTCCTGTTGCTCGCCCTGGGCGGCCTGGCCGGCGTGCTGGCCGGCATGTTCGGGGTCGGCGGTGGTTTCCTGCTCACGCCCCTGCTGATCTTCGTCGGCGTGCCGCCGGCGGTGGCGGTCGCGAGCCAGGCCAACCAGGTGATCGCCACCTCGGTCACCGGCCTGCTGAACCAGTGGCAGCGCGGCAACGTCGACGTGCGCATGGGTCTGGTGCTGCTGCTGGGCGGTCTGGTTGGCTCGACCGCCGGCGTGCAGCTGTTCGTCGTGCTGAAGCGCTTCGGCCAGGTCGATTTCGTCATCCATATCGGCTACGTGCTGCTGTTGTTCTCGATCGGCAGCATGATGGTGGTCGAGTCGTGGCGCGCCTGGCAGCGGCGGCGTGCCAACGTGTCGGCACGGCGCAAGCTGCACCAGCACTTCCTGGTCCACCGCCTGCCCCTGAAGCTGCGCTTCTACAAGTCCAAGCTGTACATCAGCGCGTTGCTGCCGGCCGGGATGGGCTTCGCCGTCGGCGTGCTGTCGGCGATCCTCGGCATCGGCGGCGGGTTCGTGCTGGTACCGGCCATGATCTACCTGTTGGGCATGCCGACGATCGTGGTGATCGGCACGTCGCTGTTCCAGATCCTGTTCGTGGCGATCAACGTCACGTTCCTGCAGGCCGTCCAGAACCAGACCGTGGACGTAGTGTTGGCCCTGATCCTGATCCTGGGGGGCGCGATCGGGGCGCCGGTGGGCTCGCGCATCGCTGCCAACCTGCCGGGCTTCCAACTGCGCGGCATGCTGGCCCTGCTGATCCTGGGCATGGCGCTGGAGCTGGTGTTCGAGCTGGTGGCGCGACCCGCGGCGATCCACACGCTGGGCGACATGGTCCGCACGCCATGACCGGTGCCCCGCCGCGGCCCGGCCGCACCCTGATACCCATGGGCGCCAACCTTGAGCGCTCGATGGCGCGGCCGGATCGCGCGGCCCCTGCCGCGCTCTTCGGTTTTCGGCGGCGAAGCATGAGCGCGCCGGGAGGTGCGCGGTCCGCTCATCCCGCTGTGCGACCCAGGTCAGCGCCTGTGACTCTGATTCCCATGGCGGTGGTTGCACTTGTGGGGCTGTGCCTGTCCACGGCTGCGTTTGCGCAGGCCCTGCTGGTTGACCTGTCGCGGCCGCGGGTGTCGATCACCTCGGCTTGCCGTGGTGCCGACGTGCTGGTTTTCGGCGCCATCGACGGTCCCGGCGACGTGGTCATCACGGTCTCGGGCGCGCCGACCCGCCAGACGATCCTGCGCAAGGAGCGTGTGTTCGGCCTGTGGGTCAATGCCAGCCGGCAGGCTTTCGACGACGTGCCGGCCTTCTACGCCATCGCCGCTACCCGGCCGCTGGAGCAGATCCTGCCCCCCGGCGGGGTGCCGGGCATACCGGTGACCCTGGAGGAACGGCTGGAATCGGTGCGGGCGGTCGACGCCCAGCGCCGCCGACCGATCGACCTGACCGACTTCCGCCTTGGTCTGGTCGATGCCAAGCGTCGCGAAGGGCTGTTCCCGGAGACCGTCAATGCCGTGACCGTCGTCGGTGGCCGCCTGTTCCGGGCCGAGCTGCGCTTTCCGTCGAAGCTGCCGGTGGGCGACTACGAGGTTCGCGCCTATGTTTTCCGGGACGGCCAGGCGGTGTCGGCGGTGTCGCGGCCGCTGGTGGTGAGCAAGGCCGGCTTCAGCGCCCGGGTCTCCGAATGGTCGCGCGAGTTCGCACCGATCTATGGTGTCGTCGCCATCGCGCTGGCGCTGGTCATCGGCTGGCTGGCGGGTATCGTGGCAAGACGGGTTTAGGGAGAACGACCATGGCCGACGCTCCTGCCGACCGCCTGTTCCTGGTGGTGGTCGACGATACGCCGGAGTTGCGGTGGCCCTGCGCTACGCCTGCCGACGCGCCAAGCGCACCGGCGGTCGGGTGGCGCTGCTCTACGTGATGGAGCCGCCCGAACCCCAGCACTGGGCCGCCATCGGCGACCTGATGCGCGAGGAAGCCCGCCAGCAGGCCGAGCAGATCGTGGCCGGCCTGGCCGACCAGGTGGTCGCCACGACCGGCTCGCCGCCGATCCTGCATTTCCGCGAGGGCGGGCGGCGTGACCAGCTGCTGAAGCTGCTGGCCGAGGATCCTTCGATCTCGATCCTGGTGCTGGCTGCCGGCACCGGCAGCGAGGGCCCCGGACCCCTGGTCTCGACTCTGGTCAGCAAGTATTCCGGCACGTTGAAGGTGCCGCTCACCATCGTGCCCGGCAGCCTGACCGACGCCCAGGTCGACGCGATCACCTGAGGGCGCGAGGCAATTCGCGCCGATTATCCACAGACAATTAGATTGACTCTTCGACAGCTTAGATTTTCCGCCACTTCCCGCGAGTCCTCTTTTGGATAGATAATTCCGTAGGTTAACCGGTTTTTACATAACAATTGAGGATACGCTTATTTCTTTTGGCTTGAAGGCCGTTAAAACGCCGCCTAACTCGGAAGGGTTCCAAACGATCCGGCGGTGCCGGATCAGGCGGGGCCCACCCCATCGGGCCGGAGATCGGTCGTTTTTTGCTTGGCCCGGAGGTTCGCATGTTCATCCAGACGGAACAGACTCCCAACCCCGCGACGCTGAAGTTCCTGCCCGGGCGCGTCGTGCTGGAGCAGGGCACGGTCGACTTCGCGGATGTCGAAGCCGCGCA
>Ga0187894_10006022_pt1 | contig 12080 bp, 10 predicted proteins | sample GBC1701081metaG_FD_136650 | JGI IMG/M metagenome (GOLD analysis project Ga0187894, IMG submission 136650) | White microbial mat communities from a lava cave in the Kipuka Kanohina Cave System on the Island of Hawaii, USA - GBC170108-1 metaG ...
CCTCTATGCCAAACGCAACGAACCTTGGTTATTTTGGTGTAATTCAAAGACCGTTGGGTATTGGCTTTTGGAAAGAAGTTGGAAATAACTATGGATTAGTAGTTACCGAGGGAGGTCAACTTTATAGGCTTACTTTTGGGAACTCAATCATGAATTCTCCTTTAGTAACTCAGATTACCGGGTTGACAGGACTCAATGACCACCGGCACATAAAAATTATTTCTGAGAGCGGTTCAATTTTGGCATTAATTGCAGGAGGGAATACAACCAACATTTCAATTCTCAATTTTGGTACAAGCATCGAGAATCAGCCTACCCGTACATTTGTTACGGTTCCTGCTACAGGTAATGTCTCCAGTTTAGATGTAGTAATTGAATGTAGTAACCGCTATATCCTGGCAAGCGGATATGGCAGTGGTCTTCATCTTGTAAGTTTTGGAAATAGTTTTTTAAATCCGACCCCGACCTTTTCTCAGCCTGCAGGATTTACCAGTGGCAGTATGCTGGGGCTTTCAGTTGTTAAGTCTGATGGCCAATATTATGCAGTTGTTTCCAGTCAATCTATTGGAATAGTAAGAGCTGATTTTGGCAGTTCCGTAACAAATCCCAATCCCCAAAAAGAAAACCTGGGAGTATTTAATTCAGTAAATTTTGGAATCGGTCACGAGATTGTTAAAAACAAATCCAACTATTACAGCGCCAGCATGAATATAAACGGACGGTTAAGCATTCTGAGATTTCCCAAAAATTGCAGTATTGAGAATGATTTTTTCGATGACGCAACACCCGTTGTTAGTTTCGATGAACCGGGTACCTATTCTGTTACCCTCTCTGCGACCGGTTCTAATCTCGAACTTGCCACGGTAACTAAAAGTATCACAATCATCAGCGATGTTGCACCTCCTTTCGTAATTATTGAAGAGGGTGCTTGTTTGGATAGCCAGGTGACCTTTGTTGGACAACAAGCAAACGGTGAAGCAGTAAGCGGATTGTTATGGGACTTTGGAGACGGTGCGCAAGGCGCGGGTCAAAGTGCCCCGCACCAATACAGCAGCATCGGAATGTATACGGTAGTCCTTTCAGCGACCGCAGTCAATGGGTGTGTAAATCGACTTGAAAAACCGATCGAAATTTATGCCGCCCCTGTTGTGTCTTTCACATTGCCAACCGGTTTACGTTGTACGAACAACGAGTTTACTTTTGTTAATTCAACGCCCGATAACTTTGATGGCAAATTAACGTACCAATGGCTCATTGAAAATCAACCAACCAGTACAGCTCGTGACCTGTTAGTTGCCTTCACATCAGCAGGTTCTTATGACGTTACGCTGCAAGCTTTTATTCCTGGTTGTTCTGATGACGTAACACAAAATATGGCTGGTATCGTAGAAGGCCCTCTTACAAATTTTTCGGTTTCAGGTCAATGTGAAGACGAGGCAATCACCTTTACCAACACCTCGTCAGGTTTAATAACCGGATATTCCTGGGATTTTGATGACGGACAAAACTCGACAGACACAAATCCAACTCACATTTTTTCTATAGCGCAATCTTATACCGTATCCCTTACTGCTTCCAATGCTGCGGGATGTAACAACACAGAAACAAAATTGATCCCGATATACTCAAAACCCCAAACTAATTTCTTTCTCTCTGCGCCACCATTTTCCTGTAATGGAACGCCCGCTCAGTTTAATGACCTTACACCGAATCCAACGGACAGCAACATCACTTCATGGCAATGGAATTTTGGAGATGCAGGTAGCAGTCAAAATACATCCACGTTAAAAAACCCTCAGCATACCTATGCGGGTGCAGGTGATTACGATGTGTCCCTCTTGGTATTAACTAATTTTTTGTGTTCCGCCATTATTCAACAGCCGGTAACAATTTCTCAATCTCCGGTGGCAGACTTTAGTCACGAAGCTCCTTGCGAAGATATTCTGGTAAACTTCTCAGGCGCATCAACAGGGGCAATTGATTCCTGGAACTGGATCATCGGGAGTGCGGTGTATACATCGCAAAATCCAGCTCATACTTTTGTTAATTCGGGAAATGCGAGTGCTACATTAACTGTCACTGCAGGCAATGATTGCATTAACTCTGTTAATAAGAATATCGTTGTGCCCGTTAAACTAAACCCCGATTTTTCTGTCGGCAGGAATTGTACCGAACAAGAAACTTTATTTACGGATATTACCAACGCAACTGCTGACCCGGTGAGTTCACGCAATTGGAATTTCGGAGGACTAGGAATTGCTTCAGGCTCACCTGCAAATTTCACTTTTTCAAATACGGGGCCTGTAAATGTTACGCTGTCCATCACCACGCAAACAGGATGTGTGTATACAGTTACAAATCCAGTAAGCATCATCACATCACCACAGGCAAATTTCACAGCATCACCCGAATCAGGCGCTTCTCCACTGATGGTTCGTTTTATTAACACTTCAGTAGAAGCGACCTCTTACCTTTGGAATTTTAATGACTCAGAAAATACAACCAGCACACAGCTTTCACCGGAGTTTACATTCCAGGATGTTGGGGAATATGAAGTAAGGCTCGTTGCATACAATGCTTTTAACTGTTCGGATACGACCTATCAACAGATTCTTGTTTCTCCTATCACCGGACTGGAACATGAAGGAAATTTTTATTTTGAACCTCCTTATCCAAACCCAAGTCAAGGAAATTTATTTCTGGGATGGACTGTGCCGCAACCGGGTACTTTAGGGGTGTCCGTTTTGGATCCAATCGGTAAGCTAATGTTAGAATCTAATCATCTGTCCGCAACGGGCCACAATTCTACTGTCATCAGTCTCAGCGGATTTAAAGCTGGAGTGTATTTTATGCAGATGCGTTTAGGGGAGAGAAAAAAGACATTCCGAATAATGGTTAATCCTGAATAATTCCTTTTTAATTCAAAACACTCATACTTTTCATCTATTTTTACCAAATAATATTTGGTAACCAAAACCCTCTTGAACTGATATGAAACCCATTAAGCTAGACGCTACTGATCGAAAAATTCTCGAGTTGCTTCAGAGGAATTCGAATATAACGAATGCCCTGCTGGCGAAAGAAATCGGGTTGTCGCCTGCTCCTACACTGGAGCGCGTAAACAAACTTGAAACAGCGGGCGTAATTAAAAGTTACCATGGTGTAATTGATCCTGCCGCAGTAGGCTTAGGTGTAAGTACATTTGTTATGGCCACGCTTAAAGGCCACAACAAAGAGAACATCGACAAGTTTATGAAGGCGATTCAAAAAATTGATGAGGTCGTGGAATGTCATCACATTACGGGTGCAGGTGATTTTATTTTAAAAATTGTGTGTGCCGATATTGCGGCCTACCAGCAGCTCATGCTTGAAAAAGTTTCGAATATTGACGTAGTAGACAGTCTGCAGTCGATGGTTATACTCTCCACTTTTAAAGACAGCAAAGTTTTACCCTTACCGAATGCCTAAGTCCGCAAGTATGACAACTGAAAAAACCCTGGTGCTCGATGCCGCGCAGGTCAGGCAAAAGATCAGGAGAATGGCGTTTGAGATGTATGAACACAATTTCAAGGAAAAAAGTATTGTGGTAGCAGGGATTGATGGCCAGGGTTATGTGTTGGCAAAATTGTTGGCGAAAGAAGTAGAAGCTATTTCACCCATCGAGGTTAACCTTGTAAAGGTGAGCCTTGATAAACTGGCGCCTCAGCAGGGAGAAGTCCTGCTTGATTGTGATGTGAAAGAAGTAAAAAAGAAATGCATTGTGTTGGTAGACGATGTACTCAATACGGGGCGCACCCTTGCGTATGGATTAAAACCCTTCCTCGATACAGAGGTAAAAAAAATTGAAACAGCAGTACTGGTGAACAGAAGTCATACGTTGTTTCCCGTTTATCCACAATATACAGGCTACGAACTCTCCACTACCATTAAAGAACATGTTGAAGTTGTGCTGGGTAAGGAATCTGTTGTGTATCTCAAATAAATCATAATTCTGAAATCGTAAATTCAAAATCAGAAAATGTCAGTCCATAAGCAAGAGATAAAAAAAATCACCACACACCAACTCCAGGAGATGAAAAATCGCGGAGAAAAAATAGCCATGCTTACCGCGTATGACTTCAGTATGGCAAAAATTATTGATGGTGCGGGTATGGATATTATTCTTGTCGGTGACTCTGCCTCAAATGTGATGGCTGGAAATGAAACCACATTACCCATTACACTTGACCAAATGATTTATCACGCATCTTCGGTAGTGAAGGCGGTTAAAAGAGCACTGGTGGTGGTGGACCTGCCTTTTGGTTCGTACCAGGGAAGTTCAGGAGAAGCGCTACGCTCCTCTATTCGGATCATGAAGGAATCAGGTGCGCATGCTGTAAAATTGGAAGGCGGAAGTGAGGTAAAAGATTCGGTGGAAAGAATTTTAACCGCGGGTATTCCGGTGATGGGACATTTGGGTCTTACGCCACAGTCGATCTATAAATTTGGCACGTATACAGTCCGTGCAAAAGAAGAAGCAGAAGCAAATAAACTTTTAGAAGATGCCAGGCTGCTTGAAGCGTGCGGGTGTTTTGGCATTGTGCTGGAAAAAATTCCTGCGGAGCTGGCAAAGAAAGTTTCAAAGTCCATTCAAATCCCAACCATCGGCATTGGTGCCGGACCGGATACTGATGGCCAGGTGTTGGTTATGCAGGATATGCTCGGAATCAACCAGGATTTTAAACCACGTTTCTTAAGGCGCTATGCCGATTTGCATGCTGTCGCCACTTCAGCGGTAAGTATATACATCAGTGATGTGAAGGCAAAAGATTTTCCGAATAAGGAAGAGATGTATTAATTGCAATTTTCAGGCAGCGTTTCATCCTTCAACTCTCCAAACCAAACCACTCCGTATTCTTTGTAAATTCCAACCCCAATCGCATTCCATTTCACTTGCTTCCAGATGCCGTCATTGATCATCACCTGGTTATGTCCGGTACTCACTTTCCATCCTGCTATGCCATCAACCGCATTCGCACCCGCACCGCTGTAATAAGAGATCTCATACCCGCTGCTTTCATAGCCGGCAATTTCTTTTGGTTTACTCCACATGCATGCTGCTTTTTTATGATCATCGGTATAACAGCAAGCTTCCCACTTTCCTTTTTTTGACCAGCTGTGGAGATTACACTTGCCATTAAAAGGTTTGAAGTTTTCAGAAAGATCCTTTGCATGCGTTTGGGCCACCAACGTGAGTTTAGCAGACAGCGCGATAGATTCCAGTTTTTTCTCTTTGCGGTATTCCATGATCAGGTCATATAATTTCTTTTCTTCAGGGTGTAGACAAACTCGGTTTGGAGGCTTAGGAGCTATTCGTGCAGAAAGCAGAATGGCAAGTATGGAAAGGGACAGAAGTGTTTTCATAGTCTATTTTTATCAAAAAGCGTTCCGTGTTGCCAAAATAGCTTCATTTGTAATGCTAATTTTTTAATTTCGAACCTGCCGGCAAATGCGGGCTCTTAAAACGCATTTTAAATCTAATGATATGAGTGATCAGAAAATTACTATCAGTAACGGAAAATTAACGGTACCGGATAACCCAACCATTCCTTTTATTGAGGGTGATGGTACCGGTGTAGATATTTGGCCAGCATCTAAAATGGTATTTGACAAAGCTGTAGAGAAGGCCTATGGTGGGAAAAGAAAAATAAACTGGAAGGAAGTTATGGCCGGAGAAAAGTCGTTCAAAAAAAATGGTAACTGGCTTCCGGACGAAACACTCGATATTTTCAGGGATTATTTAATAGGGATTAAGGGTCCCCTTGCTACTCCGGTGGGCGGAGGGATCCGGTCATTGAATGTAGCGCTTCGTCAAATTCTTGATTTATATGTATGCCTTCGCCCGGTGCGTTGGTATGAAGGAGTTCCTTCACCGGTGAAAAATCCGGGCGCGGTTGACATGGTACTTTTCCGTGAGAACACAGAAGATATTTATGCCGGTATCGAATTCGCTGCTGGCTCGCCTGAGTCACAAAAAGTACTGGATTTCCTGGCGAAAGAATTTCCAAAAGAATTCAACAAGATCAGGTTCAACACAAAAGAAAAATCAGAGTCCTTCTGGAAAATGGTGGGTGCACCGAATGTGAAGAATGAAGTGAATGTTGGAATCGGTATAAAGCCTGTGAGTTGGAGTGGTAGTGTTCGCTTGATCCACAGTGCTATCTCATACGCCATTACACACAAGCGTAAATCAGTAACACTGGTTCACAAAGGAAACATCATGAAGTTTACCGAAGGCGCTTTCCGCGATTGGGGGTATGCGATTGCTGAAGAATATTTCGGAGAACAAGTGTATACCTGGAGTAAGTGGGAGAAAACGAAAAAGGAGAAAGGTGAAGAGGCAGCTAATGCAGAGCAAAAAGCCGCTGTTGCTGCCGGCAAGATTGTTATTAAAGATTCTATCGCTGACATCACGCTACAACAAATATTAACGCGTCCGGATGATTTTGATGTGATTGCGACACTCAACTTAAACGGTGATTATGTGAGCGATGCACTGGCGGCACAGGTAGGAGGTATCGGCATTGCTCCCGGTGCCAACATCAACTACATTACCGGCCATGCCATTTTTGAAGCTACTCATGGTACCGCACCCAAGTATGCTGGTCAGGATAAGGTAAATCCGGGCTCTGTCATTCTTTCGGGCGTAATGATGCTGGAATATATGGGCTGGCAGGAAGCTGCGGATCTGATTAACAAGGCCATGAGCAAAGCAATTTCTTCTAAACGCGTCACGTATGATTTCCATCGATTGATGGAAGGGGCAACCTTATTGAAATGCTCTGAATTTGCGAATGAGATTGTGAAGAATATGTGAACTAACCAGGATAAACTAAAAGGGGCGAAAGCCTCTTTTATGTTCTTAACAAGTTCAACATTTGAATTGCTGTCAGCGCGGCCTCTTCCCCTTTATTCCCAAGTTTTCCACCTGCACGCTCCAGCGCTTGTTCTTTAGTTAAGAGTTTGAGGTTCGAATATTTTTAAAGCGGATCGAATAATAAAGGGGCTTTTGGAGATGTACAAGCCTTAATATAAAAAGCCAAACACCCACAACGGTATTCTGTTTAAATACGGGCTTTCAATATCATCTAAAGCGAGGTAGCTATTCTTTGTAGCTTTAATTTGAGTAATGTCTTTCGATTTTCCACCCACTTCAAACGTCCATTTTCCATTAACCATGAAATCACCTGCTTTTGGTAAGGCCACATTGTAGCCTGCATTTTTAAGTTGATTTAAAAAGAAAGTTTCGCGGAGGGAACCAATTTCAGGTTGATCCTTGAGTGCGTAGCTTAGGTTTGTGTTTTCTAAGTAAATTTTATCAGGTTTCTGCAAAGCAGCCACTCCCTTGGCGTGCTGATGAAGCAGGTTTAGCAAACGTGCCCGCTCTAAATGGAGAAGGAAATTATTTACGGTATCGCGCCCCAACTTCATTTTTACTGCTAAAGAAGAAATATTGGGTGTAAACGGAACCGACTCCGAAATGATCCCAAGTAATTTTTTTATGCTGATCACGTTGCTTGCCGAATAATCTTCAATGGCTGCCAGATCACTCTCTAATACGGTGTTAATAACCTGGTTGAGTTTGATCGAAAATTCTGCTTGCGTATCATCTTTATTAAAAGGAAAATAGCCAGAAGTTAAATATTTTTTAAAAAGTGGAAGTGGCTTCCATTTGGGCAGCAATATTTTACGAACTATTTCTTCGGTATTTTTTAGCAATACCTCAAGTGTGAAGCTTTTAAATTCAAGCCCATGCACCAGATGTAAGTATTCACGAAAGGAAAGTCCGGGCAATTCGTATGAAATTACTCTGCGACTGAGGTCTGCCTCTCCCTTTTGTATTTCAAGCGCAGAAGAGGCGGTAAAAATTACCCGCAAACCGGGGTATCCATCGTAAATATTTTTCAATTCAGAGGACCAGTGCGGATATTTATGGATTTCATCAATCAGTAAAACAGCACCTCCGCCTTTCTCAAATTGATCTACCAGGTCAAGTAAACTGTTGTCGTAAAACCACGGGTGATCAACGGTTACATAAAGCCCTTTTTCTTTCAGATGGAACTTGAGGTATTGCAAAAGCAAAGTGGTTTTTCCTGTGCCACGCAGGCCGCGGATACCGATCATTCTTTGCTTCCAGTTTATATGCCGGAAGAGCGATCGGAAGAATGTATCCTCCGTTGTGCGGAGAAGATTGGATTGAAGGGAATACAGGCGCTCCATTACCATTGACTCAAAGATAAGTCAATGATATTAAATAATTGACTTGAAAACAAGTCAATCAAAAATTCAACATGTTAATGGCCGTAAGGGCGGCCTCTTCTCCTTTGTTTCCGAGCTTCCCACCAGCACGTTCCAAAGCCTGCTGTTTGTTAAGCGTAGTTAGTACACCAAAAATCACAGGTTTTTTTGTTTTGATGTTGACTTCGGTAATTCCGTTGGCCACTGCCTGACAGATGTAATCAAAGTGAGGCGTGTCTCCCTGAATAACACAGCCCAGGCAAATCACAGCAGCAATATTTCGCTTCTCAGCCATCCACAACCCTCCCAACGTTAGTTCAAAACTACCGGGCGCATTTTTACGGATGATGTTTTGCTTCTTTACCCCGTGAGCAAGTAACGAAGCAACAGCGCCTTCGTAAAGCGCTTCCGTCACATCTTCATTCCATTCGGCCACGACAATAGCAAATTTCTTTTTTGCAAGATTTGCTTTGGTTTTAACCCGTCCTGATTTTAATGAGCCTGCCATGTCATTCAAATTCTGAAATTCTTCAATTCTGATCAATAAAAAACCCCTCGCCTTAGGCGAGGGGTTCGAAGTTAGTTTAAATATTTTAAGAATTTGTTTCTAATCGGGCCTTCAGCTTAACCGCACTTTGGTATTCTGAAGAATCCCAAAATTCAGTGATAATTTTATCATAGGCTTCTTTAGCCTTATCATTTTGATTTAGCTTTTCGTAGGCCAGTGCGGCTTTCATTAAATAAGCAGGAGAATAAAATTTATTCGGTTCATAATCAGCCGCCTTGTTGTAGTAGGTGGCGGCATCCTCATATTTCTGAAGCTCCATATACGCATCACCAATCAGGCTGTAGGCGCGGGGCTGAACTAAAAGATCATGTGAACTATAATCCTGAAGGTAAAGAATAGCCGCATCGTAATTGCCCTGCTTGAGGTAGCATACACCTGCATAAAAATGTGAAAGGTTGGCCGCATCACTAAATTTAAACTCATCAATAATGTCGATGAATCCTAAATTATTGCCATCCCCATTCAGGGCAAGCTTCAAACTGTCGGCTTCAAAATAATAGACCGCCTGGAACATTTGTTTTTGCGCCTCGGCATCCTGCGAATCTTTGTAATAGTTAAATCCAAAGTATCCTGCTACAGCCAGAAGCAATACACCCACAATGCCGGTGATTGTTTTTGGATGTTTTTCTATCCAGTTTTCAGCACCCTCAAGCTTTTCTGCAAGAGCGGCCGGATTTTCAATTAGGTCGTTTTTATGTTCTTCTTTCTTTGCCATGTCACTTAAAAATAATCCCGCTGGAAAGCGGGACGCAAAACTACTAATTACTCAATAGTAAACAAACCCCGCAACATCAGGGCAGGGCCCGGGTTTAATCCTGAATAAGGGGATAATCTGGCTCCTGGTAAATATCAGTAAAGGCCTGTGAAGGATCAGGGAAATTTGATTCTTCGGCAAATTTTACACTTTCTTCAACCTGTTGATTTACCCGTGATTCTATAGCCTCAAGTTCTTTTTCAGTAGCCAGCTTCTTTTCCTGGATGGTGCGTTTTACAACTTCAACCGGATCGCGGTGCTTGTATTCTTCCACCTCTTCTTTGGTTCTGTACTTTGCCGGGTCCGACATAGAATGTCCCTTGTATCGGTATGTTCTGAATTCCAATAAGGTTGGACCTTCGCCCTTTCGTGCACGCTCGGATGCTTTGAAAACCGCCTTGTGTACTTCTTCCACGCTCATAGCGTCCACTGGTTCTGAAGGCATGTCAAAAGCTTCACCCAGTGTATACAATTCATGAACATTTGAAGTACGTTTCACAGAAGTACCCATGGCGTAACCATTGTTTTCGATCACAAAAATTACAGGCAGTTTCCACAACATCGCCATGTTCAAGGCTTCATGGAATGCGCCCTGACGTACCGCACCATCACCCATGTAGCAAATACATAAGTTGCCTGTCTTGTTATACTTTTCCGCGAAAGCGATTCCGGCACCAAGGGGCACCTGCCCACCTACAATACCATGTCCACCAAGAAAATTGTGTTCCTTATCAAACATGTGCATGGAGCCGCCTTTGCCTTTCGATACACCCGTTTCTTTACCGTATAATTCAGCCATTACAGCTTTTGGATCAGTACCCAACGCAAGCGGGTGAGCATGATCGCGATACGCAGTAATCCATTTGTCGTCTTTCGTTAACGCAGTAACAGCACCTGCCACGCAGGCCTCCTGTCCGATGTAGAGATGACAAAAACCTTTTATTTTTTGTTGTCCATACAACTGCCCTGCTTTCTCTTCAAATTTGCGCATCAGAACCATGCTCTCATACCAAAAAAGATACGTTTCTTTTGAGAACTCCGTCTTCCCTGCCCGTCCGGCAGGCGGGTTGGCCGACTCACTCTTATTTACTTTGGTTGTCGTGGACATATCCCTATTTTTGATTTTCGTGAATTGAACTGCGAAAATAACCCTCAAATACCCAATAAACAATGAGGACGCAGTCCCAAATCTACTCCAAATAGGATTAATCGGAACAAAATTGTGCGTTTAGAGAAGCTCAGGTTAGTAAATTTTAAGAATTACGAGAAAGCCTCCCTGGAGTTCCCGGCCAAAGTAAACTGCCTGCTGGGATTGAATGGCAGCGGAAAAACAAATTTGCTGGACGCGATACATTACCTGTCGTTTACCAAAAGCTTTCTGAATGCCAGCGACACACATAACATCCGCCACGGGTGTGATTCATTTTTGCTGTGGAGTGGTTTTGATTTTGAAGGAGCTAAACATGAACTTTCCTGTCAGATTCAACCGGGGCATAAAAAAATATTTAGGGAGGACGGACAGGATTATGAGAAGATGAGCGATCACATTGGAAAATATCCGGTGGTGCTTATTTCTCCGTCTGACATTGATTTGATTAGAGAAGGGAGCGAGGCCAGACGGAAATTCTTCGACAGCATGATCGCTCAGATTGATCAAACTTACTTACAGGCCTTGGTTGAATATCATCACTGTTTGAAACAGCGTAATGGAATATTGCGGATGTTTCAGGAACGGCAGTATTCCGATGCAGACCTGATTGACACCTACGATCACCAATTGGTTCAAACAGGGTTAGAGATTTTTCAAAAACGGAAAGCGTTTATTGCAGAATTTTTACCGGTGCTGAATGCATCTTATAATATTTTGGTTGATCAGAAAGAGGAGGCAACACTCCTGTATCGATCTGATTTTTTCGAGACAGATTTTTTAACAGCCTTAAAACACAGTTTTAGTAAAGACCTGGCCTTGCAACGAACCACTGTAGGAATCCACCGCGATGATTATGATTTTGGCTTTGCTCACGGAGAACTAAAGCGATTAGGCTCACAGGGGCAGCAGAAATCGTTTTTGGTGGCATTGAAATTAGCAAACGTTGAAATCATCAAGAAGCACAAGGGCTTCAGCCCCATCCTGCTTCTTGATGATATTTTTGATAAATTAGATGACATTCGTATCGCACGTTTACTGAAAATTGTAGCCGGCAAAAATTACGGCCAGCTATTTATAACTGATGCCGGCCCCGAGCGTACAGAGGCCTTATTAAAGGACATCGGGGTACGGTCTGATATTTTTGAAGTGAAGGAAGGATCAATTAAGAAGAAGCCATGAGTGGCAAAGGCAAAAATGAATTTCAAACCATTGGAGATGCGGTACGGCAAATGCTCGGAACCTTCCGCATTGAATCTAAGTTTGATGAGGCTAACTTGGTGGCTTCCTGGGAACGACTTGTGGGCGGTCCAATTGCCAAACGCACCAAAAAG
>Ga0187894_10006023_pt1 | contig 12079 bp, 6 predicted proteins | sample GBC1701081metaG_FD_136650 | JGI IMG/M metagenome (GOLD analysis project Ga0187894, IMG submission 136650) | White microbial mat communities from a lava cave in the Kipuka Kanohina Cave System on the Island of Hawaii, USA - GBC170108-1 metaG ...
GAGGAAGCCGCCCGCGAACGCCGGGTAGGTGCCGGCTCCGTTCGGGAAGAGGCCCGAGACGAGGCCGTCCGGGTCCATCAGGAACACGATGCCCTTGCCGCCCGTGCCGCCGCCGTTGCAGTGCGTGCACGCGCCGGTCGTCAGCGTGGGCGGGGCGCCTGCCGCGCCGCCTGCGGCGTCGAGGACCGCCGCGGTCGCCGCGATGTTCTCGCCCGAGATGAGGCAGATCAGCCCGCCGGAGGCGCCGCCGCCGCCACCCGAGAGCATCAGGTAGGACGTCGGCGAGCCGGTGTAGGCCTTCATCGTGCCCGCGCCGCCGGCGCCGCCCGTGGCGTCGATCCTGCCGCCTGTGGCGATGATCGAGCCCGCGCCCATGATCGTGAGCGAGCCGCCCGCGCCGCCGCCCGAGCCGCCCGGGTGGTTCACGGCGAAGCCCGAGTAGTCGGTCGTCGAGCCGCCCGCGCCGCCGCCCGAGCCGCCCCAGAGGTTGTCGGCCGCCGTCGGGTCGCCGAAGACCGTGCCGGCCTTGCTGCGCACGCCGACGACGCTCGAGTTCTGGACGCTGTAGTAGGTGGGGGCGAAGCAGTTGCCGCCCGTCCCGTCCGCGGCGCCCACGCTGACGAGGTCCGAGCCGTCCGTGCCCTTCGTCCCGTGGCTGCCGCCGCCGCCGCCGGTGCCGGAGTTGGCGCCGTAGGTGGGCGGAACGTAGTAGATGTAGCCGCCCGCGGAGCCGCCCGCGTGGCCGCGGCCCGGCCCGACCCCGTTCGTCGCGTAGGGCCAGTTGCCCATGCCGCACGCGGAGAGGACGAGGTTGAACGTGGACGACGAGCAGTTCGCGTAGACGCCGAGGTAGCTGCAGCTCGCGCCGGACTTCGCCGTGCCGCCGTCGCCGCCGCCGGGGCCGGCCTTGCCGCCCTGGGCCACGGAGCCGTTCCCGTCCACGCCGTCATCGCCCGAGATGTCGATCGTGCCGCTGATCTGCGAGATGCCCTGCACCCGCAGGACGATCGGGTTCACCCCGACGAACCGGAGCACCGACCCCGAGCTCACGGTGAGGGACTGGAGCTTTAGCTCGAAAGGCTGGCGCGAGTCGTAGGTCTTGAGGCCGCCGGGCAGCGTGTTGTTCAGGTAGTCGTCGCCCGGATTCAGGTCGAAGACGTTGAAGGGCTTGCCCAGCGCCGGGTTCGGCGTGTCGCCCGTGTCAACCGTCAGCGTCCCGCCCGCAACCGCGAGGTTGCCGTCGGTTCCGTTGCCGAACGCGCCCAGGTAGCCAAGCGCGGTGCTCGGGCTCTGCGCCGGGTTGTAGAGCGCGGTGTTCAGCTGGGCCGCGTCGTTCGTCGTCTGCCCGACCTCGGCCTTGACGTTGTCCACGATCGGGTCGTACGTCACCGTCCGCGTCGAGGTGATCGCGGGCCGGTCGCGCACGATGAACTCCGTCGTGTAGCCGAGGCCGCCCGGCTCCGGGTACGGCGTCGCGCCCGAGAGCACCGTCTCGCCGTCGCCCGTGAGGCCGTTCACCCCGATGAACTGCTGGCGGAAGTCGATCCCGAGGATGCTGCCGCCGAACACCAGCCGGTAGCGCGTGTTGTCCACGAGCGTGACGAGCGGCTGCACGACGATCTTCACCTCGTACTCGCCCGTCTCGAGCACCTGCTGCTCGACCGTCACGTTCACCGGCACCTTGAAGTTGACCGGCGTGCCGAACCAGGCGTCCGGCGAGAACGGCGGGGCCGCCTCGCCCGACGTCGTCGCGTCGCCGTAGATCTCGAACATCTGGATGTTGTCCGGCGTCACCGTCGAGGGATCGACCGGCTCCGAGAGCTCGAGCTCGAAGCGCCACGGCGTCGCGAACTGCGGCGCGCCGCCGGCGCCCGGCTCGATGTACCGGGTCGCCGCGATGAGGTCCGCGTTGTCGAGGAGCGCCTGCTCCCCGGGCCGCGGGTCGAGGCGGCCGATGTCGACGCGCGGAGCCGTCACCGGCTGCGTCGCGTCGCGCGCGAAGAGCCCGTCCACGCGCGGGGGCGAGGCCGGGAACGGGTCCTCGAAGAACTCGCTCGTGTCGAAGAGGAGCTCCTGCGGGCTCGAGATCGGGTCGCCCTCCATGGAAACGAGAGCGTCCGGGCCCGCCTTGAGGAAGACCGTGTACTGGCCGTCCTCGCGGAAGCCGGCGTCGCTCCGGTCCTCCTTGTTCGGGAGGCGCGGGGCGAACGTGACCCGGTCGCCCGTCGGCTCGTACGTGCCGATCGCGAGCGAGAAGTTCGAGCCGGGATTCGACTGGGTGTTCTGGATCTTCAGCCGCTCGGCGAAGTCCTGCCCGTCCGCGACCGGCGCGGAGAAGAGGAACGTGAGAACCCGGTTTCGCGGGATCCCGTCCTGGCCCTGCTCCAGGAACTGGATGAGCCGGAATGAACCCTCACCGCCCCCGCCGCTGCCGCCGCAGGATGCGGCTAGAACGGCGGAGCACAACAGCGACGCCCAACGCGTCTTCATGACAATAGTCCTCCCTCGAGAGAATCCTACCGAGCAGCCAACCATTAGAGATACTCCCCCGGTCCGCGCGTCTTTGAAACAAAAAAATGATCCTCACTGTAAAAACAACACTGGGCATCCACGGGCGGCGCTCGGTTGGCAACAAACTTCACGTCTCCATGGTTGTCGATCGGCCCGGTTTCCACTCAAGGTTGCCGGTAATCCGAATTCCATGCTTCCGAAGTTGCCTGTGCGCGGAGCTGCACCCCGGGAGCGTGGGGGCGCTCCGCGGCGCTCGACGATGGTCGCGGGGCGGCGGTCAGGGCATCCCGTCGAACGGGAGAGGAGGCCGGGCCGTCTTCTCGGGGTCCTCCACGCGCGCGCGCCACCGGCGGACAAGGTCGAGTTCCTCGTGGAAGCCGGTCGCCCCGGGCACGCCGTCCGCTTGCGCGCGAAGCGCGTCGAGCAGCGCGATCGCGCGGTCCAGCGCCCCCTTGTCCCCGTCCTTCGCCCCCCGCCCGAGGAGCGCCATCGCCACCGGATAGGCGTCCGGCGCCGGCAGGGGCTCGGGCACCTGTCCCTCCGCCGCGGCCGCGAGGCAACGCGCCCGGTCCTCGAAGTAGGCCCTCAGGTCCGGCTCGTCGGCGACCGCCTCGGCGGTCTCCCGGAGCGCCGCCAATGCCTCTGCCAGGTGCGGCGCCTCGCCGTACCGCAGCAGCTCCTCGTAGGCGAGGCTCCGCAGGAGCACGGCGCGGCGCGCCCGGTCGGCGAACGCCCCCCTGCCCTCGAGCACCCTGACCCCCGCCGCGAAGCGGGACAGCTCCTCGCCGAAGTGGCGCGCGGCAAAACCGCGGAGCCCCGCGCGCCACACGCGCTCCTCCTCCCACTTCGGCCCTGCGTACCGCTCGAGGGCGATCGAGTTCTGGCCGCACTGCTTCCGGATCCAGTCCGCGACGATGCTCGGCCCCTCGGGGGTCCCGAGGAGCATCTCGAGGCCGGTCTCCGCCCACGTCCAGCCGACCGCCGCGCCGGGCGCCTTCTGTTTCAGGTTGAACGCGAGGAACCAGCCGACGTAGTCGCGCGCGCGCTCGTTGTCCGGGTAGAGCGCGTGGAGGATCCGGTAAAGCTCGTAGCACTCCGCGTCGCGCCCTTCGCCGTAGAGCACGTCCCCCTTGAGCCAGAGGTAGGTGAGGAGCAGCGGACGGAAAGATCCCGAGAGGACATTGCCCGCGAGGTCGCCCGCGCCGGCCGCGGGAGCAGAGGGGGCCTCGGGGGCCAGCGCGTCCCGCACGGGCTGGGCGAGCGCGAGCGCGGCGACGAGAAGCGCCGCAGCCGCCGCGATCCGCGCGCTCACGGCGTCCTCCGCGCGAACACGCCGAGCCCCCCGAGCGCGCCGGCGAGGAGAAGCGCGACCGCGGCGAAGGTGGCGGCCCGCCTCCCGCGCTTGTACCCGACGCCGACCCACTCGCCGCGGGCCACGCGGTCCGTGGTGTCGAGCGCGGGGAGGTCGGGCACGATCCCGAGGATCCCGCGCATCGCGGCCTGCACCGCGGGAGGCGCGCGGCGAACCGGCTCGTGGTGGTGGTGGTGGCCCGCGTGGTCCTCGTGGTCGTGCTCGTCGCCCGCGACCGCCGCGGCGACCTTGCCCTCGTGCTCCCACGTCTCGAGCAGGAAGCCCTTGAGGGAGGCGACGAGCAGGAACGTCGTGGCGAGGAGCGCGGCGACGGGGCCCGAGAGGTTCGCGCCCGCCGCGGCACCGAGCGCGGCCAACGCGAACGCGGCGAGCGCGGGGGCGATGGCCGCGAGGAGCGCGTTGCCGAGGAACGACCGCTCCGCGCCCAACGCGCGCGTCTCGTCCCCCGCGATCCCGACCGCGCGGGCCGGATCGGGGTTCCGGATCGTGATCTCGGGCGGCGTCGCGGGCAGGGAGACCGGCTGGTCGGCCGGCACCTTGATCTCCCGCCCGTCCACGACGAGCGGCACGGCCCCCGAGGCCCCCACGGCATCCTCGGCCGCGAGGAACGCGCGCACGTAGGTCCGGAGCGCGCGCGTGTCGGGCGGGATGCGGATGCGTCGCTCGGGCGTCAGCCAGATCGTGGCGCGCTCGTTGAGCGCGTAGGCCTCGCGGGTCTCCGTGCCGCCGGCCGCTGCCGCGCCGAGCCCGGCCGCCGCGAGGAGGACGAAGGTCGCCGCCGCCGCCGCGACCCCCGCCCCCGCCGCGCTGCCGAGCGCCCACGCCCACGGGGCGACGGGCGACGCGCCGGTCAGGTGGGAGCGGCGGCGCTCGCGGTCGAGCGCCAGCGGGAACGCGCCGCAGAGGAGCGCCCCGCCATAGCCGAGCGTGACCGCGAGGTCGCTCGCGAGGCCATAGCCGGGGCCGAGGAGCGCGAGGAGGAGGAGGGACGGCGCCGCGACGACGAGCAGCGCGAGGCCGCCCCGGCGGCGCAGCTCCCGCAGCCGGAGGAGGACGGCGGCCCTCATCCCCGGTCCTTCGCCAGCGCGTCGAGGAAGAGGTCCTCGAGCGTCGTCTTCGGCGGCGCGACACCGAAGAGGCGGATCCCCTCGTCGCGCAGCCAGGCCTCGACCTTCGCACGCCGCCCCGCGTCCACGGCCTCGGTCTCCCACGCGAGCCTCGCCGCGTCGGAGAGGAGGCGCCGGACGTCCCCCGCGAGGATCTTCCGGCCGCGGTGCAGGATCGCGATCTCGTCGCACACCTCCGCGACGTCGGACAGGATGTGCGACGTGAGGAGGACCGTCGTGCCCGCGGCCGCGACCTCGCGGAGGAGGTCGCGAACTTCGCGGTTGAGGACCGGGTCGAGCCCCGACGTCGGCTCGTCGAGGACGAGAAGCTCCGGCCGTGCCATGAGCGCCTGGGCGAGGCCGATCCGCCGCGCCATCCCCTTCGAGTACGTGGAGAGACGCCGGTCCTTCGCGTCCCACATCCCGGTGCGGCGCAGCAGCTCGTCCGCGCGCCGCCGCCGCTCCTCGCGCGGGATCCCGTAGAGCCGCCCGACGAAGAGCAGCGTCTCGAGTCCGCTCAGGAACTCGTAGAGGCGCGTCTCTTCGGGGAGGAACCCGGTGCGTCTCCGCGCGCCCTTGTGGCCGGCGGGCAGGCCGAGGACCGACGCGCTCCCCGCGGTGGGCTTCAGGAGGCCGAGGATCATGAGGATCGTCGTCGTCTTGCCCGAGCCGTTCGGTCCGAGCAGCCCGAAGATCCGACCCTTCTCGACCGCGAGGTCGAGGCCCCGGACGGCCTCGACGCGCGCCCGACGGAAGAGAGCGCGGAATTCGCGGAAGAGGCCCTTGGCCTCGACGACGGGCATCCCGAGAACCTACGCGGAGGGGGGGGCTGTCTCAAGCCCGCAGGGGGGCCGGGGGGGGTCTCGCGCCTTCTCCTATACTATTAGGGGCTCTGCCCAGCCGGGACTCGGCCCAGGAGAACACCTTGAGAATCCCCCGCAGCCCCCTTTTTCCCGCGGTGCTCGCGCTCCTCGCCCCCGCGGCGCGCCCCGAGGAGCCCAACGCCGACGTCGTGAAGGCTGTCCGGGCCATGCTCGACACGAAGAAGGAGGAGGAGCGCGACGCCCTGAAGGCGGCCCTCCTCAAGCGGGCCGACCTCGACTGGGCCTCGGTCAAGGCGGGGCTCGAAGCGGGCCCCTACTACCAGAAGCCGCTCGACACGAACTACGGGGAGCGCCACTCGAAGAGCACGTTCGACATCGTCTTCTCCGCGGAGGACGGGAAGCCGCGCGGCTTCTCGATGTGGGTCCCGAAGAAGTACGACGCCAAGGAGAAGCTCCCGGTCCTCCTCTATCTCCATCACGCCCCGCAGACGGACGACCTCGGCGCCGGCGCCGAGAAGGCCGGCGTGGCGATCCTGCGGCTTCGCGACATCTGCGAGGAGCGCGGGATCTTCCTTGTCGCGCCCTACACCTCGAAGGGGGCCGAGTGGTGGGTCCCCACGGGGAGGAAGCTCGTCGCCTGGACGCTCAAGCGGGTGCGCGAGCGCTACAGCATCGATGACGACCGGATCGGGCTCATCGGTCCCCTCGGCGGCGGCGACGCGGTCTGGTACCTCGGCCAGGAGATGCCGGGCACGTGGTCGTGTCTCATGCCCATGACCGGCGACCCGTACGAGATCACCGCGCTCATCCGCCCGCTCTTCCTCGGCACCCTCGACCGGATGGACGTGCTCATGGGCGTGCCGGCGACGACCGACAGCATGGTGGGGGCGAAGGACATCGGCCGCTTCCTCGGCGACCTGAAGCCCATGTTCGACCAGAAGCTGCGGATCACAGCGGCCATCTGGCCCACGGCGAACGCCGACTTCAGCTACCTCGAGAAGATCGCCGCGCAGATCGGCGCCTTCGTCTGCGACCGCAAGCGCGAGGCGTACGCGGACGAGGTGGACATCGAGGTCGAGGCGGGCGAGGGGCTGCGCTGCCTCTGGCTCCGGAACGACGGGTTCGATCCCGAGGGGAGCATGGCGCCGCCGCATCGCGGCTTCTCGACGACGCGCCTCAAGTGGACCCCGCCGGAGCGCAAGGAGGGGGACCGCCGCGTCGGCGTGGACTGCGAGCCGCGCGACGGGATGCCCGGGCTCTTCATCAAGTCCACGCCCGGCCAGGCGGGCAAGTCGCAGATCTTCCCGGAGGACGTGATCCTCGAGGTCAACGGCGTCCCGGTCGCGAAGACCGAGGACCTGAAGGCCATCGTCGAGAAGACCGCGTGGAACGACGAGGTGCGGCTCCTCCTCGCGCGCGACGTGAAGGAGAAGGACCTCGCCCGCCACGAGCGGATCGAGGACCGGTACAAGCGCTACCGGGCGAGGATCAAGGAGCTGACGGACGCCGGGCAGCCCGTTCCCGGAAACCTCTGGGACGAGGTCGAGGAGCAGGGGTCCGGGGAGGAGGAGGGCGCGAAGGAGGAGGACGACTCCGCGGGCATCTCGATGAGCGACGACTCCGAGAAGCCGGAGGACGACGAGGCCGGCGGCGGCGGCGCGGGCGGCGACGTGAAGAAGACCGTTCGGCTCATCGAGCGCTGGGTGAAGATCCGGCGCCCCGCCGGCGTCCTCGTGCGGGGGGACTTCGGTGCCCAACGCGACGAGGCGTACGACAAGACGGAGGGCGTGAGGATCACCTCGGTCCTCGCCGGCAGCCTCGCCGCACGCTCCGGGTTCAAGGACGGCGACCTGATCGTGGCGGTCGGCGGCAAGGAGGTGAAGGGGATCCACGACCTCGAGGACGCGCTCGCCACGATGAACGAGGGCGACACGCCGTTCAAGTTCGAGGAGGAGCCCGAGGGGGAGAACTACATCGACTTCACGGTCCGCCGGCAGGGCGCCGACGGCTCCTACACGGGCCAGCCGGAGACGGGGGTCACCGCGCGGTGGAAGCCGGTCCAGTCGTCGCGCGTAGACGCCAAGTGGGACAAGAAGGACAACACGCTCACCGTCCTCGCGAACCAGGCGTCCGGATTCACGCTCTACTTCACCGACGCGCTGATCGAGCCGGGCAAGGAGTTCCATCTCTTCATCAACGACGTGCCCTACCAGGACCTCGTGAACCCGCAGGCCGCCCCGGAGTACCCGAAGGACCACGACGACCCCATCGCCGCGGACGAGCTCTACCGGATGCGGCGGAAGCGCGCGAAGATCGAGGGGTGGACGCCCGACCCGACGTTCGCGATCGAGGACTTCCTCGTCACGTGGGACCGGAGGCAGGTGTACGGCGCGACGCGCAGCTTCGACCTGACCAAGATGAAGGAGGGCTTCGACCAGGCGAAGGAGCGCGCGAAGCGCGACGACGACTTCGGCGGGCGTGTCCGGAAGGCGTACGACGAGTACCCCGGGCGCGCCAAGGGGTAGCGCCCGGAGAGGGAAGCCGGTGGCCGAGGAGTTCGCGCTCACGAACCGCGTCCGGGTGGTGACGGCGGCGTCGCTCTTCGACGGCCACGACGCCGCGATCAACATCATGCGGCGGCTGATGCAGCGCTCGGGCGCCGAGGTGATCCACCTCGGCCACAACCGGAGCGCCAGCGAGATCGTCGACGCCGCGGTCATGGAGGACGCGCAGGCGATCGCGATCACCTCCTACCAGGGGGGCCACGTCGAGTTCTTCAAGTACGTGGTCGATCTCCTGCGGGAACGCGGCGCGTCGCACGTGAGGGTGTTCGGGGGCGGCGGGGGCGTGATCGTCCCCACGGAGATCTCCGAACTCGAGGCCTACGGCGTGACCAAGATCTACAGCCCCGAGGACGGCCGCCGGATGGGCCTCAAGGGGATGATCGAGCATCTCCTCCATGCCTCGGACTTCGCGACGCCCATGCTGAACGGCGCGCTTCGCGGGGCGGACGCGAGGCGCCTCGCCTCCGCGCTCACGCAGGCGGAGCTCGGGAAGACGAACGGGGTGCAGAAGTCGCGCCAGCCGATGCGGATCCCCGTGGTCGGCGTCACCGGGCCGGGCGGCGCGGGCAAGTCGGTGCTGACGGACGAGCTGCTCCGGCGGTTCCTGATGGAGTTTCCGAGGAGGCGCTTCGCGGTCCTGTCCGTGGACCCGAGCCGCAAGCGGGGGGGCGGCGCGCTCCTCGGCGACCGCATCCGGATGAACTCGATCGACCCCTCGCGGGTCTTCATGCGCAGCTTCGCGACGCGCGGGAGCGTGAGCGAGCTCGGCGGCTCGATGGGGGCCGCGCTCGACATCTGCCGGGCGGCCGAGTACGACGCGATCTTCGTCGAGAGCTCCGGGATCGGGCAGGCCGACTCGGGCATCGCCGAGGTGTCGGACGTCTCGATCTACGTGATGACGCCCGAGTACGGCGCCCCGTCGCAGCTCGAGAAGATCGACATGCTCGACTTCGCCGACCTCGTGGCGGTCAACAAGTCGGACCGGCGCGGGGCGGGCGACGCGCTGCGCGACGCGCGGAAGCAGCTCCGGCGCAACCGCGACGTGCCCCGCGCCGTGGCCGACGAGGACCTGCCCGTCTTCTCCACGATCGCGAGCCGCTTCAACGACAGCGGCGTCAACCGCCTCTTCGAACGTCTCGTGAAGGTCGTGGACGAAAAGACCGGGACGAGCCTCGCCGCCGAGCGGGCCGCGGCGCTCCCCCCCGCCTACCACGACGTCGTGATCGTCCCGCCGGGCCGCGAACGCTACCTCGGCGAGATCGCGGAGTGCGTGCGCGGCTATCGAGCCCGCGTCGAAACGCAGGCCGCCGCCGCGCGCGAGCTCTACCGGCTCGAGGGGGCGGCGACGGCGCTCGGCGACGCCGCGCCCAGGGAGCTGCGCGCGCGGATCGACGCGGCGCGCCGCGAGACCGGGGACGAGGAGCTGCGCCGGCTCGCGGCGTGGGACGAGCTGGTCGCCCGGTACCGGGCCCCCGAGCTGGTCACGCGCGTGCGGGACCGCGAGCAGCGGCAGCCGCTCTTCGAGGAGTCCCTCGCGGGAACCAAGGTGCCGAAGGTTGCGCTGCCGGGGAGCCACGACTGGGGCGACCGGCTCCGCTGGCTCATGCTCGAGAACGTGCCGGGGGAGTTCCCGTTTACCGCGGGGGTCTTCCACCTCCGCCGGACGGACGAGGACCCGAAGCGGATGTTCGCCGGCGAGGGCCCGCCGGAGAGGACCAACCGGCGCTACCACTACCTGTGCAAGGGGCAGAAGGCGCACCGGCTCTCGGTCGCGTTCGACTCGGTGACGCTCTACGGCGAGGACCCCGACGAGCGGCCGGACATCTACGGCAAGGTCGGCGAGAGCGGCGTCTCGATCTGCACGCTCGAGGACATGCGCAAGCTCTTCGAGGGCTTCGACCTCTGCGCGCCCTCGACGAGCGTCTCGATGACCATCAACGGTCCCGCGCCGACGATCCTCGCGATGTTCCTGAACGCCGCGATCGACCAGCAGGTGGACCGGTTCCGGCAGGAGCAGGGGCGCCCCCCCGGCCCCCCGGAACTCGCGGCGCTCAAGGCGCGCACGCTCGAGCAGGTGCGCGGGACGGTCCAGGCCGACATCCTCAAGGAGGACCAGGCGCAGAACACCTGCATCTTCGGCACCGAGTTCAGCCTGAAGCTGATGGGCGACATCCAGGAGTACTTCGTGCGCCACAAGGTGCGCAACTACTACTCGGTCTCCATCTCGGGCTACCACATCGCCGAGGCCGGCGCGAACCCGATCACGCAGGTCGCGCTCACGCTCGCGAACGGCCTCACCTACGTCGAGTACTACCTCTCGCGCGGGATGGCGGTGGACGACTTCGCGCCGAACCTCTCGTTCTTCTTCAGCAACGGGCTCGATCCCGAGTACGCGGTGATCGGCCGGGTGGCGCGGCGCATCTGGGCGGTGCTCATGCGCGACCGCTACGGCGCGGGGCCGCGAAGCCAGAAGCTCAAGTACCACATCCAGACATCGGGGCGCTCGCTCCATGCCCAGGAGGTCTCGTTCAACGACATCCGCACCACGCTCCAGGCGCTCCTCGCGCTCAACGACAACTGCAACTCGCTCCACACGAACGCCTACGACGAGGCCGTGACGACGCCGACCGAGGAGTCGGTGCGCCGGGCGATGGCGATCCAGCTCGTCCTCAACCGCGAGCTCGGGATCATGAAGAGCGAGAACGCGCTCCAGGGGTCGTTCGTCGTCGAGGAGCTGACCGACCTCGTGGAGGAGGCCGTCCTGCGCGAGTTCGAGCGGCTCGACGAGCGCGGCGGCGTCCTCGGCGCGATGGAGCGCGGCTACCAGCGCTCGAAGATCCAGGAGGAGTCGCTCCTCTACGAGATGCGGAAGAACTCGGGCGAGCTGCCGATCGTCGGCGTCAACACCTTCGTCAACCCGGACCCGGCGCAGGTCGCCCCCCCGATGCGCGAGATCACGCGCGCGACGCCCGAGGAGAAGCGGCAGCAGCTCGCGAACCTGCGCGCGTTCCAGCGGCAGCACGAGCGCGAGGCGCCCGCGGCGCTCGCCCGCCTGCGGCAGGCCGCGCTCGACGGGCGTAACATCTTCGAGGAGCTGATGGACACCGTGCGCGTGGCGAGCCTCGGCCAGATCACGCGCGCGCTCTACGAGGTGGGCGGCAAGTATCGCCGCTCGATGTAGCCATGGCGCTCGACCAGACCCGCTTCCTCTACGCCGACCGCGGCCCGACGAGCGTCTACAAGTTCCGCGTCGGCGAGGATCCGGCCATCTACGTCTGGTTCGAGTACAGCGACGGAACGGGATCGCTCCACACGACGCCCGAGGGAGGGCCGTTCCGCCCCGAGGATCCGCTCGGGGCAGCGCCGTCCGACGGTCTCGACACGTTCCTCTCCGAGCGCGGGACCACGAAGGCGCAGTGGATCGAGGACCTGTTCGCCCAGTACGGCGAGCGGATCGCTTGGTCCTATCCGTAGGGCCTCGCCTCCGCGCCGAGCGCTTCGGCGGGCGCGTTCGGGGCCGCGACAGGCTGAAGGCTGTGGGCCGTAGGCTACGGGACGGAGATCGCCCGGCAGCCTAGATGTGCACACCAGGCACGTTGTACCCACCTAGTCTCGGAGGCGAGTGACCGGCGGTTCGTCTCCGAGGCTCCCGTGGGGACGGACCCGATTGTAGTGCAGGAGCCAGGCCGGGAGGGCGCGGGC
>Ga0187894_10006024_pt1 | contig 12077 bp, 10 predicted proteins | sample GBC1701081metaG_FD_136650 | JGI IMG/M metagenome (GOLD analysis project Ga0187894, IMG submission 136650) | White microbial mat communities from a lava cave in the Kipuka Kanohina Cave System on the Island of Hawaii, USA - GBC170108-1 metaG ...
ATCGACGAGGGCCAGCCGGCGCCGGTGCTCACCACCGCGCTCTACGAGCGCTTCAGCTCGCGCGGCGAGGCCGACTTCCAGTCGAAGATCCTGTCGGCGATGCGCTACGAGTTCGGCGGGCACGTCGAGAAGCCGGCGAAGTGAGCCGGAGCCCGGCGGCCGGGTGAACCCGGCGGCCGCGGCGTCATGAACGCTTCGTGTGCTTCATGGGGGTGCCTCCAGTCTCACTGCGCCGGCGCCGCCGCCTTCTCCTCCGCGGGCGTGAGCGTCCCCGCCGCCGGCTGCGGCGAGAGCTCGTCGGCCTTGTTCACCCAGCCGCCGCCGAGCGCCTGGTAGATGCTCACGAACGACGCGTAGAGCTGGGCGCGGATCGCCGCCTGGTTCAGCTCCGCCGGGAAGAGCTGCGTCTCGGCCTGCAGCACGGTGGTGTAGGAAGTGTAGCCGCCTTCGAACTGGAGCCGCGCGAGCTTCGCGTATTCCGACAGCGCCTTCACCAGCCGCCCTTGCGCCTCGAGCTGCGTGCCGAAGTTCGCGTTCGCGACGAGCGCGTTCTCGGTGTCGGCGAAGGCGTTCTGGATCGAGAGGAGGTAGGAGGCGAGCGCCGCCTTCTGCCCGGCTTCCGCCTGCGCGACCTGGCCGGCGATCGCCCCGCCGGTGAAGATCGGCCCCACGATCGAGCCGCCGTAGCTCCAGATGCGCGACCCGCTCTTGAACAGGTTGCCGAGGTCGTTGCTCGCGGTGCCGAACGCGCCGGTGAGCGAGATCGTCGGAAAGTACTGCGCCTTGGCCGCGCCGATCTGCGCATTGGCGGCGACCAGCGTCTGCTCGGCCTGGAGGAGATCGGGCCGGCGCTCGAGGAGCTGCGAGGGGAGCCCGGCCGGCACGCCCGGCAGCGCGAGCGCGTCGAGCGGCTTCCCGCGCGCGATCGGCCCGGGGTTGCGGCCGAGCAGGATCGCGAGCGCGGTCTCGGTCTGGGCGATCTGGGTCTGGATCGCCGGGATCTGCGCCGCCGCGGTCTCGTACTGCGAGCGCGCCTGCTCGACGTTCATCCGCGAGACCTGGCCGTACTGGAACTGCAGCTCGAAGAGCTTCACCGATTCGCCGTAGGCGCCGAGCGTGCGCTTCGCCACCGCGAGCTGCTCGTCGAGGCCGAGGAGCTGGAGGTAGGTCGAGGCGGTCGAGGCGGTGACCGACAGCACCACGCCGCGCCGCGCCTCGTCGGTGGCGAGGAGGGTCGCGCGCGCGCCCTCGGTCAGGCGCCGGATCCGCCCCCACAGGTCGAGCTCCCAGGTCGCCCCGGCGAGCACCTGGTAGGTCGTCGCCGGGTTGCCGCCCACCGCGGCGGCGAGCTGCTGCGAGCGGACGAGCTCGCTGTAGCGCTGGCGCGTGCCGTCGGCCTGGTAGCTCAACTGCGGAAAGAGCGGCGAGCGCGTGGTGGTGAGCACGCCCGCCGCCTGCTCGACGTTCGCGACCGCCACCTGGAGGTTGCGGTTGTGGGCGAGCGCCTCGGCGATGTAGCCGTCGAGCACCGGGTCGCCGAACTGCTTCCACCACTCGGTGTCGGCGGTCTCGCTCGCCTTCTCAGGCTCGTAGCGGAACGCGCCCGGCGCGTCCACCGCCGGCCGCTCGTAGTCGGGGCCGACCATGCAGCCGGCCAGTGCGGCAGAGAGGGCGATCGTGGCGCGGCGCATCAGTCGCCCTCCCGCGGCGCGTGCGGCGCGCTCGGGGCGGCGGCGCCGCCGGCAGGGGCGCTCGCTGCCTTCGCCTTCTTCGCCGCCGAGCGCTCGTTCAGCCGGTCGAAGAGGTAGAAGAAGAGCGGCACGTAGAGCATCGCGAGCGTCGTCTCGCCGAGCATGCCGCCGAGGATGCCGGTGCCGATCGAGTGGCGGGCGTTCGCGCCGGCGCCGACCGCGATCGCGAGCGGCAGCACGCCGAACGCGAACGCGAGCGAGGTCATGATGATCGGCCGCAGCCGCTGCTCGCCGGCCTCGATCGTCGCCTCCATGATCGATCTGCCCTGCTTGCGCAGCTCGACCGCCGCGGTGACCCGCAGCACCGCGTTCTTCGCGCCGAGGCCGATCAGCACCAGCAGGCCGATCTGGAAGTACACGTCGTTCTCCAGGCCGCGCAAGGCAATCGCGGTCAGCGCGCCGAGGATCCCGAACGGCACCGCCGTCATCACCGCGCCGGGCAGGCTCCACGACTCGTACTGGGCGGCGAGCACCAGGAACACGATGATCAGGCCGAACACGAACGCGATCATCGAGGTCCCGCCCGACTTCTTCTCCTCGAACGCGAGCCCCGACCAGGCGAACGCGTAGCCCGGCGGCAGCACCTCGCGGGCGATCTCCTCCATCGCCGCGATCGCCTGGCCCGAGCTGTAGCCCGGCGCGGCGTTGCCGTTGATCTTCGCCGCCGGGAAGCCGTTGAAGTGCGGCAGCAGGTCGGGACCCGTCACCCAGCTCGTCGTCACGAGCGCCGAGAGCGGCACCATCTGCGCCTGGCCGGACTGGCCCTGGGTCTCGTTCTGGACCCGGTTGTCGCGATAGCCCCTGTTCGTCCGCGTGTAGAGCCGCGTCAGGTCATCCGGCGTCTGCCGGTACTTCGCGTCCGACTGCAGGATCACCCACCACACCTGGCTGAACTGGTTGAACTGGCTGACCGCGATCGAGCCGAACTGCGCCTGGATGGCGCTGTACACGTCCTCGATCGGCACGCCGAGCAGCATCGCCTTGTCGCGGTCGACGTCGGCGCGGAGCTGCGGCGTGTTCGAGCGGAACGTGGTGTGCAGGCCGGCGAGCTCGGGCCGCGCGGCCGCCTTGCGGATCACCTCCTGCGTCAGGTCGTCGAGCCGCCCCGGCTCGCCCGCGGTGGTGTCCTGGACCCAGAACTCGAAGCCGCCGGTGGTGCCGATGCCGGGAATCGCCGGCGGCGGCACCGGAAAGACGGTGGCGCCCTCGATCGCCTGCGCCTCCCGGTAGAGAGTGGTGAGGATCGCGCGGGCGTTCTCCTCCTTTGCGGTCTTCAGCGTCGCGTACCGCTCCTTGAAGTCGCGGAACGTGACGAAGAAGGTCGCGGCGTTCGTCTTGAAGCCGCTGTCGAGCAGGCTGTAGCCGCTCACCATCGAGCGCCGCTCGACGCCGGGGATCTTCGCCAGCATCGCGTCCACCCGCTCGGCGACGGCGCTCGTGCGATCGAGGCTCGCCGCGTCCGGCATGATGATCAGCACGAACGCGTAGCCCTGGTCCTCGTTCGGGACGAAGCTCGTGGGCAGGGTGGCGAAGAGGTGGTAGATCGAGTAGAGGAATCCCGCGAGCAGGACGAGCGCGACCGCCAGGCGCTTGATGATCAGCGTCACCGCGTGGCCGAACGCGCGGGTGACGCGATCGACCTCGCGGTTGAACCAGGCGAACGGCCCGCGCTGCGGCGGGGCCGCGTGGCGCAGCAGCACGCCGCACATCGCCGGCGTCAAGGTCAGCGCGACGAACCCGGACACCGACACCGAGACGACGATCGTGATCGCGAACTGCTTGTAGAGCTGCCCGGTCGTGCCGGGCAGGAAGGCCGCGGGCACGAACACCGAGGCCATCACCAGCACCACCGCCACCAGCGAGCTGCCGATCTCGCTCATGCTCTTGACCGTCGCCGCCTTCGGGTCGAGATGATCCTTCGCCATGATCCGCTCGACGTTCTCGACCACCACGATCGCGTCGTCGACCACCATGCCGATCGCGAGCACCAGCCCGAAGAGCGTGAGGAGGTTGATCGAGAATCCGAGCGCGAGCATCCCGGCGAAGGTGCTCACCAGCGCGACCACGATCGCGACCGCGCAGATGAAAGTCGTGCGCAGGCTCTGCAGGAAGAGGTAGACCACCAGCACCACGAGGAACACCGCCACGACAAGCGTGTGGACGACCTCCTCGATCGAGAGCCGCACGAAGTCGTTGGTGTCGAGCGCGATCGCGTACTCGATCCCGTCGGGGAAGCGGCCCTTCATGTCCGCGAGCGTCTGGCGCACCGCCGCCGACACGTCGAGCCCGTTCGCGCCCGCCTGCTGGTAGACCGCGATGAACGTGGCCGGCGCGTTGTTCAGCCGGCTGTCGACGATGTACTGCTGCAGGCCGATGCTCGCGCGCGCCACGTCGCCGATGCGCACGATCGACGCGCCATCCTGGCTCGCGCGGAGGATGATCTTCTCGTACTGCTTCGGATCGGTGAACGGGCGCTGGGTGATCACCGGAAAGCTCAGCTCGACCGGCGCGGCGGTCGGCTGCTGGCCGATCTGCCCGGCGCCGAAGAGCGCGTTCTGGGCGGCGACCGCGTTCTGGATGTCGGTGGTGGTGATCCCGAGCGAGGCCATGCGGTCCGGGTTCATCCAGATCCGCATCGCCTGGTTGGCGACGCCCATGACCTGCGCCTGGCCGGCGCCCGGCACGCGCTTGAGCGCGTCGAGCACGTATACGTTCGCGTAGTTGGCGACGTAGTCGGGGCTGTAGCGGTCGTCCTTCGCATAGACCGCGACCAGCATCATGATCGAGGAGGACTTCTTCTGGACGTTCACGCCGAGCTGCGTTACCGCGGCCGGGAGCTGGGGCGCGGCGAGGTTGACCCGGTTCTGCACCTGCACCTGGGCGATGTCCGGGTCGGTGTCGAGCGAGAAGTAGACGGTGAGCGTCATCTGCCCGTTCGACGAGCTGGTCGACGACATGTAGAGCATGTTGTCGACGCCGTTGATCTGCGTCTCGATCGGCGCGGCCACCGACTCGGCCAGCGTCCGCGAGTCGGCGCCGGGGTAGGTGGCCTGCACCGTCACCTGCACCGGCGTGATGTTGGGGTACTGCTGGACCGGCAACCGGGTCAGCGACACGGCGCCGGCGAGGGTGAGCAGGGTCGCGACGACGATCGCGAAGATCGGCCGCTCGATGAAGAACTTCGAGAACACGCGGGGAGTACGCCTACTTCGCGGCCGGGGCCGCCTTCGGCGCGAGCGGCGGCGGCTTCGCGGGCGACGGCGCCGGCGCCGCCGGGGCCGCCGCCGCCGTCGCGACGTAGGGCTTCGGATTGAGCGCCGTGCCCGGCCCGAGCTTGAGCCCGCCGTCGACCACCACCCGGTCGCCGGCGCGCAGGCCCTCGGTGACGACCCACTCGTCGCCCGACCAGTCGCCCACGGTCACCGGGCGGTTCTCCGCCCTGCCGTCCCTGCCGGCGACCCATACGAAGTGGCCCTTGGCGCCCTGGAGCACGGCGCGCTGGGGGACCAGGATCGCGTTCGGCCGCGTCGCCCCCTTCACGCGCGCGCGGACGTACTGGTTCGGCCGCAGCACGCCCTGGGGGTTGTCCAGCTGGGCGCGGATCAGGAACGTGCCGGTCTGGGCGTTGAACGCCGGGTCGGTGAACGTGATGCTGCCGGTGTGCGGGAACACCTGGCCGTCGACGAGCACGATCTCGACCAGGTACTTGTTGTCCGGCGCGCGCCGCAGGAGGCCGCGGTCGGCCTGGTCGCGCAGGCTCTGGAACTCGTTCTCGGACAGGCTGAAGTTCACCCACATCGGCGTGAGCACCGCCACCGTCGTGAGCTGGGCGTTCTGCTGGTTGAGATAGGTGCCGTCGGCCTGCGCCGCGGCGCCGGTGATGCCGTCGACCGGCGAAGCGATGGTGCAATAGGAGAGGTTGAGCTGGGCGGTCGTGAGCTGCGCCTTCGCCCCCTCGAGCGTGGCCGACGCGCTCTCGAAGTTGCCGGTCGCGTCGTCGAGGTCCTTCTGCGACAGCGCCTCCTTTTCGGCGAGCGGCTTCACCCGGGCGAGGTTCGACTTCGACACGTCGAGCGCAGCCTGCGACTTCGAGACCTGCGCCTTCGCCGCGTCGACCTGTGCCTGGAACGGCTTCATGTCCATGAGGAAGAGGACCTGGCCGGCCTTGACGATCGCGCCCTCGGTGTAGACGCGCTTCTCGAGGAAGCCGCTGACGCGCGCCTGGATGTTGACCTGGCGGGAGCTCTGCGTCTGTGCGACGTACTCGAAGACCGCCGGGACGTCGCGCGGGGCGACGGTGAGGACCGAGACCTCGACCGGCGGCTTCGGCGGCGGTGCGACTTCCTTCTTGCCGCAGGCGGCGAGGAGCGCGACCGGGGCGAGGAGCGCGACCGGGGCGAGGAGCGCGCCCGCATGGCGCCGTTGCGGCATCTCAGGCTACCTCGTGATGGTGTGCCGGCTAGCGGTTCGGACCGGGTTCGACGTGGCGGCGCCGCGACTATAGTCGAAGTGCCGGGCGCGCCGCGATTGCCGCGCTCATCGTGCGTCGGCCGGGCGGCCGCCCCGGGGCCAGTCCGACTGCCGGCCCGGAAAATCGGGACGCGGCTGCGCCGTGACGTACGCCGCGACGTCGTAGGCCTCCTGGTCGGTCAGCGTGCCGGCGTTCCCGAGCGGCATCTTCGCCTGGATGAACGCCGCCGCCACCGACACGCGCGCCATGCCCGCGCCGACGTTGAACGAGTCCGGCCCCCACAGCGGCGGCAGCGCGTAGCGGTCCGCGGCGGACTTTACGCCCAGGCCTTCGGCGCCATGACACGCGGCGCACCTCGCGGCGTACAGGGCCCGGCCGCGCGCGGCGTCCGGCGGGCCGGGCGCCGCGATCTCGCGAAAGCCGCGGCCGGCGACCTCGCTGCCGGCGGGTACGCCCTGCGAGAGCCACGCGACGTAGGCGAGGAGCCCGATCATCTCGCGGCTCGCGGCGGGGAGCGCCTGCCCGTTCATCGAGCGCAGGAAGCAGTCGTTGATGCGCTCCTCCAGCGATTCCACCGCGCCGCGACGCGAGCGGTACTCGGGGAAGAGGCCGGTCAGGCCGGCGAGCGGCGCGGCGTAGGCCGTGCGGCCGGCGTCGAGGTGGCAGCTCGAGCAGCGCAGCCCGTTGCCGACGTAGGCCCGAGCGGCGATCCGCGTGTCGGTGACGATCCGCTCGCCGAGCCGGATCGCGTCGCCGAGCGGGCCGCCGGGAATCGCCGCGGGCGCCGGGGGCGCGAGCGGCACGATCGGACGCGGGGCCACGTCCGCCGCGAGCGCAAGGGTGCCCGCGATCAGCGCGCCCAGGCCGAGCGCCGCGGGACGGCAGAATCTCACACGGGATGCCATCTCTCGCCCGGATCCGTCAGCCCGCGCCGCGGGGCGCGCGCCAGATGTGCAGCCACCAGAACGCCGGGAGCGACACCGGGTAGAAGAACAGGAACCCGAACACCCAGGCCACGCGGTGCACGACCGGCATGCTCTTCAGGCCGAGCGCGATGCCGCTGAAGATGACGAGGATCGCGAGCGCGTTCAGGGCGTGGAGGTGGATGAAGAACGACTCGGCTCCGGACACCTCCGCGCGCTCGCTGCCCGGTCCGGGCACCAGCGCATAGTCGCCGGAGAGCGCGACGAACGCCCAGGCGACGCCCCAAGCGGCCATCAGCCCGAGGACCATCTTGACCGCGGCCGGCACGTCGGGGCGCGGGGCTCCGCTACAGACCCAGCATCTTCATCGCGCCGCGGAAGAGCGCGCTCGACGGATCGCCGAAGTGGTCGAGGATCGAGAAGTGGTTGTCGTTCGGGCAGGGAATGTCCGCGGCCAGCACCTTTTTCCAGTGCTGTCCGAAGGCGCGGTTCTGCTCGACGAACGGCGGCAGCTCCTTCCCGCCGGCGGCGAGCCAGAGCGGCGCGTCGGTCGCCGGCGGCAGCGACAGCGGGCTCCACTTCCAGGCCTGCGCCGTCGTCATGCGCACGTCGTCGTTGACGAGCGGTACGTTCACGAGGTCGCGGAGGTCGTAGACGCCGCTGATCGCGAGCCCGCCGCTCACCGCCTTCTTCGGCAGGTCCGGGGCGAACGCCGGCCACACCGCCGCGAGCATCATCGCGGTGAGCTGGCCGCCGGCCGAGTGGCCGGCGACGTGGACGCGGTGGTAAGGCGCGCCGAAGTTGCCGCCGTTCCGCCACAGCCAGGCGGTGGCCTGGAGCATCTGGCGGACGATGTCCTCGATCGTCACGCTCGGGCAGAGCGCGTAGTTCGGCACCGCCACCGTCACGCCCTGCTTCACCAGCTCGGCGGCGACGAAGGAATGGTCCTTCTTGTCGAGCGCGCGCCAGTACCCGCCGTGGATGAACATCAGGAGCGCGCGGCTCGCGCCCTGGGGCTGGAAGAGATCCAGCTTCTCCATCGCGTGCGGGCCGTACGGCACGTCGAGGTAACACCGCACCGTGCGCCGGACCCTCTCCGAGGCCTCCGCCCAGCGGGCGAGAATCTGCGGGTGATCGGGCACCGCGGCGCGGTTGTTGTACTGCGAGTCCCAGAAGGCGGTGTCCCGTTTCATTCTGCTCCTCTCCCTCACTCCGGCACGACTGCGGTGACCTCGATCTCGACCTTCGCGCGGTCCTCGATCAGCGCCGACACCTCGACCGCGGTCATCGGCGGAAAGTGGCGGCCGATCACCTCGCGATACGCGGCACCGACCGCCTTGCCGGCCGCGAGGTACTCCGCCTTGCTGGTGACGTACCAGGTCATGCGGACGATGTGCTCGGGCTTCGCGCCTGCTTCGGCGAGCACCGCGACGACGTTCGCGAGCGCCTGGCGCGTCTGGCCGGCGAAGTCGTCGGTCCGGAAGCCGCTCGCCGCGTCCCAGCCGACCTGGCCGGCGACGTAGACCTGGCGGCCGCGCGCGGCGACGCCGTTCGAATAGCCGCGCGGCTGCGGCCAGCCCGGTGGTTGCAGGGTCTTCATCGTCGCTCCCGTTCGCGGCGCGAAATTATGCGCCAGCGGATGCCGCCGTGCAGGGCGCGCGCCGGGCGGGGATAATCGCGCCACCAGCCGGAGGCCGAATGAACGCGCCCGACACCGCGCCCGACACCGCGCCCGACACCGCGCCCGACAGCGCGCCCGACACCGCGCCCGACAGCGAGGTCCGACCCCTGGAATGGCCCGCAATCGGGCCGAGCCGGGTCCCGTTCCCGGTGTACACCGATCCCGCGCTCTACCGCGCGGAGCTCGAGCGCTTCTTCTACCGCGGCCACTGGTGCTACGTCGGGCTCGAGGCCGAGATCCCCGCGCCGGGCGACTTCAAGCGCACGCGGGTCGGCGAGCGGAGCGTGATCCTCGTGCGCGGCGCCGATGGCGCGATCAACGTCGTCGAGAACCGCTGCGCCCACCGCGGCGCCGAGTTCTGCCAGCAGGAGCACGGGCGGGTGAAGGACTTCGTCTGCCCGTACCATCAGTGGAGCTACGACCTGGCGGGCAATCTCCTCGGCGTGCCGTTCCGGCGCGGCGTGCGGCGCGACGGCAAGGTCGAGGGCGGAATGCCGCCCGACTTCTCGCTCGCGGAGCGGAGCCTCGTCAAGCTGAAGGTCGAGACCTTCAACGGCGTGGTGTTCGCCTCGTTCGACCACGGCCTGCCGCCGCTCGCCGAGTACTTCGGGCCGGAGGTGATGCCGTGGCTCGGGCGGGTGTTCAACGGCCGGAAGCTCCACCTGCTCGGCTACTCGCGCCAGCGCATCCCGGGCAACTGGAAGCTGATGCAGGAGAACATCAAGGATCCGTACCACCCGGGGCTGCTCCACACCTGGTTCGTCGTGTTCGGGCTGTGGCGCGCCGACCAGAAGTCGCAGCTCGTGATGGACGCGCACGGCCGGCACGCGGTGATGATCTCGCGCCGGAACGAAGGGGGGAAGGGCGAGGTGACGCAGGGCGTCTCGAGCTTCAAGGAGAACATGAAGCTCCACGACGACCGCGTGCTCGACGTGGTGCCGGAGTCCTGGTGGAACGGCCCGACGGTGACGATGCTCACGCTCTTCCCGAGCGTGATCGTCCAGCAGCAGGTGAACTCGGTGTCGACCCGCCACATCGTTCCGCGCGGGCCGGGCGTCTTCGACTTCTACTGGACCCACTTCGGGTTCGAGGACGACACCCTCGAGATGACGCGGCGGCGCCTGCGGCAGGCGAACCTCTTCGGGCCGGCGGGCTACGTGTCCGCGGACGACGGCGAAGTGATCGAGATGCAGCAGCACGGCTTCGGCGGCCGCGACGACGCGACCACGATCAGCGAGCTCGGCGGGCGCGACGTCGGGTCGTCCGACCACATGGTGACCGAGACGCTGATCCGCGGGATGTACCGCTACTACCGCGAAGTGATGGGGCTCTGAGGCGATGGAGCGGGACCCGCGCTTCGACGTGGCGCTGCGGCTGGAGGTGGAGGACCTCTACGCGCGCTACGTCGCCTGCCTCGACCAGCGGCGCTTCGACGAGTGGCCGGAGTTCTTCACCGACGAGTGCGTGTACAAGCTCCAGCCGCGCGAGAACCACGATCGCGGGCTGCCGCTCTGCACCCTTGCGTTCGAGAGCAAGGGGATGCTGAAGGACCGGGTCTACGGCATCACCCAGACGCTCTTCCATCAGCCGTACTACCAGCGCCATCTCGTCAGCGGGCTCGCGGTGAGCGCCGCCGCCGACGGGGTCGTCGCGGCCGAGGCGAACTATCTCGTCCTCCGCACGCGCAAGAACGAGCCCTCCGAGGTGTTCAACTGCGGCCGCTACTTCGACCGGATCGTGCGGGAGGGCGGGGCGCTCAGGTTCCGCGAGAAGCTGGCGGTGTTCGACAGCGAGCTGATCCCGAACTCGATCATTTACCCGATCTGAGGGTTGGTCCAGGATGCGCCGCCTGCGCCGCCCGGCGCGGAAATGACGCGGCCACCGGACGCGTTTGGCGTGAGCGGTGTCACCGCGGACCAGGACGAGCAGGTCGCGAGCGCGGGGATGGCGGCGCTCAAGTAGCGCTGCTGCAACGCAGGCAGACGGGGCCGAGGCGGCCCCGTTTGTTTTTGCTCCCCGTCCCCGCGGATGGAGCCCGTCTCGGGGACTCTCGCGCCGGACGATGGGCGTGCCGCTCGGGCACGCCACGCCGCTATCATCCGCACACGACCGCAACGATCGGAGGGAACCGTGGCCCGCCTTCTGGCCGGAATCGCCGCCCTTGCCGCCGCGCTCGCCGCGGCCGGAGCGCTCGCGCAGGACTACCCGACGAAGCCGGTCCGGATCATCGTCGGCTATACCCCCGGCGGCGGCAACGACCTCATCGCGCGCCTGATCGCGCCGAAGATGGCCGAGTCGCTCGGACAGCCGGTGCTGGTCGAGAACCGGCCGGGCGCGCAGTCGATCATCGCCGCCGAGCTCGTCGCCAGGTCGGCGCCCGACGGCTACACCGTGCTGATGGGGCCGACCGGGCCGATGACGATGAACCCGGCGACCTACGCGAAGCTCCCGTACTCGCCGACGCGCGATTTCGCGCCGGTTTCGATGATCGGGCGGTTCCCGCTGCTCCTCTGCGTCGGCGCGGCGCTGCCGGTGCGGTCGGTGAAGGAGCTGGTGGAGTACGCGAAGGCGCGCCCGAACGGCGTCAACTACGCCTCGAGCGCCGCGGCGTTCCAGCTCGCGACCGAGCTCTTCAAGCAGCGCACCGGCACCAGCTTCGCGCACATCCCGTACAAGGGCAGCGGCGACTCCGCGAATGCGGTGATCGCGGGCGATGTGACGATGACGATCGCCGACCCGCCGCCGATCACCGGTGCGCTGCGGGGCGGGACGCTGCGGGCGCTCGCCGTCACCGCCGCGCAGCGGCATCCCGCCTATCCCGACGTCCCGACGATGGCCGAGGCGGGCGTCGCCGACGTGGAGGTCGAGCTGTGGATGGCGCTCTTCGTGCCGGCGGGAACGCCGGCGCCGATCGTGAGGCGGCTGAACGAGGAGGTCGTGCGGATCGTGCGGCTGCAGGAGATGCGCGAGCGGTTGAACGGGCTCGGAGTCGACCCGGTCGGCGGTACGTCGGAGGAGCTGGCGCGCGTCGTCGCCCGGGATATCGAGCGGTGGTCGGCGGTGGCGAAGGCGGCGAATATACGGAACGACTAGGGCGGGGCGACGACCTGGCTACGAACCAGGGGGTCGTGGGTTCAAATCCTGCCGGGCGCGCCAGGCAAATGAAGGGGTTGCATCATGCGACCCCTGGTTCGTTCCGAGCGGGGGACTTCCTTCGAACCTTTGGAAGGGGACGATGCTGCTACGGCTTC
>Ga0187894_10006025_pt1 | contig 12075 bp, 7 predicted proteins | sample GBC1701081metaG_FD_136650 | JGI IMG/M metagenome (GOLD analysis project Ga0187894, IMG submission 136650) | White microbial mat communities from a lava cave in the Kipuka Kanohina Cave System on the Island of Hawaii, USA - GBC170108-1 metaG ...
GCTGAAGTTTACGAACAGGCGCCCGAGCTGCTTGACGTCGGTGCGGCAATCGCCGTCTGGCCAAATGCGATGCGCGTGCTCGAGCGACTCCGCCTTGCCGACACGATCCGCGCTCATGCCGGCGAGATGAATGAGATTCGCTGGCTCGACTCACGCGGGAACTTGATCAACCATGTTTCGATCTCCCAATCGGTGGCGCTGCACCGCGCAGATTTGCAAGCAACGCTGTTGCACGCGCTGCCTGCGAGCGCGATCAAACTGGACCACTCGCTTGTCTTTTTCGCTCAGCACAGTGACAAAGTCGTTGCTAAGTTTGGCAACGGAAACTCTACCGAAGCCGACTTCCTGATCGGCGCCGACGGCATTCACTCAGACGTTCGCGCGCAATTCCTCGGTGATGATCAGCCGCTTTACCGCGGTTACACGGTCTGGCGCGGCATCGCTGCGACCGCTCCCGATTCAATTCCACCCGCGACTGCAATCGAGATTCATGGTCGCGGCCGGCGTTTCGGTATTGGACCAGTCGGAGGTGGACGGATCGGGTGGTGGGCGTCGTCTAACTCAACCACTGAACATCCGCCGACCGCAGACGCCCAAGATGAACTATTGCACTTGTTCAAAGATTGGTATCACCCGGTAGTGCAACTGATCGAAACCACTGCGTCACAGCGAATTCTCACAACCGCCGCTTTCGATCGCGAACCAACTCGCAACTGGGGCAACAATCGGTTGACGATGTTAGGCGATGCGATTCATCCCACGACGCCAAACCTGGGTCAAGGCGGCTGTCTGGCAATGGAAGATGCGATGGTGCTGGCGAGATGTTTTCAAAAGCACGGCGCTACGGAAGAGGCCTTGCGAAAGTATGAAGGCTGCCGTTACCAACGCACGGCAGCCATCACAGAATACTCCCGCTACTACGGAATGATCGGTCAGTCAGAGAACCCACTGATTCGAGGAATTAAGAAAATTCTTCTCCCGCTCGCTCCCGAAGCCGTGTTGCAACGAGTAGTGCAAACCGTCTTCGACTACGACGCAACCACGACTACGGTGTAGCCGGATTGCCTTCAATATCCAGCATCGCGATCGGCGCGATGTTCGTCGCTTTCAACGGCCCTTCAACCGACGCCCGATCGCCAACAATCACGATCGCCAGATGATCCAAATCGATGTAATGCTTCGCGACTCTCGCTAAGTCTTCCTTAGTCACTGCGGAAACGTTCTTCGCGTACATTTGATAGTAATCATCCGGCAAACCCTGCACGACCAGCGACGTGATCGCACCGCTGATCGCCGTCACCGACGCGAACCGTTGCGGCAGTCCCTGAATCAGTGATTCCTTTGCCGTTTTGATCTCTTCATCCGTGATCGGCTTCTCGCCTACGATGCCTTTCAACTCTTTCATGAACTCGATCAGCGCGGCGTCGGTCTTCGCTGAAAAGATCGAACCACCCGCACGAAACGGACCCGGTCCTTTGCCGTAACCAAATCCCGAGTTCACGCCGTAACTGTAGCCCTTCTGCTCGCGAATGTTGGCATTCAGCCGCGACTGAAACTGTCCGCCGAGAATCGTGTTGAGCACTTGCAGCGCGAAATAATCGGGCGTGTTTCGCGGCGGTCCGGGCAAGCCGATGTTCACAACGGACTGCGCTGCACCCGGTTTGTCGACGAGGTAGATCTTCGCTGGTTGCAGTTCCGGCAACCTGGGATAGTCAAACGACGGTTTATCACCACCCTTAGTCCATCCCGCCAAACCTTTTTCAACTGAAGCTTTGACTTTCGCCGGAGTGACGTCGCCCACTACAGTGATGATTGCGCGACCGGGCTGGAAATAAGCTTTATGAAACGCAGCCACATCATCGCGCGTGATCGCTTTGACCGAGGTTTCACTCGGACGCTGGCCGTACGGATGCGCATCGCCGTAGAGAACGCGCGAGAACACCTGAGAGCCGATGACCACCGGTTGGTCCTTCGCCTGTGTCAGGTTAACGAGCGTGCGCGCGCGCAATCGTTCGAGCGCCTCAGCCGGAAATGTTGAATTGAGCATCATGTCTGACATGATCGCCAATACCGCGTCGAAGTTTTTCGTGGTGGAAAGGAAGCCGATCGATCCCTCTTCAGCGCCTACGCCCGCACCAACGTTAGTGCCCAGCAGTTGCAGCGCATCCGAAAGTTGATCGCCGGTTCTCGTCTTCGTGCCTTCCGTCAACATCGACGCCGTCATCGAGGCCACGCCGCGACGGTTTGCGGGTTCAAACTGGTTCGCGCCGCCGAGAAACGTGATCGAAAAGGACACCAGCGGCAGACTATGTCTTTCCGAGACGAGCAACGTCGCGCCGTTTGCGAGTTGTGTCCTGGTCCAGGTCGGCACACGCAACACGGGCGTCGTTCCCGGCGTGGGAGTCTTGGTTCGGTCCAGCGCCTGCTGGGCCACCGAAGCAACGTTCGCGAGCGCGATTACTAACGCAGCGCCTAACGCAAGCAGTCGTTTTCGTTGTCTCATGATCTACCTCCGCGGCTCTGTTTCATTAGCATCGTTACGGTCTCGCTTTCGGCCGCTTTCGACGCCTGATCCTTCTTACCTTTCGGCACCACACTCAACACGATGCGCGAACGCGACAGGTATGACGACGCGACGCGCTTCACGTCCGCCGCCGTCACGTCCAACGTCTTTTTATAGTCAACGCTGAACTGGCCGGGATTGCCGTAAAACACGGCGCCGTCCAACAGTTGATTTGCTTTGCCGAGATTCGATTCCAGGCCACGCAGGAAATTGAGTTCCAGACCGCTCTTCGCTTTCTGCAACTCTTCCGCTGTCGGACCTTCCGCGATGAACTTCTGAATCACCTGATCGACTGCCGCTTCCAATTCAGTCAACGTGTGCTCCGGCCGCGGCACCACCACCACCTGAAACACGCCAACGTCTTCGGCTGAGTTTTGAAACGCAAACACATTCGAAGCCACCTGCGAATCGTAGACCAGCGCCTTGGTGAGCCGCGCGGTGCGGGAGCCGGAAAGTATCGAGCTCATCACCGAGAGCGGAGTGTCGTCATCGTTTTTTACACCCACTGTGGGCCACTGAATGTAAAGCCGCGGCACCTGCACGCGATCTTCGTAAACGAGACGCTTGCTCGCGTCGAGCTTCGCGAGCGCGACTGACGGCCGCGTGACCGGTTCGCCTTTTTTCAAATCGCCGAAATACTTCTGCACCCAGGCTTTTGCCTGTGCCGGATCGAAGTCGCCGACGATCGCGATTGTTGCGTTGTTGGGCGCGTAGTAAAGCCGGAAAAACGCTTTGACGTCCTCTTCCGATGCCGCACTCAAATCCGTCATCGAGCCGATCACCGGCCACGAGTACGGATGACCTTTCGGATACATCGCCGCCGAAAAGATCTCGCTCACGCGCCCGTAGGGTTGGTTGTCGTAACTCTGACGCCGTTCGTTTTTGACGACGTCGCGCTGCGCATTGAGTTTCGCGATGTCGAGCGTGTCGAGCAGGAAACCCATGCGGTCCGACTCCAGCCACAGCGCGGTCTCGAGATAGTTGGACGGAATCGTCTCGTAATAATTGGTGCGGTCGTTAGTTGTCGAGCCATTGTTACCGCCGCCGACGCCTTCCGTGAGTTTGTCGTGCAGTCCGTACGGTACGTGACCGGAACCGGTGAACATCACGTGTTCGAACAGGTGCGCGAAACCGGTGCGGCCCGGCGCCTCGTTCTTGGAGCCGACGTGATACCAGATATTGACCGCCACCGTGGGCGTGGTGCGATCGACCGACATGATCACCGTTAGACCGTTTGGTAGTTTGTAGGTCTCATACGGAATTTTGATCTGGGCCACAGATATTTGGGCCAAACCGCACGTGAGCAGAACAGCGAATAGGAAGGACAAGTTTCTTCTTTTCATGGCGCCACAGATTAACACGGAAAGCACTGACAATCATCAGTGTAGTCCGTGTTCGTCCGTGCTACTCTGTGGCACATGAAAGCCATGCAGGTCTCGCAAACGGGCGGGCCAGAAGTGCTCGCGCTGGTCGACGTGCCGCACCCGAAACCGAAGCCGAATGAAGCAGTCGTGCAGATCAAAGCGGCCGGCGTGAACTTCATCGACGTTTACTTTCGCGAGGGTCGTTACCCAACGCAGATTCCGTTCATCGACGGTCAGGAAGCTGCAGGCGTCGTGACTGAAGTTGGCAACGAAGTGAAGTGGTTCAAGCCGGGCGATCGCGTTGCGTACACGGGTGCGCTCGGAAGTTATGCCGAGTACGCGGCGGTGCCGGAGAGCCGTCTCGTAAGAATTCCCGAAGGTGTGGATTTTGAACAGGCCGCGGCGGCGATGCTTCAGGGCATGACAGCGCATTATCTCGTGCACAGCACTTATAAACTGCAAGCCGGCGAGACAACGTTGATTCACGCGGCCGCTGGAGGCGTCGGACTGTTGCTGGTTCAAATGGGGAAAAAGATCGGCGCGCGCGTGATCGGAACTGCGGGCACAGCGGAAAAGGCCAAACTCGCACGCGATGCGGGAGCTGATGAATGCATCATCTACACGGAAGCAGATTTCGAAACTGAAACCCGGCGATTAACTGACGGCAAAGGTGTGAACGTTGTTTACGACGGCGTTGGCAAGGCGACTTTTGAAAAGGGTCTCAACGTGCTTGTACCGCGCGGATATCTCGTGCTCTTTGGCGGATCGAGTGGCGCGGTGCCGCCGTTTGACCTGATCAAGCTGTCGCAGAAGGGATCGCTCTACGTCACGCGGCCGACGTTGGTCAACTACACGGCGACGCGCGCAGAGCTTGAGTGGCGCGCGGGCGATGTCCTCGGATGGGTCGCCTCTGGAGAGCTGAAGCTGCGAATTCACAAGGCTTACCCACTGGTGGAAGCCGCGCAGGCGCATCGCGATCTCGAAGGCAGACGGACGACCGGAAAGTTGCTGCTGGTTCCCTGAAGCCATTGCCGATTGCCAATTTCCGATTGCCGATTTTGCGCTTTGCTGAAAGACTAGTTGACACTCGGCAAGCGGAAAATCGGCAATCGAAAATCGGAAATGTTCTTGACACGCTTTTTCACGAGCGCCTATAGTAAGCTTCGTCATGTGTAACGCTCGCACATTCTTCTATTTCGCCTTTACGTTCCGCTCCTTCTTTTACAGGGAGAGCGGGCCGGCGATGCGCGAAAAAGATGTGCTGAGAACTTAAAAAAGTAAGCACAACACCTTCAAACGAGCCAGCCGCGATCCTGAAAGTCGCGGCTGGTTTTTTTGTTTTTGAAACCGGTAGGACAGACATTCCTGTCTGTCACCCTCTTCAGGACAGGCAGAAATGCCTGTCCCACGGAGCAGTCATGATGGACATAGAACATTGGCGCAAGGAGATCGACGAGGTCGACGCCGAACTGCTGCGGCTTTTGAACGTCAGGGCGCGTCTCGCGCTCAAAGTCGGCGCGTTGAAGAAAGCCAAAGAACTGCCGTTTTGCGATCCCGATCGCGAGCAATACGTGTTGACTCGTTTGCAGCACCTCAACACCGGCCCGCTCGACGGTCGCGCAGTCTATAAACTCTTCCGGCGCATCATTCGCGAATCGCGCAGAGTCCAGACAAACGTTGCGCCGGCCAGTGAGTTCGTGAGGAGCCGCAGAGTCTCGTGACTTCACCAGCGCACAAACCACGGGTGGCGTTTCAAGGCGAGCGCGGCGCTTTTAGCGAAGAGGCTGCGCTGAAACTGCTTGGCCCGGAGATCGAGCTCGTACCGCAACGAACCTTTGAAGCGCTTTTTCGCAGCGTCGAGAATGGCGAAGCAGACTGTGTTCTCGCGCCGGTCGAGAACAGTATTGCCGGCCCGGTTCACGCTTCGCTCGAATTGTTACAACGCAGCCTGCTGCTGGCGCTCGACGAAGTGGAGATTCAGATCGAACAACACCTCATCGGTTGTCCGGAAGCCACTTTAACGAACATCGAAACAGTGCAATCACATCCGGTTGCCCTGGCCCAGTGCAAACGTTTTTTCGCAGAAAATCCCCGGCTCAAACCCATCGACGCGGATGACACCGCCGGCAGTGTGGCCGAGATCATTCGTCGCGGCGACGCAACGCGTGCGGCGATCGCCGGACGGCGCGCGGCTGAGATCTACGGCGCGCGGATCATTCGCGAATCAATTCAGGATCGGCCCGAAAACTTTACCCGCTTTGTTTTACTAGCAACGAAAGGCAAGGAATCATGATCGTCAACATGGCCAGCACCGCCACCCCCGAGGAAATCAACCACGTCATCGATCGCATTCGCGAGTGCGGTTTTCAAACACATGTAATTCACGGCGAAGAACGCACCGTCATCGGCGCCGTCGGTAACAGCAACCGGCGTTCAGAGATTGAAGCACTACGCGCGGCGCCGGGCGTCGCCGAAGTCATTCAGATTGCGCACCCGTTCAAGCTTGTCAGCCGACAGTTGCGGCAGGCAGGCACGGTAGTCGATGTGCGCGGCGTGAAGATCGGCGGCGCCGAACTCGTCGTTATCGCTGGTCCGTGTTCGGTTGAATCGGAAGAGCAATTGATGCAGACCGCGCATGCGGTGAAGGCTGCGGGCGCCGACATGCTGCGCGGCGGAGCTTATAAACCGCGCACTTCGCCGTATGACTTTCAGGGTCTTGGCGTTGAAGCGTTGCGCTTTTTGAAACAGGCGAGCCGGGAAACGGGGTTGCCGATCGTTACGGAGGTGATGAGCGAGACGGATGTTGAGATCGTGGCGGAGTATGCGGATGTTTTGCAGGTAGGCGCGCGCAATATGCAAAACTTTTCGCTGCTGCGGAAACTGGCGCCGGTGTCGAAGCCGATTCTGTTGAAGCGTGGACCATCAGCGACGGTGAAAGAGTGGTTGCTGGCGGCGGAGTATTTGTTGTCAGGTGGAAATGCAAACGTGATTCTGTGCGAGCGCGGGATCAAGACGTTTGAGACCGCGACGCGAAACACGTTGGACCTCGCCGCGGTCGCGCTGGTCAAGGAACTGTCGCACTTACCGGTGCTTGCCGACCCGTCACACGGCACGGGCCTGCGCAGTCTAATCACGCCGATGTCGAAAGCGGCGGCAGCGGCCGGTGCGGATGGCTTGTTGATTGAGGTTCATCCCTGTCCCGAGCGCGCGCTCTCCGATGGTCCACAGTCCCTGGATCTCGACGGCTTCGCGACGCTAATGAACGAACTCGGCAAACAACCCCAGCGCGACGTGAAAGCCGCCTAGCCACAAAGAGGCATAAAAGGCACAAGAGCTGCACGAGTTCGACGAACGCCTTGTGCCTCTTGTGCCTTTCGTGGCTTTAGTCAACCGACGTGATCAGATCGGGGCTGACGAGCGTGAAGGTGCACGGCCCGGGTTTGGGAACGCAGAGCAGTGCGCCACGACGGACGATCTTTGTCGGCGACGCATCCGGAAAGACCAGAGAATACTTCACCGACTTCAACTGCGACGCCAGCGGTTTCAAACTCTCTGCACCCTTGATGAACTTTACATCAACCACGTGCGCGTTGCGCGCCGCGTCCGGCGCGATCACGATGAAAAACTCCGCCTCGGCAGGCTCCTTCAGATTCGGCACGAGCTGACCCAAGTCAAACTTGTTGTAGGACGGCAATTCTTTTCGCGCCGTCGCCAACAACTTCTCCACCGTATCCGGAGCGGTCAGCTTCAACAGACTCTCACGCGCCTCGGGCATCACTCGATCCGCCACGGCACCCTGCGCATACAAACGAATTGCTTCCGGCTTGTTGCCGCGTTTCTCGGCAACCGCGCCCACGTGATGGCCCACTTCACTGTGCTGTTGAAGTACCCACGCAGCCTTGAGGTATTTCTCCGCCGCATCGAGATCGCCCTTTTGAAAGTAGACCCAACCGAGCGTGTCCCAATAAGCAGCCAGCGAAGACACGTTGCGCAGATCGTCCATCGTCAGATTGGCCGCCTCGACATTGCGCAAACTGTTCGCCACCGACGTCACTGCCGACTCTGCGTATTGCAGCGCCTTATCGAGTTGCACGCCTTGCACCGCGAGGTAGTAAGCAATGTCGTTCAACACCAACGGACTGCGATCGAGCTTGAGCGCCTCTTCGAAAGCCTTGATCGACTTCTCGTTTTCTCCAAGACTCAAATAGGCGCGGCCCAAACTCACATGCAGCAGCTCCGCTTCCGGCGTGAGAGAGATGGCCTGCTCAAGCTCGGGCACCGCCTCTTTGTACTTGCGCCACTCAACCAGCATCTGGCCCAGGTTCGCGTGTGCGTACTGGTCCAACGGCGTCACTTCAATCTGTTTGCGAAACGCCTGCTCGGCGTTCGCGTAGTCCTGCTGCCGCCAATAAACGCGGCCGAGCAGGTTGTAAGCATAGTCTTCGAACGGATTGATCTTCGTCTGTTCCTGTAGAACTTCGATCGCCTCTTTGAACTTGCGTTGCTCCGCGAGCACAAAACCCAGGTTGCGGCGAATGGTTTTGTGTTTCGGTTCCTTTTCCAGCACGCGCCGCAGCAGTTGTTCGGCGACCACGTAGTTCCGGTTACTGGTGGCCGCTTGCGCCGCCTGGATCAGATCTTCAGTTTTGACTGAGTCGGGGATCGCAGGCGTGCCCGCTATTTCTGTTTCGAGCGCGAGTGTCTGGGCCGCATCGGAACGCGCGGCGGCGGCGAACGCCTGATAATCCTGCAAACGTTCCGCCGGCAGTTCGCGCTGGCGCAAGCGCAGCGTGCGCTGACCGATCAAAGTCTGTCCTTCAAGTTTGTAAGTCGATGCATACTCGCCGTAATCCCTGGCGACTTTCAAAGGCAGCGGCAGTCGCGCCTGATACTTGCTCGGCAGCGTGATTTTCAGCGAGTAGGAGATGTCGATCGGTGGTCCAAGTTCGAGTGGCTTCTTGCTCGTAGTTTTTCGCCCGCCGAACTGCTGCAAGCGAAACGGAGGAAACGGCAGTTCGAGCTTGAGCTTCTTGCTGGACCAATCGAGAAAGTCGTTTTTCGTAACGTTGAATTCGATCTCAAACGGTTTTGTCAGATCGGCAGGATCGCTGGTGTTGATGTCAGTGACTTCGCCGGTAATGCCTCCCGCCATCCCGAGATAGAAACCGAGTGCCTTCCAGTTGGCCTTCGGCGTCCGGCGAAACATGTACCGCATGAACATCTCCGAATCGCCGTGCAAAACGAGACGCGCTTTAGCCGTAATCTTGCCGAGATCGTCAACGGTACCTTCGACGTTCACTAGCTCAGACGAGAGAAACGGCGGTTCCGCCGGCGTCGTTTCCAGACGCGCCGGACCGCTGGTAGGAATCATCAACGCCTTCTTGTTGCGCAAACGAGGCGACAACAATCCGACCGGCGCGATTTCCGAAGTCGTGTCAGCCCAAAGCGTCTCGTTGCCCAAAGGAATCGCGCTGATGACGTGGTCAAACTGCCCCGGCGAAGGTATGTCGACGTCAATCTTGCGCGCGGAGTTCATCAACACCGGATAAGCGCGCAGGCCCGTGGCGGCGAGCATTGAAGCGAGCAGCGTGTGTTTGTCTTTGCAGTCGCCGTACTGGTTGACCATCACGTCGGTCGCGGCGTGTGGCTGGTACCGGCCCTGGCCCAGCGAAAGACTGACGTAGCGGAAGTTCTTCGCGACGTATTCATACAACGCCTGCGCCTTCTCTTTTTCGGTGGTCCGTCCTTTGATGATCTCCTCGGCTTTGACTTTGATCTTTTCGTCGGGAACGACGCGATCGCGTTGCAGTTCGGCGTACCACTGCCCGACTTCATCCCAGCTTTGGAAAGTCGTTAACTGAATGTCAGGACGAATCTCGTCTGAATCTTCCTGCTCTTCCTCTTCGTCAGCCTGTTCGGCTTCTTCTTTCTTCTTTCGCTCTTCCTCTTCCTCGCTGGCGGTCTTGAGGTTCGCGTGCTTCCACAAATAGATGCGCCGGCCGTCCTGTTCCGTGATCGCGGGTTCAAAAGCCGGCTCGGTCTTCAATTTCACTTTGCTCGCCGCGGGGATGTTGACGGTCAACTGATCGTCGAGAACGATGATGCCCTTCTTGATGAAATCGTGTTCGACCCAGAAATGGTTTTGCGCCAACGCGGTGTGGATGGTCCAGACGACGCGATATTCGAGCACGTCGCCCGGACGCAGACCCGGAACAGTGATGTGCTTCTGGCGCGAGTCAGTGTAGATCGGCGCCTCACGCGCGATCGGCGCAGTCAGATCCTGAATGTCGGTGGTGGCGGCGTTGACGACCGTGCCGTCGGCCTTACGCACGCGCACAAAATCCATGTCGAGCTTTTCGTTGGCCGAGCTGTAACCGAAGATCAGTTGACCAAATCTTTCGACACCAGCATCGCTCTGCACCTTTACGCGCAGACTCAACTCGCGCTGGCCCGTGCCGTCGCGTTCAAAGCGATAACCGGTGCGCACCTGTTCGACGACAAAGGCTTCCTGCGAGTAATCACGTTTAGGTTTGTCTTCTGCGGGCTTTTCTTTAGCAGCCTCGGGTGCTTTGGCCGGAGCTTGCGCCCGGGTGATTGAGGGTGTGGCGAACAAGAAAGAAAGAACCAGCAGTAAGGCAATGATCTGGGCATTGCAGGGGGAAAACATCTATTAATTCTCCTACTACGTTGAGGATTCGAACTGGCGAGTCAGTCTACAAAAAGGGCTGGACTGTGTAAACAGAGGAGATTCCGTGAGTGTCTCTGTGGCTAGCCACAGAGACACGATTTACACGGAAGATTAGGGGATTTAGAACTAATTGTTCGCAGGACTGCGTTGCTTGCGCGGGAGTTCTGTGCCGCTCTTAATAATCGTGCCGTCGATGGCGTTGACCGCGACGTGCGTCGCGCCGCCGTTAACTTCGTCGGCAATGACGATTGCGTAGAAAACCACGCCGTCCTTCGCCAGCTTGCCGGGCTCTTCCCAACGATCAGCATCCAGATTGCAATTGGTAACTTTGCCCGGAAACTGACTGGTGGCGATTTGAATCGCCTGGTCCATGGTGATGCGCGCAAGACGCACCAGCGCGGCATGCTTCACAGCGCGCATCTCCATCTCCATTTCCCGTTTGCGTTGTACTTCCGCATGGAACTTCGGATCGTGCGCCATTCGCTCTTTGAACTCCTCGGTCGAACGCGCCTTGCGTGCTTCCGCCTCTGCTTTCTCTTTCTCCTTAATTTCTTTCTCCTGCTGCGTAGGCTCCTGCGCGGTTGCCGCAAGCTCGAAGCGCATCGCAAGAGCCGCCGCCGCGAGCGACGGAATCAACAGCAACAACGATACAGCCACCATTAGTAACTTCTTCCAACGTCGGTTCAGTTTCGGTTTACTCAACAATGACATGATACGGGCCTCCAGAATGTCAGCATCGGCGATGCCTACGGTTGTCGTAACAGAGAGCGTACGCAGAGGTGGTGCTGAGCTGGCGAGGGCGACGAGAGAGCGGGCATAGACCTGCGCGTTTAGAATTCGCTCCGCCACCAGCTCATCACAACAGAGTTCACGAGTCTGTTTGATCCGGCTGCGCAACAACGCCGCGGCGGGATGAAACCAGACAGGCAAAAAGAGCAATTCGTAAAGGAAATTGAGTACGTAGTCGTGCCGTGCTACATGAATGAATTCGTGACCGATTGCGGACGTGAGCAGATCGGTGTCGCGTTCGTGGAGCAATGACTCAGGGAGAATGATCACCGGTCGAAACAAGCCGATCGTGATCGGCACCGACACCGTCGCAGAACTGCACACCGTTACGCGAGCCGCATCAAAATTAACTCGCTTTGCGCACTCAAGCATGACGGCTTCCACCACTTCATCCCGCTCCAGTTCGACCGCCTTGTCACGAATTCTTCGCGTCGTGTGCCAGGCCTGTATCAATCGGAAACTTCGATAGATAAGAGTGAGGCCAAAGGCGATTAACAAAGTCAGCGCGAGGCCAGTGCTCAGTTGAAACGCTGAACTCGATATGTTCGCAGGCGTGCGCGCAAAAGACACAGGAATTTGACTTAGCGAAACCGGATTTGCCAGATCGCGTTCGTAAGTAACTTCACTGATCGTGGCGGAACTCTCAGGAAGGGCGCGAACAACCGTAACGA
>Ga0187894_10006026_pt1 | contig 12075 bp, 9 predicted proteins | sample GBC1701081metaG_FD_136650 | JGI IMG/M metagenome (GOLD analysis project Ga0187894, IMG submission 136650) | White microbial mat communities from a lava cave in the Kipuka Kanohina Cave System on the Island of Hawaii, USA - GBC170108-1 metaG ...
CAGTCTCCGAGGAATAGTTATTCGATACCACTTCGACAATCTCCCCCCCGATGTATTCAAACAGTTTGTCGGCGTTTTCTGGTAAATCAACGAAACGGTCGAATGCCTCTGGTGTCACAAATTGTCGCTCTAAAACCATCGCCTGCGACTCCTATAAAGCTGCCTACGAGCATTATAACATGGATGCGCTCGCCCCCGCCGAAGTGTGTTACAATCGGGGCAGTTGAGCGGAGACAAAAGGCCTATGACGCCGGCCCGGTCGGTCAAAAATCAGTATCGCGGTATCAACGCCCATCTGCACAGCTATTGGCAGGCGGAAGGCGGTTGGGACGGCTTCCACGCCAACCATATCGCCGATTTAATGCGGTTGATGAGCGCCCAACTCCTCCCAATGGGCTATATCGCCGATATTCAGCAATCCCTGCAAATCCGGCGTTATGGCGAACCGGCGGGTAGGCCTGAATCGGATGTGACGATTTATGACATCAACCCGCTCCGCTTTCCAAAAACCGCCGCAAAACGGACAGATCAACAGCACGCGCTTGCTATTCAAGACGTGATGAGCATCGAACCCGAATTGGCGGAATATCAAGCCATTGGCATTTACGAATACGAGCCGGGCAAACGGATTCCCGGTGAACCCGTCGCCTGGCTTGAACTGCTGTCGCCGTCGAACAAACCAGGTGGTCAGGATGCAGCCTATTACCATGACAAACGGCTGAAGCTGTTGCAAAGCGGTATCGTATTTATTGAACTGGACTACCTGCATGAGTCGCCGCCTACTTTTGACCGCATCCCCGCCTATCGCGGCGAGGGGCAAGAAGTCCCGTTGGTGTTGGACGCGCATCCCTATCGCATTTTTGTAATTGATCCACGCCCGACGTTCTTACCGGGGGAAGTTTACCCACACCCGTTTGATGTTGACCGTGAAATCCCGACTGTAGTCATCCCGCTCAACGGCGATGATGTGCTGCCATTCGATTTTCAGGCGGCGTATAACAAAACCTTTTCCGAAACGCTCTACGGAATGCGTCTGGTCGATTACAGCCAGCTTCCGCTCCATTTTGACCGCTACAGCCGCGACGATCAGGTGCGCATCCTGGCGCGGATGCTGGTCGTGCTGGACGCCGCACGCCAGAAATTTGACCTGGAGCAGATCGAGATTCTGCCCACCGAGCCTATCCCCTTCGACGACGCGCTTAAAGACTTAAAAACGTGGGAGTGAGGTTTTATACCCCCACCAGCGCCGTCTTGAAATCGGCGATCAAATCTTCGGTGTTCTCCAACCCGACCGAGATGCGCACCATCCCCGGCGACAGCCGTGCCTTCGCCAGTTCGTCCGGCGTCAGCGCGGAGTGGCTGGTGATGACCGGGATGCTCACCATCGATTCCGCCCCGCCCAAATGCGCCACATTTTGCGCCACGCCCAGCCCGTCGCAGAACCGCTGCGCTGCATCCGGGTTGTCCAGGTCGATGCACACCATGCCGCTGTAACCGCGCATCTGCTCGCGGGCGATGGCATGGTTGGGCGAGGACTCCAGCCCCGGATACAGCACCGTCTTGACCTTCGCATCGTCTTCGAAAAATTGGGCGATGCGCAGCGCGCTGGCATTGTGCTGCGCCATGCGCAGTTCGAGCGTTTTCAGGCTGCGGTCAATCAGGAAGGCGTCGTGCGGGCTGGGTACCCCGCCGAACACCTTGCGCGCGGCGAATACCGGCATCAGCACATCGCGCGCGCCGATCACCGCGCCGCCGGTCAGGTCATTATGCCCGCCGATGTACTTGGTCAGGCTGTGGATCACCAGATCAACGCCGTAATCCACCGGGTTCTGGTTGATCGGCGATGCAAAAGTGTTATCAGCCACGATCAGCGCGCCCGTGCGTTTGGCCGCCTCGACCGTGCGCCGGATTGACAGGCAGTCGGTGCGCGGGTTGACCGGCGTCTCGAAGTACACGATCTTCGCCTCCGGCACATGCTCGTCCACGTCGTAAAGCTCGTCCTCATCCAGCAGGACAACCTTGATGCCATAACGTGGCGCATAATCGCGGAAGAATTGCAGCGTCCCGCCGTACAGCGCCCGCGACGAGGCCAGCGTGTCGCCCGCGCTGAGGAACGTCATCAGCGCCGTCGTGATGGCGGTCATGCCGCTGGCGAACAGCAGACATTCCTCGGCATGTTCCAGCTTCGCCAGCTTGTCCGACACGTTGCGCAGTGTGGGGTTGTCGTAGCGGGTGTAAAAATACTCATCGCCGCCGTAATCACTCAGCCGGGCATAGGCCTCGTTGGACTCGACCGAGAAGGCGGCGGTCTGGTAAATCGGGTAGGTGATCGGGCGCGCGTTCGGCTCGGTCTTGCCGTGTATCGAGGTGGTGGAGATTCCTTTGGTCATGGTTTCCTAATTTTAACTTTTAACCGGATACTGGTCAATCACCCAGCGGATCAGGGTGTAGTGCGCCGCCAGCCCGGCATACGCGCCGTAAGGGGCGAACGTGTCCGTGACCTGCCCCGGCGGGATGCGCCCGATACCGCCGTAAAAATAGCGGTTGGTCGCGCTTTGCAGCACCACATCATTGTAGGCGATCCAATTTTTATGGCCGAAGGCGCGCTCCAATGTGACCGCTGCCGTCCAGTGGCCGATGCCCTTGATCGACAGCAGTTGGCGGTAAGCGTCGTCCGGCGCTGCGTCCGCCAAGTCTTGCAGGTTGAGCGCATCGCCCGCGATCTGCCGCGCCAAGTCGATCATCAGCGCCATGCGTTTGAAGGTGATATTGAGCGGCGTCAGGTCATCGACGCTGGCCGCCGCTAAACGCGCCGGGGTCGGGAAGGTGTAATAGGCCGCGCCGTCGTGGGCGATGCACGCGCCCGCCCATTCGACCAGCCAGCGCTGCGCCCGCTGCGCCGTCGTCCAGGCGATTTGCTGCTCGATGATGGTTTGCATCAGGGCTTCAAACAGGTTGATCGTACGCCATTCCGGCAGGCCGACCAACGGCGCGACTAAACGCCACAACCGTTCGTCCACCCGCGCCATCTCCAAGAAATCCGCCCGTCCGGCGTCGGTGTACAGGATGTGCTGCACATCGGCCAGGGCGGTTTGTGCATCCACCGCGCCGGTTTGCGCGACCAGATGCACATCCAGCGCCGGTGCGTCGGTCGTGCCATGATCTGTGACCTTCACCAGCGCCAAGCCATCGCCACTGCGCACAGCCCGCCAGTACGCGCCGTCCCGCACCACATCCAGCGTCGGGTGGGCGAAGCGCGACAGGACATCCAGCAGCAGCGGGAAGTTATAGGGCGGGGTGGGGTAGAGGGTGGCGAGCAGAGTCATATTTTTTCGAGCGTATACGGTGATGGAAAGCATGAAAGATAAGACCGAGAACCAGTTTACCGCACATCTACGAACCGATGCGAACTAAACGATAACATTGATGTGCTTTACCCCTGGAGGCGCAGGGCAAGGACTGAGGACTGAGTGAAAGATCGTTCAGCGTACAAAGTGCAGCATGAAAGACCAGGGTTTGTGGCGGCGGCGGCGGCGGCGCGCCAATGGCTTTTCCGCCAACTGGGATGGGTAACGGGCGCCTTTTGCGCCCATTTTGCCTACGGGGGTCGGAACAGGGCGACACATCCCTATGCACCAACCTATTTTAGCACAAAAGTTCTATGATGTCAAGGGCGAAAGGGCAAGGCTTGCAACCCGCGCACGATGTTCACCGTCTCCACACTGACGCGCACCACCCGCTCGACCAGATCGACAATGTAACGTTCGTCATCGCTGTAGCCGTTCGGGTCGCTGGTGATGCCGCTGCGCTTGTCGGTGCTGACCTGATACTGGTCGATCACCCAATCCAACGCGCTGCGGTTGCCCAGGCGGTACTCGAACGCTTCCGCCGGGAGGCCGCGCAGGATCAGCGTATCATTCACCTGAATCGCGGTTTTCTCTTTATTCAGCCGCATCTTCTCCACCCGATAGCTGACCGGCACGCCCGGCTTCGTCACCCACTCCAACTCATACGCCTTGACCGTCTCATAATTCAGGTGCAGGTCTGCCAGCGCCTTGCCCGCCGCGCTGAACGCCCAGAACCCGCCCGCCGCATTGCCTTGCTCCCCCTCGCCCTGAGGGAGAGGGGGCTGGGGGGTGAGGGTTGCAAACGGAATCCTCGGCAGCTCCCGCTTCAAATTATCCCCATACCGCGCCCGATACCCTGGGTGGTGCAGCAGGCCGTACACGTAGTAAAAGATGTCCCATTTGGAGATCGACTCGTCGCCGTACTGCGCGCGGAACTGCCCCAACGCCCAATCGGTGATGTTCTCGCGCCGGTTCGTACCGTCGGGGTCGTAGACGTAGAAGGGGAAGCATTGAGAACCGCCTTGTGGCAATTGATCAACAACAGAATTTGCCATCAATGCAAATATCGGCCAATCTCCACCAGTTTTAATTTGAATTACGTAGTTTTCAACTTGTGGGGTGGGAAAGAGCTTAGGAAACTGACCTACTTCATCTACAGCAATTCTAGCAAAATAGATAAACTTTCGAGTGTAAGGTCGATAAAGAGCCGCAGTTATGTTGCTGTGAGTGTAATCCAAATAAGCCAATGCACCTAAGTGCCGCTTTAGATTTCTACTCCACTTTAGATTACTGTAATCAACAAAATCATCAATATTGATGTTACTTTGATGTTGACGTTTATAGCGATCTACTTCAGCATTATATTGTGAACAGAAGCGTTCTATCCGCTTACTCAAGTCTGCTTCGGTAAAATCATAAACTACATCATCGCGTCCTGTTTTTACGCCACTTGAAAATGCTTGGAAAATAGCTTGTGTGTTGGAACTCCTATCTGTTTTAGTTCCAAGTGGTAAATAACTGGCAAACTCATCGGCATTTTCCGGCACAAGCCAGGTATTGCGGTTGTCAGGCGTTAATTCCGCCCATTCCACCGTGTTCAGCGCGTTCTGCCGCCCCAACTGCACCACATTCTCGTCCAGCCAGGCCAGTTTGTCGCGTTTCGTCCAGAACTCCGGCACGCGGTGGTAGAAGAGGCGCCCAAGCGCTTGAACCCTCACCCCCGACCCCTCTCCCTCAGGGCGAGGGGAGAAAGACCGCGCGGTTGCGACGATCTGCGTCAATACGGCTTCAAGTGAGTTGAAAATTTCCTCATTCCGAAAACGCAGCACCCGATAACCCTGTGCTTCAATATTCGCTTGCCGGATGGCGTCATCTTCGACCTGTGTAGCGTGAACGCCCCCATCCAGTTCCACCACCAACCGCGCCTCATAACACAAGAAGTCAGCGACATACGCCGTATTCGCTACAGCGTGCTGCCGTCGGAACTTTAATTCATCCAGCCGTCTATCCCGTAAGGCTTCCCATAACATATCCTCAGCAGGGGTTTGCCGCTGGCGCAAATCTCTCGCAATTTGTCTCATAGCATCAGACGCGCGTGCGCGATATACCGCATTGTCTTGCTCCCCCTCGCCCTGCCGCGAGACGGCTGGGGATGCGGCGTCTTGCTCCCCCTCGCCCTGAGGGAGAGGGGGCTGGGGGGTGAGGGTTTTCCGCACCGCCACCGTAATCCCCACGCCCACCTGGATGCCGAATACATTGTGTGTCGTCCCGCTCAATTTCGGATTTTGCCTTACATTGCCATGCAAATCCAGATGGTAAATGGCAGTGAAATCTTGCAGCAAGTGTTTGCGCATCCCATCGAACGCGATTTGATCGACAAAGCTGTTGTTGCTCACGTAGCACACGATCCCATCGCGTCCCTGTAAGCGGTCAACCGCCCACCGGAAGAACTTCACATAGGGGTCATATAGCTGCCTTCTCAATGTCGCTGTAGAGTCTTTGACGTAAGTTTCAGCTAATCGTTTATCTATGACTTCATAAGTGCGGTTCTTGTTATTGTCGTTTTCATTCACCTGACCTATGTTATACGGCGGATTCCCGATAATCACCGTGATCGGCGCGGCTTTCTGCCGTTCGACGCGGGCGCTGTTCTTCTCGGTCATGAACGACAGCTTCATCTGTTCGCCTTCGGCCATGTCCAGGGTATCGACGAAGCACACCCCCTCAAACGGCTCGTATTTGCCGGTCAGCGCGTAGTATTCGTGTTCGATGTTCAACGACGCGATGTAATACGGCATTAACATCACCTCGTTGGCGAACAGGTGGTGACGGTAGAAGTTGTCCAGGTTGCGGGGAGTGCAGCGGCGCAGCAGGTTCACGATGAAGTTGCCCGTCCCCGTCGCCGGGTCGAGGATCATCACGTCCGCGTCGCCCAGCTTCGCCCCGAACTCGTTTTGCAGCACTTCTTCGACGGCGGCGCACATAAAATCGACAATCGGCTGGGGGGTGTAGACGATGCCGTGTGTGTCGGCGATTTTGACGCTGTAACCCTGGAAGAAGCGTTCGTAGACGTGGTTGGGAGAGTACTACTCAACAGAATTTTCGAGCTTTTGGTCTCGTTGATGTCGCAAGAGCCTTTGCCGGAAAACTAACCCACAATTTTGTTCGTCCTGAAGCCGACCCCAATACCGGGGATTCGGCTTCTTTTGATTCTGAACGGAATGAAAGGAAGTGAGTATGCTCTCCCAAATCAAGCCACTGACACAAGAAGAACGCCAACTGGCACGCAGCGCAGCAGAAGAAGCCGTGACGCGAGATATCGGGGAACGCCCTCAGCGCGATCACTATAACCACCATGCCGCGCACCGCTACCCACCGCTGGTGACGAAGCTCATCACCGGACTATGTATCGCGTTGCTGCTGGCAGCCTTTACTCCATCGGCGATCCGGCTGTATGTCATCGGTTCATCGACCTTTGGCGCAGCCGTCCCGTATGAACTGGCAATGATTGCCGTTGGCATCGCCACGGTTCTCACCGCCGAAGTGGGACAGGTGGTGTTCTCGCTGGCGCTGGCAACGTTGGGAACAACTCCGAACGCGAGGCGATTGCTGTACGCCAGCATGGGGATTGCTACCGCGATTGCATTAGTCGGAAATGTGCAGGTCGCGCTGCCCGGTCACACCACCAGCCCATTTGCGTGGTTGGAAGCGATTGCCCCACCGCTGCTGGTTCTGTCCACCGCTTATGTGCTGAAAGAACAGATGCTGGAAGCGATTGAACTGCGCCATGCCAACGAACGCGCTTATCAGGAGGCGGTCAACGACTGGCAGCGGGCGACGATCAATCCCGAAGCACACAGCCAGTGGATGCAGTTCTATGCCAATGCGCTGCGGGATGCCCTGCGAAAAGCCAACAGCCGACGACGCGAGGCGCTGGAAGGATTGAACACCGCCGACTGGCGGGCGTTGATCTACCGGGAATTGCAGGCAGACAACTGGTACGAACAGCCCGCACCTGAATTACAGGTTAGTGCGGTTGAGCCAGAGGAGATTGCCGAACAACGCTCTTTAGCCCTGAGCGCCAACGGGAACGGTATTCACCCTCGCCCAAACGAGACGTAGAAACAAGACGGTGTAGGGTGTGTGGGGAGCAGCTACCAGTATCGAACTACTACGCTGGACGGCGCAGGTTGTATTGCAGCAACCGCTGTAAGCAGGTGGCGAAGTGGCAGCGCTGGAAGGCGTCTCATACTCATTTCGTGTCAAACCTGGATTGAAAACAGGTGCAAGAACACTGATGAGCAAGCCGAGCATCATCCCCAACTGGAAGTATCAGAAGCCATCGAAAGGCGGCTACAAAGGCTTGAAGAAGCTGCTGAAGTACGTGTCCTACCGCGAAAGCCCCGACCACCGCCCGGTGGATCTGAGTGACCGCTGGACGGACTGCGGGTTGGGCAGCGGCTGGCGAGAGGTGTATGAGAACGCGGGCAAACTGTCCGGTCCGTATGTGCTGGCGCATCACATGGTTATTGCACCTGCACCTGACCTGATGGCGCTTGTACCGGAGGACCTGCGGCAGGAGCTTGTCCGCGAAGTGACAGAGCGCACGATTGAAGGCTGGTTCGCGGCGCGGGGACTGAACATCCCGGAGTACAGCTTTGTGACCCATGACCGCGACACCGATGGCGACTATGGCTTGCAGAACCTCCACACCCATGTTTTTGTCGCTGGAACGGTAGAGAACAGTGCCGGGGAGCGAGAGTCGCACCGGGTAGACCGTCAGCATGTCTGCACAGATCGAGGTGGGTTGAACCGTGAAGACAATCTGCATCACATTGCCCGACGTGAGTTTGAGCAGGTGCTTGACCGCACGATTGGGCAGGAGTGGCGTTTGCTGCGCGAGATTGAAGGAGACCAGCCGACCATTACGCCTGATGTAGATGCTGATTCCGTTATTGTCCGACAACAGCCGGAGATTGATTTGTAGTATGGCAGCTTTACCCGTCTTACCTCAGCCTGTGTGGTATGCAGGGCAGGCTATTGGCTTCGCGCCAATCGCAGGTGTCCCGCCTGCGGCGAACCTGTCTACACGGGTGTGTAGGACAGGCGGGACACCACACCCACCACTACGCAGGGGTGGCAAGTTTAATAAACTTGCTCCTCATGCGCCGGAGGGGCTTCACGCACCATGCCTCCGCATGATGCGTCAGCGACGGTGTGGACGCAGCCCACCGCCGCTGAAAAACCTGGCGCGTCACGGTTCGCCGTGTCCCGCCCGTCCAAAATCACCGATTTTGTCCGCAACGCAAAAGCGATAAGCCCAAAACAGAGGAAACAATGTCTGACAACTCGAAATCACAATTCACCAACCGCCTGACGGTGCATATCACCGGAGCGATGGAAGACCGGCTGGAGCAGATTGCCAGCCAGCGCGATGAGCCAAAAGCCGAGGTCGTACGCTCCGCGCTCCGAGCCTATCTCGACGAGCAGGAAGACCTGATCGGCAGCCGCAAACACTTCACCAAGATGTTCCAGCGCAGGGTGGATTACGTGGAACGTCTAGTGGTCATCTGCCTGTGGCTCAACGTGCAGATCATGCAGATTCTCTTTGAGCGGGTGAAGAAGGAACCCTACGAGATGGCGGAACTGCTGGAGGATGCCATCGGTGCCGGGATCGCCACCGAAAGCGCCATTCACACGCTGGTGGAGCGTGTCTTGCAGCAGAAGACCAAACCGCCAGCAGAATAAACCCACTGGCGGCGCGGCTGGAACGATGTATCCAACTGACCTGAACAATCTGAGGATACATCAATCCGGGCGTGCTGTCCAACCATTTGTATGACACAAAGGACATAGATAAAGGAAAACAGCACGATGAAGTCCTCACAACAGCCGTCCATCGTACAGGCGGCACAGGAACAAACCACACTCGCCGCAGCGCTGGCGTATGCCGCACTCGGATTGAGTATCATCCCATTAGACGGAAAGCGTCCCGCTTTAACGTCGTGGACGGAATATCAGCGGGCAGCCGCTTCACCGGAGACCATTCGGGCATGGAGCAGTGCCGGACTCCTGAAGAACATCGGCATCGTCTGTGGCAGGGTGTCCGGCAAGCTGGTCGTTCTCGACCTGGACGGTGCAGCCGGGTATCCCGCCTTCGCCGCGACCTTTCCGGCACTCGCGGAGACTTATACCGTTGCCAGCGGTGGCGGTGTCGGGAAGCATGTCTACTTTTATGCCGACAGCTTACCACCGAGTGTCAGGGCGATGGGAACGCCGATTGGCAACCTGGAACTGTGCGGGGAGGGGCGACAGGTGGTTGCGCCGCCGAGCATTCATCCGACCACCGGACAGCCTTACCGGGTGGAACGAGCATTGGACATCCTGCGTGTGCCTGGTCTGGCGGATTTAGCCTCATGGGTTGAATCCTTCAAGCATCGTCAGCCGGTGCGCGATTGGCAGCCACCCACACACATCAGCTTTCCAACCGGCGATGCGCCGCTGAACCCGCGTGTGATTGACGCGATTGTGCGGGTGCTGGCAGGGCAGGGTTTCAAGCAGCATGGTGACTGGCTGCATGGAAGCTGCATTCACCCGGAGCGCCACAAAAACGGGGATAGAAATCCATCGTTCGGGTTCAACACGCAGACGGGATATGGACACTGCTACGTGTGTGGGGCGATGCTGGCGAAGGATATTTGCGCCCAACTTAACATTGACGTACACCCACTTGGCGGACTGGTCGAGCGTCCCCGGCAGCCGACACTCCAGACCCAACCGACGGTGAAACATAAACCTGCACCTGATAAGCTCAAAACTCCGCCACCAACTGTACCGACGGATTACAAACTGGCGGACTGGTTGCAGCAGTACATGGATTGGTCAGGCACGACGGGCAATCAGACCCCGATGATCTTTCATCAGGCAGCCGGACTGTGGCTGCTGGCAACAGCGGTGGGACGCAGGCTCTATGGTGAAGCGCCGTGGGGCGTAAAGATTTACCCCAACCTGTATGTGATGCTGGTGGCGGGGACAACGTTTTACCGCAAGTCCACCGCGTATAAGCTGGCGGAGCAGGTGGCACGCGCCGCCATCCCACACATGCTGATGCCGACACCCGGTTCCCCGGAACGCTTTCAGGAGGCGCTGGCAGGACGTTTACCGGGCAACTTTGACAAACTCATTCAGGAGCAGCGGGAACGACTGACGAAAGCACAGCCGTTCGCAGCGCAGCGGGGCTTGCTGAAGGACGAGGTGGCTGGATTGTTCGGCGCGATCAACAAACGCGATTACATGGTGGGCATGAAAGACCTGTTGATGGAGCTTTACGACTGCCCGGACTACTTCGACAAAGACACGCAAACCGGGTTGAACATCGTCGAGAACGCGGCATTGTCCATTCTGGGCGTGACCACACCCGCCAGCCTGTCCTGTGCCGTCAGCACCGGGGATTGGGACAACGGTTTGCTGATCCGCTTCGCCCTGCTCACGCCTGAACCGAACTATGCCGAGCGTCCAGCCGCGAAAACCTACCGCGCTGTACCACAGGGGTTGGTGGATGAACTCCGCAGCCTGCATGAGCGTTTACCCGCCCCACAAACGACTGAAATGGGGATGGCAGTGCCGGGCGCACTGCGACTGAAGGTGGAATGCTGGGAGCAGTGCCAGCAGTACGGCGACTGGCTGCGGCGCAAGTGTGATCCGGGGCAGGATACTGAACTGGATGATCGACTGAAAGGGGTGTACGGGCGAATGCACGTTCAGGCATTCAAGCTGGCATCCTTGTTCGCCGCGCTGGACTGGCTCAAAACCTCGGATGAAGCGCCTACCGTGACCGTTGACCACTGGAATGCAGGTCAGGCTTTAGCTGAAGGTTGGAGGCAGAGCGCCCACCACCTGTTAGAACAGCTTGACCGCAGCGGTGAGGCGGTGGTGGAGCGTCGTCAGCAGGATCGTCTGCTGAACACCATTCGTCAGGCAGGGGCAGGTGGCATTGCGCTGCGTGAACTGTACCGTAACCTGAACTTCTCGGCGAAGCAGGCGCGGCAGTTGGCACAGGACTTGATGCGTGCCGGGTTGATTGAGGAGAGGCGGATGGATCGAGCGGAATGGTTTGTGGCAGCCGAGTTCGTCACCAGTCAGTCATGAAGTTACCGACAAAACTGACATCACCGACAACCGACACTACCGACCAAGAGTCGGCGGTGTCGGTGAGTCGGTACTACCGACAGGTTCTTAACATTGAAGGAGAGCAGTAGTGAACCACACTCAACGTATTGCTCATGTCGCTCGCCAGCGGCGCAGCCTGACCAAAGCTCTCGTCCGTGAGGCGGTGGAACGTTATATGGAGGTACTGGCAGAAGAAATCGCTGCTGGCGTATGGGTAGACATCCCCGGTATTGGCAAGGTGCAGGTTAGCCGCGAGGAGGGTAAAGGCTATGTAACTTCCATCACCCCAGGCGGTCAGCGGGTTCGTCGCAAGGTGCAGATGCGCCTGCGGACCAGAATCCGCCTGTACGAGAAGTTCAGACAGCGATGCCGAACAAAAACATGACCCTTCCATAGACGCTGCTACCTCGCACTATCGCCGCGCGGCGAGTATACGGATACTGTTGGCGAAAGGTGAATCGTTAGGAAGCTAGACGTGCGAAGTGTGAAATGCGCGTCTTCGCCGGTTCAACACCAGAGAGCCAATCATCCAGCCGGAAGATGTTCATTGCCGCAGCGG
>Ga0187894_10006027_pt1 | contig 12074 bp, 7 predicted proteins | sample GBC1701081metaG_FD_136650 | JGI IMG/M metagenome (GOLD analysis project Ga0187894, IMG submission 136650) | White microbial mat communities from a lava cave in the Kipuka Kanohina Cave System on the Island of Hawaii, USA - GBC170108-1 metaG ...
ACCGTCGCTCACCTGGTCGGGGAGCTGCCCGAGGATCGAGCCGGCCGTGGCGAGGTCGCCCGCCTTGAGCGCCGCCGTCGCGACGTCCTCGAGGTCGGCCGCCACCGCCGCGCGCTCCGCGTCGGGGCAGCCGAACCGCTTCAGGTGCGCGTCCGCCGCGTCGGGAACGCGGTTCAGGTCGAGGAGCGCGAGCGCGCGACCCTTGTGGGCGGCCTCGAGATCGGCCTTCTCGCGGCAGATGGAGGTGAACCGGTCGAGCCGCTCCTGCGCGGGCGCGCCGGAGGCCATCAGCTCCTGGACCGCCTTTTTCCACTCCTTGCGCGCGATGTGCGTGTCCGCGCGGCCGAGCGCCGCGTCCGCCGCCGCATCGCTCGTGCCCGCCTCGCCGAGAAGGCGATACGCCTCGTCCACCTCCGCCGCGTTGGAGGGGATCGCGCGCAGATCGCGCACCGCGTCGGCGTGCCGGCCGAGCGCCAGCAGCAGGCGCCCGCGCAGGAGCCGACCCATCGCGAGCCGCGGCGAGGCCTTGAGGAGCGCGTCCGTGAGCGGGAGGAGCGTCTTGGCGTCGTCGCCCGCCTCGCGTCGCGCGTCAAGGATCGTCGCCGCCACCTCGCCCTTCTCGTGGCCGATGAGCACGTCGGCGAGCACGCGCCCCGCGTCGGCATGGCGCCCCGCCTCGCGAGCGAGAAGCTGCATGTTCGTCGTGACCGTGCGGAAGAGCCGCCGCGCGCGCGGCGCGTCGCCGAGCGCGAGCGAGCAGCGGAAGGCCACCGGCAGGAACGCGCGCTCGTCGTGGAGGCGCTGGCCGGCGAGGAACTCGTCCACGCGCTTCCCGGTCGCCGGGTCGAGCGGAAGGCGCGCGAGAAGCGCGGCGGCGTCGTCCTTGTGGCCCTCCTTGAGGAGCGCCGAGGCCCCCTCGAGCGCCGTCTCGGGCGCGACGGTCGCGGCGGAGACAATCCTGCCGAGCTCCGACATGAGCGACGGGTCGTCGCGCCCGGCCCGCAGGAGCCACTCGGCGTGCTCCGCGATCGCGCCGTCGGCCTCGGCGAGGCGGGCCGCCGCGAGGAGCACGGGTCCCTTCGCGAGCCCCGCCTCCGCCCACACCTTCGCGAGCGGCACGTGCGCGCCCGCCTTGAGGAGCGCCGCCGCGCCGTCCACGTCCTTCTGCCTGAGCAGGAAGAGCCCCACCTCCCGCCGCAGGTCGGAGCGGTCGGGGGCCCGGTCGAGGAGGCGCGGCGCGGCGCGGCCCCACGCCTCGCCGCGCTGGGTCGCGGGGACGACGATGAGCCCGTCGATCGCGCTCGAGACCTCCGTCTCGACCTCGCGGAGCGCGGTCGCGACCACGGCCGCGCGGACCTCCGCCGCCCCGCGCCACGACGGCGTCTTCTCCGCGAGCAGCGACGAGACGGGCGCCGCGGCGGCCGACTGCTCGGTGACCGCGCCCTCGAGGATCCGGCAGGCGTTCGGCGCCTTGTCCGTGAGGAGGAGCGCGAGCCCGCGCAGCACCTTGGCCGAGATCCCCTCGCTGCCGCTCCGCTTCGCGACGTCCACGATCTCGTCGGGACCGGCGCCCTTCGCCGCGAGGAGGAGGTGGCGCAGCGAGTCGTTGTGCAGGGCGATCTCGAGCCGCTCCCGCGCGCCGACGTTCTCCGACGTCCAGGTCCAGACCTCCTCGGGGTTCTCGCCGAAGGCCATCCCGGCGAACTGGAGGAACCGTTCGCGGTTGCCTTCCTTCTGGGCGAGCTGCGCGAGGACGTAGTGGACGGGACCGTCCGCCTTGTTCGCGTCGAGCAGCGCCTGCGCCGCGGCGCCGAGGAGCTGCGCTCCCTGGGGCCCCGCGAGCAGGCGGTCCGCGAGCTTCATGCGGTCGGTCTTCACGGTCCCGAACGTCGCGAGCAGGAAGAGGCCGGTCGCGCCCGGGACGTCCTTTCGCGCGAGCATGTCCTTCGCCCGCGTCGGGCCGTCCACGTGGCTCGCGGCGACGAGCGCGCCCAGGTGGTGGACCGCGACCGCCGGCGCGTCGGTCGCGAGGGCCATCTCCCAGAGCACGTCGCGCACGGCGTGGTCCTGGGGGTTGGCCTTCAGGTGCGCCTCGGCGAGCTTCGCGGCCGAGACGGGGCGGCCCTCGCCCTTCGCGGCGGCGGCCAGCTTCTCCGCGGCCGGCGGCCCGCCGCCCTCCGCGAGCAGCAGCTCGAGCGTCACGTCCTCGAGCATCGGCCCCGCGATTCCGGACTTCTGGGCCTTCTCGAGCGTCTTGCGCGCGGCCTTGAGCTTCGCCTTCTGGACGTACTCGCGGATCTCCATCGCCCACTGGGCGACCGTCCTAGCCATGGCGCGCCTCCGTGCCCGCGGCCTCGAGCGCGAGCGACGCGGCCTCGGGCACCGGCGTACCGGTGCGTCGCGCGCGCAGGTCGAGCAATGCGGCGGCGGCGGCCGAGTGCCACGGATCCTCGTCGAGCGCCTTGTTGAGGAGATCGACGGCGTCCTCGGAGCGGCCGACGGCATAGGCCGCGCACGCCTTCGCGTACGCGAGCTCCGCGCGGAGCATGGAATCGGGGGGCTGGGGGGCGTCCTTGAGCAGCTCCTCCGCCGCCTGCGGCTCCCCGGCCTTGAGCTTCAGGCACGCGATCGTGATCCGGCAGGGCGTGTAGTCGGGGCTCTCCGCGAGCACCTTCTCGAGGAGCTCGATCGCCTCCTTGAGCTTGCCCGAGGCGACGTAGGCGGTCGCGAGGTCGTTCGCGACCGCGTCGTCCGGCGCCCGCTTCTGGGCCGCGAGCAGCAGCCCCACCGCCGCGCCGGGCCGGCCGTCGCGCAGCGCCGCGCGGGCCGCGAGCCGCGCCTCGCGGCGGCCGCGGACCTGCTCGCCGGCGCCCGAGGCCTCGACCGCGCGCGCGAGCCGGTCGAACCCCTCCGCCGCCGCCTGCTGGTCGCCCGCGAGGGCCCCGATCGCGGCCTTGATCTCGCCGAGGGCCGCGACCGACGCCTCGAGGGCCTTGCCCGACCGCTCCTGGGGGAGCAGGAGGGCCTTGAGGCTCCCCTCGGAGTTGCGGAAGCTCTGGGCGAGGTTCGTCAGGAGCTGGACCGTCTGCTTGCTCGAGTTCCCGACGGCCTGGTTGAGGAGGTGGCGCGTCTCCCGGCCGGACTGGCGGACCGTGGCCAGCGTGTACGCGATCTCGCCCAGCGCGCAGCGCCTCTCGATCCCGTCGTAGAGCATGCAGCGGTTGCGGAGGCACTTCGCGGGCACCGCCTCGACGCCCTCCTTCTTGGGCGTCTCGGGGGGGAGGAAGGGGCAGATCTCCCCCACCGCCTCCTTGAGCTTCGGGGGGCCGATGTCGCTGGCCTTGCCGTCGCAACCGGCGACCGTGCACTTCTCGTTGCTCGCGAACCAGCACTGCGTGTGGTGCGGCGCCGAGCACTTCCGGCACCGGGCAACCTGCGGATTCGCGTCGTCCAGCGTGATCGGCCGGCCGCAATAGACGCAGATCTCGCCCGAAAAGATCACCACCGTCTGTCTCCTCGCCGCGTCGCCCGGGGCGCGGCAGCCCAAACACTCTATCAACTATCCAGGGGGGCCTGGGGGGCCAACCCCCGCCTCCCCTCGCGCACCCCTCCGCTTCCCCGTAGGGCAACGTTAGGCGGGGCCCCCACCGTTCCTATAATCCTCACACCTCCGATGGCACCGAAGTACGTCCTGGTCGTCAGTTCCGGGAGCCTGCGGCGCGAGGTCCCGGTGGGGACGGAAGCCCTCGTGCTCGGGCGCGGCCCCACGGCCACCGTCCGGCTGCCCGACGACTACTGCTCGCGCGAGCACGGGAAGTTCTTCGAGCGGGACGGGGACCTCTATGTCGAGGACATGGGGGCGCGGAACGGGATCTTCGTGAACGGCGAGCGGGTGCTCGCCGACCTGAAGCTCGCCGACGGGGACGAGGTGAAGATGGGCCGGACGGTCGTCGCGGTGCGCCGGACGGCGGGCCCCCCCGGGCCGACCGAGACGGGCTCGGAGGTGAGCGACACGTCCACGAAGGACCTCGGACCGGAGGGCATCCAGTTCGTGGATCCGGCGATGGATCTCGGCTTCTCGCTCACCCGGCTCGTCGCCGTGTCGGGGATGGGGCTCCTCTTCGAGGCCCACGACATCAAGAGCGGCGTGAAGGTCGCGTTCAAGATCCTGCGGCCGGACCGCGCGACCGAGGCGAACGTCGCCCGCGCCGTGGAGGAGGCGAAGTCCCTCTCGCAGATCCACCACGACAACATCGTGCGGATCCTCTCGACCGGCCGGATGAAGAACGGCGAGTCCTTCCTCGTCATGGACTACGTGGACGGGCTCACCGCCACGCAGCTCGGGAAGGCCGGGCGGCTCTGGGTGCCCGAGGCGCTCCAGATCGGCGCGGAGATGTGCGGCGCGCTCGACGCGGTCCACCGGCGCGGCATGGTCCACCGGGACGTGAAGCCGAGCAACGTGATGATCGAGGAGCGGTCGTACCGCACCGTGCTCATCGACTTCAGCCTCGCGCTTACCGAGGCCGGCGGGCTCGCGAGCGCGCCCGCGGGCACCATCATCTTCTGCGCGCCGGAGCAGGTGCAGCCGCGGCCGGGGCAGGACCCGATGGCCGCGGCCGTCGACATCTACGGCTTCGGCGGCACGTTCTACTTCATGCTTTGCGGCGCGCACCCCTTCCGCGGCACGAGCACGCTCGAGATCCAGCAGAAGAAGCTCGAGGGGCCGATGCCCTCGGTCGCGGACAAGCTCAAGGGCCGAGCGATCCCGGAGCTGGACGAGATCGTCCAGGCGTGCCTCCAGCCGCAGCCCGAGATGCGGCCGCAGAGCGCGCGCGACGTCCGCAGGCTGATCGACCGGGCACGAACGCGCTACCCGAAGCCCACGTTCACCGAGGCGGGCCAGTTCGTCGCCCCCTCGCCGGTGAGCAAGAAGCGGGAACCGAAGTGACGCGGGCGGGCGTTTCCGGCCGGCGACGCGCGGGGCGTGAGGCGCCCCGGTGAACGACATCGGGCTCCTGCCCCTGCACGGGCTCGCGGGCGCGCCCCTCGTGGTGCTGCCGCAGGGCGAGGAGCTGGGGCTCGGCCGCGACCCCGGCGGCGCCGGGATCAAGATCGCCGACCCGCGCTGCTCGCGTCGCCACGCGGTCGTCTTCTTCCGCGGCGGCGAGTGGTTCCTGAAGGACCTCGACAGCAAGAACGGCACCTGGGTCAACGGCATCCAGGTGAAGGGGGAGAAGCAGCTCGCGCGCGGCGACCACCTGCGGATCGGCCACGCGGAGTTCGCCTTCACCGGGAAGGAGGAGGCCTACCGCTGCTGCTCCTGCCTGCGCACGCTCGTGGCCGCCGCCCCCGAGGCCCCCTTCTGCACCGAATGCCGGAGGGCGTTCCCGCTCCTCGGCTCGACGCTCGCCCAGCGCCGGCTCGTGAAGGGGCTCGGGACCGGCTCCTTCGGCTCGGTCTACCTCGGCCACCGGCGCGGCAACCCGTACGTGGCGCTCAAGGTGCTCCACGTCGAGTTCACCGAGGAGCCCACGGTCGTGCTGAAGTTCCTGAAGGAGGCGTACGCGACCGCAGGCCTCGAGCACGACAACATCGTGCGGTTCGGCGACTCCGGCCACGAGGCGGGCCACTGGTTCCTGATCCTCGAGTACTTCCCGTCGCGGAGCCTGCGCGAGATCCTCGAGGAGCGGCCGTTCCTGCCGGTCGAGGAGGGGCTCGCGATCTCGAAGCAGGTGCTCTCGGCGCTCGAGTACGCGCACGAGCGCAAGGTGCTCCACCGCGACGTGAAGCCGGGCAACATCCTCGTCTCCGACGACGGGTCCGTGAAGGTCGTGGACTTCGGCCTCGCGAAGCGGCTCGTGGACGCGGCGTTCACGCAGCAGACGAGCACGGGGACGCCCGGGACCCCCCTGTTCATGGCACCGGAGCTGCTCGGCGGCGGGCAGGCGACGTTCAAGGCGGACATCTACTCGACGGCCGCGACCATCTACCGGACGCTCACGGGCCGCCACCCGATCGAGGCGAAGCGGCTCAACGACTGGCTCGTCGCCGTGCAGTCGCAGTCGCCGCCGCTCGCGCGCGAGATCCAGCCCGGGGTCCCCGAGAAGGTGAGCGCCACGCTGGCCCGCGCCCTCGACAAGGACCCCGAGCGCCGCCAGCCCACCATGCGCGACTTCCGCAAGGAACTGCTTAACGGTTAGCGTAGACGGAGCGCGCAAGTCGTTGGTGCGCAATGACTTGTGACCGGTGAAGTGCGCCAGCGCTGGCGCATTCGGATGCGGTAAAGTGGGGAAGCGCGGGCCGCGTCCTTGCCCCAGGGCGCACGCATGAGGACACGATTCCACCTGCCCGAGCCCGGGCTCTCCCGCGCCGCCCGCTGGTGCCTCGGCGGCAGCTTCTTCCTGATCCTCGCGTTCGCCTTCGGCGCGGGGATCTGGCAACCGGCGTGGCGGGTCTACGAGGTCGTGGGCGCGAACCCGCGCATCGACCCGCCGGTCTCGACGATGGCGGAGTGGGATAGCCACGACCCCGAGGATTGGATGATCGTCGCTCTCTCGCGCGACACAAGGCCCTGGCGCCGCGGGAAGCTGCTCGACGCGAATGGTCTCGACGATGCGTTTCGAGATGCGATCCGCGACCACGATTCGCGATGCCGGCACATGGGAAGGACGAGCACCGACGAGATCGTGCCGGAGCAGCGAGTCGCCGGGTTTCACCGGATACTTGCGTCAAGGCTGGTCCTTGCGCTGCGCGTGGACCGCGAAGCGCCGTGGGGCGCGGTCCATGACCTGCTGCGGCGCGCCGGGGCCGCCGGCCTTTACCGGATCGCGTTCCTCGCGCGTCCGCCGGAGGCGTGGCATTCGAAGTGGCTCTGGGTGTTCCTCCCGCGGACCGATGAACCGTCGGCCGCGATCGCGATCGGCGTGCGCCTGGGCCCAAGGGGCTCGACGGTCTACTCGCTCGCGGGCGACGACGCGCCCGACCCCGCCGCGTTCCGCGACCGGCTGCTCGCGCTCTACAAGCAGGCTTACGACAGCGAGCCTAGCCGGCTGGTTGCGGCCCGTATCGCCGCGACACGCGACGTGCCCTTCGAGGCCGTCGTGCGGGCGCTCGACGAGCTCATATTCGTCAACCTCGGGCGCGTCGACCTCGAGGCCGCCGGCGTCCGCGCGGACGTCCGATGAATGCGGTTCGACCTGCCCGAACCCGGGGCTCTCCCGCGTCGCCCGTCGGTGCCCTTCCATCCCTTCATCCCTTGCGCCACGTCGCGGGCGTAACCGGTTGCTGGATATCGAGTTGCGCCATCCCGATGCGGCATTGGGGTCCGCAGCCCCGAAGCGGAACGTTCGCGTTACTTCGTTCGCCTGCGGGTCGCTCTAGGCGCCCGGTCCGACCGGACGGGGACGACCAGCCGGTACGCGTCCTGCAGGACGGACTCGACCTCCTCCCAGTCGATGTCCCGTCCATCCAGCCAGAGGCCGAGCCAACCCTTGCTGCCGACGTAGGGCGGTACGTGGACCGCTCCGGATCCGCCTCGGCACGGGCGCGGCTGACGCCGGGCAACGACTTGCAGTGCAGCGCGATGCGCCCGTCGCCGTGGTGGTCCTCGACGTACCACGCGAACCTCCGCCCGCGGACGATGAACCCGAGGTGACGCTCGCCCTCCACGGCGGCGCCGGGCAGCGCGCGCACGATCTCCGTGACGCGGGCCCGGCGGCGGGCGACGGTCGCGGACGGGATGCGGCCGCTCATGCGACGAACGTCTCGAGATAGAGCCAGAATCCTGTCGCGACCGTCATGGAGAGGAGCGCGAGAACGATGCGGCCCCGCCGCCGGTGCGGCGCGGGATCGGCGAACGCCTGCTTGCCGCGCAGGAGCTGCAGCGCCCAGAGGGCGAGCGCCGGAAGGGCGAAGCAGAGGTGAATGCCGAGGATCAGGAGGGGGAGCGGGGGCCGCGGGCCCAGCCGCACCTCGATCTCGAACGCGATCACGCTGGCGACGAACACGAAGAAGCACGTCCGCATGATCGCGGCGTGGGCCGCGACGCGTCCCCGGCGCACGAGCATGACCGCGACGAGCAGGGCCGGCAGCACGAGCAGCTGCGCGAGCAGGAAGAGGTCTACGAAGAGACCCGCGCGCGTGCCGAACATCAGGAGAAGTCCGCCTTCTCCGTCCGCTCGACCGCGTCCTCCACGAGGGCCTCGACCGCGAGATCCGCCTCCGCGGCCTCCGCCTGCGTCGGCCAGCTCTTCGTCGCGGGCTTCGGCGGCACGAAGAGCTGGCAGCAATCCTGGTCCGGGCGGATCGAGATGGCGTAGGTCCCGAGCCGCTCCGCGATCGCGATGATGTCGCGCTTGTCGGTGCCGACGAGCGGCCGCAGCACGGGCACCGTCGCGACCGCGTCCACCGTCGCGATGTTCTCGATCGTCTGCGACGCGACCTGCCCGAGGCTCTCGCCCGTGACGAGGGCCCGGCACCGCCGCCGGCGCGCGATCCGCTCCGCGATCCGCACCATGAACCGGCGGTAGAGGATGACCCGCAGGGCCTCGGGGCACTTCAGCCGGATCTCCTTCTGGATCTCCGCGAGCGGCACGAGGTGGAGACGCGTCTGGAACTGCCACGGCGTGAGGACCGCCGCGAGATCGCGCGCCTTCTCCTGCGTCGTGCGGTCCACGAGGGGGACCGAGTGGAAGTGGACGAGGTCCGCGCGGCAGCCGCGGTTGATCATCCGCCACGCGGCGACCGGCGAGTCGATCCCCCCGGAGAGGAGGCACATGACCCGCCCGCCCGTGCCGACCGGCAGCCCCCCAGGCCCCCCCACCTTGTCCACGGAGAGGAGGATCTCCTCCGGGAGGACCGCGAGATGCACCTCGCGCTCCGCCCCCTTGAGCCGGACCGGGATCCCGGTCGCGTCGTGGACGGCGGCGCCCACGCGGCGGTCGATCTCGACGGAGGTCATCGGGAAGGACTTGTCGTTCCGCCGCGCCGAGACGCGGAAGGAGGCGGGGTTGAGCCGCCGGATCTCCGCGACCGCCGCCGCGCTGGCCGCGTCGATGTCGCGCGGGAGCCGCACGACCGGCATCGCATGCGCCACGCCGGGGACCTTGAGCGCGCGCGCGAGTGCCGCGGCGGCATCCGCCTGGGTCTCGACGACCACGCGACCGCCGGCCGCCTCCACGCGGCAGGGCCCCAGCTCCCCGATCGCGCGCCGCGCGTTCCGCACGAGCGTCCGCACGAAGCGCGGCCGGTTCGCCCCCTTGAGGGCGAGCTCGTGGTAGTGGAGCGTGAGGCACGCCACGCGCGGAATGTACCCGATCGAGGGAGAGGGGAGGGGGCACGGGGGAGGGACCCGAAGATCAGCGGAGCGGCCGCGGGTCCATCGAGTCCCGCAGCGGCTGCCGCGGCAGGCCCGGCCCCCTCGATCCCTATCGCCGCATCTTGGGGTCGAGTGCGTCGCGGAGCCCTTCGCCGAGCAGGTTGAAGGATGTGACGGTGAAGAAGATCGCGGCGCCGGGCGCGAGGATCATCCAGTCGAGGCGGGAGTGCCTGCCGTCGTTCAGGAGCATGCCCCACGAGGCGGCGGTCGGGTCGCCAAGGCCGAGGAACGAGAGCCCCGACTCCGTGAGGATCGCGCCCGCGATGCCGAAGGTCGCGGACACGAGGACCGGCGTCAGCGCGTTCGGCAGCACGTGGCGGAAGATGATGCGCTTCTTCGGGATGCCCAGCGCCTGCGCGGCGACCACGTACTCGAGGCCTCGCTGCGTCAGGAACTCGCCGCGGACGAGGCGGGCCACGGTCGGCCACGCGGTGACGCCGATCGCGGCCATCACGAGGAAGATCGTGCGCGTCTCGAAGACCGAAACGATCGTCAGCACGAAGAAGAAGAGCGGGAAGCAGATCATCACCTCGATCAGGCGCGAGATGAGCATGTCCACCTTGCCGCCGAAGTAGCCCGCGAGCGAGCCGAGCACGATCCCGATGCACACGTAGATGCCGACCGCAATCACGCCGATCGTCATCGAGATCCGCGTGCCGTAGAGCAGCGCCGTGAACACGTCGCGTCCGCCGGGATCCGTGCCGAGCGGGTGGGGCCCGACTGCCCCGAGGTCGGTGCGCCGCTCGCCGAAAAAGAAGTAGTCCGGATGCAGCGCGCTCTCCCTGGGTCGGGTGTCGCTGAAGTTGTAGGGCACGAGCGGGAAGATCGCCGTCGCCTCGCCTCCCTGGGCCCGCACGTCCGCGACGCGCAGGTGGAAGTCTACGTAGGGCTTGCTGGTCCGGAGCGCGAGGCCCGGGGCGAGCAGCACGCGCGCGGCGGGCTTCGTCACGACCGAGTCCGGGAGGTAGATGCCGAGGAAGACCCACAGGAACGCGGCTGCGAGGCCGCCGACGGTGCGCCGGATCGCCTTCGCCCTCCAGCGGCCGCTCGCCTTCAGCTTCTTTCGCAGCACCAAGAACAACGGGACGGCGAAGGGGAGGTAGATCAGGAGGAGGTTGAAGAAGAGATCGACCGCCTGCGGCACCGCGAGCCGGTCGAAGAGGTCGCGGAACCACGGGAGCGACCACCCCTCCGGGCCCCGGTAGTAGAAGGGCCGGCTCGACGCGAGCAGCGGCGCGTAGACCGCGATGACGAAGAGCGATACCGCGCACCAGAAGCCGAACATCGCCACGTGGTTCTGCCGGAGCTGGCGGCCAACGACCGACCAGTACGAGTTGCTCCGCTCGTCGCTCATTGGTAACTGATCCGTGGATCGACGATCGCGTACAGGATGTCCGAGATGAGAATGCCGACCATCGTCAGCACCGCGACGATCAGCGCCTCGCCGATCACGACGTTGTAGTCGCGCTGGTTGATCGAGTCCCAGATCAGGTGGCCGATCCCGGGAATCGTGAAGACCGACTCGATGATGATCGAGCCCCCGACGATCACCGGCAGCGTGGTGCCGAGCAGCGTGATGATCGGGATGATGCCGTTGCGCACGGCGTGCTTGACGACGACCACGCGTTCCGGCAGGCCCTTGGATCGCGCCGTGCGGACGTAGTCGGACCTGATGACGTTGAGCACGCCCGACTTCGCGTAGCGCGAGAGGCCGGCGAGGCTCACGTACGTCATGCAGATGATCGGCGCGACCGTGTGCCACGCGACGTCCTTCACGTGCCCCCAGGTCGTCAGCGGGAACGTGTCGGAACTCTCGAAGCCCGCGACGGGGATCCACTTGTAGGGTTGCCCGATGCCGAAGTAGCGGAGGATCAGGCTTGCCGCGAAGAACGACGGCAGCGAGTAGAGCATGAAGAGGAGGGTCGAGAGCCCCTGCTCGCGGAGCGTCCGGTGCCTCACGGCGGACCAGACGCCGAGCGGGACCGACAGCGCGAAGGCGAGGATGAGCGACGTGACCGCGAGCGTCAGCGAGATCGGCAGGCGCTTGAGGATCACGCGCAGCACCGGCTCGCGGTGGACGTGGCTGTCCCCGAGATCGAAGCGCAGCAGGTTGGCCCAGTACTTCGCGAACCGCGTGTCGAAAAGCTGCCGACCGAGCCTCTCCGCGCCCGTCCACTCCCAGCGTTGCTTCCGCTCCGCGTACCACACCTTCCAGAGTCCGACCTTCTCGTCCGCGATGCGGAGCGTCTCGGCGGCGGCGGCCGGATCCTTCAGCTTCTCGGGGCGGAACCGCTCCGGGTCGAGCGCGAGCCGGGCGTCGATGTCCCGGCTCTCCGCGGCGATCTCGCGGTTCAGCGCCTTCTCCTCGTCGGTGTACGCGCGACCGACCCGCGTCGCGCCGGTGCGCTTCGCGTTCGTCTGCAGGTAGAAGAGCACGGCCGGCCTCTCCGCCGGGCTCGCAAGATCGAGCGCGCCGATGAGCGCCGGAACCGAGTAGTAGCCCCAATCGAGCATCGTGCGGTGCGCGGCCGTCCGCGGCTTGCCGGGCAGGGCCAGGTTGCTCGAGGTGCGGACCGTGGCGAGGACCTGCTCCGGCGTGAGCGAGACGTAGTCGTTCCAGAAGAGCGGCTTGTCGAGGGCGAACTGCTCGCGGAAGATCCGGCGGCTCTCCCCCGAGCCCCCTCCCGTCTGCATCTGC
>Ga0187894_10006028_pt1 | contig 12069 bp, 9 predicted proteins | sample GBC1701081metaG_FD_136650 | JGI IMG/M metagenome (GOLD analysis project Ga0187894, IMG submission 136650) | White microbial mat communities from a lava cave in the Kipuka Kanohina Cave System on the Island of Hawaii, USA - GBC170108-1 metaG ...
CGAATTGCTCGACCGGGTCGGATTGTCGCAACGCGCCGGCCACCTTCCTTCCGAGCTTTCGGGTGGCGAACAGCAGCGCGTCAGCATCGCGCGCGCCATCGCCAACGAACCGCAAGTCCTGTTGGCGGACGAACCCACGGGCAACCTGGACAGCAACCGCGCCGCCGAAGTGATGGGCGTGCTGGACGAAATGCGGCGGCGCGACGGCAAAACCATTGTGTTGGTGACGCACGATCATGAACTGGCGGACAGATTCGCGACGCGCGTCATCAGGCTTAAAGACGGCAGAGTGATCGCCCTTTGATCGAAATGGATGATCGAAACGAGGCTGAGTTATGAAATTCACCGACATCATCGCGCTCGCGTGGCGAAATCTCAGACAGGCGAAGTTGAGGACCTCGCTGACGATCATCGGCGTCATCGTCGGCGTGGCGGCGATTGTCACGATGGTCAGCTTCGGGCTGGGCTTGCAAAATAATCTGTTGAAAGACGCGCTCGCCCGGATTGATCTCTTCACCTCGATCACGGTGATGGGGCCGGGCGCGGACGCCATGCTGGCGATGCGGGATCAAAGCGCAAATGCGGCCTCGAATGCCGAAGCGGACGAAAACGGCGCGTCGAGCGAGGAAAAGTCTGATGGCGACGCATCCGCAGCGCCGACGCCTTCGCCGACTCCGCCGCGAATGCTCGATGACGCCGCGATAGCCGAGCTGCAGAGCATCAATGGCGTCAGGTATGTCCTGCCGAATTTCAGTTTTTCGAACTACGTGCGGTTTGAAGGACGCACGCGCCGCGCCTTCGTCGGTGGCGCGCCGCAATCAATCGATTACAACCCGCGATTCAAAAAGTTTCTCGCGGGGCGCCATTTCGCCAGCGAGGAGGCGCTCGAACTGGTCGTTACCGAAAAGTTCATCTCATGGGTCAGATCCAAACCCAGACTTGACAGAGACCGCCGTCGCAGACCCGGAGGGCCGTTCCAGATCGCGCCGGCCAGGCCGGAAGAAGAAAGGGCGCGAGAGGCGAATGGGATTCTCGGCAAAGAGATCGTTCTCCTGACTCTGCGCGAGCAGAACTCCACGCCGTCCAGCGTCTTCGGCATCCCGATCATCGATGTTTCGTCAAATGAGATAAACGGCGGAAACAGTGGCGAGGCGCTGTCGGAATTCGGCGCCCAGTACGAAGAGCGCGTCTATCGCATTGTCGGTGTGTTGAAGGCCGAAGACGGGTTCGACATCAATAACTTCATGGAAACCGACATGTTCATCCCCCTCGAACAGGCGAAACAGTTCCGCGAGACCAATCGCGACCCGTTGTCGCGCATGGGAGAACTGCTCGCCGGAGACACCGGTTATCAAAACGCCGAAATCCGCGTGGCCGATGTGTCTCAGGTGGACAGTATAAAAGATGAGATCAAGAAGCGCGGTTTCCGCGCCTGGAGCTTCACCAATCAGGTGGAAGAGATCAGGCGAATCTTCCTGATCGTCAACAGCGCGCTGGCGCTGCTCGGAGGCATCTCGCTGCTGGTCGCGTCATTCGGCATCTCGAACACGATGATCATGTCCATTCGCGAACGGACGCGCGAGATCGGCGTGATGAAAGCCATCGGCGGTTCGGACAGAGAGATCATGCGCATCTTTTTCGTCGAGGCGAGTTTGATCGGATTGGCCGGCGGAGCGCTGGGAGTGCTCGGCGGTTGGGGAATCGACCGCGTGGCGAACACGCTTGCGAACAGGTGGGTATTGAAACAGGTGGGCCAGGCGGTCCGGCATATCGAGTTCTTCTCGATCCCGTGGTATCTCTCCACCGGCGCGATTCTATTCGCGATGATAATCAGTCTGGTCGCGGCGATCTATCCGGCGATGCGCGCGGCCAAGGTGGACCCGATCAAAGCATTGCGGTACGAGTGAAAACGTTCAGGCCGCGCGCGTCCATGAAGGCCAGAGGGGAAGGCCAGAGGGGAAGGTCAGAGGGGAAGGTCAGAGGGGAAGGCCAGAGGGGAAGGCCAGAGGGGAAGGCCAGAGGGGAAGGCCAGAGGGGGAGCCAAAAGGAAGACCGGAGTCGTCACGGCTGATCGCCAAGCTCGCTCAACAGCCACGCTTTGGCGAACTCCCAATCGCGTTTGACGGTGGTGACGGAAATGTCGAGCGCCACCGCAATCTCGCCTTCCGTGAATCCGCCGAAGTAACGCATCTCCACTACCCGGCTGGCGCGCGGATCGAGCTTCTCCAAATCGCCCAGCGCCTGGTCGAGCGAAACCAGAGCGTGATCCGACGCTTGTGGTGTTTCGGCGAGATCTCCAAGCGGAAGCTTGCGCCATTTTCCGTCTCGCCTCGATGCGTTCGTTCGCCGCGCATGATCAACCAGAATCCGCCGCATCTGCCGCGCCCCCACGACGAAGAAATGCGCGCGGTCCTGCCACTCGATACTTTCATTCCCGAACAGACGCAAATAAACCTCGTGCGCCAGCGCGGTCGGTTGCAGTGTGTGGTCGTTACGCTCGTGGCGCATATAATGGCGGGCAAGTGAGCGCAGGTCCTGATAGACAAGCGCGAACAATTCGGCGGCGGCTTCCTCGTCCCCGTTTCCGAAAGCGACCAGAAGCCTGGTGAATTCTTCATCGTCTCTCAGCGCCATACGCCATCCTTATAAATTTTGCCGCATAAATTTCGCCGCATAAATTTCGCCGCCGATGAGCTATTTCAGCTCGACCTTGCGCTTACATGGGTGAGAGGGTTTCTCCGAATGCGCAAGCGTCCTCAGCCATAAAGTAAAAACGAATCGTTAATTTCAGGAATCGGCGTCCCCAGCTTATGATTGATTGCCTGGCCGGTTTTGCAATCACCTTCGGACACAGTTTAAGCCAACGATGAGCGGAATGACCACAGCGGAGCTACAGCGGGTGCGGGAGATTTTCGAGGCGGCTTTGGACCGGCCGCCGGAGGATCGTCAAGCCTGGCTCGATTCGGCTTGCGATGGCGACGAAGCCGTGCGCGCCCAGGTCGAAAAGCTGCTCGCGGCGCATAATCGCGCCGTTCATTTCCTGGACGCCCCGCCGTTCGCCGGCCCGCCGATTGATTCAGCCGGAGAGAACATCAAACGCCGCATCGGGTCTTACGAAATCATCTGCGAAATCGGGCAGGGCGGCATGAGCACGGTCTTCCTGGCCGAGCGCGCCGATGGCGTCTATCACAAACAGGTCGCGCTCAAACTGCTCTGGCCGGGCTTGCAGAGCGCCAACCTGGCGCGCCGATTCCAACAGGAGCGGCAGATCCTCGCTCAACTCGAACACCCGAACATCACTCGCCTGCTCGACGGCGGCGCCACCGAGGAAGGCTGGCCTTATCTGGTGATGGAATATGTGGACGGTCTGCCGGTCACGCGGTATTGCGACGAGCGCGGATTGTCGCTCGACCAACGGCTGAGGCTGTTTCAAACCGTGTGCGGCGCGGTCGAATACGCGCACGGCAAGATGGTCATTCACCGCGACCTGAAGCCTAATAACATCCTCGTCACCGCCGACGGAACGGTCAAACTGCTGGATTTCGGCATCGCCAAGCTGCTCAAGCCCGACACAGAGGCCGAAGCCGCCACTCTTACCCAAACGGCGATGCGTCCGATGACGCCCGATTACGCCAGCCCCGAGCAGGTGCGCGGCGAAGATGTGTCGCCGGCCAGCGATGTTTACAGCCTGGGCGTAATCCTGTACGAACTGCTGATCGGCGCGCGTCCGTATAGAATCAAAAGCCCGCTGCTGCACGACATCACCCGGGCCATCTGCGAAGTCGAACCCGACCGCCCCAGCCGCCGCGTCGCCGAGCTGTCCCGTTCGCGCCTGATCTTCATCGCCGATCAGCCGGACAAATTGCGCCGCCAATTAACGGGCGATCTCGACAACATCGTGATGACGGCTTTGTCGAAAGAGACCACGCGGCGTTACCAATCGCCCGCCGAATTGTCTGCGGACATCGCGCGCCGTCTCGACAACCGGCCCATCGCCGCACGGCGCCGGACGTTCGGTTATCTGGCTGGCAAATTCATCCGGCGAAATAAAACCGCGTTCAGAGTCGCGACTCTGGTTCTGTTTGTGGCCTTGGTCGCCGCTCTCTGGCGGCTTCACGACGCGCGCCAACGCGAGCAACGCGAACGCCCACGGCTTTACGCCGCGAGTTTGCGGCAAGCCGCTGAAGCTTGCGCGAGTGGCTATCTTGCGGGTTGCCGGACGACTTTGGAAAGCCATGTCCCGGAGCCGGGTGGAGAAGAACGGCGAGGCTTCGAGTGGCGTTACCTCTGGCGGCTTGCGCGCCGTGAACAGATCACACTGCCCCACCAGAGGGAAGTTAACGCAGCCTCTTTCTCGCCCGATGAAAAGATGGTTTACACGTTCAGCTCGGATGCGAGGATCGTAACGGCATGGGACGTCAGCGACGGGAAGAAAATCACCGAATTTACCAGCCCAGACTCGAAAGGGCAGAATCTGATCAGATTTCTAGGCGCGAGGGCAGTATTGATCAACCTCGAAGCTCCGGCCGTCCAGATGTTGGATTTATCCACAGGTCAGACGCTTGCTCGGTGCGTTGATCCCTCAGCGAGTTTTCGCTGGGCGGAGATATCCGGAATAGGCCGGTCCATCTGGACAATCAGTCACGACGGAACCGTCAAACTATTGGATCTAGCGACCTGCCGCCCGCTCACGACCTTCAAAGCCTCGCCGGCTCCAATCGTGTATCGCATGTTTATCAATGAGCAGCGGCTGTTGACGGTTCACGGCGGCCAAACGATGCAATTGTGGGATCTGGCGCGGGCGCGGCTCATTGCCACTCTGCGCCAACCGGCGCCGTATCTCGGTTTGGGCTACAGCGGGGGCCAATTTTTTTGCCTGATCCTGGACGGTGGGTTAGTGCGAATATATGAATCGGCCACCGGGCGTCTGCTCGCGACGCTGCGCGCGGCGCCGCAGGGAAACACGATTCGCGGCATAACTTTTTCCCCTGATCTTCGCCGGCTTGCCGCGTTCGGCGAAGGCAGGGCGACCATCTGGGACACCGTGACGTACCGCAGACTCGGGGAGCTGGCGTCCGACACCGAAAGTATCAATTCTGCGGCCTTCATTGATGGCGGAAAAAAGCTGTTGACGGCAAACGTTGATGGCACATTCAAGTTGTGGGATTTGGGCGCCTATCGAGAGATAAAGGTGATCAAAGCGCACGAGGCAGAGATCAATCGAGTGGCAGTTTCGCCTGACGGACGCCGGATTGCGACGCCGAGCAGTGATCGCACAGCGAAGTTATGGGATGTGAATGCTCTGCTCGAACCGGAAATTTTCAGAGGACATCAGAGCCAGGTCTTCTCCGTGGCTTTCTCACCCGACGGTAGCCGCCTGGCCACTGCCAGCCGCGACCGCACAGCCAGGGTCTGGGACGTTGCCACCGGCAAAGAATTGCTGAAACTGGGCGACCATAAGGATCAAGTCATTTTCGTCACCTTCTCGCCCGATGGCCGCCTGATTGCAACTCCTTGCTGGGACGGCGTGGTCAGATTGTGGGACGCCGCGACCGGCAAGCTGCTGCGCCGTCTTACCAGCGCGGAAGGACTTGAGGCTCTCCGCGCCGTCGCTTTTTCACCCGATGGCCGCACGCTCGCCGCCGCCGATCAAAACGGCGTGGCGCGGTTGTGGGACGTGACGAGTGGCCAGGAACGGCTCGCGCTCAGGGGCCACGCGAGCGCAGTCTTCAGCATCGTTTTCTCGCCGGATGGCCGCACGCTCGCTTCAGGCAGCGAGGATGGCGTGGTGAAACTCTGGGACGCCGCGACGGGTCAATTTCTCTACACAATCAACGCCCACCAGGAAGCGGCCTGGTCGGTCAAATTCTCTCCCGACGGCCGATTGCTCGCCACCGGCAGCCGCGACCGCACGGCCAAATTGTGGGAGCTTGCCACGCGCCGCACGCTGGTCACATTCACCGGTCACGTTGATGAAATCTTCTCCGTCGCCTTCTCGCCCGACGGCAAACGCCTGGCCACCGCCAGCAATGACAAGACGATCAAAATCTGGGAGACGGCTACGGGCCTGGAGCTGCTCACGCTCAAAGACCACACCGATCAGGTCTGGTCGGTAGCCTTTTCGCCCGACGGCCAAACGCTGGCGAGCGGAAGCTGGGACAAGACGGCGCGACTGTGGCGCTCGGCGACTAAAGAAGAAGTCAAGGCCAGCGGCAGCCCGTAATTTCATTGAATCCCACCAACGGCAGTTGGTGGATTGTTCAAGTCCAACCTACAAAACCAGCAACTCTCCACCGAATCCCACCAACGGCAGTTGGTGGATTGTTCAAATCCAGCCTACAAAACCAGCAACTCTCTACCGAATCCCACCAACGGCAGTTGGTGGATTGTTCAAATCCGGCCTTCAGCGGCTTGTTTATTCCGAACATTGGTTTTAGTCTCTGCCGCATGCAGCTTGCCCCCTTTACAACTCTGAATTGGGCTTATCAGCTTCACTACTACATCTGTTTTCGCACACATCGTCGTCGCCAATGCTTTGCGGAAAATTGAAGCGCCGAGACGCTTGTCGCATCGCTGACTGAAATCTGCCAGCGCCACGATTACCATTTGCTGGAGAGCCGGGTCTACCCCGATCACCTCCGGTGTCTGCTCAGCCTGCGCCCGGAGCAAACAGTCTCCACTGCAGTTCAAACCATCAAGGCGAACTCTTCGCGCGAATGTAATCGGCAATTGGGATTAGCCGCGCCGCTATGGGCGCGCGGTTATCTGGCTCGCGGCGTCGGGCGCGCGCCGCTCTCGGTCGTCAAACAATATCTGGATCAGCAATCGGAGCATCACGGTTATGATAAGCGGGCTAAGCCGCCTATCTTCCGTTATCGAGCCGAAGAGCCTGTGAGTTTGTCGGTTGCGCACGCCGCCTTCGATCTGAATCACCATCTGGTCTTCGCCACCCGCTATCGCCGGGGCGTCTTCAGCTCGGCGCTCGGAAAGACGCTCGGCGATTACTGGTTGAAAGTGGCGGAAAAACACGGCTTCGCCATTGACCGGATGACCATCGTGCCGGATCACGCGCATTTGCTTGTCAGAATCGCGCCGAAGATAAGCATCGCCGATTGCGTGATGGCATTGTTGAATAACGGGCAGTATTACATTGGCAAGAATCAGCCGCAGGCGTTGATCGAGGCAGGCGTGGATCAACTATGGCAGGCGGCGGCTTATGCCGGAACGCGCGGAGATTTCACGACGGCCTTGATCAAACACTGGTTGAACGAGCGCGAATAGATTGGAGAAGAAGGCGTGTAGGTCGGACTTGAACAATCCACCAACTACCGTTGGTGGGATTCGGTAGAGAGGTGTCGGGTTTGTAGGTTGGACTTGAATGATCCGCCAACTGCCGTTGGTGGGATTCGGGAGAGAGTTGTAGGTTTTGTAGGTTGAACTTGAATGATCCACCAACTGCCGTTGGTAGGATTCGATTCCTCGCCGCCAAAATTTTTCCATCCGCATGGTCTATTCCGCCGTTGAACTGCGCTTTCACAAGTAGCGGCGGAATTTCACTCCGCCGATTTTTACTCACTGGAAAATGAAGACCGGGGCATTCCGCCGAGGCGTGGGCGGTTATTGCCAGTCCCGACAGCGGCGTTGCGCGAGGGAAGGCTTTGATTTTGTCAGCCTGCTCGGCGCCTCCGTCTGTCCCGGTCACAACACTAACTCACAACGATCAATGGCAGGAGGAATCTGGATGAGCAACATGCCGGAGCAGAGCCGGAGCATCTACGATCAGCGCTGGGACGCGGGCGGGTATCTGCGCCAGTATTACAGCAAGAGCTACGTCCCCGACGATGAAGAGGCTGTCTATCAACGCCTCATTCCCTATTTGAAACGCGCGGGCCGCACATTCGCGCGGGCGATCGACTTCGGCTGCGGCCCGACGGTGCACCTGGTCACACCATTGGCGCCTTACGTCGAAGAATTGCATCTCGCCGATTACCTGCCAGGGAACCTGCTTGAGGTTCAAAAATGGCTGCGGGCCGAAGAAGGGGCGCATAACTGGGACCTCAACATCAAGCGCGTTCTTGAGATCGAAGGTCTGGCCGAAGTGAGCCAGGACGACGTCGCGGCGCGCAAGAGCCAGATGAGGCGCAAAGTCACGGCGCTCAAGCGGTGTGATGTACGCCAACCGCATCCGCTCAGCGACGGCTCGGTTTATGATCTGGTTCTCTCGGCCTACTGCGTTGACGCGGCCACCAACGCGAAAGACGAATGGCGACAACTGATAGTCAATCTCCTCAGACTCTGCGCCGATGGCGGCACGGTCGTGTTGGTGTCATCCAGAAAATCCCGGCATTACATCGTAGGCGACGAAAGATTCCCCAATGCAAATATAGGTGAGGAGGATTTTGCCGCCGCGCTGGCCGCCGCGGGTTTCGATTCTCGCCGCACCGACATCGAAGCTGTTCCGATCAAAGACTGGGCCGAAGAAGGCTTTGACGGCATAGTCATCGCCATTGCGACAAAATGATTTCGACGATCTTTCAGGAGAATATTTTTGAACTCACGCGGCATTTGCCCACGCCGGTTATGATCATTGATCTCGAAAGGCTGCGGCAGAACATCCGCGCAATCCGTCATGCGCTTCCCGGCGTTGCGCTCTTCTACGCGGTGAAATGCAACGCGGACCCACGCGTGCTTGCGGTGGTTCAGCAGATGGGCGCCGGCTTCGAGATCGCCTCCGTCAGCGAAGCGGAGACCGTGTTGAGACTGGGAGCCCCACTCGAAAGAATCATCTGCCTTCATCCGATCAAGTCCCCGGACTTTCTCCGATTCCTGCATCGGCGCCGAATTGACATTCTTGCGGCAGACAGCGTCCACGAACTCGACAAGATAGCCGAGCACGCGCCGGGCAGCCGAGTGGTGATCCGAGTCAGCGTCTCAAATGAGGGGAGTCTCACTCCGCTAACCGGGAAATTCGGAGTGGAGCCACAGGCCGTAGTCAGCCTCCTGCGTCACGCCGAAAGCCGCGGCTTGGTTCCTTACGGGATCACGGTTCACGTCGGGTCGCAGTGCGAGCGGCTTGAAACGTGGGGCGCCGCCCTGAATGTTTGCGAATGGGTTTGCCAGCAGGCGCGCCGGATTGATCTAAAACTGTCGCTCATCAGTTTAGGCGGCGGCTTGCCTGCGCCGTATTCAAAAAGCTCCCCGTCAATGGAGGCGACAGGCGCGGTGATCAGTGAGGCGATCTCGCGCCTGCGACTCCCGGAAGATTGCTCCTTCAGCGTTGAACCCGGCAGGGCGGTAGTGGCGAGCGCCGGAACCTTGATCACGACCGTTGTGGGTCTCGCTGAAAGAGTGGACGGAGCCTGGGCTTACATTGACGCCGGCGTCTATCACGGATTGTTTGAGGCCACGCCTCCCGGGGGCCACATTCCCTATCCGATAATTGTGAAAGATGCGCGGCGCGCGCCACGGGTTTACAACATCGGCGGCCCCACCTGCGACAGTTTTGATCGTCCTTTTGAGAAGCTTCGATTGCCGGAACTCCACGTCGGAGATCGCATCGCTATTCATTTGGCGGGGGCTTACTCGACGGCGCTGTCGTCAACGTTCAACGGCTTTCCTGCCCCCGCCATTTGCTATTTCGAAAACCTTGTACGTTAGCCCGGAGGGACCATGAGTCTGGTAAATGTCTTTAACGAATGGGATCCGCTTGAAGAGGTAATGGTTGGCAGGGTGAACAACGCGCAGATAGCGCGCCCGGACAGAGGATTGTTTGCGGTGGAGTATCGGGAGTGCGGCAGAATTGAGAACATCCCCTCCGGCCGCTATCCCCGCCGGGTGATCGAGGAGACGGAGGAAGACCTCGCCATACTGGTGACCACTTTCGAGCGGTTAGGGGTGACTGTGCGCCGCCCGGAAGTTTGGGATCATTCGCAAATCTTCAGCACGCCGGACTGGGCGGTCGATGGGCAGTACAACTATTGTCCTCGGGATTTATTCGTCGCCATCGGCGACTGCATTATCGAAGCGCCGATGACGCTCAGGGCGCGCGCTTTGGAGACAATCTCTTTCAAACCCATTTTGTTGGACTACCTGAGGTCGGGAACCCGATGGTTAAGCGCTCCCAGACCGCGCCTGGCCGATGAGATGTACAACGTTTCCGAACCGAATTGTTTGGCTATCCGTGAACACGAGCCTGTGTTTGACGCCGCAAACATTTTGAGGGCCGGGCGCGACATCCTCTACCTCGTTTCCGATACGGGGAACAGGTGCGGGGCTTATTGGTTGCAGACAGTCCTCGGCGGCGAATACAGGGTGCGCGCATACGATAACGTTTACACCGGCAGCCATGTGGACACGACCATTACTCTGGCGCGTCCCGGCCTGGTGGTGGTAAACGCCGAACGCGTGAATCCGGGGAATTTGCCCGACATGTTCCTGGGATGGGATGTAATCTGGCTTTCGGATGTGATCGACATCGGTTACACAGGAACCGCGTACGCCTCCAAGTGGATTGGGATGAACTTCATGATGGTTACGCCTGATATCGCCATTGTGGACAGAACGCAGGTTCCACTGATTCGAGAGCTTGAAAAGCGTCGGGTTGAGGTCATCCCGCTCCAACTGAGACACGCCCGAACTTTGGGAGGAGGATTCCACTGCGTTACTCTTGATGTGAGAAGAAGGGGTGTATTGGAAACTTACTGCCAGCCTCCCGCGCGAGAATCGGCCAGGTTACCGGAGTAGTTCCCGGCTGCCAGATTATTTATGACGATGAATCAAGACTCTTACAGTTTGGTCGTTATCTACGGGTTGCTTGTCATCATTGGCGGCGTTGGTGGGATTGGCGACGTTCTTCTATACAAGTGGGCCAAGTCTCAGAACATTGTTTGGCTGATATTCTCTTATTTCGCTTGGCTTTTCAGCCTTACACTGCTCGGGTTTTTCCTGAGGCTCGAACATTTAACTTTTGGTGCCACCATTGTATTGGCGACAGCAATTCATTTAGTTGTGGGACTGGTTTGGAGTTTCTGTTTTGTCGGCAATAAACCAAGCCGGTTGGAAATGGCTGGCATCGTATTGGCGGTTGCCGCTGTCATTTTGATGGAGATGGGAAGGGCACAAGCCGCCACAAGCGAGCAATGACGTAGGCATCACTTGGTAACGTGTCCGCTCCGATCACTCTCCCGACATCTGCACGACAACCTCGCGTTTGCGCGGCCGGTTGTCGAAATCAATCAGCACAATCTGTTGCCAGGTCCCGAGCATCAACCGGCCGTCTTTGAACGGCACGGTCAGCTAACAGCCCAGCAGCGCCGCGCGCACATGCGAATGGCCGTTGCCGTCGTGCCAGGTGTCTTCGTGATGATACCGCGCGCCTTGTGGCGCGATCTTTTCAAACGCGGCGGGGATGTCTTTGAGCAGACCGGGTTCATACTCGATGGTCGTAATTCCGGCGGTTGAACCGGAAACGAAGACCAGCGCCTGCCCGTGCGTGAATCCGTGTTTGCCGAGCAGCGCGGAGACTTGCGGTGTGATGTCGATGATGTCCGCGTCGCCGTGCGTCGAAAGTGAAATCGAATCGGTAACGAGTTTCATAGCGATTGAGATTATGCAGCCCTTCCGCGCTGGGAGAAAGTGACCGCCGAGGCCGCCGCCCTATGCTATGATCCCGCCGTTTTCAGCAAAGCCTCAGGATTGCTCCTGGCTGGAGGGATTATGGCCTCGGTTCACATCTTCATTTCCCACGCGAGCAAGGACGACGATTTCGTCAAGGAACTGCGCACAGCGCTCGAACACCATCAACTGCCGGTCTGGGTTGATTCGCGCAACCTGCGCGGCGGCGCGAAACTCGCGCCCGAAATCGAACAAGCCATCGAAACGGCGCGGCAGACAATCGTCGCGCTCAGCCCCGATACGATCAATTCGCCCTGGGTGCGCAAAGAGATTCAACAGGCGCTCGCCGTCGAAAAGCGGCGCGGCAAGGACGGCTATCGCGTCATCCCGCTGCTGCTGCCCGGCGTCGAGCCTTCGGCGTTGGCTTTGTGGTTCGATGAAGAGCCGGTCGGCGTC
>Ga0187894_10006029_pt1 | contig 12069 bp, 11 predicted proteins | sample GBC1701081metaG_FD_136650 | JGI IMG/M metagenome (GOLD analysis project Ga0187894, IMG submission 136650) | White microbial mat communities from a lava cave in the Kipuka Kanohina Cave System on the Island of Hawaii, USA - GBC170108-1 metaG ...
CGGCCCGGTGGCCGGTGCAAAGGGCAAGGCCGGCGCGGTCGGGTCGGCGGTCGGGTCGGTAAAAGCGGGACGAGCGCCGCCGCTCATACGCGCATCGGCATGAGGACGTAGAGCGCACTCTCATCGGCTGCATCGCGCACGACGGTGGGCGAGCCCGCATCGGCCATCAGGAAGCGGGCGTCGGCACCGGAAATCTGCGACGTGATGTCGAGCAGATAGCGCGAATTGAAGCCGATTTCGATGGGCGTCCCACCATAGCCGACCTCGATCTCTTCGGTAGCGCTGCCGGCGTCCGGGCTGGTGGCCGACAACGTCAGCGCGTTCTTGCCCAGCGACAGCTTGATGGCGCGCGACTTCTCGGTCGAGATCGTGGCGACACGATCGACGGCGGCGGAGAACTCGGCACAGCGCACTTCCATCATCTTGTCGTTGCCGCTGGGAATGACTCGCTCGTAGTCCGGGAAAGTGCCGTCGATCAGCTTTGACGTCAGCGTGATGCTGCCCAGCGCGAAGCGGATCTTGGTCTCCGACAGCTCGATATCGATCGGATTTTCCGTCTCGTCGATCAACTTCCGCAGCTCGCTCACCGTCTTGCGTGGCACGATGACGCCCGGCATGTCGGCGGCGCCTGCCGGGAGCGGGAGTTCGACCCGGGCCAGCCGGTGGCCATCGGTGGCGACCCCGCGCAGCACGTCCACACCCTCGGCCTTGGCGGCGTGCACATAGATGCCGTTGAGGTAATACCGGGTCTCCTCAGTAGAGATCGCAAACCGCGTCCGGTCGATGATCGCCTTCAGGTCGGTGGCCGACATCTGGAACTTGTGCGGCAGGTCGCCGTCGTTCATCTGCGGGAAGTCGCCCACCGGCAGGCACTGTAGCGTGAACCGCGAGCGGCCGGCCCGCAGGGTCAGACTGCCGTCGGTCCCGGTTTCGATCTCCACTTGCGCGCCGTCCGGCAGTTTGCGCGCGATCTCGTACATGGTGTGCGCCGGCGCCGTTGTCGATCCCGTCTTGGACGCCGTGGCGTCGACCTGCTCGACGATCGTCAGGTCCATGTCCGTCGCGGCCAGGCCCAATCGCCCTTTCTGCGCCGTCAGCATGACATTGGACAGAATCGGGATGGTGTTGCGGCGCTCGACGACAGACTGGACGTGCGTCAAGGCCTTCAGGAGGGCGGCCCGTTCGATGGTCAGTTTCATGGCCGGGATCAATTACCCAAATCGGGTGGTTGAAACAGCCGGGAGGGGTCCCGGGCCGCTTCGCGGTGGCGCCCTGACCGGTCAACGCCGGCAGTGCGGCTTGGCACGAAGCCAGCCTCAGGCGAACACGCGAAATGGCCGGGGACTATACCATGCCGGGGGTTGTTGAATAGCGCATTTCGCTGCGTTTTCCGGCTGTTAGCAGCGATTCCAGGGGCTGCGTCGACAGATCCAAAAAAAGGGGGTGCCGCAGGCCGGCACCCCCCGAAAACGGGCAGCGGCTGGGGCTCAGCCCTGCAGCAGCTTCTTCAGCAGTTCGACGTCCTCGCCGATCGTGCCGTCGCTGGCCTTCAGCTCCTCGATCTTGCGTACCGCGTGCATGACGGTCGTGTGGTCGCGGTTGCCGAACTTGCGGCCGATCTGCGGCAGGCTGCACTGCGTCAGGATCTTCGCCAGGTACATGGCCACCTGCCGCGGGCGGGCGACTGACCGCGAGCGGCGCGGCGAGTGCATCTCGCTGATCTTGATGTTGTAGTGCTGCGAGACCCGCAGCTGGATCTCCTCGATGCTGATCCGCCGGTCGGCGGCGCGCAGCACGTCGTGCAGGACCTCCTGGGCGGTCTCGAGGTTGGTATCCCGTCCGACCAAAGTGGCGTGGGCGATCACGCGATTGAGTGCACCTTCCAGCTCGCGCACGTTGGTCGTGATCTTGTGAGCCAGGAACTCCAGGACCCGCTCGGGCACCTTGACCTTGGAGCGTTCGATCTTGCTCTGCAGGATGCCCAGCCGCAGTTCGTAGGTGGTGGCATGGATGTCCGCGACCAGCCCGTGCGACAGGCGCGAGCGCATGCGATCTTCGATGCCGTCCAGCTCCTGCGGCGCCTTGTCGGACGACAGCACGATCTGTTTGTGCTGGTCGACCAAGGCATTGAAGGTGTGGAAGAACTCTTCCTGGCTGGTGTCCTTGCCGCAGATGAACTGTACGTCGTCGACCATCAGCACATCGACGCCGCGGAACTGCTCCTTGAACGAAATGGTGTTCTTGGCGCGCAGTGCCTGGATGAAGCGGTTCACGAACGTTTCGGCCGAGAGATAGAGCACCCGGCGCTGCGGCTCGCGTTCACGGACGGCGTGCCAGATGGCGTGCATCAGGTGCGTCTTGCCCAGGCCGACGCCGCCGTAGAGGAACAGCGGATTGAACGTTGGCGTGTCGGCTTCGGCCACGCGCCGCGCCGCGGCGTAGGCGAATTCGTTCGATTTGCCGACGACGAACCCATCAAAGGTGAAACGCGCATCAGGCTGGTTGAGCAGATCGTCGTAGTTGCGCTCCGGTGTGCGCGACGCCGGCGGACCGGTGCGCGGCAGCGCCGGCGGTACGACCGGCGGCATGGCCGGCCGCGGGCTGGCCGCGACCGACGGCGTGTCGGCGATCTCGGGGCCACGGCGGACCACGATCGGCGGCTGTACGACGATCTCCAGCGCGCGCACGCTGGGGTTCTCGCGCTGCCACAGGACCCGCAGGCGATCGACATAGTGGCTGCTGACCCAGTCGCGCATGAAGCGCGTCGGCAGCGCCAACCGCAGGCGGCCTTCGCGGAAGTCTCCCAGGGTCAGCGGCGCCAGCCAGGTGCTATAGGCCTTCTCGCTGACCTCCTGCTGCAGCCGCTCTTGAACTTTCACCCATTGGGCTTCTAGCGTCCCCCTGAATATATGGTCAGCCATGCCCGTCCCCGCTGTCATCGCGACCTTGTTGTTGGTTTCGGGTTGATGTTCGGATTTCGCCAGCCCGTGTTTCACCGCAGCCCCCATCCTACTTCTGACTCCATGGCAGTCCATCTGCTTTCCAACCCGACGTAACGCCGCGATGGCCGGCGTCGTCGACGGTTCCTTCGAAACCGCTCACGACATTGAAGCAACATCGATAACCGGCAGCCGTCATCGCTTTGGCCGCGGCTGCCGAACGCGCACCACTACGACACAACATCAGCAAGGGCACATCGCGATCGGCGCCGACGTGCTGCATCAGCTTGGCAACGAAGTCTGGATCGATCTGCATCGAGGGAAACGTCTGCCATTCGATCGTGACCAGCGCCTTGCCCAGCGTGCGCATGTCTGGCGTACCGACGTAGGCCCACTCGGCCGCGGTACGCACATCGATCAGAGTGGCATCCGAAATCTCGGTGAGCATCCGCCACGTATCGGTCGGCGACACATCTCCTGCGTAGCCTTCAGCGGGGGCGATCTCGTAACGCTTAGAAATGTCGATCGCCAGGCTCATGCGTCCCCACCCACTTTCCGCGGCACATGATCGATCGAATGCAGAACCGGCCTTGGCCATGCTGCGTGAGGAGAAATCGAACGGACGGCGGACTTCAACTAAGGGACACAGCCCCAAGTCGGAACGTCGTGCCGACAGCTCCCCTGACCAGCGATGTGTTTTGTGCGGCGTTGTTAGCGCCGAGACCGGTTCGCGAAGTACGACCCCACGCTCGCGAACGGGGAAACCTTAGACGTGGGGCCCGGCCATCGCAACGATGACGACGACGCTGGCGGAAAAAAATTCGATACCAGAGTCGGTACGATCGTGTGACGGACTCTTGACAAGCGATCCATCGCCGTCGCGCCGCTTCCATCGACGACGTGCTGCATCGCTTCGTGAACGGCGACGTCTGCTAGATGTAGCGACGCGATGTGAGGTTCGCTCAACGGAGGCGATTTGCATGCGGCGCTGCGACACGCGCGCGCTGCTTCGTTCGTTTACTGGCATCAATGTGGATAGCGTGAGTCACGGGATAACGGCATCGCAACGATGGTCATGTCGCGACGTCGTTGCCGACAGCAACTCGATGCGACATGCGATGCCGCACGATGGCGCGACCGTGCGATGACTGCGTTCGTCGGTGAGACGCGGTGACGTGCAAACGTTATGACGGGCAAACGTTGTGACGTGCAAGCGCGGTGATGGACACACAATGACGACGGACGAACCGCACGCACAAAAAAAGCGCCGGTCCGATGACCGACGCTTTTGCCGTCGTGTGTGCCGATGTTCGATCAGTTCGATCAGGCCATCTTGTTGACCTGAGCCGCAAGGCGTGACGTCTTGCGCGCGGTCGTGTTGCGGTGGGCGGCACCCTTGCCGGCACCTTTTGCGAGTTCGCTCTCCGCCGATCGCAGCGCGTTCACTGCCACCGTCTTGTCGCCGCTGCGGATCGCTTCTTCCAACTTGCGTACGGACGTGCGCATCCGTGACCGACGCATCTGGTTGACCAGAGTCCGACGCTCGGTCTGGCGGGCGCGCTTTTCGGCGGATTTGTGATTGGCCATCTCGTTCCATCCGGTGAGCCCGAAGGCCCGGAAATTGCTGATCTCGTGAAGGCGCGGCTTATACCGATGCCCTCGGGAGGCGTCAAGGCTGTGGCGACTTGTCGCTAAGGCCTTGAATCAACGCCATATCCGGACCCCAAACGACCGAATTAGCGGTGTTTCCAGTCGGCTTTTCGCTTGTCGGCGAAGGCATTCATGCCCTCGACGCGGTCGGCGAAGGCAAAGGTGGCGTGGAAGGTGCGCCGTTCGAACTTGATGCCGGTTGCCAACGGCGTCTCGAAGGCTTGGTTGACCGCCTCCTTGGCGACCATGGTGGCAGGCAGCGACATCGACGCGATCTTCTCCGCTGTGGCAAGCGCTTCGTCCATCAACTTGTCCAGCGCCACGACGCGGCTGACGAGGCCACACCGTTCCGCTTCGGCTGCGTCCATCATGCGGCCGGTCAGCACCAGATCCATCGCCTTGGCCTTGCCGATGAATCGCGGCAGCCGCTGGGTGCCGCCAGCACCGGGGATGGTACCCAGTGTGATTTCCGGCTGTCCGAACTTGGCATTGTCGGCGGCGATGATGAAGTCGCACATCATTGCCATCTCGCAGCCGCCGCCCAGCGCATAACCCGCCACCGCAGCGATGATCGGTTTGCGCACCTGCGACACCTTTTCCCAGCCAACGGTGATGAAGTCCTGCAGGAAGACGTCCTGGTACGACTTCTCCTTCATCTCCTTGATGTCGGCGCCCGCGGCGAAAGCCTTGTCGCTGCCGGTCATGACGATGCAGCCGATATTGGCGTCGGCCTCGAACGCATCGAGCGCGTGGCCAAGATCGACGATCAGTGCGGCGCACAATGCGTTCAATGATTTCGGCCGGTTCAAGCTGATGATGCCGACCCTGCCTCTGGTTTCGACCTTGATGTTTTCATACGTCGTCATCTTGACCTCCCGGCCCATGGTGTCGCCCGGTTCCTATCGAGATTCGGCGGCGGCGGCAATTGTGTCGCGGTGCCTATCGCTGGCAGGTCGGGCAGAAGAATGTCGAGCGACCCGATTGTACGATACGTCGTACGGTTTTGCCGTTGGCGCACCGGGCACACTGTTGACCTTCGCGATCGTAGACGACGAAACGTGTCTGGAAATAGCCGAGCTCGCCATCGGGCTGCACATGATCGCGCAGGCTTGAGCCGCCATCGATGATTGATCGTCGCAGCACATCCTTGATGGCCGCCATCAGTCGGTCGGCCCGCTCGCCGGTCACGCTGTGCGCCGAGCGGCGCGGCGAGATGCCGGCAATATGCAGCGCCTCGCAGGCATAAATGTTTCCGACACCGACCAGCACATGCTGATCCAGCAGCGCGCTTTTGACGGGCGTGCGCTTGCCCTTCAGCCGTGCCGCCAGCGCCGATCCATCGAATGCGTCGTCCAGTGGCTCAGGACCCAGTGGTTTGAACAGCTTGTGCGTTGCAACGTCGTCGTCGCGCAGCAGCAACATCAATCCGAAGCGGCGCGCATCGTTGAACCGGATCTGCCAGCCGTCATCGATGTCGAACACGACGTGGTCGTGATCCTCGAACGGCTTGCTGCTGGCATCGCCGTTCAGCAGCGACAGGCGTCCCGACATGCCGAGATGAACGACCAGCGTATGGCCGCCCTCCAACCGCCACAGCATGTATTTGGCACGCCGATCGATCGTGGTGACCGTGCGGCCCTCGATGCGCGCTGCGAAGCGGGCGGGTAGCGGCACGCGCAAGTCGCGGCGGCGCTGCGTCAGGCGCACGATGCGGCGCCCTGCCAGCCGGGGCATCAGGCCCAGGCGAACGGTTTCGACTTCAGGCAGCTCGGGCATGGGCTTTGGTAGCACGTGTGCAAGGACTGGTCATACCTTATACATAGGACGCGGCCGGGTGTGCGACCGGCCGTCGGGAACACGAAAGGCTGCGCTTTGGGGGCAGGAGGGGACTTGTCGCGTCGCATGCCGCGACGGCGCAGGTCCGCTGGCGTCTTCGGCCAGCTGACCCTGTTGGTGTGCGTGCTTGCCGTGCTGGCGCTGGCGGGTGCCTGGTGGCCGCTGCTGGACTTCTACGGCCAACTGCAGACACAGGTCCTTGTCGCCGCGGTCGCTGTCATGCTTGTCGCCGTCAGCCTGCAGTTGTGGTGGTCGTTTGTGCGCAGCCTGGTCTGTGTGGTGGCGCTGGGCTGGGGCTTGTATCCCTATCTCGCGCCACCGCCGTCGATCCATCCGACCGCCGAGTCAGGTGCGTCCTTGCGCGTTGTTTGGGCCAACCTTCGAAACTGGGTAACAGGTAGCCCCGCGCTGATGCACCTGCTCGATAGCGAGACGCCGGATATCGCCATCCTGACTGAGTTGTCGGCGCATCACCGGGCAGCAGCGATGACGGCGCCCGGCTACGCGTTCCGGACCAATTTCCCTGCCGGCAGTGCATTCGATCTGCTGCTGATGAGCCGCATTCGGCCGACCGAAGTGCGTTTCGACTACGCCTTCGGCGCTGATTTTCCGGTCATGGAGGCTCGGTTCTGCACCATCGACGGGTCCGCGACATGCCTGGCGATCATCGCATTGCACGCGCCAGGCCCGCCATTTCCGGAGAGCGCCTTGGGCGAACCGGCGACACTGCGTAACGGATTGTTGGCGCTGGCCGCGACCATGGCGCGCCGCCGGCTGGCGGCACATGACCACGTGCTGCTGATCGGCGATTTCAACGCGACACCGTATTCCAGCGTCTTTCGCGACATGCTTGCCACCAGCGGCTTGGCCGACACCACCTCGGCGCCAGCGGAAAAGCCCGAGCGACCTCGGCCGACCTGGCTCTCGGTCTGGCCTGGCGTCGGACTGCCGATCGACAATGCCCTGATCAGCCCCGGCATACGGGTCGTCGAGCGCCGGCTGGGACCGAATATCCAGTCCGACCACCGGCCGCTGGTGCTGCATCTGCGCCTGCTGGCCCCCTGACGCCCGTGGCGCCTCGTGCCGTCGCGGACTATATGCAAGGGTGCATGACCCGATCCGATCCTCCCGCCGATCCTGCGGCACCCGACGCCACGGCGCCGTTCGGCTACCGCGAGGTGCCGGCTGGCGACAAGGCTGGCCTCGTACGCCAGGTCTTCGACAACGTTGCCGTCCGCTACGATCTGATGAACGACCTGATGTCGCTGGGCGTGCATCGCTTGTGGAAGGATCGGATGGTGGCGACGCTGGCGCCGCGCGCCGGGGCGGCGATCATTGACGTTGCTGGCGGCACGGGCGACATCGCGTTTCGCATCCATGATCGGACCCAGGGCGGTGCCCATGTCACCATCTGTGACATCAACCCGACCATGTTGAGTGTCGGCCAGGATCGCGCCATCGACCGTGGCATCCTGCGGGGCCTGGACTGGGCAGCGGGCGACGCCGAGGCGCTGCCATTCCCGGATCGCAGGTTCGATGCCTACACGATTGCTTTCGGCCTGCGCAACGTGACGCATATCGATCGCGCCCTGTCGGAAGCGCGCCGTGTGCTGAAGCCGGGCGGGCGCTTTCTGTGCCTCGAATTTTCTCACGTCACGCTGCCGCTGCTGGGCCGCCTCTACGATGTCTACTCGGCGACGATGCTGCCGACCCTGGGCGGGCTCGTGGCCGGCGATCGCGAATCCTATCGCTACCTGCACGAAAGCATTCGCCGCCATCCGCCGCAGGACGAACTTGCCGCCATGATGACGGCGGCGGGTTTGGCGCGCGCCACCTGGCGCGATATGTCGGGCGGCATCGTCGCCTTGCATAGCGGCTGGCGGATCTGAGATCGCGGCCGCGATGCTCCGTTTCCTGCGCAACGGTCTGCGGCTCGTGCAGTTCGCCTACACCTTGGCGCGGCACGATGCGCTGTTCCCGCTCGAGACACTGCGGATCGCACCGGGCATTGTGACGATGGCGCGCCTGGTGCGCCGCCGGGGCGATATGCGCCGGCCGGGTCAACGCCTGGCGGCCGCCTTCACCACCATGGGGCCGAGCTTCATCAAGTTCGGCCAAGCCCTGTCCACGCGCGCCGACCTGCTGAGCGAGGAAGTTGCACTCGATCTCGGACAACTCGCCGACCATCTGGAGCCTTTTGCCGGCGGCGACGCTCGACGCACGATCGAGCGGGAACTGGGACGGCCGATCGAGGCTTTGTTCGCATCGTTTGATGATGAGGCGGTAGCCGCCGCGTCGATCGCCCAGGTCCACTACGCCGTGACGGCCGATGGCCACGAGGTGGCCGTCAAGGTCCTGAGGCCAGGTATTGAGGAGGCCTTCGCCCGCGATCTCGACCTGTTCTACTGGCTGGCCGACCTGGTCGAGCGCACCCAGCCGCGGTTTCGTCGGTTGCGACCCACCGCATCGGTGCGGGCTTTCGCCGATGTCGTGCGTGTCGAGATGGATCTGCGCATGGAGGCGGCCGCCGCCGAGGAACTGGGTGCCAATTTCGAAAGCGATCCGGGCTATCGTACGCCGGCTGTCGATTGGGACCGTACGGCCCGGCGCGTGATGACCATGGAGCGGGTACGCGGCATTCCGATCGGTGATCGCGACAAGCTGCTGGCGGCTGGCCACGACTTGAACGCCGTTCTGAAAAAGAGCGCCGAGGCGTTCTTCTTCCAGGTGTTCCGCGACGGCTTCTTTCACGGCGACGTGCATGGCGGCAACGCCTTTGTCGAGGAGTCGGGCTGCGTCGTGCCGGTCGATTTCGGCATCATGGGGCGGGTCGACGCCGACACCCGCGGCTATCTGGCCGAACTGCTGATCGCCTTCCTGCGTCGTGATTACCAGGCCGTGGCCGAGGTGCAGTTCCGCGCCGGCTACGTGCCGCCCGACAAGTCGGTCGAGGTATTCGCACAGGCGTGCCGATCAATCGGTGAGCCGATCTTCGGTAAGCCGTCGAGCCAGATCTCCATCGCGCGCCTGCTGGCGCAGTTGCTGCGAGTCACCGAGCAGTTCGAAATGCAGGCGCAGCCCCAGCTGCTGCTGCTGCAGAAGACCATGTTGATGGCCGAAGGCATGGGTACCAAGCTTAATCCCGGCGTCAACATCTGGGAGCTGGCGCGGCCCCTGATCGAGGACTGGATGCGCACGCATTTCGGTCCGCGCGCCCGCCTGGAACGGGCGCTGTCCGAGGCAGTCGACGCCGTGCGCAAGCTGCCACGCCTGGTCGACACCGTTGAGCAGATCACCGAGCGCGAGCGGCGCCGCGCTGAACGCGAACTGGCCGCACAGCCGGGCGACGCGATGGGCCGGCGCGGGCGGATCGACTGGGTGCTGCTGATCGCAATCGCAGCGCTGGCGGCAGCCGTCGCTGCGTGGTGGCGGTGAGCATGGCGGCGCGGCCCAAGCGGAGGACCGGTGAACGGACGGCGGCCGGTCTGCCGGCGTTCAGCGCCGATACGTTTCGTTTTTTCAAAGCCCTGGATTTCCACCAGGATCGTGCCTGGTTCCAGGCCAACCGGGACATGTACGAAGAGACCGTGCGCTCGCCGATGATCGCTGTTGTCGAGGCGTTGGTGGTGGCTATGCGAAAGCGCAAGCTGCCGTTCCTCGGTGATCCGAAGACATCAATTTTGCGCATCCACCGCGATGTGCGTTTCACCAAGGACAAGCGACCCTATAACGCCCACACCGCGATGATGCTGACACGGACCGGCCGCCGCGATGCAGCCGGCAAGTTCTATCTGCACATCGATCCCAAGGGCTCGTTCGTGGCTGCCGGTTTCTATCGCCCCGAACCACCAGATCTCCTGAAGCTGCGCCGCGCCATCGTGGCGCGACCGGCGCGCTTCCTGGCCATGCAGGCGGCGCTCAAGCATGGCGGCCTCGCGCTCGATCCGGAGGATCAGCTGACGCGACAGCCGGCAGGTTTCTCGGATATCGACCCGCGCATCGAGGCCGCCGTGCGCTTGAAGTCGTTTTTTGTTCTGCGTGATCTCGAGCCGAAGGACGTGATGGATCATGGCGCCTTGATCGCAGCGTCCGTCGGCTTTGCTGCCGCGGCGATGCCGCTGATGCGGTTGGGCTGGGATGTTTTGACGTGAGGCGCGGTATCGTCATTCATCGCCTTGCGCGGAACCCGGCCGGTCCGCCATCATCCGGCCGTCCGACCCGACGGTCGCCGCCACTCGGCGGGAGGGAGTCATGTTGACCGGCAAGCGTATTCTGCTGATCGTCACCGGCGGTATCGCCGCCTTCAAGTGCCATGACCTCATCCGCCGGCTGCGGCAGCGCGGCGCCGCGGTGCGCTGCGTCATGACGCAAGCCGCGACGCGCTTCGTCACGCCGCTCTCGCTGCAGGCGCTGTCCGAGGACAAGGTCTACGCCGACATGTTCTCGCTCACCGACGAGAGCGAGATGGGCCATATCGAGCTGTCGCGTGAGGCCGATCTATTGGTGATCGCGCCGGCGACGGCCGATATCCTGGCCAAGATGACGGCGGGGCTGGCTGACGATCTGGCATCGACCGTCTTGCTGGCGACCGACAAGGTCGTGTTGGCCGCTCCGGCGATGAATGTCCGCATGTGGCTGCACCCCGCGACCCAAGCCAATGTCGCAACCCTGCGCAGCCGGGGTGTCTTGTTCGTCGGTCCCAACGAGGGCGCGATGGCGTGCAACGAATACGGCCCCGGACGCATGTCCGAGCCGCCGGAGATCATGGCCGCCATCGAGGCATTTTTCACCGGCACGCTGCCGGCACCGGATGTGCACGGCGCGCTGCCGTACGCGCCCGAGCCGATCTCGCTGCCGCACCGGCCGCTGCTCGGGCGTCGCGCCCTGGTCACCAGCGGTCCCACCCGCGAGCCGATCGACCCGGTACGTTATATCTCCAACCACTCATCCGGTCGGCAGGGCCACGCCATTGCCGCGGCGCTGGCGGCGCTGGGCGCCGATGTTACGCTGGTCGCCGGACCGGTATCACAGCTCGATCCAGCCGGTGTCCGCGTCGTCAGGATCGAGTCCGCCGACCAGATGCTCAGTGCTTGCCAGGCGGCATTGCCGGTCGACGTGGCAGTGTGCGCCGCGGCCGTTGCCGACTGGAAGGTGGCCAACATCCGTGGTGCCAAACTCAAGAAGACGCCCGGTGCTCCACCGCCACCGCTGGAGCTTGTGCCCAATCCCGATATCCTGGCGACCTTGTCGGTCACCGGTGCCAATCGGCCTGGACTCGTCGTTGGCTTTGCCGCCGAGACTGAGGATGTGATCGCCAATGCGGTTGCCAAACGCACCCGCAAGGGATGCGACTGGATCCTCGCTAACGATGTCTCACCCGCCAGTGGGACATTCGGTGGCGAGAACAACACCGTCCATTTGGTGACGGCAGACGGCGTCGAGGCGTGGCCGACCCAGTCGAAAGACGCGGTCGCCGGCCGTCTGGCTGCCCGCATTGCCCAGCACCTGAGCGCCGCCTGATCCGCCTATAAAGTTTTACCGAGATTGGCCGCAAGACCGGTTGCTATCCACATGGGCGGCGTGTGAAATTCGGCCCCGTCGCCAATCGTTGCATGTGCCATGTCAGATCCAGTCATCATCAACG
>Ga0187894_10006030_pt1 | contig 12069 bp, 12 predicted proteins | sample GBC1701081metaG_FD_136650 | JGI IMG/M metagenome (GOLD analysis project Ga0187894, IMG submission 136650) | White microbial mat communities from a lava cave in the Kipuka Kanohina Cave System on the Island of Hawaii, USA - GBC170108-1 metaG ...
TCTACGCGGGCTTCCTGCTGCCGCACGCGATCGCGCTGCGTATGCTGCCTGCGGGCGGCCCGCGGTGGGTGCTCTTCGCCATCGCGTGTGCGATGGGCGCCGACACCGGCGGCTATTTCGCCGGCCGCTTCCTCGGCCGCACCAAGCTCATGCCGCGCGTCAGCCCGAACAAGACCGTGGAAGGCGCGGTCGGAGGCCTCGTCGGCAGCGTCGTGCTCGCGATCGGCGCCTTTTTCGTCCTGCCGCCGCCCGGTAGCGGCCTCGAAGAGCTCATCTTTCTCGGTCTCGCGATCGGGGTCCTCGCGCAGATCGGCGATCTGGTCGAATCCCTTCTCAAACGTGCGTACGGCGCCAAGGATTCGGGCTGGGTGATCCCCGGACACGGCGGGGTGCTCGACCGTATCGACAGCCTCGTCTTGCCGTTCGTGTTCGCGTACTATGTCAACGTCGGCCCGATGCCCTGAAGCCGTCGGGCGCGCGGGAGATTCTTCGTTATGGTGACAAGCGTCGTCGCGGCGATCGTCGTGCTCGGCCTGCTGATCTTCGTGCACGAGCTCGGCCACTTCCTCGCCTGCAAGCGCGTCGGGGTCGGGGTGCTGAAGTTTTCCCTGGGCTTCGGCCCCACGCTGTTCTCGCGCCGGGTCGGCGAGACCGAGTACGTGCTCGCCGCGATCCCGCTCGGCGGCTACGTCAAGATGATCGGCCAGGAGGACGACGGCAGCGAGCCCGATCCGGTGCTCGCGGCGCAGCCGAACTCGTTCGCCGTGAAGCCGCTGTGGGCGCGCGCGCTGATCGTCGTCGCCGGACCTGTCGGCAACCTGCTGTTCGCGGCCCTGCTGCTGGCGTTGCTGTTCGCGACCGGCGTGCCCGTCCTGAGCTCGACCGTCGGCAAGGTGAGCGAGGGCATGCCGGCGGCGCAGGCCGGGCTGCAGGCGGGCGACGAGATCGTCGCCGTCAACGGCGAGCCGGTCGACCGCTGGGAGCAGCTCTCCGGCGCGATCCGCGCGAGCGACGGCGAGCCGGTCGATCTGAAGGTGCGGCGCGACGGCTCCGAGTTCGCGGCCAAGCTCACGCCGCAGCGGACGGAAGGCAAGACGATCTTCGGCGAGCCGACGCCGATCTACGTGATCGGCGTCGAGCAGTCGGACAAGTTCTTCACCGAGCGCAGCAACCCGGTCGCCGCCGTGTGGCTCGGCATCCAGCGCACGGCGGAGCTCGTGGGCCTCACGGTGCTCACCCTGGTCAAGCTCTTCCAAGGCGTCGTGTCGGCGTCGACCGTCGGCGGTCCGCTGACGATCATGACCGAGGCCGGCAAGCAGGCGCACAACGGCTTCGCGGCGCTCGCGTTCTTCATGGCGCTGCTGAGCGTCAACCTCGGCGTGCTGAACCTGCTGCCGATCCCGATCCTCGACGGCGGGCACCTGCTGTTCATGGGCGTCGAGAAGATCCTCGGCCGGCCGATGGAGATCCGCCAACGCGAGATCGCGCAGCAGGTCGGGATGTTCCTCCTGATCTCGCTGATGGTCTTCGCGCTGTACAACGACCTGCACCGCCTGGTGGTCGGCTGACGCCGGCCGTGCGCCGGGCTCGCGCTCGGCGTGCTCGCTCCTCGTGCTGCTGCTCGGCATCGACACGGCGACCCGCGTCGGAACCGTCGGCGTCGTCCGTGCGCCGCTCGACGTGAGCGCGGCGGGGGCGGTGGATCCGGACGGCGTCGCCGCGCGCTGCACGGTCCTCGCCGAGGCCGTGCGCGACACCGGGCTCGCGCATGGCGCAGAGCTGCTGTCGCTGATCGACGAGTGCCTCGCCGCGGCCGGCACGACGCTCGATCAGGTCGAGGCCATCGCGGTGTCCTCGGGACCCGGTTCGTTCACCGGGCTGCGCGTCGCGCTGGCGACGGCCAAGGGTCTGGCGCTCGGCGGCGACGTCGCCCTGATCGGCGTGCCGACCCTCGAGGCGCTGGCTGCGACGCTGCTACCCGGCTCGGGCCCCGCGGCGACGCCGGCGCCGGTCGCCGCGGGGACGCTGATCGCTGCGTGCCTCGACGCCCGCAAGGGCGAGGTCTACGCGGCCGTGTTCGCCGCTCGCGCCGTGGCGGACGGAGGCCTCGTCCTCGAGCGCCTGACGCCGGACGCGGCCGCCCGGCCGACGGCGTTTCGCGACTCGCTCGCGGCACTCCTCGCAGCGCGCGGCCCGCAAGCGCACGCCGTCCTGCTCGGGGACGGCGCCGAGCGCTACCCGGCAGAGGTCGTCGAAGCCCTGCACGGTAGGGCGAGCGCGCTACCCTTTGCTCGGTTCCACCCGCGGGGCGCCGTGGTCGCGCGTCGCGGGGCGGCGCTCCTCGCGGAGTCGGGCGCCGACGACCGCGCCGCGCTGGTGCCGCAGTACGCGCGCGCCTCGGAAGCCGAGATCCTGCGGGCGCGCAGCGACGCCGACAAAGCACCGCGTTGACAAGTCAAATCCATCGCGCCTACAACTAAACAACGTCGCCCTTCGGGCCGTTCGATGGTTCGGCGGATCGCGAGCCGAGCCACGGAGGAACTCAATGGAGAAGCGTGACGAGGAGCTGATCCGGTCGCTCATCGACCGAGACGCAGAATTGCGCAAGCACTACCTCGAGCACGAGGATTTCGAGCGTCAGCTCGCTCACTTCAACGACAAGGCGCACCTCTCCGCCGAGGAAGAGGTCGAACGAAAACGCCTGCAGAAGCTCAAGCTCGCGGGCAAGGACCGGATGATGGAGATCCTCTACCGCTACCGCAGCGGCGGGGACTCGCCGGCACATTGATTTGAACGAGGGGGCACGCGCCCCCTCGCCCACGCGGCAAAGCCGCGCGGGGCCCCACTCCCGCGCTCGCTTCGCTCGGCCGCGCGCTGCGCGCGCGGATCCTGGGCTCTGGGCGAGATCGCAGCCAGCGCGGGGGTTGCCGAGGGCGTTTCCACGGCCATCCGGGGCGGTCGATTTTCGCTGGGGCAACGGCTAAACGGCGGGGATGCGCCACATCATCTCCGTCTTGGTGGAGAACGAGTTCGGCGTCCTCGCGCGCGTCGCCGGCCTCTTCAGCGGCCGCGCCTTCAACATCGAGAGCCTCTCGGTCGCCGAGACGCTCGATCCGACAGTGTCGCGCATCACGCTCGTCACGCGCGGTGACGATCAGGTGCTGGCGCAGGTGGAGAAGCAGCTCGAGAAGCTGGTGCCCGTGATCAAGGTCACCGACTTCGTCGACACGGCCCACGTCGAGCGGGAGCTGGTGCTGATCAAGGTCGCCGCCGACGAGAAGACGCGGAGCGAGTTCCTGAACGTCGTCGACATCTTCCGCGCCAAGATCGTCGACGTGTCGCGCCGGTCCTACATCGTCGAGGCCACGGGTGCCGAAGAGAAGGTCAACGCGCTGATCGAGCTGCTGAAGCCGATCGGCATCAACGAGATCGTTCGGACGGGGAAAGTCGCCATGTTCCGCGGCACGGAGACGTTCACGATCGACGGGAACGACAAGGAACGCGCAGCATGAACGTCCACCACGACCAGGACATCTCGATCGATGCGCTCCGGGGCAAGAAGATCGCGATCATCGGCTACGGCAGCCAGGGCCACGCCCACGCGCTCAACCTGAAGGACAGCGGCCAGGACGTGCGCGTCGGCCTGCACGAGAAGAGCGCGTCGCGTCCGAAGGCCGAGGGCGCCGGCCTACGCGTCGTCGACACGGCGACCGCGGCGAAGGAGGCCGACGTCGTCATGATGCTCGTCCCGGACGAGCAGGGCGCCGAGATCTACGAGCGCGACATCCTGCCCGGGCTCGCCAAGGGCAAGTACCTGGCGTTCGGTCACGGCTTCAACATCCACTTCAAGAAGATCGTGCCGCCCGCGGACGTGAACGTCTTCATGGTGGCGCCGAAGGGCCCGGGGCACCTCGTGCGCAGCGAGTACCAGAAGGGTCGCGGGGTGCCGTGCCTGCTCGCCGTCCAGCAGGACCCGAGCGGCAACACGAAGCAGGTCGGCCTCGCCTACGCGAAGGCCATCGGCGGCGCGCGCGCCGGCGTCATCGAGACCACCTTCAAGGACGAGACCGAGACCGATCTCTTCGGCGAGCAGGCCGTGCTGTGCGGCGGGCTCACGGAGTTGATCCGCGCCGGCTACGAGACGCTCGTCGAGGCGGGGTATCCGCCGGAGATGGCGTACTTCGAATGCCTGCACGAGGTGAAGCTCATCGTCGACCTCATCTACGAGGGCGGCATCGCCAACATGCGGTACTCGATCAGCAACACGGCCGAGTACGGCGACATGACGCGCGGCAAGCGCGTCGTGACCGACGAGACGCGCAAGGCGATGCGTCAGATCCTCTCCGACATCCAGTCGGGGAAGTTCGCCGACGAGTGGATGACCGAGTACCGCTGCGGCCTGCCGCACTTCCGCGAGCTGCGCAAAGAGGCGGAGAAGCACCCCATCGAGGGAGTGGGCTCGCGGCTGCGCGGCCTCATGCCGTGGTTGAAGAGCGAGCGCCTCGTCGATCGGTCGCGCAACTGACGATGCCAAGGCGGGCCGGGATCGCGCCCGAAGGGTGGGCCGTCATCTGGACGGCCGCGGGGGTCCTCGGCACGGTCGCCATCGTGGGCACGCTCGCCGGCCGTCCGGCCTCGCTCGTGCCGCTCCTGCTCGGCGTCGGGTTCTCGCTCTACTTCTTCCGCGACCCCGAGCGAGAGGCGCCGGCCGACCCGCGCGCGGTCGTCTCGCCAGCCGACGGCCGCGTGATCGACGTGTCGCCGGTGCGCGAGGAGCGGTTCCTCCAGGCCCCGACGACGAAGATCAGTATCTTCATGTCGCCGCTCGACGTGCACGTGAACCGCAGCCCCGTCGACGGGCGCATCACGGCTCTCGAGCACACGGCGGGCAAGTTCCGCGCGGCGTTCCACGACAAGGCGTCGCTCGACAACGAGCGCAACGCGATGGTGCTCGAGGCCGCCGGGCGTCGTTTCCTCGTCGTGCAGATCGCCGGGGCGCTCGCGCGCCGCATCGTGTGCCGCCGCGCGATCGGCGATGGGCTCGGACGCGGCGAGCGCTACGGCCTCATCATGTTCGGCTCGCGCGTCGACGTGTACCTGCCCGCCGGGGTCGAGCCCGCGGTCGCGAAGGGCGACCGCGTGTCGGCCGGCTCGAGCGTGCTCGCACGGGTGCCGGAGGTCTGAATGCCGCTGAACCTCGTCGTCCCGCCCGGGGAGCGCCGCCGCCGCATCCCGCCGCTGCGCAGCGGTGTCTACATCCTGCCGAACCTCTTCACGACGGGCGGCCTCGTCGCCGGCTTCTACTCCATCATCTGCACCCACAACGCGGCGCTCAACTCGGACAAGCGGACGTTCCAGCTCGCAGCGGTGATGATCATCGTCGCGCAGCTGTGCGACATGCTCGACGGTCGCGTCGCGCGGCTCACGCGCTCGACCAGCTCGTTCGGCATGCAGTACGACTCGCTCGCCGACCTGATCGCGTTCGGCGTCGCGCCGGGCTTCCTCGTCTACACGTGGGCCCTCACGCCATGGGGCCGCTGGGGCTGGCTCGCGGCGACGCTCTACGTCGTGTGCGCGGCGCTGCGCCTCGCGCGCTTCAACGTGCAGGTGACGACGGTCGAGAAGCGCCACTTCCAGGGCCTGCCGTCGCCCGCCGCCGCCGATGTCATCGCGGCGACGGTGCTGCTCTTCTACTACCTGCGCGGCCAGGGGACGCCGGCCAAGCACGTCCTCATGCTGATCGTCATCTTCGCCGTCGCGGCCCTCATGGTGAGCGAGATCCGCTACTTCTCGTTCAAAGAGGTGCACGTCCACCGCCGCCATCCGTTCTCGGTCCTGCTCGGCCTCATCGTCGTCGCGCTGCTCACGATCGGCGCGCCGGTGCCGATGCTGTTCCTCGGCACGACGAGCTTCGCGCTCTCGGGACCGGTGGGCGCCGCGTGGCGCATCGCGACGACGCGTCGCCGGCGCGCGGGCGGGCCCCCGTCCGCCGCAGCAACCGACGTGCGAGCTTGACACGCGACAGACGGGCCGGTAACCCACGATCAACATGATCGTTCGCGCCGCACGTCTGCACGCGCTGCTTCCGGGCCTCATCCTTACCAGCCCGCCCGGGGGCTTCGTGCGAGCGTAGGGCGCAAAAACCAACGCTCTCAACGAGGAAGCCACGGGCGGGCCCAACCCACCGTGGCTTCCGTGTTTTTTGGGAGCGCTTGGGGTAGGGTCCGGCCGGGCGGAAAGGGGACCCACCATGGACCGGGTACAGATCTTCGACACGACGCTGCGCGACGGGGAGCAGTCCCCCGGCGCCACCATGAACATCGAGGAGAAGCTGGCGGTCGCGCGCCAGCTCGAGCACCTCGGCGTCGACGTGATCGAGGCTGGCTTCGCGGCGTCGAGCGAGGGCGACTACGAGGCCGTGCGGCGCGTCGCCCAGGTCGTGACCAAGCCCATCGTCCTCTCGCTGGCCCGCACGCGCGAGCAGGACATCGACCGCGCGATCCGCGCGGTCGAGAAGGCGCACAACCCGGGGATCCACGTGTTCATCGCCACCTCCGACATCCACCTGAAGCACAAGCTCATGATGAGCCGGCAGGACGTGCGCGACGCCGCCGTGTGGGCCGTCCAGCGGGCGAAGAAGCACCTGGACTACGTCGAGTTCTCGGCCGAGGACGCGTCGCGGAGCGATCTGGACTACATGATCGAGGTGTTCGCGGCCGTGATCGAGGCGGGCGCCAAGGTGATCAACGTGCCGGACACGACCGGCTACGCGATGCCCGACGAGTACGGGGCCCTCTTCCGCACGCTGCGCAGCCGTGTTCCCGGGGCCGACAAGGTCGTCTGGAGCACGCACTGCCACAACGACCTGGGCCTCGCGACGGCCAACTCGCTGGCCGCCGTGCAGAACGGCGCGCGACAGATCGAGTGCACGATCAACGGCATCGGGGAGCGCGCCGGGAACACCGCCATGGAAGAGGTCGTGATGGCGATGCGCACGCGCCACGGCCAATTCAAGGTCGACACCGGAATCGTGAGCGAGGAGATCTACGCGACGAGCCGCCTCGTCTCGCAGATCACCGGCCTCACGGTGCAGGTGAACAAGGCGATCGTGGGTGAGAACGCGTTCGCGCACGAGGCCGGCATCCACCAGGATGGCGTGCTCAAGTACCGGCAGAACTACGAGATCATGACGCCGGAATCGATCGGGCTCGCGTCCAACCGCTTGGTTCTCGGCAAGCACTCCGGACGCCACGCCATCGTCGCGCGCATCCGCGAGATGGGGCTCGACACGACCGAGGTCGACATGAACCGCCTCTTCGACCGCTTCAAGGCGCTCGCCGACACGAAGAAGGCGGTCTACGACGAGGACCTCATCTCGCTCGTCGCGCAGGAATCGACGCGCGGCGTGCGCGATCGCTACGAGCTGACGTATCTCAACGTCACGTCGTCGAGCATGGCCGTTCCGCACGCGACGGTGAAGATCCGCATCGACGGTGAGGAGCACATGGGCCACGCCGCCGGTGACGGCATGGTCGACGCCTGCTTCAAGGCGATCAGCGATCTCACCGGCATGCACCCGCGCCTCGACCGCTACGTCGTGAAGGCGATCACCGGCGGCACCGACGCGCTCGGAGAGGTGTCGTGCATGGTGTCCGAGAACGGCATCACCGTGATGGGGCAGGGCAGCCACACCGACATCATCCAGGCGAGCGCGCTCGCGTATCTGAACGCGCTCAACAAGCTCGAGTATCGCCGTTTCGCACGCACGGGCGACGCGCCGGCGCGGGCGGAGGTGGGTCCGTGACGCGAGCCGTGGTGGCCGTCTTCCCGGGCGACGGGATCGGGCCCGAGGTGACGGCCGAAGCGGTGGCGGTCCTGGACCTCGTGGCGCCGCGCCACGGCCTCGAGATCCGCTTCGATCCCGGCCGCATCGGCGGCGGTGCGATCGACGCGACGGGACAGCCGCTGCCCGCCTCGGAGCTCGAGCGGGCGCGGGCGGCCGACGCCGTGCTCCTCGGCGCCGTCGGCGGCCCCAAGTGGGACGATCCGAAGGCGCCGGTGCGACCGGAGCAGGGTCTCCTGGGACTCCGCAAGGGGCTCGGCGTCTACGCGAACCTCCGCCCCGTGTGGACGGTGCCCGCGCTCATGCGCTCGTCGGCGCTCCGGCCCGAGGTGCTCGACGGCGTCGACCTCGTCGTCATCCGCGAGCTCACGGGTGGCATCTACTTCGGGCAACCAAGCGAGCGACGCACGACGCCCAAGGGTCGCGAGGCCATCGACACCTGTCTCTACAGCGAGGCCGAGGTCGCGCGCCTCGTGCGCGCCGGCTTCGCGCTCGCCCGCCAGCGGCGCAAGAAGGTCACGTCGGTCGACAAGGCGAACGTGATGTCGACCTCGCGCCTGTGGCGCGAGGTCGCGACCGAGATCGCGCGCGAGTATCCGGACGTCGCCTTCGAGAGCGTGCTGGTCGACGCGATGGCGATGCACCTGATCCGCCGCCCGCGCGACTTCGACGTGATCGTCACCGAGAACCTCTTCGGCGACATCCTGACCGACGAGGCGTCGATGCTGGCGGGGTCGATGGGCATGCTGCCGTCGGCGTCGCTCGCGGGCGCCCCGGAGCCGGGGACGCGTTGCCTGGGTCTCTACGAGCCGATCCACGGCTCGGCGCCAGACATCGCCGGACAGGACAAGGCGAACCCGCTCGCCGCGATCCTCTCGGGTGCGATGCTGCTGCGCTACTCGCTCGCCGCACCCACCGCTGCCGACGAGATCGAGCGCGCCGTCGGCGCCGTGCTGGACGCCGGCGACCGGACAGCGGACCTCGCGGGTCCGGGCGAGCAGACGATCGGATGCCGCGCCATGGGGCGCCTCGTCCGCGAGCGTCTCGGAGCTCGTTGATGGCCGACGAAACGACGCTCACGGTCGCGGTCGTGGGCGCCACGAGTCTCATCGGCGAAGAGCTGGTGCGCCTGCTCGGCGAGCGCCAGGTCCCGGTCGGCGACCTGCGGCTGCTGGGCTCGCTGCGTACCGCCGGGCGCAAGGTCGACGAGGCGACGATCGCGCTCGTCGGGCCCGATGCGTTCGACGGCGTCGACATCGCCTTCTTCGCCGCCGGACCGACGGTCGCGAGCGAGCACGTCGAGTCGGCGCTGCGAGCGGGCGCCATCGTCGTCGACGTGTCGAGCCGCTTTCGGCTGGACGAGACCATTCCCCTCGTCGTGCCCGAGGTGAACGCGCACCTCCTCTCCGGACCCGTCCGGCCGCAGCTGGTCGCGAGCCCGAGCAGCACCGCGGTGGCGCTCTCGGTCGTGCTGTCGCCGCTCGGCGAGGCCTCGGGCATCCGTCGCGTCGTGGTCTCGACCTACCAGAGCGCCGCCGGCGCCGGGAAGGGCGCCGTCATGCGGCTCTCGAAGGAGAGCATCGACCTCCTCTCCGGCCGTGGCGACGACGCCGACGAGCGCCGGACCCGCCGGGCCTTCAACTGCATTCCGCAGGTGGGCGCGCTCGAGCCGGGCGGGGCCACCACGCACGAGCTCCAGGTGGTCGAGGAGGTGCGGCGTGTGCTGGAGCGGCCGGACCTCGCCATGCACGTCACGGCCGCGCGCGTTCCGATGTTCTTCGGTATGGCGGCGAGCGTCGCCGTCGAGTTCGAGGACGCGCTCTCCGAGGAAGCGGCGCTGGAGCTCCTGCGCGGCGCGCGTGGGATCCTCGTCCACGAGGACGCACCCGACACGCTGCCGACGCCGGCCGACGTGATCGGCTCGCAGGCGACGCACGTGGGGCGGGTGCGGAGCGACCCCACGGTCGGGAGCGGCATCGCGCTCTGGGTCGCCCTCGACAGCGTCGAGAAGGGTGCGGCGCTGAACGCCGTCGAGATCGCGGAGATCCTGCTGCGCGGGCGGACGTGACCGATGGGCACGGGAGAAGCCTGGCGCGACGCGAAGGTGGCGGCTTCCTTCGCGGCCGAACGCGCGGCGCGGGTGCCCGAGAGCCGCACGCAGATCGAGCTGCTGCTGCGCATCGTACGCGGGCGGCTTCGCGGCACGACGCGCATCGTCGATCTCGGCTGCGGCGACGCCGTGCTCCTGACGGCGCTCCTGGACGCGTTTCCGGAGGCGACGGGCGCAGCGCTCGACTATTCGCCGGCCATGCTCGACCTCGCCCGCGAGCGCCTGTCGCGCTTCGGCGATCGCGCCCGCGTGGCGGCGATCGACCTGCGGACACCGGACTGGCGCGCGGCGGCGCCGGGACCCGTCGACGTGGTCGTCTCGGGCTTCGCGATCCATCACCTGCCCGACGAACGGAAGCGCGGCGTCTACGGTGAGATCTTCGAGCTGCTCGCGAAGGGCGGAACGTTCCTCAATCTCGAGCACGTGGCGAGCGCGACGCCCGCGGTCGAGGCGCTCCACGACGACGCGATCGTCGCCCATCAGGTGGCCGCGGCGCGCGCCGCCGGCAACGACGTCGATCCCGTCGCCCAGCGCAAGGCGTACGACGCCCGACCCGACAAGGCCGACAACATCCTCGCGCCCGTGTGGACGCAGTGCGACTGGCTGCGCGCGATCGGCTTCGTCGACGTGGACGTGTTCTGGAAATGGTTCGAGCTGGCTCTGTTCGGCGGAACGAAGCCGTGCAGCTGAAGCTCGTCGTCGAGTACGACGGGACCGACTACCTCGGCTGGCAGCTCCAGCCCGACGGCCCGACCGTGCAGTCGGTGCTCGAGCAGGCGCTCGCGACGGCGCTTCGCGAGCCGGTGCGCGTCCGCGTCGCGGGGCGTACGGACGCCGGCGTGCACGCATGCGGGCAGGTGGTGTCGGTGCCGGTGACGAGCGTACCCGAGGACCTGCGGCGCTTCACGCTGAGCCTCAACGCCCTCACGCCGCGCGACATCGCCGTGCGTGACGTGTCGGTCGTCGACGACGCTTTCGACCCGCGGCGCCACGCGCGGAGCCGCGTGTACGAGTACCGCCTCCTCACCAGCCGGACGCCGTCGGCGTTCTGGCACCGCTACGCCTGGCACCACCCGCAGCCGCTCGACGCGGGCGCGATGGCCAGCGCCTCGGCGGCGCTTCTTGGGGAGCACGACTTCACCGCGTTCTGCGCCGCCGACGCCGACCCGATGCAGTCGACCGTGCGGCGCGTGCTGGTGAGCGAGATTCGCCGCGACGCCGATCTGCTCGTCTACCGGATCGAGGCGACGGCGTTCCTGAAGCACATGGTGCGGAACGTCGTCGGCACGCTGGTCGAGATCGGTCGCGGCGAGCGCCCCATCCGCGCGCTCGGCGACGTGCTCGCCGGATGCGATCGGCGGCGGGCCGGCGCGACGGCGCCGCCCCACGGCCTCACGCTCATGCTCGTGCGCTACTGATCCGTGCCGGGCAGGCGCCTCGGCTCCTGCGGGTCAACATCCTGACACGTTGTTCAGGGCTGGGCAGCTCGCAGGCCCCATGCGCCCGCGTGCGCCCGCGTTCCTAGGGCGATTTTCCTGGCCCCGACCTTGCTCTCCGAGTGGTCAGTGGTGTGGTGGTGGTCAGCGGCGGGGGCGGCCCCGGGGGTTGGCGCGCCATTCGCGGAGGCGCTCGGCGATGACGCGCTCGAACCCGTGGTCGGTCGGCTCGTAATACCGCTGCTTCACGAGCGCGTCCGGCAGGTACTGCTGCTCGACGACGGCGTCGGGATGGTCGTGGGGGTAGGCGTAGCCGCGGCCGTAGCCGAGGTTCTTCATGAGCGGGGTGGCTGCATTGCGGAGGTGGGCCGGCACGGGAAGGGCGCCCGTGCGCCGCACGTCCTCGCTCGCTGCAGCCATGGCCGTCATGGACGCGTTCGACTTGGGGCAGGTCGCGAGGAACGTCGCCGCCTGGGCGAGCACGAGGCGTCCCTCGGGCAGGCCGACGAAGTGGACGGCGTCCTTCGCAGCGACCGCGACCTGCAGCGCCTGGGGCTCGGCGTTCCCCACGTCCTCGGATGCGAAGATGACCATGCGCCGCACGATGAAGAGCGGGTCTTCCCCCGCCTCCAGCATACGCATCATCCAGTAGACGGCCGCGTCGGGGTCGCCGCCGCGCA
>Ga0187894_10006031_pt1 | contig 12069 bp, 14 predicted proteins | sample GBC1701081metaG_FD_136650 | JGI IMG/M metagenome (GOLD analysis project Ga0187894, IMG submission 136650) | White microbial mat communities from a lava cave in the Kipuka Kanohina Cave System on the Island of Hawaii, USA - GBC170108-1 metaG ...
GCCGAACAGGTACTCGTTCCAGATGCCGGTGAACTGCCAGATCACCGTGACGATCAGGATGGGCGGCGACAGCGGCAGGACGATGCGCCGGAAGATGCGCCAGAAGCCGGCGCCGTCGATGCGTGCTGCCTTGATGAGATCGTCGGGGATGTTGACGTAGTAGTTGCGGCAGAACAGCGTCGTGAACGACAGCCCCTGCACGACGTGGATCAGCACCAGGCCGTAGACCGAGTTGGTGAGCCCGAGCTGGCCCAGGATGTAGGCCCAGGGCAGCAGTGCGATCTGCCCCGGCAGGAAGACGCCCAACGTCATGCAGGCGAACAGCGTCTGCGAGCCGCGGAAGCGCCACTTCGAAAGAATGTAGCCGTTGAGCGCGCCCAGCACGGTCGAGATGATCGTGGCGGGAATCGTCATCAGCAGCGAGTTGTAGAAGTTCCCGCGCACCCCGGCGCACGTCCCGGCGACGCAGTGGGTCGACCAGGCGTCGGCCCACGCGTCGAGGGAGAAGCTCTGCGGGAAGGAGATCAGCCCGTACTGGGTGATCTCGGGAAGGGGCCGGAACGAGTTCGCGACGACGACGAACAGCGGCAGCAGGTAGATGAGCGCGAACAGCGCCAGGAACAGGTAGATCGCGGCGCGGCTCGCGAACCGGCGCCTGATGGCGGCGCGCGCTTCCACATCGATGGGCGCCGCCGCCGCCGTCATCGCCCGGCCTCCTGACGCGCCCGCCAGGCGCTCCACAGCGCGTAGGGCACGATCACGATCGCCAGTGCGGCGAGGATCGTGATCGCCCCGGCGGCGCCGATCGCAATCTGTCCGCGCTGGAACATGAAGTCATAGACGAACATGGCGGGGAACGTGGTTGAGATGCCCGGCCCGCCGCCGGTCAGGGCCACCGCCAGATCGAAGGTCTTGATCGCGAACTGCAGCAGCACGACCGCGACGGCCACGAAGATTGGCGCCAGCTGCGGCAGGATCACCTTGCGGTAGATGCGCGCTGTGCTGGCCCCGTCGATGGAAGCGGCCTTGACGATGTCGGCGTCGACCGAGCGCAGCCCGGCGAGGAACAGCGCCATCGCGAAGCCGGACGAGTGCCAGACGCCGGTGGCGATGATGGCGTACAGCGCCGTCTCGCGATGCGTCGTCAGCCGGAAGTCGAAGTCGGTCCAGCCGAACCGGCGCACGAGGAACTCGATGCCGGCATCGGGGCTGTAGAGCCAGCTCCACACCGTGCCGGTGACGACGAACGACACGGCCAGCGGATAGAGGAAGATCGTGCGCCATCCCGACTCGGCCCGGATGCGCTGGTCGATCGCAATGGCCAGTGCCAGCCCGAGCGCCATCGAGGCCAGCACGTACACGGCACTGTAGGTCAGCAGGTTGCCGTAGGCGATCTTCCAGCGCTGGTGGGACCACAGGTCGATATAGGCCTTGAAGCCGACGAAGTCGTACTGCGGCAGGAGCGTGCTGTTCGAGACCGAGATCCAGCAGGTCCACAGCGTGAAGCCGAACACGTAGATGAGGCTGGCGCTGAGCGACGGCGCCAGCAGAAGGATGGGCGCCCACCCCGTCAGGCGCTCCCGCCATGGCCGTTGCGGCGACAAGGTGCGGTTTGGCGTCATGGAGAACTGCGGGAAGGTCTCACTACCGGACTGAGAATGCCTTCATGGCGAGCTTGTCGAACCATGAAGGCCTCGCGCGGCTGGCGGTGCGGCGCTTCACGGTTCGACAAGCTCACCATGAAGCGCTTTCCCCGCCAGGGTCTCACTTCTGCGCCTCGACCGTGTCGGCCATCTGCTCGGCCGCCTGCTTGGGGGTGGTCTTGGCGTTGTTGGTGAACTGCGTGATCACCTCGAGCATGGCGCCGCGGTATTTCTGCAGCACCGTCATGTTGTGGGCCATCGTGCGCACCAGGGTGCCGTCCTTGATCGACGCCCGCAGATCCTTCAGCGCCATCTGCTGGCAGGGATTGAAGTCGGCCAGATCGACGTCGAGCCGGGCCGGGATCGAGCCTTTGGCCTTGTTGAAGACCGTCTGGAAGGCCGGTGACAGGATCAGGCTGGCGAGCAGCGTCTGCCCCGCGACGTAGTCGGGATTCTTCTGCTTGAAGAACACCACCGAGTCGGCGTTGAGGATGAAACCCGGCTTGCCCCAGTCGGTCGGCGCCTGCCCGCACACATAGTCATCGCCCTGCTTCATGCCCGAGCGCGTCATCACGCCGATGTGCCAGTCGCCGGTGATCATGAACATGGCCTCGCCCTTGGCGAACATGCTGACCGCGGTCGGATAGTCGCGGCTCGCGATCGCGGGGTCCATGTACTTGGACACCATCTGGCGATACTGCTCGAATGCCTTGACCATCGCCGGCGAGCGCATCGCCGCGGTGTCGCCTTCGACGAACGCCTTGCGGAAGAGGTCGATGTTCTGGCCGTAGACCACGACCTCGAACGTCGTGGCGTCGGTCCAGTCGCGGCTGTAGTGGGCGATGCAGACCTGCTTGGCGGCCACGGCCTTATCGCATGCGGCGTTGAACTCGGCCCAGGTCTTCGGCAGCTCGGTGACGCCCGCCGCCTTCATCGCCTTGGGTGAACCCCACAGCCAGTTGACGCGGTGGATGTTCATGGGCGCGGCCACCCACGTGCCGGTCGGCTTCATGACCGGCAGCAGCTCGGGCGCCACGACCTTGTCCCAGCCTTCCTTCGCGGCCAGTGGGTCGAGACTGGCCGTCATGCCGGTCGCGTTCCATTCGGCGATCTCCGGCCCCTTCAGCTGGACGGCGGGCGGCGCGTCGCCGGCGACCACGTTGGCACGCAGCTTGGCGAGCGTATTGGCGGTGTGGCCGGCAATCGACGTCTGTTCCCATTTGCCGCCCGCCGCGGTGAACATCTCGCCAAGCTTGGCGATGGCCTCCGCGTCGGAGCCCGACGCCCACTGATGCAGCATGTTGGTTTTCGGCTCGGCGGACGCCGTGCTGGCCAGCGCGCACAAGGCCGCGACCAGGAAACCTGTTGGCTTGAGCATCGTTTCCTCCTTCGCGGCACGACGCTTGCGGTCGCTTGCCGGACCTGATCGGTCTTTGACGATGGCAGTTTTTTCTACTATGAAATAATTCCCATCGTCAACGATAGCGCTTTCTTGCCTTGCCCCGAAGCGAGCTCACAACCCTTCTCGATCATGGCGACGCTCGGGCACCAGAGGTACGCATCGTCCGCTGCATGAGCGAGCGCGGCGCGCTGTCGCCGGCCGAGATCGCGGCGGCCACGGGACTGGCGCGTTCGACCATCTCCATGACGCTGGCCGACCTGCGCCAGGCCAGGATCGTCGTCGAGCGCGTGCCGTCCAACCCGGCACGCCGCGTCGGCCGGCCGGTTTCGGCGTTTGCGCTCAACCCCAAGGCCGGGACCTGTGTCGGCCTGCACCTCGGCCTGCGCGAGCTGCGCCTGCTCGTGGCGGACGTCTCGCACAGCGTCCTGCACAGGGCCGAGATACCGCTCGGCCTCGACTATGCGCCGCCATCGGCGGTGCGCGCCGCCCGACAGGCCATCCGCGACGCGTACAAGCGCTGCGGCCTGCCGCTGCGGTCGCTGCTGGGCGTTGGCGTTGCCGTGGCCGGGCCGGTCGCCGACGACGGCCGGGTGCAGCGCGCCAGCGTCGTGCCGACATGGGCCGGGGTAGACATCCGTCGGACGTTCGCGGCGGCGCTCCAGGCACCGATCTTCGCCGACAACGAAAGCAACTGCGGCGCGCTCGCCGAGATGACCTGGGGGGCCGCGACCGCGCTCGCCGACTTCGTCTACTTCAAGATCGACCACGGCCTCGGCGGCGCCATCGTCGTGCGCCGGCGCGTGGTGACGGGAATCGCGGGCGCCGGTGGCGAGTTCGGCCATATCGCGATCGATCCCCAGGGCGGCTTGTGCCGGTGCGGCAATCGCGGCTGCCTCGAGCTCACCGCGGGTCTTGGCGCCGCGGTCGAGCGGTTGTCGCGACGCGTGCGCCGGTCGCTGACGATCGAGGACGTGATCGGGCGCGCGGCCGCGGGTGACGCCAGCTGCAAGGACGCCATCGCGGACGTCGCCGCCGCGGCCGGCCGCGGCCTCGGCATCATCGGCTCCATTCTCAACCCCGGCGTCGTCGTGGTCGGCGGTCGGGGCCTGGCGGCCGGACCGTTATTGCTCGAGCCGCTCGAAGCCGCGTACGAGCGCCACACGCTGCTCAAGCGCGCGCAGCTCAGCCAGGCACACCGGGTGAGGATCGTGCCCGCGCATTTTGCCGAGGACGGATCGCTGATGGGCGCCGTGGCCCTGGTCTTGCGACGCTACGGCGGGCTGCAGAACGGGGCGTGAAAGCGCGAGCTCGGCCGGGACCCGGAACCGTTTGCTTCTCCGGCGCGTTTCGCACCCAGAAGGAGAAGACCATGAACGCAGTGAAATGCTTTGCCGTGTCTGCCCTCATCCTGGCAGTGGCGGCCTGCGGCGATACGTGGGGCCAGCGGGCCGTGACGGGTGGCGCCATCGGTGCCGGCGCGGGCGCGGTAGTGGGTGGTGTCACCGGCGTCGGCGTGTTGCCGGGCGCTGTCGTCGGCGGTGCCGTCGGCGCGGGGACCGGCGCGGCCACAACGCCCAGCCGGTAGATCGCAACAGACGAGCTAGATCAAGCACTCCAATCTGAGGATCGCTTCATGGTGAGCCTGTCGAACCATGAAGCGATCGTCAGCACCGTCGAGCGCGGGCTCCATGGTTCGACAAGCTCACCATGAAGCCAAGAGCCGCCGTAGCCAGCGTGCTGTTCTGACTACTCATGTCGAGTCGGGCTCTCAGGAGCGGCCGAATGGCGAGGCGCAACCATGCGCCTCGCCATTCTGCGGTCTCGACCATGCCACGCCCCCTTGGGCGACCAGCGAACGTTACCGGCCCTCGAGGCAGTCTCTCATGGCATTCTTCTCCTGAGGCGTGTGCGATGAGTCTGCGCCACGTCCGCTGCTGCCGCGGGTTTTGCTCTGGCAGGCCTGCCATCGATCGGCGGTCATGGGTCTCTCCGCGACCTGGCGGGCATTGCAATAGGCCATGAAGTCGACCAGGTTCTCGCCGCCGAGCGCCAGGCGCGCGGCTTGTTGCCGACACATCTGATCGGTTTGATCCTGCGCCAGAGCGCTTCCCGCCAGAATGGTCGTACCGGCGATCACCACCGCGCCCATGAGTGCTTTCCGCATAGCGTTTTCCTCGCTGCTTCGGCGCGCGACATGCGCACCCCTAGCCGAACGGACGCGCGCAGCAGGTGGTTCCATGGCGCATGAATTACAATCGTGTGTTGAAGCAACCGAGGTGATCGGAGGCGCGGCAATGGGGACTCGGCGCGGCTGGTGCGCCCCTGTTGCGCGGGATCGTTGCGGCCACCGTCGCGCCGGACGAGGCGGTGCGCCGCGCCGATGGGGAACTTGACCGGCACCGCGGCGTTCATCGCACGAGATTAATGTCCTGGGTCCGGAGGCGCCGCATGGCTACCAGCGAAACGCTCATTGCCGAAACGATCGCGCTTCCCGATGACGAGGGATCGGCTGTCACCTGGAGCGCCATCATCGCCGGTGCCGTCGTTGGCCTTGCCGCCACGATCGCGATGGTGACGCTCGGCCTCGGTGTCGGCCTGGCCCTGTACGATCCTTGGGCGCCGGTTGGCGCCGCGGCCAAGCAATTGTCGATCGGCGCGGTGGTGTGGTTCATCACGGCGCAGCTCTGGGGTCTGTTCGTCGGCGGTTACGTCGCCGGCCGGCTGCGGCGGCGCTCGACCGCCGGGCCCGATGACGAAACCCGTTTCCGCGACGCCGCTCACGGCGGCGCGGTCTGGGCTTTGGCGCTCATTGTCGGCCTGACGCTGAGTGTCGTCGTCGCCATGTCGGCGGCGCGCACGGCGGGCCAGGTCGCGACCGCCGCGGCCACGGTCGGCGCTGGCACGGCCGCGGCAGCGGTCGCGACCGTCGATGATGGCGAGATCGGCATGCTGGTACGGCAGCTCACCCAGGGCGGCGCGGCCGGCAATGCCGAGGCGCGCGCCCAGGCATCCGATGTCGTCGAGATCCTGCGGCGAAGCTGGACCCGAGGCGAGATGGCCGCCAGCGACCGCGACTACCTGGCCGGCGTCATTGCGCAGCGCACCGGCATCCCCGAGGCCGAGGCCAAGGAGCGCGTGTCACGCGCCGAGCAGCAGGTGCGGGCCGCCGCCCAGCAGGCCGAGCAGAAGGCCAAGGAAGCTGCCGACAAGGCCAAGCGCGCCGGCGCCTTCACGGCCTTCTGGGGCTTCATCGCCCTTCTGCTGGGCTGCACCGGCGCCGTCAGCGGCGCCTTGGTGGGCGGTGCGCATCGCTGGGAGTCATGACCGGTCAGCGCCACCGATTCCGTTTTCGAAGGAGAGCACGATGCTTTACTGGGCCCTGATGTTCCTGATCGTGGCGCTGGTCGCCGCGGTCCTCGGCTTTGGCGGCGTCGCCTCGGCGGCGGGCGGCATCGCCCAAATCCTGTTCTTCATCTTCCTGGTGCTGTTCGTGGTCGGCGCGCTGATGGGGTTGGCCGGCCGCCGCCGCTGAGCGACGAGCGCCCGAAGACAGCGCTGAGGAGACAGTCATGGCGCATCGTGATACCGCCCGCACCGCGCGGGCGATGCGGCAGGAGGTCGAGGACCTCAAGCGCCAGCTGGCGCCGATCGCGGCCTCCATCGACAGCGCGATCACGGCCGGGGGCGCCGATGCCAAACGGATCGTCGCCGACAAGGCGCGCGTGTTCCTTGGCCTGGCCACGGAATGGGTCGACAATTTGGCCCATGACGCCGCCGAGACCGCCGGCGCGGTCGCTGCCGACACGGCACAGACCGCGCGCGACATCGCCGCCGATGGTGTCGCCTGCGTCGAAGAGACCATTCGCAAACGGCCGCTGACGGCGGCGGCATCGGCATTCGTCTTGGGCTGGTTCAGTGCGCACTGCCTGTCGCGCCGGCGATAGTGACGCCGGCCGCGGTACGTTGGGGCACAGCAAAGTTGGCCGGACGCACGGTCAGCCAGCTGAGCCATACGCCCGGCCAGCGCCGCCTTAGGGGTTTCGTCGGTCAAGGCGGAGCCAAAGAGTTAACGCACCCGGCGCGACGCTGTTCCGGCCGCAGCCTGACCGGAACTTCGGCGATGCGACGGCGTTCCTGACCGGCGCCGCTGTTGGCGACGTTTCAAGGAGAGAACCATGAACTGGGATCAAGCCGCCGGAAACTGGAAGCAGCTCACCGGGAAAGTCAAGGAAGGGTGGGGCAAGCTCACCGACGATGACCTGACCGAGGTCAACGGCAAACGCGACCAGCTGGTCGGCCGCATCCAGGAGCGCTACGGCATCGCCAAGGAAGAAGCCGAAAAGCAGGTCAAGGCCTGGGAGGCCAAGCACTAGACCAGCGTCTGGGCGCCAGCGGATCCGATCGGCCTGTTCGAGATCCGCGCGCTTCGGCGCCCGAAGTCCTGCCGTCTGGACTCGCCATGGCTCTGCGCTTCACCGATCACCACATGCTGCATTTCGGCACGGGTAGCCTTCTCGTCGAAGCCGTCGATGGGAAAACATCTGTCGTGTGCCGGGTGTCGCGAACACTGCTCAGCGATACGCCTGAGGACGAGACCGAGGATCGTCTGTGGAAGGCGTATCGCCGCCAGGCAGCGCCTATTCAGGCGGCGGCGAGGCGGAAATACGCCGCCGGCGAACGCGAGCCTGACGGCTCGCTCTTTGTCGGAAGCGCGGATCTGTGACGGCGCCGAGCCGATCGCGGGTTCACTTTCCGAGGTGGCGCCTGACGTCGGCAACCATCGAACCGACGGCCTGGACGGCTTGCCTTAGCTGCTCAGGTATGACGCCCAGCGATGTCGACCAATCCTGAAGCGCGTAGTCCTGATTCACATTGATGCGGTCGCGGTCGGCCTTGCCGGTCGTCTGCCATCGCTTTTCTCCGCGCTTCTTCCCGGCGAGGTCACTTTGCGTCAGGCCGCCGGATCGTCTGCAGCCGGTCCCAGTGCCGCAGGGCGCGGCATGCCTGCACGAAAGCGGCCGCGCTCTTGCCGCTGCCCAACGCGATGAGGCCACCATCGCCGGCAGGCGGTACGCCCGCCTTCTCCAGGACAGGTGCGGCTGACGGCACATAGCCAATGAATTTGAGGTGGGCATAGGCGTCAGCCAGAAAATCACGCACCGCGGGTTCCGACATCAGGGACTCTGCGCCGTCGTCGGAGATCAGGACGGCAACGGCATCGAACAGCACCGAGGGACCGCCGTCGATCTTTTCATGGGCGTCGACCCAGCGCCCGTCACTAGCCTCGACGCCGCCCACCATCGGCGCCACCAGTTTGAAGGTCGCGCCTTCCTTTGCCAGAGCGTCGGTGAGGGCCTTCAGCAGCGCTGCATCGACGCCGTCGCTGACCAGGATCCCCATCCGGCGCCCTTTGAAACTCTTCGGACTGTTGGTCAGGATGCTGAGCGCAGGCGAGGGCGCCAGCGTCACGTCGACGGGTTTCGCCGGTGGCGCCGGCTGCGGAATCTCCTTCAGCCGCAAGGCTTGCGCCACCGTGGTTCCCAGTTCCTTGTCCACGTTCAGCAGATGCGCGACCATGCGGGCGCGGATGGCAAGCGTTTCCACCTTGCTCAGCTCGAAGGTGAACGCCGACGCGATGTGGTCCTGCTCGATCTCTGTCTGACTGATATAGAACTGGCGCGCTTGGCTGTAGTGATCGGCAAAGGTCTCGCTGCGCCCGCGTTCTTTATGACCGGCGGCGTCTTCGGGGTATGACTGAAAACCGCGCTCCGGTGACTCGCGCGGCCCGCCTTGCGCGCCGCCCCAGGAATTCGGTTCGTAGTTCGCGCGGCCCTTGGGATTGACGAACGCCATATGGCCATCCTGCTGAAGCGTGTGGAAGGGACATTTGGGCGCGTTGATCGGCAGGTGGGTGAAGTTGGGGCTGCCCAGCCGTTTGAGCTGGGTATCCAGGTAGGAGAAATTGCGCCCCTGCAGCAGCGGATCGTTGCTGAAGTCGATGCCCGGGACGATGTTCTGCGTGCAGAACGCGACCTGCTCCGTTTCGGCAAAGAAATTGTCGACGCAGCGGTCCAGCACGAGGCGGCCCACGCGGCGGATCGGAACGTCCTCTTCCGCAATGAGCTTGGTGGCATCGAGAACGTCGAAGGCGAAGCGGTCGGCAAACGCCTCGTCGAACAGCTGCAGGCCCAGCTCCCATTCGGGAAAGGCGCCGGCCTGGATGGCATCCCACAGGTCGCGCCGATGGAAGTCGGGATCGGCGCCATTGATCTTCACCGCCTCGTTCCAGACGACGGACTGCATGCCGAGCTTCGGCTTCCAGTGGAATTTCACGAAGGTCGACCTGCCGTCGACGTTGATCAGCCGGAACGTATGGACCCCGAAGCCCTCCATGAAGCGGAACGAGCGCGGGATCGTCCGGTCGGACATGATCCAGAGTGCCATATGCATCGTCTCGGGATTCAGCGAAATGAAGTCCCAGAAATTGTCGTGCGCGGTCTGCGCCTGCGGGAAACCGCGGTCCGGCTCGTCCTTCGCGGCATGAATGAGGTCGGGGAACTTCATGGCATCCTGGATGAAGAACACCGGGATGTTGTTGCCGACGATGTCCCAGTTGCCCTCCTTGGTATAGAGCTTGACGGCAAACCCGCGGACATCGCGCGCCAGGTCAGCCGAGCCCTTGCTGCCGGCGACCGTCGAGAAGCGCACGAATGCCGGCGTGCGCTCGCCCTTGCGCTGGAACAGGTCGGCGCGGGTGATATCGGCGAGCGATTCATAGGTCTCAAAAAAGCCGTGGGCGCCGAAGCCACGCGCGTGGACCACGCGCTCCGGGATACGCTCGTGGTCGAAGTGAAAAAGCTTCTCGCGGAAATGAAAATCCTCCAGGGCCGTCGGGCCGCGCGATCCGATCTTCAGCGAGTTCTGATCGTCGGCAACGGGGATGCCCTGCTGGGTGGTGAGGACGGGCACGTCGCCGCCGGCGACCTGATGCGTCTCGCCGCCGGGACCCTGGTGGCCGAGGCCGTCGCCGGCCTTGCGATCCCGGGTGGATGTCTGCGGCGTTCTGGATGATGAGCCGCCGCCCTTTGTCCGCGCTTTTGCCATCGTCATCGACCCCGTAGAAAGTGTGCAGGCAGACGACGTCGCAGCCGGACCCGGGTTCCCCGCAATGGTACGGATCCAGCCCGAGGCGGTATCGCGCTGACGGGAACCGCGCTGGCTGGGCGGTCGTTACGGCAGCACCCAGAACAGGAGGGTGCGCATGGCAACAAAAAACGCCGACCTCGATCGTAAGGCCCATTCGACGTCCGGCAGCATCATCGCCGCCGACAAAGTCGAGGGAACAAACGTCTACAACCTGGTGGGCGACAAGCTCGGCTCGGTCGATCACGTCATGATCGACAAGACGAGCGGCAAGGTCTGCTACGCGGTCATGTCGTTCGGCGGCTTCCTCGGCATCGGCGAAAGCTACCATCCGCTGCCGTGGCACAAGCTGACGTACGATGAGTCCCAGGGTGGCTTCGTCGTTGACCTGGACAAGCAGCGGCTCCAGGGCGCGCCGTCTTCCAAGCAGGCGGCGATCGACTGGACGCCCGATTGGGGCCGCCGGGTCGACGACTATTACCGGCTCTAGGGCACGCGACGGCGGGACGTCCACCGTGACGGTGGACGTCCCGCGCGACTCATTTCACGGCGGCAATGCCGGGTCATGCATCAACCGGCTGATGGCGACGCGTTTGAACTGGACCGCGGCGCCTTCGTGGTGACATTGCAGCGCCAGGTGACCGGTCCGGTTGCGCGTGCCGGCGTCGAGTTGCGCCGCCGGCGATCCGTTCAGCACCACGCGGATCCATGGACCCCGGGCCATGATCACGAACTCATTCCAGTCGCCCGTCGGGTGCGACAAGCCTTTGGCGCCGGGCGCCAGCCGGTAGATCGCGCCCGTGATGTGCAGGGGGCTGTCGTAGCTGCCGGTCTGCGGGTCGAAGCCGCGGTCGTCGATCTGCACCTCGTAACCGTGCGCGATCGCCGGCGCGGGCGTGTCGTCGAGTGCTGGGCTGCGCAGAAAGACCCCGGAGTTGTCGGTCGCGGTCGTGGTCGGCCACGTCACATGCAACGTGAAGTCGTCGAAGATTTCGTCGGCGTACCACAACAGCCCCGGCCCGCCGTGGCTTTCCAGGATGCCGGGCGCCACCCACCGGAAGCCGCCATGTCCGGCCGTGCGCCAGCCGGCGAGGTCGGTGGTCAACAGGTCACGGAACGTGGTGGATGGGTCGATCATGGGAGCCGTCGTCCGCGTTGGAATGGTCCGGGTGATTCCGGTCGTGGCGGCGGTGCAGCGCGGGCAGGCCGAACCACAGGGCGACAAAGGCAAGCCACATGACGACGGCCACCGTCACCGCAGCCGCCACGGAGCCCACGATCATGCGCGTCACCACGAAGAGATCGAGCCCGAGCCCAGTGGCCAGCGGCCACAGAGCGCACTGGATGAGCCGCGAGGCGAGGTTCACGAACCGGCGGGTCACGAGGTGGCGCTCGACCTGCCGCTGGTAGGATGCGGGCGCCATGATCAGCGCCGCCGCCAGCGCCACGAGACACAGGGCAGCGAGATGGAGCACCTGCTCGCCTTCCGACAGGCCCTTGTCGAAGCGCTCGTTGAAGACGGCAATCAGCTGAAAGCCGAACAGCGCCTGGATGCCGGGCAGGACCACGCGCGCTTCCTCGATGGCCCGCGTCGCCTCGTCTTTCAGCGAGTCCCCTTGGACCTGCTCGTTCATGGCGGCACCCCGCGCGGCGCGACGTTTCATCCGATGGTGCAACGTCCGTGTAACGGTGGCGTTGCGCCGGAAATCCACCGCAGCCGGAACTGCCGCCGATCTGCGACGTTTGTGCGGCGTCGGTTCCGGCGTGCAAGGCCAAGATCGAGGACGAGGATGTGCTGGACGAGGCGTATGTCGAGCACGACGGCGCCAAGGTGCTGATCGCCGAGCTGCTCGCGAGCGCGCCGGACGCCGCGTTCTATGA
>Ga0187894_10006032_pt1 | contig 12068 bp, 8 predicted proteins | sample GBC1701081metaG_FD_136650 | JGI IMG/M metagenome (GOLD analysis project Ga0187894, IMG submission 136650) | White microbial mat communities from a lava cave in the Kipuka Kanohina Cave System on the Island of Hawaii, USA - GBC170108-1 metaG ...
CTCTACGCGATGGCCGGCGTGGCCCCGACCGACGTCGACGTCGTGCAGAGCTACGAGAACTTCACGGGCGGCGTGCTGATGAGCCTCGTCGAGCACGGGCTGTTCGCCGCGGAGGAGGCCGAAGAGGTGTGCCGGCCCGACAACCTCATCGCGCCGAAGGGGCGCTTACCGCTCAACACGAGCGGCGGCAACCTCGCCGAGTGCTACATGCACGGGCTCGAGCTCACGCTCGAGGCCGTACGTCAGGTCCGCAGGGAGTCGACCAATCAGGTGCCGGATGCCGAGATCTCCATGGTCTGCTCGGGCCCGATGGTGACGCCCGTGTCGAGCCTCATCTTCGGCAGCGAGGCGGCGCTGTGAGCGCGCCGAGGGCGACCTACCTGCCCGCGGGCCTGCCGCGCCCGGTGCCCGAGCCCGACGGGCTGAGCCGCCCGTACTGGGAAGGGGCGCGCCGCGGCGAGCTGCTCGCGCAGCGCTGCCGCGCCTGTGGCGGTTGGCAGTGGGGGCCGGAATGGATCTGTCACGCGTGTCTCTCGTTCGACGTGGGCTGGGAGCGCATCGACGGCCGAGGCGTCATCTACAGCTGGGAGCGCGCCTGGCATCCCGTGCATCCGGCGCTGAAGGAGGCCGGGCCGTACATCGTCGTCCTCGTCGAGCTGCCGGACGCGGGCGGCATCCGCATGCTCGGCAACCTGCTCGGCGATCCGCGGCAAGACGTCGCCATCGGCGCGCCGGTCGAGGCTGTCTTCGAGCACCACGAGGACGCGCAGAATCCGTACACGCTGGTGCAGTGGCGCCCCGTCTAGACGGGCAGCTGAAGCAGGCGATCGCGTGAACGAACGGCGGGCGGCCGCCGCCGGCGCTCAGCCGGTCGTCGCCGCCCGCCGCCGCAGCCACAGGATCGACGTGGCGAGCGCCGTGAGGGCGACAAAGGGCAAGGTGAGCTCGGTGAGCGATGCCCAGCCGCCCGTTCCGGTCACCACCACACCGGACGTCAGCGACGAGCACACCATCACCGCGTAGATCAGGAAGTCGTTGACCCCCTGGATCTTTGCTTTCTCGGCGGGCGCCTGCGCGTCGGTGAGCAGCGTCGTGCCTCCGATGTAGAGGAAGTTCCAGCCGACGCCGAGCAGCGTCAGCGCCCACCAGAAGTGCATCAGGCTCGTGCCGTGCATCGCGATGCCGACGCAGACGAACAAGAGGGCGGCGCCCACCAGCAGCACGTTCAGCACGCCCGCGCGCTTGATCAGGCTCCCGGTGAAAAACGATGGCGCGAACATACCGATCACGTGCCACTGCAGGACGAGCGTCGCGTGCGAGAAGGGGTGGCCGCAGCAGAGGTCCATCGCGAGCGGGGTGGCGCTCATCAAGAGGTTCATGACGCCGTAGCCGACCGCCGCCGCCAGGATCGCCACCACGACGGCGGGCTGGCGCAGGATCTCGCCGATCGGGCGACCCGAGGACCGCTGCTCCTCGAGCGATTGCTCGGGAAAGGAGAGCTGCGTGACGAGGGCCAGCGCGATCAGGGCAAACGCGGAGAGCGCGGCGAACGAGGCGAGGAACTCGGGCTCGACGAGGGTGCGCGTGACACGTCCCACCCAGGGGCCGACGAAGCCGCCGACGATGCCGCCGGCCAGCGTGAGCGAGATCGCCCGGCTCCTGTCGTCGGGGGCCGCCACGTCGGCCGCGGCGAACCGATAGTACTGCCCGAACGCGTTGTAGGTGCCGTAGAGGAACAATCCCGCGAGGAACACCGCGAAGCTGTCGAGCAGGATGCCGACCACGCAGACGGCGCCCCCGACGATACCGCCGCTCGCGCCCAGGAGGAATCCCGCCCGGCGGCCATGCCGTTTCATGAAGAACGACGCGGGCAGGGTGGAGGTCGCCGCACCGAGCACGTACATGACGACGGGAATGGTGGCAAGGCGCGGCGACGGCGCGAGGGCCAATCCCGCCAGGGCCGTGATCGCCGCGAGGAGCACGGCGTTGATGTTGAGAAGCATCTGGCAGGCCACGAGCAGGGCGACCATCCTCTTCGGAGACGGGGCGCGCGAGCATCGCGTCGCGTTCATCTGCCGCGACGGACTCACTCTTCCACCTGTCCGGCGCCTGCGACCAGCTCGAAGCGCACGACTGTGCCGTCGCCGCTTCCGAGGTCCTCGCGCCGCACGGCGACCTCCTCGCCGAAGTGGGCGATGCAGCCTTCGATCAACCCCTGCGCGAGGTCTGCCAGCCGGCGCTCGGACCGGTAGGTCATCTCGAGCCGTCGGGTATCCAGCCGCCGGCACTCGAACTCCGGGAACTGGGCATCGGGGTACAGCTTCAGGAGCTCCCCGTGCACGTAGGTGTCGACATCGGCCAAGAACGCCAGGGCCGACTCCGCGCCGGCGAGGAACACGGGATAGAGCGCCACGAAGTGAGCGAAGAGCGCGCGACCGAAGCGGCGGAGGAGATCGGCACGCGTGACGCCGCCGATCGCGGCCAGCTGCTCGGCGAGCTCCAGCAGCTCCGCGTGGTCGTACTGGCCGGCCGGCAGGTAGCGATCAGCCGCCGCTCGACCGCCGGTCGCGACGAGACGCGCGGTGGTCTGGGCGCCGAACTCGCAATCGGCGAACTCGAGGAATTCCGTGAAGAGGATGCCCTTCATGCGCGCCCTGTGCGTGGAGCCTCGCGAGCAGCGCGGCGGGCCGGCGTCGTCATCGGAGTGTCCACGTGACCGGGAACCGCGGGTCCGGCGTGTACGAGCAGAATTGGCCGGTCTTGATCGTCCCGGCCAGATAGCGCCGCAGTGATGGGTTCGCCTCGGCAATCGTCCGGAGCGCCAGCGACACGGCCTTGGTGACCGCCACGCGCGAGCGCTCGGCATTCGAATGCGCCTTGCGGTCGCGGCCACCGAGGCCGACCGCGCCGGCAAGCTGCTGCATCAAGATCTCGATTTCCTCTCGGGCGCGCTCGGCCCGCGCGAGATCGTTGCGCGCGGTGGCCTCCTCGACCTCGGCGCGCATCTCCCCCAGACGTTCGCGGTACGCCGCCTTTGCGGATGGATCCAGCACCGCCCCCGCGTCGTCGCCGGGCGTCGGCGCGTCGGTCTCGTCGCCGCTATCGCCCCGGTGGCGCGCGGCAAGGTCGAGCGTGTGCAGCTCCCGGTCCGGATGGCGCAACAGCTCGGCGAGATACGCGAGCCCACGGCTGTGCTTCAGGCGTGACTCCGCCCCGTCGAACGCCACCGTCCAGTACTGGCCGTCGTTCCGGAACACGGCCAGCCTCCCCACGGCGGTCGATCGCGGCGCCGGCGTCGCCACCTCGCGATCCGTCGGGCGAACGGCTTCGATCTGTGACGCGAGACGCGCGGCGCCGAGCCGCCGGGCCCCCGCGTGGACCGCGGCGTGCAACGCGGCCGTCCGCGGCGACCCCGGGGCATTCACGCGCAGCACCGAGACCAGCGCGCATTGCGCGTACGACACCAGCAACGCGCCGCCGACGGCTTCCGCGGCACCGACCGATCTCGCGCGCGGCTACCTCGCCGTCGGCGCGCTCCAGCTCCGCCACGAGCCGCCAGAGCCGGCCCTCGAGGACGATCTCGGGTTCATGCACCTGGTCGCCGAGCCGGATGATCTCCTCCGCCATTCGCGCCCGCTCGTCGAGGTGATCGGGGCGCCACAGCGCGAAGTGCCGCGCCACGAGACAGCGCACCTCGGTGGCGATGTCGCCGGTCGCCCGGGCGAGCGCGAGAGCCTCCCGGGTGAGCGCGTCGCCGCGCCCGGACTCGGGCGAGAAGTAGAGCGCCATTGCCTCACGCGCGAGCAGGCGGGCGCGCAGCATCGGCTCCGTCTCGCCGAGCGCAGCGAGCGCCTCGCGGGCGAGTCCGAGCAGCGCCTCGTCGACGTTCCCGGTCTCGCTGGCGCTGCCAAAGCCCAGGGCCGCGCGGGCGAGCAGGCGCGCGCCCTCGGCCGCGCGGGGGGTGCCGATCGCCGCGCGGGCCGCGGTCGCGGCGCGCCGGTACGTCGGTCGCCACAGCGCCTGCGTCCCGCTATGGCGCTGCGCGTGACCGAGCGCGAGCAGCAGCTCGGCGCGCGCCAGCGCGTCGCCGACCGCGTCCACCGGTCCCGCGTGCCGCAGCTCTCGCGCGTGGAGGGCGCGCTCGTACTGCGCCGCGGCGTCCTCGTACGCGAGGTGCCGCATGGCCTGTTCCGCCGCGCGGGTCGCATAGGCCACGGCCTCGTCGGCCACGCCCGCGGCCGCAGCGTGATAGAAGTGATGCGCCAGATCGGCGAGGTGCGGTTCCGGGTCGTCGCCACACTCGACTTCGAGCGCCGCCGCGACCGCGGCGTGCAGGGTGACGCGACGGCTCGGGCTCTGGTCGCCGTGGAGCGTCTGGCGCACGAGGGCGTGCGCGAACAGATACCGACCAGGAGGGCCCTCCTCGATCAGTCCCGATGCCGTCGCCTCCACAAGCGTCTCGCCGAATGCGTCGCCCAGCGCGAGCACGCGCGCGACGAGGTCGGCGTCGAACTCCCTGCCGATGACCGCGGCCACGGAAAGCAGCGTCGCGGCGTTCGGCGACAGCGGGACGAGCCGGCGGCGAATCGCCTCGCGCACCTCGTCGGGCACCTGGAACTCCCCGGCGTCGGGGTTCTCCCGGCGCGCGGCGCCGTCGGCGAGCCAGAGGCGCACGACCTCGGTGACGAAGAACGGATTGCCGCCGGTCGCCTGGTGAATCGCGGTGACCAGGTGATCCTGGGGGGGCGTCGCGGCGCCGGAGAGGAAATGCCCGACCTCGGCCGAGGTCAATCCGCGCAGGGCCAGCCTGGGGCCTTCGCGCACGAGGTCGGCGACGATCGGCAAGAGCGAGGGCGCGCGCCGCAGATCGGCGTCTCGGTACGTGCCGACGACCAGGAGTGCGGCCCCGTGAAGATCCCGCGCGACGAACTGCAAGAGCCTGAGTGATGCCTCATCGGCCGCGTGGAGATCGTCGAGGACCAGGACCAGCGGCCGCTCGGCGGCGGCCGTATGGAGAAAACTGGTGAGCGAGTCGAACAGGCCGAAGCGCGCCTGCTCCGGCTGGGCGGCCACGGCCGCGCCGACCTGCGCGCGCAGCTCCGGGCTGATCTGCGCGAGGTCGGTGGCCCCCGCCCCCATCTGCGCCAGCGCGACGTCGACCGGCGTCTCGCGCACGTAGGCGCGCAACACCTGGGTCCAGGGCCAGTAGGCGGGCGCTCCGCCACCCTCCCAGCAGCGGCCCCACGGGACCCGGGCGCCGCCCGCGACCGCGCGCCGGCCGAGCTCGTCAGCGAGTCGGGTCTTCCCGATGCCGGGCTCGCCGACGAGCAGGAACAGTCGGCCTCTCCCGGCCTGGGCGTCCGCCAACCCGGTGGACAGCTCCTCCAGTTCGCGCTCGCGACCGACGAATAGCCGCCCCGGCGCCGCCCCTGCCCCGACCATGGCGGCGGCCAGCCTACCACACGCTTTCCGCGCCCGAACCGGTCCCGGACGCCCCTCGGTAACACTGTTCCCCCGTTTTTCACGCCTGAAGGCTGACAGACCGGGGAGCGACCCCGGGGCCAGATCCGTAGCGCCGAACACACACGAGGAGGAGCGCCATGAGCACGATGACATTTGACCGCTACGAGCGAGGCAGAGCACGTGGGTGCCGACGGATCGCGGGGGTCCTGCTGGCGGCGTGGATGGCGTTGGCCGGCCAGCCGGGCAGCGTTCACGTGAGGGCAGCGGGGGCGGAGAGTCCGTCGACGACGACCGCGGCGCCCGCGGCTCAGAAGGTGACCGCCGCGTCGCTCGGCCAGCTGCCGCGCTATTTCGTCGAGAATCGGGGCCCAGGTTCCCGGCGACGCCGCGTACACCTTCCGCGCCGACGGGGCCACCGTTCACTTCGGCGAACACGTCATCCGGTACGATCTCGCCGGGCCGAGCCAGACGGCGAGCGCGCACCGCGCCGGGCGGTCACCGCGCGAGCGTGCCGTAGCGCCCGCGAGCTACACGGCGGAACCGCGGACTCGGGCCAGCGTCGATCTCGCGTTCGTCGGCGCGCGCATGAGCCGGCCGGAGGGTCGAGATCCCGCACCCACGGTGTACAACTTCCAGACCGGCCCCCAGAGCACGTGGCGCAGGGATGTCCCCACGTTCGGGCGCGTGGCCTATCGCGCGCTCTGGCCGGGCGTCGATCTCGTGTACGAGACCACGGGCACCGGGCTCAAGTACAGCTTCGAGCTGGCGCCGGGCGCCGACCCCGGCCTGATCCGGCTGGCGTACACCGGCGCGAGCGTCGTTCGGATCAACGACGCGGGCCAGCTCGTCGTCTCGACCAGGGCCGGCGAGCTTCGCGACGATCGGCCATTCGTCTATCAGGACGTCGGCGGCACGCGCGTGGCCGTGCCGAGCGCCTACGCGATCGAGCAGGGCACGAACGGGGACCAGCAGATCGGCTTCCGCCTCGGCGCCTACGATCGCGCGCTGCCGCTCGTCATCGATCCGGCCGTGCTCGTGTACTCCGGCTTCGTGGGCGGGCTGGGCGGCGACGCCGTGTGGGCGATGGCCCTCGGGCCCGGCGGTGTCGTCTACGTGGCCGGTCAGACGGAGAACGTCGCCACGGTCGACAACGATGCCTTCGTCGCGCGGATCAACGCGGCCGGCACGCACATGCTCTCGATGACGATCATCGGCGGCAGCCAGTCCGACGCGATCCTGGGCATCGCGGTCGACCCCGACGGCAACAGCTACATCGCCGGCGAGACACACTCGCCCGACCTGCCGATCGTCAACGGGTTCGACGCGATCTGCGGTGGAGACGGACAGTGCGAACACCCGCTGAGCGACGGCTTCATGATGAAGCTCGCCCCGAACGGCGAGATCCTCTACTCGACGTACGTTGGTGGATCGGGCATCGGGGGCGAGGCCGCCTACGGCATTGCCATCGACCCGCAGCGGCGCGCGATCGTCGTCGGCTTCACCGCGTCAGCGGACTTTCCGATCGTGAATCCGCTCTTCCCGGTGCTCAAGGGGCCGGAGGACGGGTTCGTCACGAAGATCGACCCCGCGAAGATCGGCGCGTCGTCGCTCGAGTGGTCGACGTTCCTCGGCGGCAGCGGCAACGACGGCATCTACGGCGTGGCGACCGACTGGCTGGGGGACATCTATGTCACCGGGTACGCGGGCGCGGGCTCGACCGACTACCCGCTGAAGGACGAGGTCCAAGAAGTAGCGCGCGAGCGCTGCCCGGCCCCGCCCGAGGGAGGACGGTGGCGACTGCCCCGCGACGCTCATGTCCGGATGGCGGTCGCCCCCTCGGCGAGGCCGAGCGTACTCGGGAGAGGATCGGCGTCCTGGGCCCCGGGGGCGCGGTAGTCCTCGACGGATCGAGGGAATTCCTTCAAGGCCGCGGCACGCGCCGTCGATGAAGGAGGAGAACCGGCCTGTGCCGGGAGGGGGACCCGAGTGACCTGGGCAGGCGATCAGCGGCGGCTTCCGAGACAGGGACGCCACTGGCCCAGCCGCACCGGGTCGGTGGACGCGGTCGCCGCAAGCGAACGCGGGCTCACGCTGCTCGAGCTCCTCCTCGTCCTCGCCGTCATCGCCACCCTGGCCGCCATCGGCTTGTGGGGCTACGGCGAATACACGGCGAGCGCGCGGCTTGCCCGCGCCGTGTCCGACATTCACGTCATCAGCAGCGAGGCGGATCTGTTCCATTTCACCTCCAGGCGCTACCCGAGCAGCCTCGACGAGATCGGTCGGGCCGGATTCAAGGACCCCTGGGGCAACCCGTACCAGTTCCTCAACATCGCCGATCTCGCTCCCCCGCAGGGCCAGATGCGAAAGGACCGGTTCCTCGTCCCGATCAACTCCGACTACGACCTGTACAGCATGGGGCCCGACGGACGGAGTGTGTCCCCGCTCACCGCGAGCGAGAGCCGCGACGATATCGTGAGAGCCGCCAACGGCGGGTACATCGGCCCGGCGTCGAAGTACTGATGCGCGGCTGGCTCCGGCTGCCCGAGGCGTCGTTTCTCCGGCGCAAGGTAGCCCGGCGTGTCCTGCTCGTCTTCGTGCTCTGCGCGCTCGTCCCCGTGACGGGATTTGCGCTCGTCGCGTTCTTTCAGGTCACCAGCCAGCTGTCCTCGCAGAGCGCCGAGCGGCTCCGGCAATCGAGCAAGGCCGCCGCCATGTCGATCATCGACCGCCTCGACCTGCTCGAGGATCTGCTGGCGGGCACCGCGCGCGAGATCGCCGCGGGCGGACAACCGGGCGCGCGCACCGGCGATCGGCGCGGCGTGGCCGGCGGCCTGGTGAGCCTGGCGCTGACGACCGCGCGCGGCGATCAGCGCATCTACTGGGGGGCGCCCGACGACGTGCCCCCGCCCGGCGACCAGGAGCGCCAGCACCTGCGGGCGGGCCGGACGCTTGTATCGACCCATCCACGCCCGGGCCGCTCCCCGCGCGTGCTCATGTGGATGCGTCTGGGCGCGACGGGCGAGACGCTCGTCGCCGAGATCGATCCGTCGGTGCTCTGGGGCGGCGGGGACCGGAACACGCTGCCTCCGGCGACGGAACTGTGCGTGTACGATCATCGGGGCACGGTACTCGCCTGCACGGTCGACCCCGCGCCCCGGTTGCCTTCGCAGCCGGGCGGCTCTGCGTCAGGTCCCAGCTCGACGAGCTTCGAGTGGATGCTGGGCGATCGGCCGCACCTCGCCGGCTCGTGGTCGATCCCGATGATGTACCGGTTTGCGGTCCCCCGGTGGACCGTCGTGGTCAGTGAGCCCCGGGCAGACGTCCTCGCGCCGATCGCCTCGTTCACGCACACGTTCCCGCTGGTCGCGCTCCTGTCGCTCTGGATCGTGGTGCTGCTGAGCTTGAGGCACGTCCGCCGGACCCTCGGGCCGCTCGACGCCCTCCAGGCCGCCACGCGCAGCTTCGCCGCGCGCGACTTCGGCCACCGCGTCGCCGTCACGAGCGGCGACGAGTTCGAGGAGCTGGGCCGCTCTCTCAACGCGATGGCCGACCGGCTCGGCAGGCAGTTCAACACGCTCACGGCGCTCGCCGCCCTCGACAGCGCGATCCTCTCGTCGCTCGACGCCGAGGCCATCGCGTCGACGCTGGTCGGCCAGATGCGGACGGTCGTCCCGTGCGACGAGGTCCGTGTCACGCTGGCGGGGGGGCCGGGAGGGCCCGCGCGGACCTACATCGGCCCCGGGGACCCCACGGGCAGCGCCTCCGTCGTCGACACGGAGTTGACCCCTCACGAGATCCAGATGTTGCGCGAGCATCCCGGGCATCTCGTCGTCGACCTCGCGGCCGTCACCGCGCCGAGCTATCTCCTCGGGGCGGCGCGGCCCGACCTCGCTCGCTATCTCGTGTGCCCTGTCCTCCTGCGCGAGCGGCTGGCCGCCATCGTGTCGCTGGGCTACGCCGAGCCGCCCGCGCTGTCCGACGACGACCACGCCGCGGTCCGCCAGCTGGCCGACCAGCTCGCGGTGGCGCTCGCCAACGCGGCGGACGTTGCCGAGCGCAAGCGCGCGGAGCGCTGGCTCCTGGAGAGCAAGCGGCAGCTCGAGCAGGCGCTGGCGGACCTCGAGGCCACTCAGCAGCAGGTGCTGCAGCAGGAACGGCTCCGCGCGCTCGGCCAGATGGCGAGCGGCGTCGCCCACGACTTCAACAACACGCTCACGCCGATCCTGGGCTACACGGAGCTGCTGCTGAGCGATCCGCGCTACGACGCCGACCCGGAGAAGCGCCGCCGGTTCGTGAAGGTCGTCAACACCGCGGCGAAGGATGCCGCCAACGTCGTGCGCCGGCTGCGGGAGTTCTACCGGGCCGACGGCCACGGCGAGCCGGTGGGCGAGATCGACCTGAACGTCCTGGTCAAGCAGGTCATCGCGCTCACCCAGCCTCGATGGCGCGACCAGGCGCTGGGCCAGGGCGCCGCGATCCACGTCCGGACCAACCTGCGGGCGACGGTGACGGCCGCTGGCATCGAGGCCGAGATCCGAGAAGTCCTGACGAACCTGATCTTCAACGCCGTCGACGCGCTTCCCGGCGGCGGCGTCATCACGCTCGCCACGTGGGAGGAGGACGACCGCGCCGTGCTGGCCGTGAGCGACACCGGCATCGGGATGTCGGAGGAGGTGCGGCGGCGCTGCCTCGACCCGTTCTTCTCGACGAAGGGCGAGAAAGGCACGGGCCTGGGCCTCGCGATGGTGTACGGCGTCGTGAACCGGCACAAAGGATCGATCGAGATCGACAGCGAGCCGGGCCAGGGCACGACGTTCACGATCCGGCTGCCCGCCTGGTCGCCGGATCAGGCCGCGCCGGCCGCGGCGACGGTGGCGGCCGTCCGCGAGGCGCTCACCGTGCTGCTGGTCGACGACGACCAGGGCGCGAGGGACGTCGTCGCCGAGTACCTCGCGGCCGACGGCCACAGGGTCGCCACTGCGGCCGACGGTCGCCGCGGGTGGGAGACGTTTCGGGCCGACCGCTTCGACGTGATCGTCACCGACCAGGCGATGCCCGAGATGAGCGGCGACGACCTCATCGCCGCCGTGAGACAGGTCGCGCCGTCGCTCCCGATCATCCTGCTGAGTGGCTTTGCGGACTTCCGCGAGGACGACCCCGCCACCGAGTCCGGGGCCGACGTCACGATCGGAAAGCCCGTCACCGTGGACGCCCTGCGGCAAGCGATCGCGCAGGCGTTCGCGTGCCACGCCGAGCGCCTGACGCCCCAGGGCCCGTTGGCCTGAACCCTAGCCCGTCACTCCGACCAGCGTCTCGTCGACGACCGGCGCCAGCTCGGCCACGACCGCGTCGAGCGAGAACACGTCGTCGATCTGATCGGCCAGCGCGGGCCGGGCAGCGAGAGCGACCTCTTTGAGGTGCCGGCGCTCCTTGATCGCCACGGCTGACCAGTCGTCGACGAGCGCCAGGGCACTGGCGCGATCGGTGTCGCGGGCCAGCACGCGGGCCAGACGCTCGGAGAAGACGAGACCCTGCAGCGCGTCCAGGTTGGCCTTCATCCGCGCTGTGTTCACGACGAGCCCGGCCGCGATCCGCTCGAGAGCGTCGAGCGCGCTGCCGGCGGCTTCCACCAGGTCGGGGATCGTGACGAGCTCGGCCTGCCAGCCGCCGAGCGCGCGCTCGTGCTCGCCGAGCGAGCCGGCCAGCAGCGTGGCCATCAAGCCTGGCGCGCGGACCGCGGCGGTCAGGGCCTGAAGACACGCCACGGGGTTGCGCTTGTGGGGCATGGCGCTCGAGCCGCCCACGCCCTTCGTCGGCGGCGACTCCAGCATCTCCCCGACCTCGGCCTGCGAGAGCAGGGTGAGGTCGCGCGCGATCTTGCCGATGGTCTCGGTGACGATCGCCAGCTCGGCCATCACCCGCAGCAACTCGTCGCGCTGGTCGTGCCACATGCGCGCCTCGTGCAACTGCAGGCGCATGGCGAGGCCGTTGCGGACACCCGCGCGCTTGCCGCCGAGGGCGTCGAGCGTGCCGACGGCGCCGCCGAGCTGGATGCACAGCGCCCGTTCGCGCGCCTCCGCGAGGCGAAGCCGGCACCGATGGAGGGCCGCCGCCCAGCGCGCGATCTTCACCCCCGCGGTGATGGGCGTGGCGGGCTGCATGAGCGTCCGGCCGAGCATCACCACGCCGGAGTGGCGACGCGCGTGACCGGCCAGACGGCGCACTGCCGTGGCCAGGACGGCGTCAGCGTCGGTGAGACACGGTTTCAGGCAGAGGATCAACGCGGTATCGAGGACATCCTGGCTCGTCGAGCCGTAGTGCACGAAGGCCGCCGCGCGCGCGTCGACGCGCGCGACGTGCTCGGTGAGCGCCTTGACCAGCGGCACCGCCAGTGAGCCCGAGCGCTTGGCCTCGCTGGCCAGCGCCTCGGGCGCGAGACTCACCTCGGCACAGGCCATGGCGATGACCCGTGCGGCCTCCTTGGGAATCACGCCGACGTCGGCTTGCGCGCTCGCCAGCGCCCGCTCGAAGTCGAGCATGGCCCGCACGAACGCCTCGGCGGAGAACGCTTGCGCGAATGCGTCCCGCGCGAAGCTCTGGCCGAC
>Ga0187894_10006033_pt1 | contig 12068 bp, 13 predicted proteins | sample GBC1701081metaG_FD_136650 | JGI IMG/M metagenome (GOLD analysis project Ga0187894, IMG submission 136650) | White microbial mat communities from a lava cave in the Kipuka Kanohina Cave System on the Island of Hawaii, USA - GBC170108-1 metaG ...
CGGCCGCGTCGAGGACCATTCCATCAGGATCTGCCAGGTGTGCCGGCCCTGCAGCGGCCGCTGCGTGCCGGGGATGTGCCTGATGATGCCGTCCAGCCCCAGCTCGTGGATCAGCTCGCACGACGTGACGTTGTCGTCGGCCGCGATGCGCGCGCCGGACAGCACCTCCAGCGCCGCTTGCGGGTCGGGCACCGCGAACCACGCCGTGGCCACATCCTTGGCCTTGGGGAAGATCCTCAGCACCGCCCTGGTGATCACGCCCAGCGTGCCTTCGGCGCCGACGAACAGGTTCTTCAGGTCGTAGCCGGTGTTGTCCTTTTTCAGCGCCCGCAGGCCGTCCCACACGCGGCCGTCGGGCAGCACCACCTCCAGCCCCAGCACCATGCTGCGCGTGTTGCCGTAGTGCAGCACCGTGGCGCCGCCGGCATTGGTCGAGAGGTTGCCGCCGATCATGCACGAGCCCTGGGCGCCGAGGCTGATCGGGAAATAGCGGTCGTGCGCCGTGGCCGTCTCCTGGATGGTCTGCAACACCACGCCGGCCTCGACGGTCATGGTGTAGGCGGTCGGGTTGACGTCGAGGATGCGGTTCATGCGCGCCAGCGACAGCACGACCTCGTCGCCGTCGCGCACCGGCACGCCGGCGCCGACCAGCCCGGTGAGACCGCCCTGCGGCACGATCTTGACTCCATGCTCGTGGCACAGCGCGACCACCGCCGCGACCTCCTCGGTCGATGCCGGTTTCACCACGGCCGCCGCCTTGCCAAGGGTATAGCCGCGCCAGTCGGTCTGGTGGAATGCGCGGGCCTGCGGATCCTCGACCATGCCCTTGTCGCCCACGATGGCGCGCAGCCTGTTCAGGAAGGCAGACGAGGGCGCCGTGATCGGCGTATCGGGCATGGTGTTCCTCCGGTTGGCCCGGAGTCTAGCCGGAGTCAGGCCAGACGCGAAGTGACGCCACGGCGCAGGTGCGATGCCCGTGGTGCCGGGCTGACGTTTCCTGACGATACAGGCATGATGTGCAATCACCGAGAGGTGGCCCATGCCGACGATGGAATTCTGGTACGACTTCGCCAGCCCATATTCGTGGATGGCGGCGGAAAGGATCGGCGATCTCGCCGCGGCTGCGGGCGTGGACGTGCGCTGGCGGCCTTTCCTCATCGGCCCGATCCTGCGCCTGCGGCCGGACAATCCTTCGCCGGTCCAGAATGCCCCGCCGGCTCAGCGCACCTATCGTCGCCGCGATGCCGAGCGCCTGTGCACGAAGTACGGGCTGCCGCTGCGCTGGCCCACGAGCTATCCGCGCAACGGCCTGCTGGGCGCGCGCCTGGTGCGGGCCGTGTCCGCCGACCTGCGGCCGGCGCTGTCGCGTGCGATCTACCGCGCCAACTTCGTCGATGACCGCGAGATCTCCGATGCGACGGTGATCCAGGAGATAGTGGCCGCGCAGGGTCACGACGCCGAGGCGCTGCTGGCGGCGGCGCTGGCCGACGACAACAAGCGCGGCCTGATCGCCGACGTCGACGAGGCGATGGCCCGCGGCATCTTCGGCGCGCCGAGCTTCCTGATCGGCCAGGAGCTGTTCTGGGGCAATGACCGGCTGGAGCTGGCGATCGAGTGGGCGCAGCGGCCATGGATGTGACGGGTGAGTGGCGTCCCGACCCGAATCCTGCGTCCTGCCACCAGCGTCAAGTTCCGTGCGGAGACTTCACAGATGGCGGAGAATCTCTCGATTGACCCGAAGCTCGTCGAACGCGCCTTCGAGGTCAGCGGCGAGCGCACGAGGGCAGCCGCGGTCAAGAGAGCGCTGTTGGAGTTTATCGCGCGTCGCCAGCAGAGGCGGTTGCTTGAGTTGATGGGAAAACTCGAATGGGATACTTCCTTTGACTACAAGGCGGAGCGTTCCCGCCCATGAGCCTGGTCGCCGACACCAGCATGTGGGCACTCGCGCTGCGACACGGCTTGCTGGAACACGGGTGTCAACGTGACCGCGCCTGGACCTCATAGTTCGGACCGCGTGGGTATTGAGATTCGGCCTCCTGCGCAGGCTCAAAAATGGACGAACCGGCCGTGGGGCGCGAGCTGTTGGATCAGATCGAACTCATCCCTGTTGGCGGTCAGGACAGGCAGGCCGACCTTCGCAGCCGTCAGGAAGATGAGCGCGTCGTTCAGGCATTCCTTGCGCTGATGCCGTTGGAAACTCTGCGTTCGCGCCAGAGTGCCGGCAATCAATCCCGCTTCGGCCCAGATTTGCGTGTCAGGGGTCAGCAGCCGCGTCGGTGGAAAGGTTGTCATCAAGGCGCTGTAGTAGTCCCGAATCGTCCTCCACGCCGCGTGCGATGGTCTGAAGTTGGCGACGCCAGCGGCCAGTTCCGCGACACAGACCGAACAGTGAAACAGCAAGCCGCGGTCGACCAGCATGGCGGCAGCCGTCGGAAGCGTGCCGGCGGCGGACCGGACATAGACGTTGGTATCGAGGACGATCGTCGCCCGTCCACTGCCGGCAAGGCTCCCGGTGGCGACCAATTCCTCCCGCGGTCGCGGGACGAGCTGCGCAAGGTGCTTTTCAGGCTTGATGCGGCGAAGGCCGGCCGGGAAATCAATAGTCAAGCTGGTGGTCCGCTCCCAGCTTGCCGCGGGTGTCTTTGAGGAAGTTCGCCGTCGGGTCGGGCTGCGCCAGCATTGCCAACGCGAGCAAACCAAGCTCTGTTGGCCGCGTCGCGCCACTTTCGCGTTTGGCGGCCTCGATCAGCGCCTTGGGTGCGCGAAAGCTGACATGCTCGGTCCTGTCGCCGTCCAGCAGGCCGGCGCGTCGTGCTTCCTCCATCGCGAGGAAGGCACTCGTAGGCCCCCCGCTCACGGCGGAGCGCGCAACGTTCGCCACTCCACGTGTTGGCACGGGCTTCTTGGCTCTGCGGGTGGCTGTCCTGGCAACCATGACAAACTCCTCTGTGTGCAACATAGTCGCATATGTCACACAGGACAAGCGCGGGCCGACCGATCCGTCCTCGGCTCGATCTTCCCGAGAGCCTGACTGAAAATGCGCTGTTTCAGCAGCCTTCATGGTGAGCTTGTCGAACCATGAAGGCCTCGCACGGCAGTTGTGCGGCGCTTCATGGTTCGACAGGCTCACCATGAAGCGATTCTCCCTTTATCAGTCAGGCTCTGAGCCCACCGCGGTTGGATGGAACATGCAAAACACAGGTGACGACACGGCGAGCATGCCCTACCCGTCCGAACGCGGCGCGGCAGCGCGGCGCAGGCGGTCGTTGATCGCAAGGCCAAGCCCGTGCTCAGGAATCGGCATCACCGCGATGCGGCCGATGCCGGGGCGGTCGAGCGCGCGCAGCATCGCGAAAAGATTGGCCGCCGCCTCCGCAAGATCGCCAGCCGGGCTCAAGTTCAGTGTCATCACGGCGCCGCCGGGCACGTCGCTACCGAAGGCGAGCAGGCCGTCGCCGGGTTCGACGGACGTCGCGCCAAGCCGAACCGGCAGCGACGGCGCGTAGTGGCTCTCGAGCTGCCCCGGCGCGTGCAGCGCCCCGGGTGCGCCGATCGCGGGCCCGAGCGCCAGCGGTCCGATCACGGCCTCGATCGCCTCGCGCGTGGCGCCGCCGGGCCGCAGCAAGGTCGGCTGCGGCATCGTCAGGTCGACCACCGTCGACTCGACGCCGACCACGCACGGCCCGCCATCGAGCACCAGCGCGACGCCCTGATCGAGCGAGCGCGCCACGTGCCGGGCCTGCGTCGGGCTGATCGTGCCGGAGCGGTTGGCACTGGGCGCGGCGATCGGGCGGTCGGCGGCCCGCAGCAGCGCCTGCGCCACGGGATGCGACGGCGCGCGCACCGCCAGGGTGTCGAGCCCGGCGCTGCACAGCAAGGACACGGTGCCGTCGGGACGGCGCGGCAGCACCAGGGTCAGCGGCCCGGGCCAGAAGCGCTGCGCCAACCGCTCGGCCGTGTCGTTCCAGACGACATGCGCGCGCGCCCCCGCCGGATCGAGCACATGGGCGATCAGCGGGTTGAACTGGGGTCGGCCCTTGGCGTCGAAGATGCGCGCCACGGCCCGGTCGCTGGTGGCATCGCCGCCCAGGCCGTAGACCGTCTCGGTCGGGAACGCGACCAGCGCACCGTCGCGGATCAGCGCCGCGGCGCGCGCGATGGTCTCCGTTGTCGGCAGGACGATCTCGATCATGCCGGGGCCGTGTCACGCATAGGCGCTGACGTTTGCTGATCCACATGGCTCCTCACCCTGAGGAGGCCGCGAAGCGGCCGTCTCGAAGGGTGGGCAACCGTCGCGACGGTTCGTTCGAGCCGTTTGCGGACCGCCCGTGCGGTTGCCCATCCTTCGAGACGCGCGCCTGGCGGCGCGCTCCTCAGGATGAGGAGCAAGTGAACGGCCAAAGTCGGTGACATCGGCCCGCCGCTCCTGTGACGCGTCATGTGCAGTTTCACAAGAAGACGCCCGACTGGAGTCGCGCGCGCCCAGCGACATGACCCATCCTCGCCGACCATCATCACACGCCTCCCGGCGCGCCGCCGCGGGCGATGAACCACGGGTTGGCGAAGCCGGGTTTGCCGTAGGTGAGCGGCGTGCCGTCCTCGCGCCGCACGCTGCCGCCGGCGGCCTCCAGCACGGCCTGGCCGGCCGCGGTATCCCATTCGTTGGTCGGTCCGAAGCGCGGATAGAGGTCCGCCTCGCCGGCGCCGATCAGGCAGAATTTCAGCGACGAGCCGGCGATCTTGCGCTCCGCCACCCTGACGCCCTCATTCCTCAGCCAGATGTCGAGGTCGCTGTACTTGCCGTGCGTGCGGCTGGTGTAGACGGTGGCGCCCGCCGCCGGCACCGGCCGCACCTGGATGCGCCGAGCTGTGCCGCCCGTCGCAACTTCCTCGGCGAAGCCATCACGTCCGACGCCGGCAACCACGCCCCGCCACAGCCGGCCGGTCGCCGGCGCCAGCACCACGCCCAGCACCAGCCGGCCGTCCTCGACCAGCGCGATGTTGACGGTGAACTCGCCGTTGCGCCTCACGAACTCCTTGGTGCCGTCGAGCGGATCGACCAGCCAGAACGGCCGCCCCTCGACCGACGGCACGCGGCCGGCCGCCACCTCCTCCTCGGCCACCGCCGGCACATCCGGCGTCAGGATGCGCAGGCCGGCGAGGATGATCGCCTCGGCGGCATGGTCGGCATCGGTCACGGGCGACGAATCGACCTTGGCGCGCTCGCCGAGGTCGGCGCGGGCATAGATCTCCATGATCGCCACCCCGGCATCGCGTGCCAGGCCGCTGAGCGGCGGCAGCAACGCCGCGGGCGGCGGCAGGCTGCGGGATGGCGGCGGAGCGGACGGCGACTCGGGCACGCGGTGGTCTTTCCTGTTCGGTTCAAGCCCGGCCATCATGGCCGGTCGGAGATGGAAAAGGGGTTCCCGTCAGGGTCCTTGCCTTCGCAGCGGATCAGGCCGGCCCCCGACAGCAGCTTGCCCAGCCGGGCGCCGCGGTCGATCAGCGCCGCGCGGGCTGCCGCCACGTCCTCGGCCCAGAAGCCGATCTTGGGCGGCCGGGCGCCGACGCGCGAGGTGCCGTTGTGCAGGGCGATGATGCAGCCGTTGGCGTCCAGCTCCTTCCAGCCCGGCTCGTCCTTGAGCAGCTTCAACCCCAGGACATGACGGTAGAACGCGATCATGCCCGGCATGTCCCTGGTGAACAGCACGATCCGCCGCATCGACAGAAGCATCGCAAGACCTCCCGTTCGTGGCACCACGCCACAAAACGTTTTTTTTGCCTAGAGCGGATTTGAGCACGCCGAGCGCGGGCGTCTCGCCCGCATCGGCGCACCAGCGTCGAACTGATGCCGGCGGCGCGTCGCAACTGCGGACTTCGCTCCCTGTTTCGCTGCGAGCGACTGCGGGCGGAACCCCCGCGCTCCGGGTGTGCCGGCATGCCGGGCGCCTGTGGTCTTTGTGCCGAAGGACGCGCCCGTTGTAGCCTGCGGCACCCGCAACGCCATCCTGCCGGACGCATCGATGCCATGACCTCCACCACCAGCCCGCTGGGCATCCTGACCGCGATACCGGAGGAACTGGCGCATCTCGACGAGGCAGCCGGCGCGACGACACGCATCGGCGAGCTCACCTTCACACACGGCCTGATCGCCGGCCGCGCCGCGGTGTTCGTCGAGTGCGGTGCCGGCAAGGTCAACGCCGCCATCGCCGCCACCCTGCTGCTGACCCGCTTCGAATGCCGCGCGCTGCTGTTCTGCGGCGTGGCCGGCGGGCTCGACCCGGCCTTTGGTGTCGGCGACGTGGTGATCGCGGCACGCAACCTGCAGCACGACTACGGCGTCCTCGCCGCGGGTAAGATCCAGACCTGGCAACCCGGCGTGCCATCTCTTTCCGGGCTCGACCGCACGCCGGGCTACGACCTGCCGGCACCGCTGGCGGCGCGACTCGCCGATGCCGTGAAGGACGTTGCGCTGCCGCCGCTGTCAGCCGCCGTCACCGGCGATGTGGCCCGCTCGCCCGTGGTGGCGCTGGGCACCATCCTGTCGGGCGACACCTTCATCAACTGCGATGCCACCCGCATCCGCCTGCACACGACCTTCAAGGCCGCCGCCGTCGAGATGGAAGGCGGCGCCGTGGCCCAGGTCTGCCGCCGCCTGGGCGACGTGCCGTTCGTCAACGTGCGCTGCCTCAGCGACCTCGCCGGCGCCACCAGCCACCTCGACTTCCGCACGTTCCTGCCCGTGGCGGCCCGGCTGGCGGCGATCGTGACGCGGCTGGCCGCGGGTGTTGCAGACATAGACACGTAAAACCGAAACATGACCATTCGGACGATGCACGATCTGGCGCGGGCGATGGATTGCCGCCTCGACGTCAGGCTTGAACCGCTTGCCGATGTCCGGCGGCGAGATACCGCGCAGTCGAGATCGAGGCCCTCGACAGCGGCAGCCTCCTGACGGCGCCTCGCCTGCCTTCTTGTTGGCTACACGCCTCGCTTCGTGAACGATGGCCATGGAGAAAGGGAGGCGTATCCGACCGCGACGGCCCCGCCGCGCCGCTCACGCCCGCTTCCGGGCCTGGTCGGCGGCGCGCGCCAGGGATTCGCGCAGCGCCTCGGACAGGGCATCGGCGCGGTATGGCTTGGCGATGACGGTGAAGCCCTCGCGGGCGACCTCGGCGGCGGCGCGGCTGGAGCCACTGGCCAGCAGGATCGGCAGCCGGCGGAAATGCTGGCGCACCCGGCGCGCCAGCTCCAGCCCGCTCATGCCGCCCGGCATGACGATGTCGGCAAACAGCAGGTCGAAGCGCTGCCCGCCAAGCAGCAGCGCCAGCGCCGCGCGGGCGTCCCGCGCATGCTTCGACTGGTAGCCCAGCAGCGTCAGCATGTTCATCGCCACCACGGCGACATCGTCGTCGTCCTCGACGACCAGCACCAGGCCGCGGCCCTGGACGCGCGCGAGCTGGGTCTCGACGGCCGGGGCCGCCGCCACCTCGGCGCGCGGCAGATAGAGCGTCACGACCGTGCCGCGGCCGATGCCGCTGGCGATCTTCACCAGCCCCCCGACTGCTGCGCGAAGCCCTGGACCTGGCTCAGCCCCAGCCCGGTGCCTTTGCCGACCGCCTTGGTCGAGAAGAACGGCTCGAAGACCCGCGGCAGGTCGTCGGGCGCGATGCCGGCGCCGGTGTCGGTAACCGACAGCGCCACGAAGTCGCCGTACAGCCCGGTGCCGTTGGTTTCGGCGGCGCCCAGCACGACGTTGCGGCCGTCGATGCGCACGGCGCCGCCGCCGGGCATGGCGTCGCGGGCATTGAAGCAGAGGTTCATCAGCGCCAGCTCCATCTCGTCGACGTCGCAGACGACGGACCAGAGATCGTCCGCCATCTCGACCACGACCTGAATGTCGCCGCGCAACGCACGGGCGAGCAGTGCGGCCGTTTCCGCCGAGCGCTGCCGCAGGCTGGTCAGCGCCGGCCTCTCGGCCTGGCGGCGGGAGAAGGGGAGGATCTGCCGGAGCAGCCGGGCGCCGCGTTCCGCCGCCCGCTCGATCGCCGCCGTCGCCTGGCGGCTCGCATCGTCCGCTCCGCGTGAGCGAAGCATATGGGCATTGCCGAGGATCACCGTCAGGACGTTGTTGAAGTCGTGCGCGATGCCGCTGGCCAGCCGGCCGATCGCGTCGCGCTTCTGGGCCTCGCGCAGCGTGTCCTGGGCGTGCTCGCGCGCGGCGGTCTCGGCTTCGAGCTGACGCGAGCGTTCCCGCACGCGCTGCTCCAGGGTGTCATTGAGCTGGCGCAGCTGCTCTTCGCTGCCGCGCAGCGCCGTGTTGCTGGCGTCGAGCACCCCCGCCCGGCGTTCGGACTCGGCGTGCTCGGCCATGAGCTGCCGGATGAGGCGGACATAGAGCGTGAAGGTTTGAAGCAGCAGCACGACGAGGACAAAGCTCGCCGCCAGCAGCCCGTAGAGGCGCCCGACATAGAAGCCGAGATCGTAGCGTCCGGCGTTGAGCACGGCGCTGAGCGCGACATCGAACAGCCAGGCGCACATCACGACCATCAGCCACAGGTCGAGCGACGTGCGCGGCCGCTGGAACCACAGCGTCGCGAGCGCCGCCAGGCTGGCGGCCCAGACCGTGGTGACGACGCCGATCATCGCCGGCGTGTCGTTGTTGCCCTGCATGATCGGCGGCAGGGCCTCCTGCCCGGCGGTGGTCAGCCAGGCCAGGGCACAGACCACCGTCGCGATAGCCGCCACGCTGCCCAGCACGACGCCCCCCAACCCGCCGGCCAGGGGTCCGGCGCTCCGGTCGCGGCGCTTGAGCAGCACGTAGGCGATCACCAGCAGCGGGAAGCCGACATGCCAGCCCATGTAGAGCCAGGCCGTGCTCTGCGGGCCGGCACCGAGGAGGCCGGTCGGCGCGAACAGGCCGGGGAAGGTCAGGGCGTGCGGCACCACCATCAGCGCCGTGAACAGGTAGGCGCCGGCCAGCGCCAGCAGGGCGCGCGCCCGCAGGATGATGAACTGGCCCAGCAGCAGGGCCGCCGTGATCACATCGTTGATCGCCAGCGCCGCTTCGTAGGCGGGAATGAACGCGGCGACCGGCGGCAGCGGCATCTGCGCGAACGGCACCGCGACGAGAAACGCCAGCAATGAAACGCCGACCACAGCCAGCGCCAGACGTCTTTCGCCTCGTCCCGGCGGCAAGGCCGACAGGAAAGTCCCTTCTTCCGCCATGACTCGGCCCCTCTGGACCGCGCGCACGCAAAGACCCGACGCCGGCCATCAGGCGATCGGAGCATCACGGTAGGAATAATGTAAAACGTCGGGAGGGTGCGGGAGTTCCTGTTACTCGTGAAATTCTTTGGTGGTTCGCCCGGCTCGGCGAACAGGCGAAAAAAAATCGCCGGCCAGCCTGCTCCCGGGCGAAGCAATGAACGTCTCAATACCGCCCGGGATGGCCTGACCTTCATTCCGGGCTCCCCCGGAAGGCCTTGCCACAGGCTTCAGGCCGACGATCGGGGTTGCGTCGACTTGCCGAGGATCGTCGCCCGCGCCCGCTCGAGTCCGGCCGACTGGATATCCCGGGCCAGGCCGCGCAGGATTTCCCGGTCGGCCTCGTTGCTGACCGCGATCGAGAACTCGCAGTTGGTGACGACATGGCCGTAGCGGTCGCCGAGCTTGCGCGCGATCCGGTCCCAGGTCGCGACCGTGACGAACTGCTCCAGCACGTCGTCGCTGATGTGCTGCGGCATCTCCTCCCAGCGCCGGGCCCGCGACAGCAGCTTCAGCCGGTCGGCGAGATCGGCCAGGCCGAGATGCTCGAACGCGGCCCGGTATTGCGGCGTCGAGGCATAGAACGCGATCCGCGCGCGCGTGTCGCGGACCTTGGCGACCAGCTCCGCTTCCGTGGCGGCCGTCGCGACCAGCGGCTTCATGCAGACCCGGAAATCGTCGAGCGTGCGGCCGGCCTTGCCGGCGCCGGCGCGCACAGCGGGCAGCATCACCTGCTCGATGTAGGACGGCGTGCACACCGGATGCGGCCGGATGCCCTCGCCGACCTCGCCCGCCACCTGGCACATGACCGCGTTGACGGCGGCGATGTGGATGGGGATCGCGGGATGCTCGATCGGGCCGGGATCGAACAGCGGCACCATCAGGTTGATGGTGTAGTGCGCGCCCCTGACGTCGAGCGGCGTGCCGTTCTGCCAGCAGTCCCAGACGGCGCGCACGGCCCGCACGTACTCGCGCATCCACGGCCCGGCCGCCGACCATGTCATGCCGTAGCGGCGCTCGATGTGGGCCTTCACCTGCGTGCCCAGGCCGAGCGTGAAGCGTCCGCCGGAGAGTTTCTGGATCGTCCAGGCGCTGAGCGCCGTCACCGTCGGGCTGCGCGGGAAGGCGATGGCCACCGAGGTGCCGAGCTTCAGCCGCCGTGTCGCCTGCGCCGCCAGCGCCATGATCACGAAGGGATCTTCCTTCGTCTCCTCGACCACCAGCCCGTCGTAGCCGATCTCCTCCAGCAGCCGCGCATCGGCGCCGATGGCATGCAGGTCGAGCGGCGTTTCCGGCGCCCGCAGGCCGGGGTCCACCTTGCCGAGCGGAAGAAGCGTCTCGAGCAGCACGCGGCGGTCTCCTCGTTGCCTGTCACCCCGGACGTCGCCTGTCATCCCGAGCGTAGCGAGGGATCCAAGGGTTGTCGCGCGAGGCTACCGCGGCAGACACTGGACATGCCAGCCTCGCCCGCATGAACCGACGAGGAGCCCGCCATGGCTGTCCGTTTCAAGGCGCTCAGCCCGATGCTGCAGTCGTCCGACTTGCGGCGCACGATCGACTGGTACGAGCAGGTGCTGGGCTTCCGCTGCGCCGGCAGCGTCGAGGGCTGGTGCCGGCTGGCACGCGACGGCGTGGCGCTGATGTTCATGACCAACGCGCATCTCGGCCCGCCGCAGTCGACGGCAACGCAGTACATCGACGTCGACGACGTGCCGGCGCTGTGGGCCGCCATCAAGGACCGCGTGAGCGCCGAGTGGGGGCCGGAGGAGATGCCCTACGGCATGCTCGAGTTCGCCATCCGGGATCCCGACGGCTACCTCCTGAGCTTCGGCCAACCCGTCGCCAGGACCGACAGCCGCAAACCTGGGCGCACGGCGGCCCAACCGGACCGCGCGTAACAGGTGGCTGCAGGCAGCCACCGACCCGCCGTGCTCTTCGGGTTTTCCGCGACAGTCCATGAGCGCGCCGGGAGGCGCGCGGTCCGCTCACACCGCCGTGTGACTATTGCTCAAGCGCGAAGATCTGAGGAGACCCGGGGCGATCCCGCCCGGCAGCCGGTGCAACCGGTTTCCCGCCCGCCGGCATCGGCGCGCCGCGTATTCAGGGGTTGAACAGTCCCGTTCGCCGGCGCTTCTGCCGTGCCGCTCGCCGCGGTGTCTTGGGATGCGCCGCCTTGGCCGGCGTCGACGCTTCGTCGCCGGTCGGCCGGCGCGATGTCGGTTCGAGATACCGGGCGCCCGAATGGCGCAACCAGCCCTTGCGGATCAGGGATTCAAGCGCGCGTTTCACCCACTTGCCGGGATACCCGCGCGAGTCCATCGTGGTCTCGATGTCGCCGTCGAACACCCGCTGCCCGGGCTTGATGCCGCGCGAGTCGAGCACGTCAAGCACGGCGTTCTCGACCTCCGCCAGCCGGATGGCGGTGGGGCGGGCGGCTCGGAAGGGTCCGTTCGGCACCGGGAACCTGCCGTCGACTCTATGCGAGGTGCCGCACCGTCGTCGGCACCGCCGCATTGCAACGCCCGCCCATGGCGATGCGGCAGGGCAACGCAGGGCGGTGCGAAGGACAGGATGGCGAAGACATGTGAACCTTGAGGGGCTGCGGGGCGGGGACGACGGTTTCGTGCAACAACGCCCTCGGACCGCCGACGTTGCGTGTCGCCGGCACGCGAGGGAGTCCTGCCCCCCAATTCATCGCCGCTGCATCCAATCGAGGCCGGCCAACGTTATCCCTTCAGGGTCTTCGCGCCGCCGGGCTGGCGTCCGTCCGCCTCCCGGTTCATGATCCGCGCGGCACAACA
>Ga0187894_10006034_pt1 | contig 12065 bp, 10 predicted proteins | sample GBC1701081metaG_FD_136650 | JGI IMG/M metagenome (GOLD analysis project Ga0187894, IMG submission 136650) | White microbial mat communities from a lava cave in the Kipuka Kanohina Cave System on the Island of Hawaii, USA - GBC170108-1 metaG ...
ACCGCCGACGTGGTACGGATCGCCGCCAGCATCGAGCGCACGTAGATCCGGGTCGGGGTCAGCAGGGCGCTGGCCAGTGACGACGCGGCAAACGGGGCGGGCGCATCCAGCGCCAGTCCGCTGCGCGCCACGATCCGGCGCACCAGGGAGAAGCCGTTGGAATGCAGCCCCGCCGAGGCGACGCCCAGCACCACGTCGCCGACCTGGATATCAGGACGCGGCAGCAGCTGGCCGCGCTCGGCGGCGCCGACGGCGAAGCCCGCGAGGTCGTAGTCGCCCTCCGGGTACATGCCCGGCATCTCCGCCGTCTCGCCGCCGACCAGCGCGCAACCGGCCTGGCGGCAGCCCTCGGCGATGCCGGCCACGACGGCGCGGCCGGCCTCGACCTGCAGCTTGCCGGTGGCGTAGTAGTCGAGGAAGAACAGCGGCTCGGCACCCTGCACGACAATGTCGTTGACGCACATCGCCACCAGGTCGATGCCGACGGTGTCGTGGCTGGCGGCCTCGATCGCCAGCAGCAGCTTGGTACCGACGCCGTCGGTGCCGGAGACCAGGATCGGGTCGTTGAACCCGGCCGCCTTGAGGTCGAACAGGGCACCGAAGCCGCCCAGCCCGCCCATCACGCCGGGCCGCTGCGTCGACTTCGCCAGCGGCTTGATCCACTCGACCAGCGAGTCGCCGGCCTCGATGTCCACGCCAGCGTCCTTGTAGGTGAGGGGCGGGTGGTTGTGGTCCTTCGGGAGGTTCAAGAGGCCGCCGTTCGTGCTAGGAATCGGGCGCGAAAATATCGGAACACGGGGGCTTTGCAATGGCGGCGTCGCGTTTTCACCTCGCCCGCATGCGGGAGAGGTCGGCGAGCGGCAGCGAGCCGGGCGAGGGCTCCACACACGATGCCTTGTGTGAAGCCCTCACCCGCCGCGCGAAGGACGCGCGGCGACCTCTCCCGCATGCGGGAGAGGTGAAGAAAGTCGCACTGAGGCTGCTCCTCGGCCTGGCGTTGTGGTTGGGCGACACCGCCCCGCCCGCCCTGGCGCAGCAGCGGCCGGTGGACGACCCTGTGTTCACGGTAACCAACGTGCCCGTCGACGCCAGTGCGCCCAACCCGTTACAGGCGCGTGAGAAGGCGCTGATCGAGGGCGAGAAACGCGCCTTCGAGATCCTGGTGCGGCGTCTTGTCGCCGAGCCCGACATCTCGAAGGTCACGACGCCGTCCGACGCCGAGCTCGAGCTGATGGTCAAGGGTTTCGAATTCGCCGAGGAGCGCACGGCGCCGGGCCGTTACATCGCGCTGCTGTCGGTGGTGTTCCATGCCGACCGTATCGCCTCGCTGTTGCGCGGCGCCGCCATTCCCTACGTCGATTCATCGGCGCCGCCGGTGCTGACGATCCCGCTGCAGCGCAACCGGACGGGCGTCGCCCGGCTTGAGGAGAAGACGCCGTGGCGCGACGCCTGGGCCAGCGTCGCGCGTGCCGGCGGGTTGGTGCCGATGCCGCTGCTGCGCGCCGACGCGGTCGACGTGAAGGCGCTTGACCCGGAGCAGGCCTTCGTCGGCGATGTCGCTGTATTGGGTCGGGTCGCCGAGCGCTACAACGCGCGCCGCGTGCTGGTGACGGTCGCGACCGGCGAGGCCGAGGGGCCGTTTGCCTTGTCCGGCACGGTGTTCGATTTCGCGACCGGCGACAAGTTGGCGCTGCCGGCGCGGAACGGCGTTGCGGCCGGCAAGCTGGTCGATGCCGCGGTGCTGCAGCGGACCAGGCTGGAGGAGGACTGGAAGTCGGTGGCGACGCTGTCGCGCGAGATCTCCGATGCGCTGGTCGCCATCGTGCCGATCCGGGATCTCGCGGACTGGGTGAAGATCAGGCGCCGGATCAGCGCCGCGGCTTCAGTACGCCAGGTGCAGGTGACGGCCCTGGAGGAAAGTCGCGCCATCGTATACGTGCGCTTCATCGGAACGCGCCCCCAGCTCGACAAGGCGCTGGAGCAAGTTGGACTCGGCCTGGCGGACACCGCAGGCGGCACATCGATCGTCACGCGATAATGAGGGAGGTCGCGATGCACAAAATCCATTTCCTTCCCCCGGAGGGGGAAGGTGCCCGAAGGGCGGAAGGGGGATGTTCGATCAGCTGCGGTGATCGGACTTGGCATCGTGTCCTATCTGACATCCCTCTTCCGGCGCTTCGCGCCACCTTCCCCCTCCGGGGGAAGGGACGAATGGCGCGGCTGTTGCGCGCATCCGTATTCGTCGCCGCGCTGTGCTTCCTCGAAGCAGGGAGCATCGCAGTGGCCGGTCCACTGGATGGGCGCATCGATGCGGCGGTGGACGCGGTCGAGCCCAAGGTGATCGCGTGGCGCCGCGATATCCATCAGAACCCTGAGCTCGGCTACCAGGAGGTGCGCACGGCCAAGCTGGTCGCCGATCACCTGACGGCGCTGGGCTACGAGGTGAAGACAGGCGTCGGCCGTACCGGGGTCGTCGCGGTGCTGAAGGGTGGCAAGCCTGGCCCCGTGGTCGCCTTGCGCGCCGACATGGATGCGCTGCCGGTCAAGGAGGAGGTCGACGTCCCGTTCGCGTCGAAGGTGATGGCGACGTGGCGTGGCCAGCAGGTGCCGGTCATGCACGCCTGCGGCCACGACGCGCACGTCGCGATCCTCATGGGCGTCGCCGAGGTGCTGGCCTCGCTGCGCCCCGAGCTGCCGGGCACGATCAAGCTGCTGTTCCAGCCGGCGGAGGAAGGATCGGGCGACGGCACTCCCAGCGGCGCCACCCTGATGGTGCGCGACGGTGCCATGCAGAACCCCAAGCCCGACGCGATCTTCGGCCTGCATGTCACGTCGGCCATGAGGGTCGGTGAGATCTCGCTGCGCGCCGCCGGGCTGTTGGCCAGCTCCGACGGGTTGCGCATCGAGATCAAGGGCAGCCAGACGCATGGCGCCATGCCCTGGGGTGGCGTCGATCCGATCGTGGCGGCGGCCCAGGTGATCATGGCGCTGCAGACCATCCCCAGCCGGCGCATCGACATCACGCGCTCGCCTGTCGTGGTCACCATCGGCAGTATTCACGGCGGCAACCGCGGCAACATCATCCCCGAGACGGTGGTGATGGAAGGCACCATCCGGGCCCACGACGAGGAGATCCGCCTCAAGCTGCACGACAAGATCAAGGAAGTGACCCAGGCCACGGCCCGCGCCGCCGGCGCCGAAGCCCAAGTCTGGATCGGGCACGGCTATCCCGTGACGTACAACAACCCGCCGCTGACGGAATGGGCCAACACGGTGCTGCGCCGTGTTGCCGGCACCGAGCGGGTCTACGAGTCGCCGCCGGTGATGGGGGCGGAGGACTTCTCGGTCCTGGCGCGCGAGGTGCCCGGCGTCTTCTTCTTCCTCGGGGTGACGCCGGCCGACAAGCGGCCGGGCGCCACCGGCATGGGCGGCGCCGCCCCCAACCATTCGCCGCGCTTCTTCGTCGACGACTCCGGCCTGAAGCTCGGCGTGCGCGCGCTCAGCCACCTCGCCGTCGACTATCTCGGGCGAACGAAGTGAGACGGAGTGGCATCCATGATCATGGCTGGGGCGCGCCCATAGGCGCTAACTTCGCCTGCTCCACACTGCTCCTCACCCTGAGGAGCGAGCGAAGCGAGCGTCTCGAAGGGTGGGGAATCGCACCGACGGCCCAAAAATCATATGGGCGAACCACCTCGACTGTTCCCACCCTTCGAGACGGCCGCCCCTCCGCTACGCTCCGGCGCGGCCTCCTCAGGGTGAGGAGCTGTGTGGGCCGGCCAAAGTTAGCGCCTATGAGTGGCGCGCCCCCGGCGCAATCATGATCGCGCACGTCCCGAACCTGCTGAGCCTGGCGCGGCTGGGGGCAGTGCCGGTGGTGGTCTGGTGCGTGCTGGTCGGGGAGAACGTGCTGGCCTTCTGGGTATTCCTGCTCGCCGGCCTGTCGGATGCGCTGGACGGGCTGATCGCCAAGCGCTTCAACGTCACCAGCCGGTTCGGCGCCTGGCTCGACCCGCTGGCCGACAAGACGCTGCTGGTCGGCACCTACGTGGCGCTCACCTTGCGCGACGCGCTGCCGACCTGGCTCACCATCCTGGTCGTGTTCCGCGACCTGCTGATCGTCGGCGGGGCGCTGACCGTGCAGGCGCTGACCCAGCGTTTCCACGTCGAGCCGCTGATGATCAGCAAGGTGAACACGGCGCTGCAGATCGGGCTGGTGGTGGTGGTGATGGCCGAGCGCGCCTATTTCACCCTGCCGCCGCATTTCGTCACCCTGGGCGCGGTGCTGGTGGCGGCCACCACGGTGCTGTCGGGCGCCGTCTATGTGGTAACGTGGTCGCGGCGCGTCACCGAATGGGAACGCGAGCACAAGGACGGGGAGCATCCGAAGGAATGACCGCCGCGCAACAGATGCGGTTCTGGCTGATCGGCGCCGTCGTCGCCGGCGTGCTCATCTGGCTGCTGCGCGACATGCTGCTGCCGTTCGTGGCCGGGCTCGCGATCGCGTATTTCCTCAACCCGCTGACCGACCGCGTCGAGACGCTGGTCAAGTCGCGGGCGCTGGCGACCACGCTGATCGTCGTCGTCGCCACCCTGGTGATGGTCGGCGTGCTGCTGGCCATCGCGCCTCTGGTGTCGGACCAGCTCACGACGCTCGCGCGCAAGCTGCCGGACTACGCGGCGCGCCTCTACAACCGGGTGATGCCGCTGCTGCAGGGCCTGCAGGAGCGCTTCGGTGTCGATGCCGGCAGCGCCAAGGAATTCGAGAGCGCCGTGACGTCGCGTGCCGGCGAGGTGCTGAAATTCCTCGGCGCGGTGCTCGCCTCGCTGCTGACCAGCAGTTTCGCGTTGTTCAACCTGCTGGCGCTGCTGTTCCTGACGCCGGTGATCGCCTTCTACCTGATGCGCGACTGGCCGGTGCTGATCGCGTCCGTCGACCGCTACGTGCCGCGCGCGCACGCCGAGACCATCCGCGGGTTGATGCGCGAGTGCAACGCGGCGATCGCCGGCTACGTGCGCGGCCAGGCGATCGTCTGCGCGATCCTGGCCGTCTACTACGGCATCGCGCTGGCCTGGATCGGGCTCGATTTCGGGCTGATCATCGGCATCATCATCGGCCTGATCTCGTTCATCCCCTATGTCGGCAGCTTCACCGGCGGCGTGCTGGCCATCGGCATGGCGCTGGCCCAGTTCCCGCCCGACTGGATGAGCGTGGGCAAGGTCGTGGCGGTGTTCGCCGTCGGACAGTTCATCGAGGGCAACGTGCTGCAGCCCAAGCTGGTGGGCGACAGCATCGGCATCCACGCCGTCTGGCTGATGTTCGCCCTGCTGGCGGGCGGCACCCTGTTCGGCTTCGTCGGCCTGCTGCTGTCGGTCCCGATCGCGGCCGTCGTCGGCGTGCTGGTCCGTTTCGCGTTGCGCGAATACCGCGACAGCGCCTACTACCGCGGGACGGCTGAAGGCGCGCTGGCGAAGGCCGAGCCCGACTGATCCGGCCGATGCGGCAGCTTCCCCTCGACCTGGCCGGCCCGCCGTCCTACGGCCGGGCCGATTTCCTGCCGGCCGAGGCCAACGCCGCGGCGCTGGCCTGGATCGACCGCTGGCCGGACTGGCCGGGACCGGCGTCCGTGCTGGTCGGCCCGGCCGGCAGCGGCAAGACCCACCTGCTGCACCTCTGGGCGGAACGCACCTCGGCACTGCAGATGCGCGGCGACGACCTCGACCAGGCGGAACTGGCAATGGTGCTCGACAGGCTGGGCATGGCCCGCCAGGTGGCGCTGGATGATGCCGAGGCGGTCGCCGGCCGGCCCGATGCCGAGCGGCAGCTGTTCCACCTGTACAACTGGCTGCGCGAGCGCGGCGGCCACCTGCTGCTGGCGGCCCGCGCCGCGCCGGCGCGATGGCATCTGCGGCTGCCGGACCTGGCCTCCCGGCTGCGCGCCGCCGCGGTCGCCGAGATTGGCCCGCCGGATGACGCCCTGTTGGCGGCCGTCCTGGTCAAGCTGTTCCACGACCGCCAGCTGTCGGTCGGCGAGGACGTCGTCCGCTATCTGGTGCAGCACATGGAGCGCTCGCTGGCGGCCGCACGATGGGTCGTCGACCGCATCGATCGCGAGGCGCTGGCGGAGAAGCGCGGAATCTCGGTCCGGTTGGCATCATCCGTTCTGGCTGTTATGATACGAGGTGAAGATCCTACCGGATCTTATTGAAACTAAAATCTTTTCCAAGTTGAGTGACAGCGCAGGCGATAGCCCTGTGGCTGGGCATGAGCGGAAGCCTTCGCCGCTAGGGACACGGCCCCGTGTCTTGGGTATCGTGCCGTGGTGAGAGCAAACCGCGAAGGCGGTTCATCATCCGGAGGACGCGATGGACATGGGCATCAAGGGGCGCAAGGCGATCGTCTGCGCGGCGAGCAAGGGGTTGGGCAAGGGCTGCGCCATGGCGCTGGCGAGGGAGGGCGTCGACCTCGTGATCAATGCCCGCACCGCCGACGTGCTGGAGAAGACCGCCGAGGAGATCCGCAAGGCGACCGGCGTCAAGGTCACGTCGGTGGCCTGCGACGTCACCAAGCCGGAAGGTCGCGAGGCGGTGCTGAAGGCCTGCCCGGAGCCGGACATCGTGGTCAACAATGCCGGCGGCCCGCCACCCGGCGATTTCCGCGACTGGACCCGCGAGCACTGGATCGCCGCCGTCGACGCCAACATGCTGACGCCGATCGAGTTCATCAAGGCGACGGTCGACGGCATGATGGCCCGCGGTTTCGGGCGCATCGTCAACATCACTTCCAGCTCGGTGAAGGCACCCATCGATATCCTCGGGCTCAGCAACGGGGCGCGCTCGGGCCTCACCGGTTTCGTCGCCGGCGTGGCGCGCAAGACGGTGAAGAACGGCGTCACCATCAACGGCCTGCTGCCGGGCCCGTTCGACACCGACCGCCTGCGCGGCACCTTCATTGCGCGTGCGCGGTCGTCCAACCGCAGCGTCGAGGAGGAGATGCGCATCGGCGCCGCCGCCAATCCCGCCGGCCGCTTCGGCACGGCAGATGAATTCGGTGCCATGTGCGCGTTCTTGTGCAGCGTCCATGCCGGCTACATCACCGGCCAGAACATTCTGATGGACGGCGGGCAATATCCGGGGACGTACTGATCAGGGATCAGATGACGGGGATCAGGCATCAGAGAAGGCATTCATGCTTCTGATACCCGATCCCTGATCCCTGACATCTGGAAAGGAGTCTGGTTTGGCCATTGCCAGCATGACCGGTTACGCGCGCGCCGAGGGCAGCGACGGGACGGTATCGTTCGTATGGGAGGCGCGCAGCGTCAACGGCCGCACGCTGGAGACGCGACTGCGCGTGCCGCCGGGCTACGAGCGGCTCGAGCACCAGGCGCGGGCCGCCATCGCCGAGGCGTTGCGGCGGGGCAGCGTGTCGGTGTCGCTGCAGGTCTCCGAACGGCGTGCCCAGCAGCCGGTGCGTATCAACCGTGAGCTGGTGCGCGAGCTGCTGGCGGTGATCGACGACCTGCGGGCGCACGGCAATATCGCGCCGCCCGCCGCCGACGGCCTGCTGCGCGTGCGTGGCGTCATCGAGGAGGAGGCGTCTTCGTCCCTGTCGGAGGAAGAGGTCACGGCGCGCGACGCGAAGATGCTTGAGGCGCTGCGCCAGGCGCTGCGTGGCCTGGTCGAGGCGCGTGCGGGTGAGGGCGCGCGGCTGGCCGGCATGCTCGAGGCGCACCTCGCCGCCATCGCCGACCTGCGCGGCAAGGCGGCGGCCCGCGCGGCCGCGCAGGCCGAGGTGATCCGTGCGCGCTTCACGACCCAGATGGCGGAGATCCTGGAGCGCGTGCCGCCGCTGACGCCGGAGCGCATGGCGCAGGAGATCGCCCTGCTGGTGGGCAAGGCCGACGTGCGCGAGGAGCTCGACCGCCTGCAGGCGCATATCGCGGCGGCGCACGAGCTGATGAAAGCCGCGGCGCCGGCCAATCCGATCGGCCGCAAGTTCGACTTCCTGTGCCAGGAATTCAACCGCGAGGCCAACACGCTGTGCTCGAAGTCGGCCGACATCGAGCTGACCCGCATCGGCATCGAGCTGAAGAGCGCCGTCGAGCAGATGCGCGAGCAGGTCCAGAATGTCGAGTGAGTCAGCCGCGATCCAGCGCCGTGGCCTCATGTTCGTGTTGTCCTCGCCGTCGGGCGCCGGCAAGACGACGCTGTCGCGCCTGCTGCTGCAGCACGAGCCGGCGATCGCGCTGTCGGTGTCGATCACCACACGCCCGCGGCGGCCGGCGGAGCGCGACGGCGTCGACTACCACTTCGTCGACCACGAGACTTTCCGCGCCATGAAGGCGCGTGACGAGCTGCTGGAATACGCCCAGGTGTTCGATCACTTCTACGGCACGCCGCGCGGGCCGGTCGAGCGCACGCTCTCGGCCGGGCACGACATGCTGTTCGACATCGACTGGCAGGGCACGCAGCAGCTGGCCGAGCGGGCGCGCCAGGACCTGGTCAGCGTCTTCATCCTGCCGCCCTCCACGGACGAGCTGGAGCGCCGGCTGGTGACGCGGGCGCAGGACCCGCCGGCCGTGGTGGCACGCCGCATGGCCCAGGCGGCCGACGAAATGAGCCATTGGGCCGAATACGACTATGTGATCGTCAACGAGCAGGTCGAACGCAGCCTCGATCTGCTGAAGGCGATCCTGACCGCCGAGCGCCTCAAGCGCTACCGGCAGGTCGGCCTGTCCGACTTCGTGAAATCACTGCGGTCGGGGCGGTAGCCTCGGAGCACTTCACTCACGTACCGCCCTTGCGTTCACCCTCCTCCTCACCCTGAGGAGCGCGCCGCAGGCGCGCGTCTCGAAGGGTGGGTTACCGTACGGGCGGCACGAAATCATGTGACTGCGCGCCTCGACCGTCACCCACCCTTCGAGACGGCCGCTACGCGGCCTCCTCAGGGTGAGGAGCAGTATGGGAGTTGCGCCCCCAACTTCACTGCAGCGGTGAGATCACCTGGCAGGGGGCGTTGTCGACGAACTGGTGCGTCGGCGGCCCGTCAATCTCGGCAGCTACCTTCTCACCGCCGCGCACATTGCGCAGGATCACCGTCACCTCGGCCATCGGGCGATCGCCGTTCCTGAAGGCGCAGCCGATCGTGACGTCGAATGTGCGGGACGTGTTGTTGGCCAGCGCCATCGATAATTGCCAGCGGTAGTCGGCCCCCGGCCGCAATCCGGGCAGCTCCAGGGTCACCACGGGCACCTTCGCACCGGGCACCGAGCGGATCGGCACGGCCCCGATGCGACGCCATTGCGGCTCGACGGTGCGCGGCCCTTGCCCCGGCAGCACGACGCCGGGGGCGGTGCCGATAGTCGAACCGGGCGCGCCGCCGCGACCCTGCGCGCGCGGGTCGAAGGCGCGATCCTCGGGTGGTACCGGCTTGCCATCCTGGCCGACCCGGCTGGGATCGGGGATCGGTCCGAGGGGTTGTGAACCGATGGTGGGCGATCCGGCGGGCGGTAGCGGTGCGGCGGCCGGCCGTGGTGCGGGAACGGGAGGTGGCGGTGCGGCAGCGGGGACCGGTGGCGGCGCAGGCGGGGTGGCGCCTGTCCGCGGCGCGCCGCCCGATTCGACGCGGTCGTAGCAGGCCAGCCGCGCCGCCGTGTCGGCGATCTCGGCGCACAGCTTCAGCTGGCGCGTCATATTGTCGAGCATGTCGCTGGAGCGGTCGAGCGACTGCTGAGCCGCCGCGGTGCCGGCCGCCAGCACGGCAAGCACAGCGACGGCGGAAAGAGCAGCGGTTCGCATGACGCGGTCTCCGGTATCGTTGGTTCGAGTATACATCGGCGCCTACGAGAATGACTGCGACATTGGTCCCGGAAGTGGCGAAATTGTGGCGCGACACGCCGAGAGCGTGGCGCTCATGCGTCTACTGGCAGGGCCATGGCGCGGGTCCGTGCTGCTGCAGCCTCCGTCATCCCGAGCGCGGCGCGAAATCCAGACGCTCCCTGCGCTTGGGACGGGCAGATCGGCCGTCGTCCGGGCTGGAGGCCCGCGGCACCGGCAAGATGTGAGGACTCACAGACCGCGCCGGAACAGATCGAGCATGCTCGGGATGACAGTTGTCGGACTATGGCCACCGCTTGGTGTCGCGGTAGATGACGCGGCCGTCGACGATGGTCATCAGTGCCCGGCCCTGCGTCGGGCGCTCGTCGAAGGCGGTGTTGCCGGTCTTGCTGCTGAACTGCTCGGGATCGACCACCCAGGCGACGTCGGGGTCGAACAGCACCAGGTCGGCCGGCGCGCCCTTCTCGAAGCGGCCGCCGGGCAGGTTGAACAGTTTCGCCGGCGTGCTGGCCAGCCGCTGCCAGATCGCCGGCAGGCTCATGTGCCGGTTGTGGTACAGCTCCAGCGACATCGGCAGCAGCGTCTCCAGGCCGACCACGCCGGGCTCCGCCAGGGCGAAGGGCACGCGCTTGCTCTCGACGTCCTGCGGCCGGTGGTCCGACACGATGCAGTCGATGGTGCCGTCCTTCAGCCCCTCGATGACGGACCTGCGGTCGTTCTCGCTGCGCAGCGGCGGCACGACCTTGGCGAAGGTGCGGTAGTCGCCGACCTCGAGCTCGTTGAGCGCGAAATAGTGCGGCGCCGTATCGCAGGTCACTTTCATGCCGCGCGCCTTGGCCGACCGCATGACCGCGACGCTTTCCTCGGTCGAGATCTTGCTGGCGTGGTAGCGCGCGCCGGTCATCTCGACCAGCCGCAGGTCACGCTCCAGCATGATCGCCTCGGCCAGCTTGTGGTTGCCGGACAGGCCCAGCCGCGTCGCCAGCTCGCCGCTGTTCATGTGGCCGGTCGATAGCGTCGGCTCCTGCGGCAGGTGGACGATCAGCGCGCCGAAGGTCTTGGCGTAGTAGAGCGCGCGCCGCATGGTCTGGGCGTTGCCCACGGCGCGGTCGGCGTCAGTGAAGGCGACGGCGCCGGCCTCCTGCAGCAGCCCCAGCTCGGCCAGCTGCTCGCCCTGCAGATCCATCGTCAGTGCGCCGTAGGCGTACATCTTGGACAGCCGCACCTGGCGCGACCGGCGATGCACGAACTCGATCAGTGAGGCGTCGTCGAACGGCGGGTCCGTGTCGGGCAGGACGCACATCGAGGTGACGCCGCCGGCCGCCGCCGCTTGGCCGGCGGTGTCGAGCGTCTCCTTGTGCTCCTCGCCGGGCTCGCCGGTGTGCACGCGCAGGTCGACGATGCCCGGCGCCAGGCAATGGCGCTGGCAATCGACGGTCTCGATGCCCCAGGGCGCGCCGCTGGAGAACAGGTTGGGGCCGAAATCGGCGATCTTGCCGTCGGTGCCGACCAGAAGGCTGCCGACCTGGTCGCTGCCGGCAAGCGGGTCGATCAGGCGGGCGTTGATGTAGGCGACGGGTGCGGCGGTGCCGTTGGCCATATCAGCGCGCGTCCCTGTCGTTGGCGAGGCGGTCGTCGTAGTTGCGCAGGCCGCCGACCAGGGCGTCGAGGCAGGCCATGCGCACCGCGACGCCCATCTCGACCTGCTCGTGGATGACGCTCTTCTGCAGGTCGTCGGCCACCGCCGAGTCGATCTCGACGCCGCGGTTCATCGGTCCGGGATGCATGACCAGAACGTCGGGCTTGGCGACCCGCAGCTTCGCGGCATCGAGCCCGAAGAAGTGGAAGTACTCGCTGACCGTGGACACGAACGATCCGCTCATGCGCTCGGTCTGCAGGCGCAGCATCATGACGATGTCGGCGTCCTTCAGGCCGCTCTTCATGCTGAAATGCGGCTCGACGCCCATCCGGTCGACCTCGGTCGGCATCAGGGTGGCGGGCGCCACCACCCGCACGCGCGCGCCCATGATGTTCAGCAGGTGGATGTTGGAGCGCGCCACCCGGCTGTGCAGAACGTCGCCGCAAATGGCCACGGTGAGGCCCTGCAGCTTGCCCTTGCGGCGGCGGATGGTGAGCGCGTCGAGCAGGGCCTGGGTGGGGTGCTCGTGCTGGCCGTCGCCGCCGTTGACCACGGTGCAGTTGACCTTCTGCGACAGCAGGTTCAC
>Ga0187894_10006035_pt1 | contig 12064 bp, 9 predicted proteins | sample GBC1701081metaG_FD_136650 | JGI IMG/M metagenome (GOLD analysis project Ga0187894, IMG submission 136650) | White microbial mat communities from a lava cave in the Kipuka Kanohina Cave System on the Island of Hawaii, USA - GBC170108-1 metaG ...
AACTTGGCGACATCCTCGGCAGCGACCAGACGCCGCACCAGGATCTCGAACGCCTTCTTCTCGCCTTCCACCAGAGCTTTTTCACGGGCCTGCAAAGGGTTGGGTGCGCTGACGTCGACCGGCACGTTGGTGACCGTGAATACCGGGTCGTCGACCGGCCGTTGCTGGGCCTGGATCGGCGCCGCCAGGGCCAGCAGCCACAGCGTCAGGCCCACCATCAAGCGTCCCCGTGTCCGCCATGGGGAAAACGCCGCTGCGACCGCCATTGCAAAGCCCTCGTGTTCCGATATTTTCGCGCCCGATTCCTAGCATGAAAGCGGCCTCTTGAACCTCCCCAAGGACCACAACCACCCGCCGCTCACCTACAAGGACGCCGGCGTGGATATCGAGGCCGGCGATTCGCTGGTGGAGCAGATCAAGCCGCTGGCCAGGTCGACGCGGCGGCCCGGCGTGATGGGCGGGCTGGGCGGCTTCGGCGCCCTGTTCGACCTCAAGGCCGCCGGCTTCAGCGACCCGATCCTGGTCTCCGGCACCGATGGCGTCGGCACCAAGCTGCGCCTGGCGATCGATGCCGCTATCCCCGACACGGTCGGCATCGACCTGGTGGCGATGTGCGTCAACGACATCGTCGTGCAGGGTGCCGAGCCGCTGTTTTTCCTCGACTACTACGCCACCGGACGGCTGGACGTGGCCGCCGGCCGCGCCGTGGTCGCCGGCATCGCCGAGGGGTGCCGGCAGGCCGGCTGCGCCCTGGTGGGCGGCGAGACGGCCGAGATGCCGGGCATGTACGGCGACGGCGACTACGACCTGGCGGGTTTCGCCGTCGGTGCCGCCGAGCGCGGCCAGCTGCTGCCGCGGCCCGATATCGTGGCCGGCGACGTGCTGCTGGGCGTCGCCTCTGTGGGCCTGCATTCCAATGGTTTCTCCCTGGTGCGCCGCATCGTGGAACGCAGCGGTCTTGCGCTCGACGCGCCGGCACCCTTCGCCAGCGACACGCCGCTGGCGCGCGCGCTGCTGACACCGACGCGCATCTATGTCCGCGCCATGCTGGAGGCCATTCGCACGACGGGTGCGGTCAAGGGCCTGGCGCACATCACCGGCGGCGGGCTGACCGGCAACGTGCCACGCATGCTGCCCGATGGCCTGCGCGCGGCGCTCGATGCCACGACCTGGACGCCACCGGCGGTGTTCGGCTGGCTGCGCGCGGTCGGCAACGTGCCGACGGACGACATGCTGCAGACCTTCAACAGCGGCCTGGGCATGGTGGTGGCGGTGGCCGCTTCCGACGTCGAGCGCGTCACGGCCTGCCTGACCGCAGCGGGTGAAACCGTCCGCACTGTCGGTGTCGTCGAGGCCGCGCCGCAGGCGGAAGCCGAGTGCGTCGTCGCCAACGCCGGGGCGCTATGGCGAAGCTGAAGGCTGGCGTGCTGATCTCCGGCCGCGGCAGCAACCTGCTGGCGCTGCTCGAGGCCTGCGCCGCCGCGGACTTCCCGGCCGAGATCGCGCTGGTGGTCAGCAACCGCGCCGAGGCCGATGGGCTCGCGCATGCCGCGCGCTTCGGCGTGCCGACCCAAATCGTGCCGCATGGCGATTTCGCCGACCGCGAGAGCTTCGATCGTGTCGTGAGCGCCGCGCTCGAGGCAGCCGGTGTCGAGCTGGTCTGCCTCGCGGGCTTCATGCGCATCTTCAGCCCGTGGTTTCCCGCGCACTGGGCCAACCGCATCATCAACATCCACCCCTCGCTGCTGCCGTCGTTCAAGGGCCTGCATGTACATCAGCAGGCCATCGATGCCGGCGTGCGGGTGAGCGGCGCCACGGTGCACCTGGTGACCAACGATCTCGATGGCGGCCCGATCGTGGCGCAGGCCGCCGTACCGGTGCTTCCGGACGACACGGCGAGAACCCTGGCCACGCGCATCCTGCAGGCCGAGCACGCGCTCTATCCCCTGGCGTTGCGCTGGTTCGCCGAGCGGCGCGTGCGGCTGCAGTCCACGCCCGGCAAGCCCGACCGCGTCGTCATCGATGGCATCGCGCCGGACGGCGCCGTCCTGTGGCAGGCATGACCATGGATATCATCAGGGTCGATCGCCTGCCGGCGGTACCGTGGAAGAACAAGGGCGGCACCACGCGCGCCATCGCCGCGTCGCCGCCCGATGCCGATTTCGACACTGCCGATTGGCGCGTCGACCGGACCGACATCACCCGCGCAGGGCCCTTCTCGCATCTGCCCGGCATCGATCGCATCCTCCTGCCGCTGGGCGCCGGCCTGCAGCTCGGCTTCGACGGCGCCGCCCCGGCACCGATCGAGATCTTCCACGCCGCCGCTTTCGATGGCGCGACGCCCACGACATGCGATCTCGATGTGCAGACCGCCGGCGGTGGCGTGACGGTGATCAACCTGCTGCTGCGCCGCGGCCGCGCCGCCGGCCGGCTGCTCGGCTTCCCCGGGTCGGGACGCTTGCGCGAGCCCGGCGGCATTGTCGTGCTCTACGCCGCGCGCGGCGGCTTCACCCTGGTCGCGGATGGCGGCCGGCCGGTGCCGCTCGATGTCGGCCACGCCGCCCTGCACGCCAACGCCGCGGCGCCTCTGGCGTTCGAGCCCTACCGGCCGTGGTCGATGCTGATCGCCGCGGTCATCCAGCCGGTCGCCTGAGGCACGAAGCCACTTCATGGTGAGCTTGTCGAACCATGAAGTGGCCCGCCCGAACGGTCCGTTGCAAGGCTTCATGGTTCGACAAGCTCACCATGAAGCTATCGGCTGTTGGGCCACTTGCAGGGTCTTTTCGCCGACCGTTTGCTTGGCTATAACGGCCTCACGCGGCGGTGCCGCCGAACCATTCCTGTGTTGGGGAGACCCATGGCTGATTCCGAATTCGACATGCGCCAGCACCGTCAGACCTATGACGGTGTCATGAAGCTCACGGGCTACACGATCCTGGCGCTTCTGATCATCGTCCTGGGCCTGGCCTTCGGCGTCGTCGCCAAGATGGGCTGGTCGGTGATCATCGCCATGTTCATCGCGCTGATCGCGCTCACCATCGTGGCCGCGATCCGGCGCTGACGATCCCGCCACCGACGCCAAGGCGGCCCTGACGGGCCGCCTTTTCGCTGTCGTCAGCCCACCAGCTCGTGGCCGGCGAAGAAGTAGGCGATCTCGATGGCGGCGTTCTCGGGCGAGTCCGAGCCGTGCGCCGAGTTGGCCTCGACCGATTCGGCGAAGTCCTTGCGGATGGTGCCGGGCGCCGCGTTGGCCGGGTTGGTGGCGCCCATGATCTCGCGGTTGCGGGCGATGGCGTTGTCGCCTTCGAGCACCTGCACGACCACCGGGCCCGACGTCATGAAGGCCACCAGGCTCTTGAAGAACGGCCGCTCCTTGTGCACGCCGTAGAAGGTCTCGGCCTGGGTCTGGGTCATCCAGATGCGCCGCTGGGCCACGATGCGCAGGCCGGCCTCCTCGAACCGGGCATTGATCTTGCCCGTCAGGTTGCGACGCGTGGCGTCCGGCTTGATGATCGAGAAGGTGCGCTCCAGCGCCATCATGGTCTCCGTTGTGAGCAGGCGGTCGGTTTCGTGGCGCGCCTTATAGTGGGTCGGCGGTAGGCAGGCAACCCGGGGAAGTCTTCATGGTGAGCTTGTCGAACCATGAAGCGCCGCACTGCGGCCCGTGCGATGCCTTCATGGTTCGACAAGCTCACCATGAAGGCCCCTATTCCTGGCTCCGCCGCCGCAGCGCGCGGCGGGCGGTGCGCTTGGGCCGGGCCGGTGCACCGGGCACGTCGAGCATCTTGCGGATCTCGTCGCGTTTTTCGTGGATCGAGGCGATCACCAGCCCCATGGGCAGGCCGATATCGACCAGCAGCGCCTCCGACAATTGCAGGCTGGCCTCGATGGTCTCCGGCACCGCATCGGTGGCGCCCAGTGCATAGAGGCGGCTGGCGTGTTCGGCATCGCGGGCGCGCGCCAAGATGGTGAGATCGGGCCGCTCGGCATGGGCCGCCGCGACGACGCGCCCCACCGCGGCCGGGTCGTCCATGGTCGCCACCAGGGCGCGCGCTCTGTCGATGCCGCTGCGGCGCAGGAACTCGGGCCGGCTGGCGTCGCCGAAGTAGATCTTGCGGCCGCCATCGCGCGCGCGCCGCACGACCTTGGGATCGGCATCGATGGCGAGAAAGGGTACGTCGTGGCGCGACAGCATGTCACCCACCAGGGTGCCGACGCGGCCGTAGCCCACGATCAGCACCCGCACCTGGTTGTCCATCGGCGGCGGCTCGAAGGATTCCGGCGCCTCGTTCTTGGCCACGCGGCGGCCGGCGCGTTCGCCGAGACTACCCAGCACCGGGATCAGGACCATGGTCAGCGTCACCACGATCAGGACAAGACCGCCGACATCGGATGGCACCACCCTGAGCGCCACCGCCGACCCCACCAGCACGAAGGCGAATTCGCCGCATGGCCCCAGCAGCAGGGCCGCCTCGCGGCCCACCGACGGCGCCAGCCCGACGAGCCGGGCCAGCGCCATCATGATCGCGGCCTTGCCGATGACCAGCGCCGCCGCCAGCCCGACCACGACCAGGGCTGCGTCCGCCAGCCGCCCGACATCGAGCCCGGCGCCGACGGAGACGAAGAACAGGCCCAGCAGCAGGCCCTTGAACGGCTCGATGGTGACCTCGATCTCGCGCCGGTACTCGGTCTCGGCCAGCAGCATGCCGGCGATGAAGGCGCCCAGCGACATCGAGAGGCCGCTCGCCGCCGTCACCAGGCCGGTGCCGATCACCACCAGCAGGCAGGCGGCCATAAACAGCTCCGTGCTGCGCGCTGCGGCCACGTAGTGAAACAGCGGCCGCAGGATCACGCGGCCCAGCACCACCAGCACCAGCAGCGCGACGGCGGCGGGCACGAAGGCGAACAGCAGGCCGGTGCCGATGCCGGTGCCCTCGCGCACGCCCAGCATGGCGACCATGAACAGCATGGGCGCCACCGCGAGGTCCTGCAGCAGCAGCACCGCGAAGCTGGCACGCCCGGCCGGCGCATTCAGCCGCTTGCGGTCGGCCAGCACCGGCAGCACGATCGCGGTCGACGACAGCGCCAGGGCCGCGCCCAGCACCGCGGCCGACGCCGGCGTCTGGCCCAGCGCATAGGCGGCAGCCCCGATGGTCAGCGCCGAGGCCGCGACCTGCATCGAGCCCAGCCCGAAGACCAGGCGGCGCATGGTCACCAGCCGCTCCCACGACAGCTCCAGCCCGATCATGAACAGCAGGAACACCACGCCGAACTCGGCTAGGTGCGCGATGCGATCGAGGTCGGTGATGGTGACGTAGCCGAGCCACGGGTGCTGCGCCGCCAGCCGGCCCAGCGCATGCGGTCCCAGCGCAATGCCGGCGGCCAGGAAGCCCAACACCGGGCTGACGCGCAGCCGGTGGAACAGCGGCACGACCAGTCCCGCCGTCCCGAGGAACAGCAGCGCGTCCTTATAAGGTTCGAGCGCCAGGGCCATGCCGGATGGTAGCTGAAAAAATCACCTGTCCCAGACTTCAGCACCGGGGTGGACGTATTTCCGGAAACAAATCGCGCTGCCGAATCGCGTGACAACAATGACAACAATGACAACAATTCGCGCCTGATGCTCTGTTGAGCGGCCGCGCCGGGACACGCCAGCGCGATCCGGCGCACAACGGTCAACAACCGCGCGCGACGGTGAACGGCATCGAAAACGGTGTTGCCTGACGACGGCAACGGCGACACGCCCGAAGACCCGGCGGCGGCTTGCCTCGTGACGCGAGGCCCACGAAACGCCCGATCAGCCCTGAGGGCCGGCCCCGGCGGCGGGTACTCTTCACACTCTATATCTGTATATCGTTCTCGTTAAAAGAACAAGTAAAATCGCCATGAAAGGTGCAATTCTTCGAGGCTAGTGGCGGTGCAGGACGTCGATAGCCGACAGGCAGTCGGTCTGTCGATCGAAGAGGGCATTGACGTAGATCGTCCGGTCCTTGTCCGCGACGGCCCCGAACAAGCTCGCCAGGCCATCGTGATCGGGTGCGAGGGGCTCGGGCGCCTTCTGGCCAAAGGCGCCCGTCAGCAGCCGTTCGGTGTCCTGCCGGCTGATACAGCGCACCGTATCGATGCGGGAGATGTAGAGCTCCCCGAGCTCGTACTCGCCTGTCGGCAACAGCGCCGTGGGCAGGGTTCGAACCAGAAGCGACAGAACCGCACCGCCGGCGCCGAACGGCAGGCTCGTCGGCTGGTACGTGTGACCGAGCGCCCTATCGTCGGTCCCCCGCCACTCTTGTGGCGTCAGGGTGATGTTGAAGGTGCGTTCGATGAAGGCGATGTCCCGCAGGTCGCCGTGGCGCGCGATCTCGACGACGAGGTTGAGGATGCCCTCGGTGTCCGATGGCAGTGCCGACGGATGCGGATGCGCCGCCACGACGGGTATGGCGATCGCGAAGGCGGCGAGAACCACGGCACGCGCATGACGCAGGAAGCGACGGATTACCTTGGCGATCAACAGGCGGTACGACGCAATGGCCAGACTGAGCCCGCTCGGGTCGACGCGGTGGCCGACGCCAAGGACCTTGGCCCGCAGGAACGCCGCATCGCTGACCGGACGATCGGCACGGCCGACCCGGCGGCGCAATCGAGGACCGTCACCCGGCCGCCCCTCGGGCCGCAAGACCGGCGCCAACGTAAGCAAATCCGCGGCGGCGCCCGATACAGTGACGGCAAATATATCCCCACCCAACAACATTGACGCCATTGAAACTGCTGACTCTCCCCTACTTCAGCAGTTGTACAAAAGCCGGGTTACAAAGCCAAAGCGCGTCAAAACTGAGTCAAAATGTAAACTCACGCTTCCGGCGTCCAATCGAAGTAAGAAAACACAGCGACGGCTATCCACCGACCACCCTCAGCTGCTCTTCCCAGATGGGAGTCGATAAGCCAGCCATGCTCGGGCAGGCAGCCCATGCGCAAACGCCAAGCGGCTTGCCGATCCATTCGGCGCTGGTGTTCGAGCGCGCCGGGCGGGTCTGGTGGACGAGAGTCCCACCGACATCAGATGTAGGGACCAATGTTAGCGAAGACAGTAATGGGCGGTAATACTATGGCGCCTGGATCGAACGTGAATAGTGGTGTCGAGGGTGGTGTGAACGTGAAGGTTCCTGTCGGGACATTGAGGTTCGGGACGGCCACGACGGCCGGCATATTCAAACCAGGTGATGCGAAACTACCCCAGTCTTGCACCATGCCGGCTTGGCTGAGAACGGCATTTGCATTGGTTACGATTCTTGTTCCGGCCGGCCCTGGTCTGGCCGCATCAGTGTGGACAAGAACGCCTTCGCCGTTGGTATTGATCTCGTCCGTGAAGAGAAGCTGGCCCGTCGCGGCGTACGTCCGCGTCGTCGAATATACGACACCTGCAGTGTGCAGCTCGTAGCCGGTCTGGAACGTTGTTCCGTTGTCGTTGCCGCCGCTGCGATGCCCGTTGGCGATCGGCTGGCTCGTATCGAGGCCGTAGTCCGTGATCCATGACCACGGCTGGGTGTTATCGACGTCCCATGTCGTCGTCGTTATTCCACCATTGTCACCGAATTCCTGCCGCTGCACCAAACGACCGCTTGGGTCGTATTGCTCGCCAAACCACGACCAGGTCTGGTTGTTGCCGACGTCGAACACGTTCCGGCTTCGCCAGCCGCTGTCGTGGAACCAGTTGTCTTCCACGTGCTGGCCACTCGGATCGTATGCTTCAGCATGCCATGACCACGGCTGGTCGTTGTTGACATCGAACATGTTCCGATGGTGCCAACCGTTGTCCTGAAACCAGTGATCCTCGGTGTGCTGACCGCTCGGACTGTAGAACTCAGCATGCCATGACCAAGGTTGGTCGTTGTTCACGTCGAACATGTTTCGATAGCGCCAGCCGTCGTCGTGGAACCAATTATCTTCGACGCGCTGCCCGATTGGATTATAGGCCTCAGCGTGCCACGACCAGGGCTGATCGTTGTTGACATCGAACATGTTCCGATGGTGCCAGCCGTTGTCCTGAAACCAGTGATCCTCCGTGTGCTGGCCGCTCGGATTGTAGAATTCAGCATGCCATGACCAAGACTGGTCGTTGTTCACGTCGAACATGTTTCGATAGCGCCAGCCGTCGTCGTGGAACCAGTTGTCCTCTACGTGCTGGCCACTCGGGTTGTAGGCTTCGGCGTGCCACGACCAGGGCTGGTCGCTGTTCACATCGAACATGTTCCGATGACGCCAGCCGTTGTCCATGAACCACTGATCTTCGACGTGTTGGCCGGCTGGATTGTAGGCCTCACCGTACCATGTCCAGTTTTGGTTAGCGTTAACATCGAACACGTTCCGGTACCGGAAGCCATTGTCCATGAACCACTGATCCTCGACGTGTTGGCCGGCCGGATTGTAGGCCTCCCCGTACCATGTCCAGATCTGATCGCCGTTGACATCGAAGACATTCCGATATCGGAAGCCGCTGTCGTAGTACCAGGTGTCCTCCGTATGCTGGCCGCTCGCATTGTATATCTCGACGAGGCGAGACCAGATCTGGTTGCTGTCAGTGTCAAATGTAGTCTCTTCTTTTCCTCCCGCATCCAGAAGCAGATTACTGTGCGTCTGGCGGCCTAGTGCATCAAAGAGTTGCGTACGCGACGTCCATATCTGATGGCCTTCGGCATCGAACGCCGTCACCTCCATCGTCCCGTCGTCGTTCACCAGGTTTGTCGAGACCACATGTCCCAGTGGATTGTACGAGATCGCCTGTGAGGACCACGGCGAGGCATCACCTGTGTCCCATTCCCATCGCAGGCTCGAGTCATCGTCATTAAAAAACTGCAGGTATTCGTCATCAAACAGATCAAAGCCGTCATCGGAGTCCGCTGACCATTCGGAAACGACCTCGCCATGACGATCGTAGGTCCGTATCACCAGCGTACCGTCCGCCGTCTCCTCCGTTGCCATCCGGAGATCGTACTGCCCCTTCACAGTGGTTTGCGGGTCCGGCACGCCCGTTGACAGGATGGTGCCGACGAATGCTTCCAAGGACAGGCCGGATTGGGTCGCCTTCGCCGCGGTCCACTGGTCAAGGACGGCGTCGCTGATTTGCGTGACGAAGGTCTCATCCATAATGCCGTGCAGCGCCAGCAACTGGCGCAACAGCGTCAACCCGGGATCGACACCAGGAACCGGTTCTCCGGCCGGTAGACTGGTGCTGGTGATCGTGGTTACAATGCCGTTCGACGTCGTGACGATCCGCGGACCGATGGATGGGGCCCCATTGGGATCGAAGGCCTGATACGTCACCGACGCCAAGTCACCGGCCGGCGTGTAGATGCGCGTCACAAGTTCGCCGAACGCGTTGCGCTCGAAGACGGCGGTGAGATTGTCCCCTGCGGGATCGCTCAGCTGGTCACCATGGACGGTACCTATCGTCGTAATCAACCGACTGACATAGGCCTCGAACGTCAGATTGGGGTCTGTCCGCCTGGCTGCGGTATAGCTGTTCAACGTGGCGTACAGGATTCTGTCCTGGGCGCTGGCGTTGGTGATGCCCCGGGACGCCAGGTCACTTCGTAGTAGCGTGACGCCGAAATCGTTGTTGTCGATCAGCGGCGTCTCGACCGTGATGTACCGATCGATCGCCTCGACCGCGCGCCATATTTGACTGACGGCAACATCGCCGGCCAGGGTGCCGATGGCGCCGCCGAGTAAACCGAAGAAAAGCGAACCCGCAGCACCGAGCGGACTCCCCACGGCCGCCCCCGCCACGGCGCCTTCCCAACCCACGTAGAGCCGGGCGGCAAAACGCGCCCATATCTCCGCCGAATCGGTTGTCCTCCCTTCTCCATATGCCGTCGCCGCCTGGGCTGCAGACGTGTACGCGTCGTAAGCGATGAACGCGGGCCCCAAGAGACCTATGGCGGCGATTGAACCTGCGCTCAGCCCCCGCAGCACGAACCCGCCAGGACGTTGCTCCGGCGGCGGGACACCGTCTGGCACAAAGTTCGCCAGATACTCCGGTATGATGGTGCTACCCGTGCTGCCGAATCGATAGTCAAAAACCATGCCATACAATGCGGATTCGGTTACGGTCGCTTTCCTGAAAACGTCGGCCACGCGGTCGTTCAACGTCTGCCCACTGCTCCGCGCCTGTGCGAAAATGTCGTTCATCTCCACGCCCACGCCGGCGCTGCCGGGCACGGTCAACATCCGGCTCTGCGCCTCGATCCAGTCGCCTCGAAACGTCACCGCTGCGCGATCCATGAAGTCATTCAGCCCTCTAACGACCGTATCAGTCAGATAGGTGGCATTAATTGTCCCCGTCGCCTTGAAGGTAGAATCATTAGCCAACGCGCGTAGCGATTGCTGGTCGGCGGCCGAAAGATAATCCGAGATCTGGACCACGCGTCCATTGAACAGAAATGTTGATCGAGGGCCGCCGTCAGCATCCGCCCTGCTCAACGCACCGGCGAACGCTGATACAATCTCCCGGGAGTACACCGCGTCCCAGTGGGTGCGTCCCGGCTGAAGTTCTCCAATGATGGCATTCAGGGCGCCCTGACGTCCTCCTTCCACGGCAACAGATACGGAGGCTGCCTCCCAGAACGCTCCAAAGATCCTGGACTCGGCAGATCGGTACTGCGTCGATACTCTGCCTGCATCGATTGCGTCACCGACACCGGCACCCAACTCGCCAATGTACCGTCCGGCCGGAGAGCTCTGTACGAGAAACAGCCTGGCGTCAGCTGGTGACCCCATGACCAGTTCCGAGCCTACCAATCGGGGTGTCGACCTGAAGTCAATCTTGCCATCAGCACTGTTAAACGTTTGCCCTGAGTACAGGAGTATCGTCTGGCCGTTGACCTGCCCACCCAGACCTCGAACTTCCATGGCCGCGGCATCTTGCGCCGCTGCGATGATGACCGGATCTGTCCGGCTCGCGAGCCATGCTCCGAAAGCACGGACGCTTTCGAAGGGCATTGACGACCCGCCAATGACAATCTCATAGGCCATGGTGCGTTCTTTCCAAAAGTTTCCAGTCGATCAATCGGCGACGAAACGGACGACACGTTGAGGACGGGGGCCGCCGACAGGACGCCCCCATACCGTTAACGCGGCGATGATGTTCTGTTTGACTTGCTGCCATTCCTCGGATGTCGGCCGGCGACCTGTTTTCCTGTATCCGGAAAATAACGTACAAATTCTTTCAAATACTCTTTCAGAAAGCCCCCACTCGTCCGCCATATATTGCGAAGTCGGCCCTGACGGCTCCGGGTAATCAAGCCCGAAGTGAAACTCGAAATCGCCGTCGCTGTAGGAGAAGCCCATGTGATACGGCGGAGGTCCTGCGTCACCACCAGAAACAACGATACCGCGTTCCTCATCAATTGATCGTCGTTCCGGTTCCGACTCAAACTTGAACATTGCTACCTCCTAGTCGACGTCGTCAGCGCCATACCTGTCTCCAATCGCATTTTCGCGGCCGTCTACCTCGATCGCGCCGCGCAGCAGCGCGGCACAGCAGGGTGCTCTTGTTGTCCTGCATCGCGGGCCTCAGGTCGTGTTGATTGGCCTATCGAGGTTGATGAGCGGATCCCCGAACAGCACAGTCTGCAGCAGGTTCACCGGATCGAAGATGTTCTTGAACAGCAGGTTCGCCAGGCCGAACCCGACGCGCGGCGGTGAGTTGTCGATCCGGCGCTCCGATACAGACCCGTCGTCGCCGACCGTGATCTCCTTGAAGACCTCGCTGTTCGCATTCGCCTGCTGCGTGAACGAGGTCCAGCCCGTCGTATTGTACGGATCGTACCAGGTGTGCCACCAACCGCCGCCGTCCAGGTTGCCCTGGTTCTCCATCCGCGTCCCGTTCTGGTCGTAGTCGTTCCACGTCCGCCACCACGGCTGCGTGTTGTAGGGATCGAGTACTTCGTCGAAGGTCCAGCCGTCGGGGTAGCCGCCGTTGCGGCGTGTCATGTTGCCGTTCTGGTCGAAGGTCTCGATCTTCCACGACCACTCGTAGTACGGCACCCCCGTGCGCCATTGGCCTTGG
>Ga0187894_10006036_pt1 | contig 12064 bp, 5 predicted proteins | sample GBC1701081metaG_FD_136650 | JGI IMG/M metagenome (GOLD analysis project Ga0187894, IMG submission 136650) | White microbial mat communities from a lava cave in the Kipuka Kanohina Cave System on the Island of Hawaii, USA - GBC170108-1 metaG ...
GAGAAATTTAGGTTGAAAAGATTCGTCAATTTCTTGCGAAAAGCACTAGAAAATTGTTACGCAATGGTCAACAAAATAGAAATGTTGAACTGAAATTAACCAAATTTGGATCTACTGAGTCTGGACACATTCTGTTTTTTTGCGGCTTTGCCGCTTTCGCAGCGCGGTGTCGGCTTCGCCGCACCGTCAGATTCTTTTTAATTTTAATGCGGCTGTGCCACCCACGCGGCAAAGACGCAAAATCGGTGGGTGAGAACACGCTCTGGCTTGCGGTGACCGCGCTGCGAAAGCGGCAAAGCCGCAAAACAACATGACGTTAAACAGATACGCGGCAAAGCCGCGCTTTGCAGACAGATGACACAACAACAAAAAACACTTATTCCAAAATGTGTCCAGACTTCAGCCCTAGAAGATATTTCCAAACTTTGATTGGGGAATAGTCACTTAACGCTGGTAAGTCCAATTTGTTGTAGCAAATCTGTAAATCTCCCATCTGTCCGAAGACGGGCAAGCATAGGTTCTACTTTGAGGTAAATAAGCCAACTGGCTCGTTCCGTGTAAGCGTTTTGCAGGCACTCGAAGGAGTTATCTATCAGATTTAATCCAACATATATAAGAGCTATATCATATGAGGAAACGTATTCCTGAGCAGATCGCTTCTTGAGGTCACCAATTATTTTGATAGCGTTTCTTTTCAAACCTGAAACCGCATATGCGTGACCGAGTTCGGCGAGCAGCATCGTTCTGTTTCCGGCAATGGCAATAGCTCGTTTCAATTCAGCGATGGACTCTTTATACATCCCATTTTGTAAGTAAGCCAATCCAAGATGCCGATGAGCCGCCCAAAAGTTTTGATCTAATTCAATCGTTTTGAGATATTGTTCTATTGCCTGAAAACTCTGAGGCTCGCCAAAATGACGGAGTAATCCGACATCTCTGGAAATAGCTAGCGAGAGCGGATCAATGTTATAGGCTCGTGTTATTTCTTCCATTGCCTCATCATTTCGACCAATTGCCATCAAGTAGATTGCATACCAGTGATGTGCCGTAGCATAGTCCGGGTTAAGTTCAAGTGCTTGTTTAAATTCTCTTTCAGCTCCTGACCAATCCCAATCATACCAGGCTTTGACAAAGGCGAGCGAGGTATGGGCTTCCGCCAGATTATTATCAATCTCTATAGCTCTGGCTGCGGCGGCTTTGGCTTTGGGAAAAGATTCTCTGGGTGAGAGTTCGCCGTAATAACTATGCAAATTATAGCAATCTGCCAATCCTGCATAAGCCAGAGCGTATAAGGGGTCTTTGTCAATCGCCTGCTGAAAATATGATTTTGAGTTCTTTAATCCCCCGCTGTTCCGTTTATTCCAGTAATAACGACCTTTTAGGTAAAGTTGATAAGCCTCGATGTTGTCAGTATATCGTTTGGAGAGGCTCTTTCTTTCTTCAGAAGTCAGTTTTGAAATGAGTGTTTCAGCAACTTTTTCAGAGATTAAGTCCTCGACAGTAAATATATCCTTAAAATCAACGTCAAACTTATCAGACCACAACGGTTTTTGGTCACGGACACTAACCAATTGAACTGTCGTCCTGATTTTATCCTCCAATTTCTGAATGATGCCTTCAAGTACTATCTCAACCCGCAATTCACGACCGGCTAAAACGGCATCATGGGCTAAATCTGTGTATTTACGAACCAAACTCGTCGGGCGCACGAGAATTTGTTTTAGATTACCTAACTTGGTGATAATCGCATCAGCGATTCCGATTGCCAGATAATCATTGCTTTCCTCGTGATCCAAAAACTTGAACGGCAGCACCGCGACTGAACTTATATGCGACGAAGTATTCGCCCAACTTTCGGGCAATCCGTTGATTTCATCTTCAATTTCTTCGACTACATTGGCAACAAAACGGTAACCGAGTTTCGGCACAGTTTCAATAAACGGCTGTCCATTTTGGTCGTTGCCAAGAGCTTTACGCAGGAAGGAAATATACTGACTTAAATTATTTTCTTCAACATAAGTTTCAGACCAAACTACCTCCAACAAATCATTTTTCCGCAAAATATATCCACTATTTGCTACTAATAAAACAAGGATTTCAAAAGCCTTCGGAGGGAGAGGGATCACCTCTTCATCAAGCAGCAAGAAACGCTCGGACATATTTAAACAATACGGACCAAACTTATATAACTTGTATTTCTCACCTTGTTTCAGGCTTTTTAAGAGAAAATTCTTTGTTGTTTTTGGAAACATTTCATTTCAAATCCGGTTAGCACACCTTTCTTCAGATTTTTCTTCAGAAAAAATTCAATCTTTTCTTAAAGACGTAAATAACCGAATTAAGAGATAGTTGCCGCTATCTATATTGGGAGCAACATTGTTGTTACAGCCGTTTCGCATTTGCCAACTTCAGCAGGGAAACCGTTCAGTCATAAACACGCATATTTTATAAGTCCCAGTATGAAAACAAGTTTAGCAGAAGAGCCAAAGTGAGGGAAATACTAATGACCAGAAGAAACAACTTGACCAACTTAAACCAAATTCTGTTGATATACAAACGATGTCTTTTGGCGAACTTTATCAAGGCATTTTTCGTCCCGATGATATTTCTAATTACTATCGGAGTGTTCGCTCCATTGTGTTTAGGGCAAAGTGCCTCAACGGGGGCATTGAGCGGTATGGTATCTGATCCGACCGGGGCAGTTGTGCCGGGTGTCCGGGTCAAGGTCATCAATGAAGCTACCGGTGAGACGCGGACGGTGACTTCAGACTCCGATGGTAAATATGTGGCATCGCTTCTGCCTCCGGGTTCCTACAAGATTGAGGCGGAAGGAAAAGGGTTTAAACTTGGCACTCGTGCCGGCATTGGCATTAGTGTGACTGAAACCACCTCATTGGATATTCAACTTGAGGTCGGAAGCCCAGTCGAATCGGTGACGGTCAACGCCAATGCTGCGGTTGCCCAAACCGAATCAAGTACTTTGGGTCGCGTGGTGGATGAAAAAGCAGTCGTCAATCTTCCTCTGGTGACGCGAAACTATACGCAAATACTCGGTCTGTCGCCGGGAGTCACGGCAAATGTCAATAATGCGGCGGCAATCGGACGGGGAAGCGGCGGCGCGGACAGCAATTTTTTAGCGACCGGAACAGGAACTTATGTCCACGGCGCACGAAGTTATGACAATAACTTTCAGATGAATGGCGTGACAATCAGCGATTTGCAGGGAAGCGGCGGTTCAAGCGGCGGATTTGCAATTCCCAATCCCGACACATTGCAGGGATTTAAAGTTCAAACGGCACTCTATGATGCTTCTTTTGGACGCAATGCCGGGGCAAACGTCAATGTTACGACCAAGGGTGGGGGCAATGCGTTTCACGGAACGGTTTTCGAGTTTTTTCGCAATGAGGCTTTGAATGCCAATGATTTTTTCTTTAACCGCGCCGGTCGAAAACGCGGCGTTCTTCGCCAGAATCAGTTTGGCTTTACGCTCGGTGGACCGATTGTCAAAGATAAATTATTGTTCTTCACGTCATATCAGGGGACTCGTCAGACGAACGGCATCGTTAGCGGAGGATCCGCCTCAGTCCTTTCGCCGCCGCTCACCAATGATCGTTCAGCGGCAGCGTTAGGCACTCTTTTTGCCGGACGGACGGGGTCGAACGGTGGGGTAGCAATCCTGGCGAACGGGTCGAATATTAATCCGGTAGCTCTCAGGCTGCTTCAAGCAAAAAACGCCGACGGTAGTTTTCTCTTGCCGACACCGCAGACCATCAGCAGCAGCGGCTCATTCGATAGCCGCGGCTCTTCAGTTTTTAGCAATCCGAGCAGATTTAACGAAAACCAATATATGATCAACCTCGATTTTTTGCATACCGACAAGAGCAAGTTCGAGGGGCGTTACTTTTCGGCATCCAGCGATCAAATTCAACCATTACCGCGAAATATTCCGGGTTTCCCGCTCAATACCCAACAGGAATATCGCAATCTCACTGTGGCGCATACATATCTGTTCAGTTCCAATCTCTTTAATGAAGCGCGGTTTGGATATCATCGCACCGACCAGGGGAGCGATCAGGGAGGTCTCAATTATGCCGATTTCGGCATTAACGCCAGCACTCAAGTAGTGTTGGATTTGGTCATCACGGGTTCTTATGATGTCGGCGGCGGCAATGATTTCTTATTCTCGCAAAATAACTTTACTGTGCAAGATACAATGACCTATATCAAGGGATCACACACCTTGCGTTTCGGCGGCGGCATTAATAAGGGCAGAATCAATCTGCCAAAGGCGGGAGCGACCGGCAGACTCACCTTTAACAGTTTTCCCGACTTTTTGTTAGGGATGAGTGCCGCTCAAAACGGAACTGCGGTCAGTCATATTGGACAATCGTTTGAAACCATAGGTATTAGAGAGCGTGACTTGCGCGCCACGGACGGATTTGTTTTTTTTCAGGACGACTTTAAGTTACGTTCGCGTGTGACGCTAAATCTCGGAGTCCGCTATGAAAGGATTTCGCAGTTCTCAGAGGCTTTGGGAAGAGGATCGAATTTTAGATTTGATCTTGCCAATCCGAATCCACCAGCGGGCGGCTCCTTCGCCGGTTTTGTTCTGGCGAGTAATTATTCGGACACCACCCCGCCGGCTGGGGTCACCATATTGGACAAAGACATCGTGGTTGACGGCAACGGTCAAAATACGTTTGGTCCCCGTGTCGGATTTGCCTGGCAGATTTTGCCAAACTCGACCAGGTTGGTTTTGCGCGGCGGTTACGGGATTTATTACTCGCGTTTGTCAGGGCAACCACTCTTTCAATTGGTCTCATTACCTCCGTTCTCCTTGATTCGCCAACCTTCGGGCGCAGCCAATCCGGGCGCGACTTTTGCCAATCCGTTTCAACTGCCGCTGATCCAACCTGACGACTTTCCAATCTTTGTCCCCTATTCTCCGACCACCAGGCAGAGCGTCCGGGCTTTGGCTCCTGATTATCGCCCCTCGCATACCCATCAGATCAGTTTGAATATGCAAAGCGAACTTTTCAACAATATTCTTCTCGAAGTTGGATATGTCGGGACGCGCGGTAAAAATCTTTTACGGACTCGTTCGCTTAACCAGGCAAAATTAGCCAGCGTCGCCAATCCGATTCGTGGGGAAACCACAAATACCGTGGCAAATATTCCGTTACGCGTTCCGATTCAAGGCTTTACGCCGGACGGCATCCGCTACATCGAAACGAGTGCCGAGTCCTGGTATAACGGGTTAGAGTTCAGCGTCACCAGACGGCTCAGTAATGGTTTGCAATTGCAGGGTTCTTATACGTTTTCAAAAATACTTGATTCAAACGGTGCCAGCGATGTCAATTCTAATGGTATCGGTGTCGCACTCGGAGATCAGAATATTCCGCTGGGTGGCTATGGACGCGCTAGTTATGATCGGACGCATCGTTTTGTTTTGAGTTATATTTACGAATTTCCGATTGCTGCAAATAAACCCGGTTTCATCGGCAAGGTTTTGGGCGGTTGGAGTCTTTCGGGAGTGACGACCATCCAGAGCGGACAAGCACTAACCATCACGGCAACCAATTCTAATAATATTTACGGCATCACGACAAATCGCGTGCAGTTGTCCGGCTCTTGCACATATTCACAATTGCAGAATGCCGGCGCGGTCAATCAACGGCTAACCTCGGCAAATCCTTATTTCAAAACATCCTGTTTTGGCGCGTTTCCGGTTATTGACGGGGGGCGAGGATTTGGCAACAGCGGGGTAGGCATCGTGAATGGTCCCGGTCAGAATAACTCCGACATCGCGGTCATCAAACGAACGCCGATGAACTTTTTGCGCGAAGGCTCAAACCTTGAGTTTCGGGTTGAATTCTTTAATGCCTTTAATACGACGCAATTTTCCAATCCGGTGACAAATTTCTCCTCAGCAGCATTTGGAACGATCACAAGCACCGCCGTCAGCCCGAGAATCGTGCAAATGGCGTTGAAGTTCAATTTTTAAACTAATCACGGGTAGCCTGGTGATTAGGCTACCCGGATGTAATACTTTGAGACGATAGCCCCGAAACAGAATGATTTTAGAAATGAGAATAATTATGACTATGAAAAACTATTTGCAAAAATTTTATCGAGTTTCTATCTTAACCCGCCAAAATTCTTTCCGTAATCTTATAAAAAATATTCTAATATTACGTTCGCAAACCAACCTGCGTTCACTTTTAGTTTTTAGCCTGTGCCTTTTTCCTTTTACAGGTGCCTTCGCTCAATCATCTACAGCGACACTAAGCGGCACAGTTGAAGACGCAAACGGGTCTCTTTTGCCCGGTGCAAAGGTTAAGATTACAAATATTGCTACCGCTTTACAACGACAAACAGTCACCAACGATAATGGTTCATTTACTGTTAGTCTGCTTCCGCCCAGCACCTATACGGTCTCAGTTGAACATCAAGGTTTTGCTTCAACGGAGATTAAGGATGTGGTTTTAAATGTCGGTGACCAGAAAGCACTCAAAATTCAATTGAAAGTCGGCGGGGTCGTCGGCGAGGTTGTCATTCAGGCAGGCGATTCTCTTATCAAAACCGAATCGGCGGAAGTATCTACCGTGGTTGATCGTCAATTTGTCGAGAATCTTCCTTTAAACGGGAGGAGTTTCAATTCTCTAATAGCTATGACACCTGGGGTCGTTTTAACCTCAGCCGCATCCGGCGGCGAGCAGGGGCAATTTAGCGTCAACGGTCAACGTCCCGACTCCAATTATTTTACGATTGACGGTGCCAGCGCGAACGTCGGTGTCAATGTTTCGGGTTCACTCGGGCAAAGTGCCAGCGGCTCGCTCCCTGCCTCCGGCGCGTTGGGCGGCACGAACAATCTGGTTTCGATTGACGCTTTGCAGGAATTCCGCATTCAAACTTCAACTTTTGCTCCCGAATTCGGTCGCACCCCCGGCGGTCAGGTGCAGATTGTTACCCGTTCAGGGACGAACAAATTTACCGGCAATCTTTTCAATTATTTTCGTAATGATGTATTCGACGCTAACGACTGGTTTGCCAACCGAAACGGTATTGCCAGACCGCCTTTGCGACAAAATGATTTCGGCGGAGTGTTCGGCGGACCGCTTTATCTTCCCCGATTTGGTGAAGGAGGTCCGTATTTTTACAATGGGAAAGACCGGACATTCTTTTTCTTTTCATATGAAGGATTACGACTTCGTCAGCCACGCGTCGGCATCACAACTGTCCCATCGCTGTGTCTGCGAGGGGCAGGCTCCTGTGCTGTTGGGCAAACCCCAGCCGCCGCTTCATTACTTCCGTTTCTGAACGCTTTTCCATTGCCTAACGGAGCCGAACTGCGTAATACTGCCGGAGCTCTGACCGGATTGGCGGAGTTTAATTCGGGTTTTTCGAATCCGTCCAGCCTTAATGCTACAGGAATTCGGATTGACCATTACATTACGCCTAATATCACTGTCTTTGGCAGATACAATCACGGACCTTCCGATACCGTTGTTCGAGGCGGGACGACCGGCACCAGTTTAAGCAGCCGCTCGACGAGAAATTTCGGAACGGACACCTTAACATTTGGCACCACGTGGGCAATTTCAGCCCGCGACAGCAATGAACTGCGCTTTAATTACAGCCGCACGAGCACCAGTAGCAATAGCTCTTTGGACACTTTCGGCGGCGCCGTCGTGCCGTCCGAAGCGGGTCTTTTCCCAACTTCTTTTTCAAGCGAGAACGCCTTGGCGACGCTTAACTTTTTTGGCGGCGGAGCGACTTATAATTTGGGTTTGTTGGCAAACAACGCTCAGCGTCAAATCAATATCCTGGATAATTATTCAATTTTGCGTGGTAATCATTCACTAAGGTTTGGCATTGACTACCGCCGTCTGTCGCCGACTTCCGGACCGCGCGGATATAGCGTCACGGCACTTTTCGGCAATCTGACCACTATTCGCAACGGAAACATATCCGGCGGCTCTCTGCTTGCTAACCAGGAAGTAAATCTGTTTTTTACCAATTTTTCGGCATATGCACAGGATACCTGGAAAATAGGACGCCGGCTGACATTGACCTACGGCGTTCGCTGGGATGTCAATCCGCCTCCGGCGGGCGAAGAAGGACAAGAGCCGTTTGCCGTCACCGGTTTTAACATTGAAAATTTATCCGCACTGGCTCTGGCGCCACGGGGCACGTCGCTCTACAATACAACCTACAACAATTTTGCGCCCCGCTTTGGGATTGCTTATCAACTGTCGCAAAAACCGGGACGCGAAACGGTTGTTCGTGGCGGGGTCGGCATCTTTTATGACTCGTCATCTTCGGCTGGATTAATCACGGTTATCAACGGATTTCCGTTTTCCGGGTCAAGAACTCTAACTGCCAACACTCCTTTTCCGCTCAGCGCGGCGATCGCCGCGCCACCGCCGATCAACACGACTTCACCAGGAGCATCCGGCACTCAGATTATCGTCTTTGACCCGGAACTGAAATTACCTCGCATCTATCAGTGGAATGTGGCAGTCGAACAGTCACTCGGTACTCGTCGCACCATCTCCGCTTCGTATATCGGATCGGCCGGCCGGCGTCTCGTGCGCCGAACGGTTGACTCGAATATAAATCCGGCTTTCCCAGGCGGCGTCGGTTTTTTCAGCAACGGCGACGCCTCGGATTATCACGCGCTCCAGGTGCAGTTTAATCAAAGGTTATCATCTAATCTTCAGGCTTTATCCTCTTATACATGGTCTCATTCTATTGATGCCAGTTCGACCGACTTCGGGGCAAGAAATCTCCGGCAGACCAATGCTAACGAGAGCCGGGGTTCGTCTGACTTTGACATTCGCCACGTTTTTAACTTAACTCTGTCCTACAATATCCCATCTCCGCGTTTCGGAACTGTCGGCAAAGCCCTTTTCGGCGGCTGGTCGGTCGATTCAATATTTTCCGCTCGTTCCGCGCCCGCCGTAGATGTCGTTAACCAAGCATTTACAACCGCCCTGGGTTTCCAGTCCATCCGACCCAATCTGAATACGGGCGTTCCGCTCTATCTTGTGGACCCGTCGTTTGCCGGCGGCCGTCGCATTAATCCCGCCGCCTTCACCATCCAGCCGGCCGGGGTTCTGCAACACGGAAATTTCGGGCGGAATGTTTTGAGAGGCTTTAATTTCCTGCAACTGGATTTTGCGCTGCGCCGGCAATTTAAATTGACCGAAGGCTTAAAACTTCAATTGCGGGGTGATGTCTTCAACGCTTTCAATCATCCGAACTTTGGCAATCCGGTTGGCAATCTGGCTAATGCCCAGTTCGGGCAATCGATTCAAATGTTCGGCAGAAGTTTGGGAGTAGGCGGCGGCGACGGCGGCTTTAATCCGCTTTATCAAGTAGGCGGACCTCGCTCTTTGCAGTTTGCTCTGAAGATAATTTTTTAGAGCCATGCAGTTGGGAATAAGTAAACAGGTATTTTGAACCATTGAAAAATAATGAAAAGGTTAGCAATTAGTGAAAAATAAAGGCTTTGCACATAAAGTGCTTAATTTTAGATTTCTGAACATAAAATCAAATGTTTTTGAAAAATTTAAGTCTGAAATCAGCAATTCTCGGTTTGGAAAATAAGATTGAAAATTTAGCTTAAAAACTTCCGAAATCGACAATCATTTTGAGATTATTTGAACAAAAAACTGCTTATTTAGTTCAAATATTTTTCCAAAATCTCCAAACCGAGAAGTGCTGCCTTTTACCTTTTTACTTTTGCCTTCCTGCTTACACTGTGAGATTTAAGGGTTATTTTCAAGAAGCAAACAAGGAGACGATAAATGAGAAAATTAACGATATTAGTTACCCTTATACTTTTAATTCAACCAACGCTTTTGTGGGCGCAAACAAACTCGCAGACCAAACAGCCGCTGGTTTTTACGCACGTTACCATCATTGACGCGACCGGAGTCGTCGCCAAACCTGATATGACTGTCGTGATAAAAGAGGGGCGAATAGCAGAAATCAGCAAATCAAATAAAGTTAAGCTTCCAAACAATGCTCAAATTGTAGATGCTACGGGAAAGTTCTTAATTCCGGGTTTGTGGGATATGCACGTTCATTGGACTCTGAAAGAGTATCTTCCGCTGTTCACCGCCAACGGCGTAACCGGGATGCGAATAATGTGGGGGTTCCCTGTCCATCAGCAATGGCGCAAGCAAATTGCGGACGGGACGTTGCTCGGTCCGCGGCTAAACATTTCCAGCACTATTATTGATGGACCGAAACCGATTTGGCAAGGTTCAATCGGTGTCGGCAATGAAGCCCAAGGACGACAGGCAGTAATAAAATCCAAACAGGAAGGCGCGGATTTTATCAAAGTCTATTCCTTGCTTCCGCGTGACGTTTATTTTGGCATCGTTGATAAAGCGAAAAAACAAGGGATTTCATTCGCCGGTCATGTGCCGGAATCAATCAGCGCGGCTGAAGCCTCGGATGCCGGGCAAAAAAGTATCGAACATCTGACCGGTATCTTGCTAGCCTCTTCAAGCGACGAAAAAGCCCTGCGTGATGAAATGCTCAAAACTGCCATCACCGCCGAGCGAACGGCATCCAATCTTATCCGCCGCCAAACAAACGTCAAAGCACTCAATAGTTACGATAAAAAGAAAGCCTCCGCGCTCTTCGCCCGTTTTAAGAAGAACCAAACTTGGCTAGTCCCGACTCTGACGGTGTTACGTTCAACGGCGTATATGGACGACCCGAATTTCACCAACGACTCACGTTTGAAATATATGCCGTCCAGTTTTAGAGCCCGTTGGAATCCTGAAAGTGATGTTCGTTTCAAAACTCATACCGCCGAAGATTGGGCAAACGCCAAAAGGTTATATGCCAAATATCTCGAAATTACGGGCGAGGCGCGGCGAGCCGGAGTGGAAATTTTGGCGGGGACGGATGTCTCAAATCCATTCTGTTTTCCGGGGTTTAGCTTACATGACGAACTTGTTCTTTTGGTCAAAGCCGGACTTACTCCAATGGAGGCTTTGCAAGCTGCCACGCGCAATCCGGCAAAATATCTCGGACAACTTGATTCGTTGGGAACTGTCGAAAAAGGGAAGATTGCCGACCTTGTTTTGTTGGACGCGAATCCGTTGGTCGAGATCAGCAACACGCAGAAAATAAACGCAGTCGTGGTTGGCGGAAAGTTAGTTCCCAAATCGCAATTAGACGAAATGCTGGCGAATGTCGAAGTTATCGCCGACAAACCTTCTCCTGCCCAGAAACAGGATTTTCTTATAAACGGAAAGTGGAAACAAGGCAGTAAAAATGTGATAATTGAAATTTTTCTACGAACTTGAATTATGACAAATAAACAACCTTGTAATGAAAATGGTATAACTTTTTTTCCCGACTACAAACCGCCGAAGGCTTAGATTTAAGAAACAAACAAGGCAGAGAACACGACTTAGCGGTCGTTTTGAGTGGAGCTATTTTAGCCATTTTGTGTAACCGAGACGGCAACTTATCCGGTATTTGGCGGCATATGAGAAACAACTATGCTCAATTATTGCAACATTTGCCGTTGGAAGATGACAACCCTGCGGTAGTTTCTCGGTCACATTTGCCAATTATTTTAAGCAAAGTTTCGGGAAGAGTTTTTGACCGACTGATTTTTGCCGAATATGGAATCAAATTGAGTAAAAAGCAACGCCGATGGTTTGCCACCCGCAGCAAAGAACTCAAAGGAAGTATCAAAAAAGGGGAGAAAAGAGGGGAAGCGGTTGTCCAAGTGGTCGAACACGAAACCCAAGCGATTCAAAATCAGAATTATTATGCGGGCAACAAAGAAAGTGAGATTGAAAAGAGCCGGGAACTAATCAAAGAAGGTGGATTATTGAGCCAGAAGAGCGCGTTTTAATGCCTTGCATTGTAACCCGAAAACATTGGAGTTGATGGCAGCAGAAGGCAGCTAAGCGGGTGAGCAAAAGTTTTCAGGCATAATGCCGCAAGCCCGCACGAAGTAAGGGCGCAATTTCACGCTTGCTTCATGCGTGTTTCTGGATTTGGATTATCCCTGTAAATATCTTCTGAC
>Ga0187894_10006038_pt1 | contig 12061 bp, 13 predicted proteins | sample GBC1701081metaG_FD_136650 | JGI IMG/M metagenome (GOLD analysis project Ga0187894, IMG submission 136650) | White microbial mat communities from a lava cave in the Kipuka Kanohina Cave System on the Island of Hawaii, USA - GBC170108-1 metaG ...
CGTTTCACATCGTCTTCGTCGCCGTGGTCGTCGCGATGGCCGCCGGCACGGGCGTGTGGGGTACGCGGCATTACCAGGCCGAGCATGACGGGCCGTCGCTCTGGCTGGCGATCGGGTCCTTCGCGCTGGCCGTGACGATGATTCCCTACGGCATCTGGTTCCTCAAGAAACTGCGGAACATCGACTTCATTTAGAGGGAACGCCGGATCGGCGTCGTGGAGCGCGAAAGCATGTCAGCGGTTCGATTGCTGGTCATCATCGGGGCAGTGCTGGCTGCGCTGCTGGTCGCGACTCCCGCCGCGCTGGCCTGCGCGGTCTGCTTCGGCGACAAGAATCATCCGATGACGCAGGGAGCCGCCTCGGGCGTGCTCTTCATGGTGGTCTTTACCTACGCCCTGCTGGTCTTCGGGTTCGGCGGCGCGGTGACCTTCTGGATGATTCGGGCGCGCCGGCTGCAGCGGCGCGACAATCCGCCGGGTACGCCATGAATGCCTCGATTCCGCCGGCGTCCTACGATTCCGCGCGCAGCGGCCGCTACGATCCGCTTCTCTTTCGATATGCGGTCGTCTGGTCCGCACTGACGCTCTGCAATCTCTTCGCGGGCGGATCGGTGACCAGTCACGAGGCCGGGCTGGCCGTTCCCGACTGGCCCACGACCTACGGTCACAACATGTTCACCTATCCGCCGAGCCGCTGGGTCGGCGGAATCCTGTTCGAGCACGGCCATCGGCTGATCGCGTCGACGGTCGGCCTGCTGACGATCGGCATGGTCGTGCTGATCACGCTGCGCGATCCGCGCCGCTGGATGCGGCGCCTCTCCTACCTGGCGCTGGGCGCGGTGATCGCGCAGGGAGCGCTGGGCGGATTGACGGTTCTCTACTTCCTGCCGCCGCCCGTCTCCATCGCCCATGCCGGTCTGGCGCAGTTGTTCTTCTGCCTGACGGCGGCGATGACGCTCTTTCTCTCGCGCGGGTGGCGCGAGCGATCGGCCGGGCGGATCGAGTTCGGGGGCGTCGGGCTGCGTCGTCTCTGCGCGGCGGCGACGGCGCTGATCTATCTCCAGGTGCTGCTCGGCGCGGTGGTGCGGCATACAAAATCGGGGCTGGCGATCACCGATTTTCCGAAGAGCTACGGGCAGTGGATTCCCCCCCTGGACCCGGCCAGCATTGACCGGATCAACCAGGAGCGGCGCTGGAGCGAGAATTACGACCGGCTGCCGGTGATCACGGCGGGTCAGATCGGGCTGCACTTCGCGCACCGGGTGAACGCGCTGGTCGTGACGGCCGTGGTGGTGGCGACCGCCCTCACGGCGCTGCGGCAGGCGCGCGGCTGCGCGGGACTGCGCGGCCCCTCGGGAATGCTGCTGGCGCTGCTGGCGGGACAACTGACGCTCGGCGCGCTGACGATCTGGACGCTGCGCAACCCGTGGATCAATACGGCCCACGTGGCCGTGGGGGCGGCGCTGCTTGCGACGAGCCTGGTGCTGGCGCTGCGCGTGCGGCGGGCGACGGTTCCGATCCCCCTGCGCCAGGTGGCGGCATCGCCCGTCGCGGCGGAAGGAGCGCCGGCATGAGCGCTCCATTGGAGACGATCGCGCGGAACGACCGGGCGGATTGGCCGTCCCAGGCGGTACTGCGGCTGGCGGATTACGCAACGCTTTCCAAGGCGCGGCTGGCGACGCTGGTTCTGGCGGCGACCTCGGCGGGATATCTCTTCGCGGCGCGCGGCGAGATCAACCTGGTGCTGCTCGCGCACACGCTGATCGGTACGGCGCTGGTCGCCTTCGGCGCCTCGGCGCTCAATCAGGTGCTGGAGCGCGAGCGCGACGGGCGCATGGCGCGGACGGCCGATCGCCCCATTCCGGCGGGACGCATCTCCGTCGAGGAAGGGCTGTGCTTCGGCGCGACCGCCGGGATCGGCGGGACGCTCTATCTGCTCTTCTTCACAACTCCCGCGGCCGCCGCGCTGGCCGCCGCGACCCTGCTGCTCTATGTGCTGGTCTATACGCCGCTCAAGCCGCGCACGCCGCTCTGCCTGCCGATCGGCGCGGTTCCTGGCGCGATGCCGCCGCTGATCGGATACGCGGCGGCGACGGGCGGACTTTCCTATGAAGCGTGGCTGCCGGCGCTGATCGTCTATTTCTGGCAGCATCCCCATTTCCTGGCGATCTCCTGGCTCTATCGGGAGGACTACGCCCGCGGCGGCTTCGCGATCGAAGCGGTGGCCGATCCGGAGGGCCGCGCGACCGGCCGGCAGGCGACGGGCAAGTCGATCCTGTTGGCGCTGGTGGCGCTGCTTCCGGCGGCGACGAGGAGCGCGGGCTCGGCCTATGCGGTCGCGGCGCTGGGACTGAGCGTGGCGTTCCTGGCGCTGTCGGCGATGATGGCGGCGCACTGCACGCGCGGCAGCGCGCGGCGCGTCTTCATCGCCTCGATCATCTATCTTCCGCTGTTGCTGCTGTTGCTCGTGGTGGATCGTACCGGTGGTTGAGCGTGACCTCCGCGGCAGTTGACGTCGAACGGCTTTCCCGTCGCTTCGGTCTCCGCGCGGCGCTCGACGAGGCTTCCCTGCGCGTCGAGCCGGGCGAGGTCGTCGGGTTGCTCGGCCCCAACGGCAGCGGCAAGACCACGCTGTTCCGCATTCTGGCGACGCTGCTTGCTCCGTCGGGCGGCACGGCGCGCATCTTCGGATTCGACGTCGTGCGCGAGGCGCACGCGGCGCGGCGCTGTTTCGGTGTCGTCTTTCAGAACCCGAGTCTCGACAAGATGCTGACCGCCGCGGAGAACCTGCGTTGCCAGGGGAGGCTCTATGGCGTCTCCGGCGCGGCGCTGGCCGAGCGGTCGCAGCAGCTTCTCACGCGTCTGGCGTTGTGGGACCGTCGCGACGACCGCATCGCGGCCTTCTCGGGCGGCATGGCGCGGCGGGTCGAGATCGCCAAGGGGCTGTTGCATCGGCCCGGCCTGCTGCTGCTGGATGAGCCGAGCACGGGGCTGGATCCCGGCGCGCGGCGCGATCTGTGGGATCTGCTGGACGAGCTGCGGCGCGGCGAGTCGATGACGATCCTCTTCACGACCCATCTGATGGAGGAGGCGGACCGGGCCGACCGGCTGGCGATCCTAGACCGGGGACGCGTCGTCGCGGCGGGCGCGCCGGAGTCACTCAAGTCGGCTGTCGGAGGAGACGTGATCCGCATTCGCACCGGCGAGCCGGCGGCCCTGCGCGACGAGATCGCCGCGCGGTTCGGCGCGACGGTGACGATCTCCGACGGGCAGTTGCGGATCGAGCGGCCGCGCGGCCACGAGTTCATTCCGCAGTTGATCGAGGCGTTTCCCGGCCGGATCGAGGCAGCGTCGGTCGGAAAGCCGACGCTGGAGGACGTGTTCATTCGCGCGACGGGACACGGACTGTATGGGACGGAGGGGGCGGCATGAACCAGATACCGGCCCGCGCCGACACGCCGATGCTTCCTGTGGCCGCCACGCTCTGCTGGCGCGAGTGGGTCCGTTTCCTGCGGCAGCGCAGCCGGGTGACCGCGGCGCTGGGAACGCCGCTGCTGATGTGGGTCTTCATCGGCGCGGGGCTGGATGGATCGTTCCGCGCCCCGGCGGCGATGGCCGCGGGCGCGGCGTCGCGCGGCGGCTACCTCGGCTATTTCTTTCCCGGGGCGATCCTGCTGGTGGTGCTCTTCACGGCGATCTTTTCAACCATCTCCATCATCGAAGACCGCAGCGCCGGTTTCCTTCAGGCCGTGCTGGCGGCCCCGGTGTCGCGCGGCTCGATCGTGCTGGGCAAGATTCTGGGCGGCACGCTGCTTGGCGTGCTGCAGGGGGCGCTCTTTCTGCTGCTCGCGCCGCTGGCGGGCGTGCCGCTGACGGTCAGCGGCGCGGCGGCGGCGCTGGTCGCGATGTTTTTCGTTGCGTTCGCGCTGACGGGACTGGGATTCATGATCGCATGGCGGATGGAGTCCATTGCCGGATTTCACGGCGTGATGAACCTGCTGCTGATGCCGATGTGGATCCTGTCGGGCGCGGTCTTTCCGCCGGCCGGCGCGCGGAGCTGGCTGGCGTGGGTGGTGCACGCCAATCCCCTGAGCTACGGACTCGGAGCGCTGCAGCACGCGCTGGGAGTCGGGGCGGCGGCGGCCGCGCCGATTGGCGTCTGCGCGGGAGTTTCGGTGGCGTTCGCAGGCATCATGTTCCTGGCGGCGACGGCGGTCGCGCGGCCGACATCGGAGCGCGGATGACGACTCCCGCGAAATTCTGGATTCAGGTCGCGGCATGGGGCGGATTGCTCGTCGTGCTCGCGGGGGTGATCGGCTACGCGCTCTTTCCCGACGCGGCAAAGCTTCGCGCCGGGGAGCGGCCGGGAACCGGCCGTGCGAACCGCGCCTCGTCCGGGTCGGACGCCGACCTGACACTGATTCCGCGGCTGCCGATCGTGTCGGCCCTTCCGGAATTTGACCTGACGGAGCGCAGCGGGCGCCGCGTCACGCGCGGCGATCTGCGCGGGCATGTCTGGATCGCCGATTTCGTTTTTACCCATTGCGCCGGTCCCTGTCCGAAGATGACGCAGCGCATGGCCGGCCTGCAGAAAGAGCTGGCCGCCGATGACAAGCTGCTGCTGGTTTCATTCTCCGTCGATCCGCTCCGCGACACGCCCGAGGTGCTTCGCCCGTACGCCGACGGCTTCGGCGCCGATCCGAAACGCTGGTGGTTTCTGACGACCGAGGATGAAGCCGCCATGCGCCGCCTGGCGCTGGATGGATTCCGGATCGTCGCGCGCTCCTCCACGTCGGAAGAGCGGCGCGAAGGAATGGATGACATCCTGCACAGTACATACTTCGTGCTGGTCGACACGGCAGGGCGCGTGCGCGGCGTTTACGACTCGCTGGACGAGGAGCGGGTGGGACAGCTTCTCATCGACGCGCGGGCGCTCTACCGCGCCGGGGGACGATGATGGACTTCGCGCGGCTGCCGGCGCTGAACGCGGCGCTCAACGGCCTGTCGGCGGTGCTGCTGGTCGCCGGTTACGTCGCCATCCGGGGACGCCGCGTGACATGGCACCGGCGCTGCATGACGGCGGCGTTCGTGGTGTCGATCCTCTTCCTGGCGAGCTATCTGACCTATCACACGCTTCGGCAGATGCGCGAGGGAGTGGGACATACACGATTCCAGGGGACCGGAGCGGTCGCGACCTTCTATTACGGAATGCTGATTTCGCACGTGACGCTGGCGGCGCTGGTCCCGGTGATGGCGATCGTGGCGTTGCGCCGGGCGCTGCGCGGGGATTTCGAGCGGCATCGTCGGCTGGCGCGGATCACGCTGCCGATCTGGCTCTATGTGTCGGTGACGGGGGTGCTGGTTTACTGGATGCTCTATCACTATCGTCCCGCGTGACGAGCGGGGCGGGCAATACGGATTGGGTGGCACTGCTCCTGAAGTAGCGGCACCCAAGCGGCGCGGCCTCCGGAGCTGAACGGGAAGAGGCAGCGGCGCCGGTAGACCGTGACCCGCGGTGGACGCGGCTCTATACTGCCGCAGGGCCGTCCAGTCCGGACGGCGCGAGGAGATGACATGGCCGGTCATGCCGACGCACACGGCGGGATGCAGCAGGATTCACACGCGGGCGGTCACGCCGCCGGCGGCCACGGCGCGTCCTTCATGATGCGCATCGCCCGGCAGGATCGACCCGGCGACGGCCAGTACTGGGAGACGTTTGAAGTACCGCGCAAGCCGCAGATGAACGTCATTTCCGCGCTGCAGGAGGTCGCCGCGAACCCCGTGACGGTGGAGGGCAAGGCCTCCACGCCGGTCGCGTGGGACTGCAACTGCCTCGAGGAGGTGTGCGGAGCCTGCACCATGCGGATCAACGGCCGCGTGCGTCAGTCCTGCACGGCGCTGATCGATCAGCTTTTGGAAGGAGGCGCGACGCAGATCACGCTCGAACCGATGGCGAAGTTTCCTGTCGTGCGCGACCTGGTGGTGGATCGCCGACGTATGTTCGAAGGATTGAAGCGCGTCCACGGCTGGATTCCGGTGGATGGCTACTACAACCTCGGAGCCGGGCCGGCGGTCGCACCGCAGGCGCAGGACGAGGCGTATCAACTGTCGCGCTGCATGACCTGCGGCTGCTGCATGGATGCCTGTCCGCAGTATGGCAAGATCGAGCCGAAACGGTTTGCCGAGGAGAGCGACGCGGAGTTCGAGTCCCGCCGGCAGGCGGAGTTCGACACCTCCTTTGTCGGGCCGGCCGTGATCGGACAGGCGATGCTCTTCAATCTGCACCCGACGGGGAAGATGAACGCGGACGAGCGGCTCGACGCACTGATGGGCCCCGGCGGCATCACCGATTGCGGCAATGCGCAGAACTGCGTGAAGGTCTGCCCGAAGGATATCCCGCTGACGCGCGCGATCGCGCAGGCCGGGCGCGACACGTCGATCTTCGGCATCCGGCGCTGGCTGTCGCGCTAGACAACCTCTGATCAATCCTCACCGGTATCCCGACCCCCGCGACGCTGTTTCGTCGCGGAACGGCGGCGCTTCGATTCCAGGCGTCGGGTGCGCGAAGCGGCCGTCGGCCGAGTGGAGCGGCGCGCCTTCACCGGACGGAGTGCGTCGGTGAGAAGTTGCGAGAATCGCGCCAGGACGGCGCGGCGGTTGGCGAGCTGCGTGCGGTGTTCGTCGCTGCGGAGCTGAAGAATCCCCTCGCCGGTGAGCCGCGCGGCCAGCCGCGTCCGGAGCCGGTCGCGCTGGAACTCTGAGAGGGAGGGACTCGACCCCAGATCGAATCGCAGCACGGCCCGGGTGGCCAGCTTGTTGACATTCTGGCCGCCCGGGCCGCGACTGGCCGCTTCAAAGCGGATCAGGATCTCGTCGTCGGGAATCGTCAGACCACGATCGATCCGCATCATCGGATCAGTTGGCGATGATTTCGCGCACCAGCCGGTCGGCCAGCTCCTGATCGATGCGGCGGCGCATCACGACGAGATCATTGGTGGTGTGGCCGGCGAAGACCAGACCGCTGGCGGCGGCCCTGGCGGGTCGGCCGCGGCGCTTCGAGCCGGCAGGCCGTCCGGGGCGGCGCGTGGCGACCGGTGCGCCGGATGCCTTGGCAACACGATACTTCGCCCAGCGCTTCTTGGCGGCCTCGCTGATCGCACGACGAGCGGCGGCACTCATTTTTCGAGCCATGTGACTCACTCTCCTTAAAGGGACTATTTACTGCAATGCCTGCGAAAATGTTTTAGCAAGCTCCGGAATGTAATACAGTAATTCGAACGGTTCTGCTACAGCACGAAATACGAACATCACTCAGGGGTTCCCCAACGGGATGTAAGTGTACTTGAAGCCACCTGAAAAGTCACAAGGTGAAAAGGGTGACAATTCTTCAGATAAGTGGTCGAATCGATTGAATGACATCGGAGTTCAGTATCAAAAGACCGGCGGGGCACTGGCGGCAATGCTTCGAGTGCGTATACACTGGGAAACGGATCAACATGGCCTCCTCCGGATCGTGAGACACGGCGGGATGATCGCTGGCCGCGGCGCGGGGGCCCGTGTTTCTCGCAGCATCAGGATAATCCCGAAGCAGGTAGGTATGAGTGCACGAAGCGACGACCGGCTGATCACGATCCAGCAGCACATCATCGAGCAGCAGCGTCAACACCCTACGGCAACGGGTGAATTCAGTTGGCTTCTCTCGGGCATCACGCTGGCGGCGTGTATCATTCAGTCCAAGGTGCGCCGGGCGGGACTTCTCAGCATCCTGGGGGACGCGGGTGCATCCAACGTCCACGGCGAGATGCAGCAGAAACTGGACGTGATCGCCAACGAGACCATCGAGCGATGCCTCGGGTTTCGCGGCAACGTCGCCGTTCTTGCTTCGGAGGAACTGGATGAGGCCCGCGTGCTGGCCACTCCCAGCGGCAAGGGCAAGTATGTCGTCGTTTACGATCCGCTGGACGGATCGAGCAACATCGACGTCAACGTATCGGTCGGAACGATTTTCTCAGTCTTCGAGCGGGTCACCACCGGCAGCGACGTGGACATTCGCAAGGATGTCCTGCAGTGCGGCGACCGGCAGCTTGCCGCCGGATATGTCGTTTACGGATCGAGCACGGTCATGTGCTACACGACCGGAAGCGGCGTCCACATGTTCACGCTCGAACCCTCGATCGGATCATTCATGCTCTTCGCCGAGAATGTGCGAATGCCCGAGCATGGAAAGATCTACAGCGTCAATGAAGCCAACTCCGACGCGTTCCCGTCCGGCGTTCAGGCGTGGCTGCGGCATGCCAAGACCAAAGAGGCGGGACCCTACACGTCGCGCTACATCGGTTCGCTGGTCGCCGACTTTCATCGAACGCTGATGCGCGGCGGTGTCTTTCTCTATCCGCGCACCGCAAAGGACAAAAAAGGCAAACTGCGGCTGATGTATGAAGCCAACCCGATCGCCTTTCTGGCGGAGCAGGCCGGCGGCATGGCGGTGGACGGCAGCCACCGCATCCTCGACATCGTGCCGGAGTCGCTGCACGAACGGACGCCGCTGATCGTCGGCAGCCAGCATGAAGTCACCGAAGTGCTCCAGTATCTGAAGGACCACGGCGACTAAGCCCCATCTCATCGGGACAGTGGAATCGTCTCATTCAGAAACGTCCGCAGCGCTTCCCAGGAGCGGCTGTCGGCGGCCGCGTCATATCCCACTCCCTTCATCTTCAACTGATCCGAATTCGGGTTCGTAAAGCTATGCTTGGCGCGGCCGTAGTAGATCATCTGCCAGTCGCAGCCGCTCTTCCGCAGGCCGGCCTGTAACGAATGGACGACTTCGTCGGGAATGAGTGAATCCTCCGCGCCGTGCAGCACCAGGATTCGGGTGTGAATGCGCGGCAGGTCCGCCTCCGTGGGGATCGGCAGGCCGCCGTGAAAACTGACGACGCCCGCCACGGCCTGACCCGCAAAGGCCATCTGCAGCACGGTCGTGCCGCCGAAACAGTAGCCCATGGCGACGATCCGCTTCGGATCGACGCGCGGATCGGCGGCGAGCGCGGTGAGACCTGCTTCGGCCCGGCCGCGCATGAGGTCGGGCTTGTCCTTGAATCGGCTGGAATACTCCCGGGCCTTCGCGGGGTCGTCGGTCACGACGCCTTTGCCATACATGTCGATCGCCATGGCGACGTAGCCCAATTCGGCGAGGCGCCTGGTCTGCGCGCGGGCGAACTCATTGCAGCCCCACCATTCATGGACGATCAGTACGGCGGGTCCGCGGCCGGAGGCGTTTTTCGGCGCGGCGAGAAATCCTTCCAGCGCGACGTCGCCGTGGGAATAGGGGACAGCCTGCGTGACGATGGGGGCAGCGGCATTCGGCGGGGCGGCCTTCGAATCCTGCGACGCGACAGCGCCGGCGTGGAGCGCGAGTGAGAAAAGGAGCGTGAGTCGTGCGGTCATGGTGCATTCTCCTGGGCCGAATGGATCGGGCGGATGCGCAGTATGTGGGTGATTCGCGGGGAAGCAAATCGTGGGTTCTGAATGAAGATTCCCCCTCCATGAGAGGGGATCAAGGGGGGTGGTTTGTCGCGCACCGAGGAGACTAACTCTTTCAACCTCCCCTGGCCCCTCCTTTGAAAGGAGGGGAAAAGTACAGGGGCGACGAAAGGAAGAGAAAAGAACGGAGGCGACGAAAGGAGGGGAAAAACAAGTCGCGCTGTCCTAAGGCCGCGGATCGGTTCGGGAGGTCGCGGGCGGCCGCGAAGCAGGAGCCGCCAGCATTGCCGCAAGATCGCGCTGCGCCATGGTAAAGCGAGGCTCAATCTCCAGCGCGCGGCGCACCGATGCGATCGCCTCCTGCGTGCGGCCGGCGGCAAAGAGCACGCGGCCGAGCATGTAATGGGAGGCGAAGTCGCGCGGATCAAGTTCAATGCATCGCCGGAAGCAGGCTATCGCGCCCTCGCCGTCGCGCTGCCGGGCAAGTGCGATTCCGAGCATGTGGTGACCGGCCCCCGCCGTCGGCGTGAGGGCGAGCGTATGGCGCAGCCGCTCGATCGCGCCGGGCACGTCATTTTTTCGCTCGATGAGATATCGCGCGTAGTTGATCTCCGCCTCCGCGAAGGCGGGGTCTGCTTCAACGGCCGCACCGTAGTGCGCGAAAGCCTCCTCGAAGGATTGCCGATCGTCGAGAATCAGCCCCAGATTGTTGTGCGCGATGGCGCAGGCGGGATTCTTTGCGAGCGTGTCGCGCCAGAGCGTTTCGGGATCGCGATAGATCGTGGTCTGGCGCATCGTCAGGATGCCGAGAATAAGCAGGACTGCCGCCGCGACCCCGGGACCGGCGCCGCGCGGTCCGTGACGGGTCCATGCGGCCGCCAGCAGCGCCAGCATCGGCATCGCGGCCAGGTATTGAAAGTGATCGGCGACGAAGGAATAGCGCATCGGGAAAACGCTGATGAATCCGAGCGCGGGGATGAGCGTTCCGCCGAAGAGCAGCAGCGCCGCCAGCGGTCCGCGCGACAGCCGCCGCCGCAGGGTCCATGCCGCCGCAAGCAGAAGCACTGTCCCCACGGGCCAGAGCCATTGCGTCCAATCCGCCGTGTCGAGCCGCCAGCGCGGATAGATGAAGGTGAGCGGCGCGGGCCAGAGCAGCTTGCTCGCATAGAACCATGCGGCCCGGCCGGCAATGAGAATCCGCTCGGCGGGCGAAAAGGCAAGCGGCACGACTTCCACGCCGACGTGATGGTGCTCGACCCAGCTCGTCAACGCGCCGAATCCCAGCGCGAGTAGCATCATCGGAATCAGCGGCGGGAGCTGTCGCGCGGCGATGCGCCCTTGTTTCCACCAGAGCAGCACCGCGATGGCAGCGGGCAGCGAGCCGGTGACGGTCTTGGAGAGCAGCGCCGCGACAAAGAGCGCGAGGCTGATCGCGTACCAGTTCCAGCGCGGCGCGACCGGCTCCTCCGTCCGGCGTCCGATCCCCGCGAAGCGCAGGTAGGCCAGCAGCGCGGCGAAGTAGAGCGCTCCGGAGAGGACGTTCTTTCGCTCGGTCACCCAGGCCACCGATTCGACCTGGACCGGATGCAGCGCGAAGAGTCCCGCCGCCAGCACCGCCCCCGGCAGTCCCAGCCGCAACATGACGCGCCACGCCAGCAGCGCGGCGATGAGGTGCAGCAGCACGTTGACGACGTGGTAACCGGCGGGCGTCAGCCCCCACAGGTGGCGCTCGATCCAGAACGTGGTGAAAACGAGCGGGTAATACTGCGGCGTCGCGCCGACCTCGAACCAGATGCGACGCAGGCCGTCGATCGAGGTGAGCGTGGGGTTGTTCGTGACGTAAGCGTCGTCGTCCCAGATGAACCCGGCGCGGTAGGCGGGGAGGTAGGCGCACAGGGTCGCGGCCAGGATCAGCGAAATGATCAATGCTTCGCGCCGCGGTCCGCTCGACATCGGCGATGAATGTAGTCGCGGCGGGGGCGGGCTCCAACCGCGGGGGGGGTCGTTTCTGTTGCCGGAAAAAGGGATTGATCATGTGTGCGGCGGCTCGACGCTTGCCCCCCGGACTGTGGCACCCGGGCAGCGGCTCCGCACAAGGCATTCAGGCGGGACGATTGCTCCTGCCCGCCCCGGCCGGATACCATGAATGGCAGGTAATTCATGAGCGTCGTACCTCGAAATCCCGCCGGCGCCACCGCCGGACCCGCCGTTCTCTCCTTCTCGCTGAACGGCCGGACGGTCAAGGCCCCGGATGACGGCCGGACACTGCTCGACCTGCTGCGCGAGGATTTCGACGTCATTTCGCCCAAGAACGGTTGCCAGCCGATGGGGCAGTGCGGCTGCTGCACCGTGCTGATCGACGGCAAGCCGCGACTTTCCTGCACGATCAAGGGGTCGGCCGCATCGGGCAAATCGGTGACGACGCTGGAGGGATTGAGCGACGCGCAGCGCGACCAGATCGCCGACTGCTTCGTCTCGGCGGGAGGCGTGCAGTGCGGCTTCTGCATCCCCGGCATCGCGATGCGGGCGCACGCCCTGTGCGAGAAGAATTCCGCGCCGACGCGCGACGAGATCAACACCGA
>Ga0187894_10006039_pt1 | contig 12058 bp, 14 predicted proteins | sample GBC1701081metaG_FD_136650 | JGI IMG/M metagenome (GOLD analysis project Ga0187894, IMG submission 136650) | White microbial mat communities from a lava cave in the Kipuka Kanohina Cave System on the Island of Hawaii, USA - GBC170108-1 metaG ...
GTTACACCCGCAAGAGCTTGTCCTTCTCCAAAGAAGATCGTTATCATGAACTCATGACCCGCTGGTTTATTCTCGAATACAACCGGGCAATCCAGTCCTCACTTACTATGTAGCCACTACCCTGTCAAGGGCGAACGTCTCCGTTCCCGGCCTGCGACTCCGCCCAATACACCAGCAGTTGTTCACGGGCGTGGCGGTACATATCGACCTCGATGCCAGCCAACAGTCCCGGTGTGATGTGCGCCCACAGGTCGGCGTCCATACGCCCCGGATGGTCGAGGATCGCCCGCAGCTCATGCGGCGGTATGTTGACCCGCCCGCCCAACACCTGTAACGTCAGGCTTTCGCCACCCGGCGCGATTTGCTCGGCGATGAAGTCGCGCCAACCGCGCAAAATCGCATCGCTCATGAACGGCAGCCACCCATCGGGTTGCGCGGCACACAGGCTGTCATACTGCCAGGGGGGCAGACGCTTCAAATCGCGGTCGTCCATGTAAATCAGGAGGATGTGCAGCGTGATGAAACGGGTTGGGCGCGGCGCCCACTCCCGCGCTACGAAATGCGGCCCCAGCATGTGCAGCGACCACCACTCGTCCATCGACAGATGCGCCACATAGCCGGCCAGGAACACCCGCCGCGCGGCGCTGCCCACCTGTTCGAGGCTGGGGTAGGTTTGCATCATCACGCGCCAGGGATGCGCGCTGATGCCCTTGTCGTAGCTGTAGAAGTGGGTGTCCTCGCGCTTGAGGCCGGATTCGGTGCGGGCATCGGCGGCGATATTGCCCAGCATGAAGGCCGGGGAATCCGCAGCCAGCGCGGCGCGGACATCGGATGGGATCGCCGTGTCATCCAGGAAACGCTGTGCGGCGTCGAGGTGGGTAAACGGGGTAGGCATGTCGCCTATTGTAGCGCCGCGTCGCGGACAAATCGAGTGCAAAGCTGCGCCCTGCGCGAGTCTTAACCGTCCTGGCAATTATCATCGACGAGTGTAGGAGCGAGCTATATCACGCCCTTACACCAAACCTCTTTTCTTGGCGTCCTCGGCGTCTGTGCGAAGCCTCCCCGAAGGGGGCGGTGGTTCAAATCTTCACCGCCGGAAGAAGCTGCGCGCGAAGAACCACAGGTTGGCCGGGCGCTCGGCCAAGCGCCGCATGAAATAGGGATACCAGGCCGCGCCGAACGGCACGTACACCCGTACCCGATACCCCGCCTCGACCAGTTCGACCTGCCGCGCCGGGCGTATGCCGTAGAGCATCTGGAACTCGTAGCGATCCGGCGGCACAGGGTATTCACGGATAGCGGCCTCGCCAGCCTGGATCATGTTTTCGTCGTGGGTGGCGATGCACAGGTAGCCGTTGGACTGGAGATAGGCCCGTATGATGCGCACATAATTGGCATCGACATCGGCCTTGTCGGGGAAGGCTAGTTCGGGTGGTTCGAGGTAGGCCCCCTTACACAGCCGGATATGCGCCCCTTCCGCGCCCAGTTCGCGCATGTCGGCTTCGCTGCGGCGCAGGTACGACTGGATCACCGTACCTACGTTGTCGAAGCCGTATTCGTCGCGCATCGTGCGGTAAATCCACAGCGTCATATCGGTGTAAGGCGTGTTTTCCATATCAATCGTGACCGGGACGCCGAAACTCTGGGCGTCGGTCAGGATCAGTCGCAGGTTGGCCTGGCATAGTTCTTCGTTGATGTCCAGGCCGAGATGCGTCAGCTTGAGCGACAGGCCGGCATCCAATTTGCTCTGGTGGATGCGTTGCAGCAGCGCGCGGTAGGTCGCTACCACATCCTCGGTGTCTTCCGCCCGCGTCACGCTCTCACCCAGGTAGTCAAGCGAGGTCGCCAGCTTGCGCCCGTTCAACGCCTGGGTCGCCGCCACTGCCTCATCCAGTGTTTCGCCCGCCACGAAGCGCCCCGCCGCCCGCCGCGCCACGCCCCAACCCGTGACGAGCCGCCGCGCCCAGCCTGCCGCCGATAAATACAGTAGAAATCGCCGCAGCATCAGATGTCCCCACTGTTAAAAGTGTTGCCTATTGTAACGAATAACGGTAGTGCGTGGGAGGTCTTAGAGGATTGGCGAGCAGTGGTTCGATTGAGCCTGAAGCTGCGAAAGTCACGTTTGGGAGCGCCTTTAGTGCGCTTGTCTTTTCGGTAGCCAGATGGCTTTAGCCTCTGGTGGTGCAGGCGCAGAAATGAAGCGTCCTACTTCCTACTCAATATCGACTTCGCTCACGGTGGTGTTGCAGGCGGCGCAGGTGTAGAGCAGCGTCATCGGCGGGCAGCCCGTCAGTTCGACCACGCGCAGCGGCCAGCGCTGCACCCCCAGGAAAACGAAGTCCGTTTCCTGACCGCAGGTCGGGCAGCGCCCGGCGCGGTTGTGGGGCTGGATGGCGAGGGCGTCGGTGTCGTTGTGTTCGATCAAAAATACCGGCTGCATGGCGTTCATCCGTGTCTTGGGTGTTACCTGTTTTCAAGACGACATTACCGCCCTGAAAGTTCCATTGTAATGAAGCTATATGGCTATTTTACGACCCAAGCCGTCAGGAAGTTGTGGGTCGATTGTCAGAGTTCTGTTAAACAATCCCTATTTTCACAACCGAGATTTCGTCCAGGCGAATGATTCAATTTTCGTGCATCCATGTTTCACCCCTTGCTTTATTTTTAAATGACCATTAAACTGTGTTAAATAAATTTAACAATCAATCGAGGAGATTTAACACTCTCCGCAGTCTGCTGCCGAAAGGAGTATGCACCCATGAACACTACTACCGCGCGCCAGCTCTCGGCTAAAATCGCCGAGCTAATCGAGCTAGCCAGCATATTCCAGGCCAGGTATGGCAAACAATACCGCATCAAACCCGGTAGTCCAACCGAAGCGTGGGAATTGCACCAAGCCATTTTCGACCAGCAAGCCGTTATCGCGCAAATGCTCGATGACGCCGCCTTGGAAAGCCCGCTGCGGCGCTGCGCTCCCTGGTGGAAGTGGCAGGATACCGTTGACACCGGCACGGTCAGCCTGATCGCTGCCGAAGTCTGCCACTTGATCGCGTGCTGCGCCAGCTTCGAGGCCGAGCCGCGCGCCGCCGCTTCCCCCGTGATTGAAACATCCCAGGCAGCCATCGCCGGGATGCTGCACCCGTCCGCCGTGATGGTGGCGCAGGGTGCGCCGGGATATGCCCGCCGCGCATCTTAAGTTTCAACGGATTGGCACCGTAGACAGCAGCGCCGGTCATTGGCTCACCGGCGCTGTTAGTGACAATCAGTCAGCTTCAAATCAAGTTGCAAACAGCCTCACCTTATCCGAGCTGTGTAACGCCCAGGATGTTGCCCTCCGTATCTTTAAACCACGCTACTCGTCCATCTGGAAATTCGGCAATCCCATTCACAGTTTTTAAGTCAGGGAAATCGTATTCTTCAAAAACAATCCCGCGTGCTCGAAGTTCCAAAACTTCGGCTTCAATGTCGTTCGTGAGGAAACCCATCGCGGTGTTTTGGGCAGTACCTGCAAATTGGCTCGGATACAGGACAAAACCCGTGCCGCCTCCGCATTCATACATGACACCACCAGCGGTTTCCTGAGAGGGGGTGAGTCCCAGCTTATCCTCATAAAACTGTCGAGCGCGATGGTAATCCAGGTAAGGAATGGTGGTCTGTACAGTACAATTTGCCAACATAATAGGCCTCCGCCTGAAAATATACGGTACGAAATTATAACCTAAATGACCCTTGTGCTACACCGTTCGTAAGACCGAGTGGTTTGGAGCTGTTTCAGTATGCACTCCGATCTATCACCCAGCATAACCCGGCAAGTTTGTTCTGCTCAACGACACTTTTCAACGGGCTGAATCCATGTATGACTCCTCTACCCTGCTAAACTTAATTTCCCTGAAATGACGACTCCGTTATATAATACATAACGTATCCTGACCAACAATTGAGTCATTATGGCAAATCGCACTGAGCGCACCCGCATCAGCCAGTTAACCTCGACCTACGGCCCGGATGAACCGCCGCGTCTGCCACTCGACTTTGGCGATTATATGTCGCTGATATGGCGGCTGGATAAGCACGCCGACGACCCGGCGAAGGTCAAGTATTACCGCCGTTGTGCGCTGTCGTTGGCCGAGGGTTTGGGGCTGAAAGGCCGCAGCGTCTTCCGTCTGGTGGAACTCACCCCGCCCGGCCAGCTTTACGACCAGCTTCCCAACGCGCCATATCGCGGCACGAACCGCCTGCTCGACGCCCAGGATCGCAAGGCCGCCATCGCACAACTCGCCACACTGCGCCAGGACATCCTGCGCGTGGGTACGTACCACGACCAATGGCCGGTCAGTTGGCCGGGCAGTGGCATCATGGATACCGACTTGCGTGAGCGAGTGTTCGCCGTGCTGTTCACGGCGCTGCAAGGGCAGTATGAAAATTTTGGTCGCCTGCTGCTGGTGGTGGATATTGTGCTGGCCGACCTGCTGCTGGGGATGCAGCAAATGCGCGAGATTAACCTGCACGAACTGATCGCCGACTACGATTATCCGAACTTCGCCGACACCAAAATCCGCGCCGCCTTCTACAGCGGTACGTCGTAGCGGTCAGGGGATAGGATGTGAGGGCGTGATGTATCCCGTTCTTACGCAACCCCGCTATTGGTCGCTGTGGCTTAGCGGAAGGCCGGGACGACCCGCCCCACGCCGGGGACTTGCTGGACACGCGCGATCACATCCTCCCCGCTCGCACCGGCTGGCAGCTTACCGGACAGCACTACCCTACCGTAATACACCCGCCCCAACCGCACCCCGACCGGCAGGACTTTGCCCACATCTAAACGCGCGCTTTCGTCGTCGTACAGCGCGTCGGCTGTGACCGAGCGCAGGCCGTCAATGTTGGGCAGGTTGTCCATCAGGTAACGCCGGGTGTTGGGCGTTTGGACGTGGCCGCTCAGGTTGACATGGCCGTCCTTCACCACCACCCGGATCGCGTGTCGGTCTTTGCGCGACGGGGGATAATGCGCGATCAGGTGTTCGACATCTTCCAGAATATCCAGGTCGGCGAGTTCAATCACGGCTTGCGTTTCGGTCATCATTCACTCCGGGGATAGGCAAAATTTCGTGTCATTCGGTTGTGTTGATAGTTCGGCGCAGCCCGAATCGGTGCGCCGACAAAACGCGATCTGAAAGTTATTCAACAGAACCTCGTTAGCAGTCATCGTTCATGGGTGGCAGGGTTTGAAATCCTTCTCTATGTCGAGTGCCTTGATTATGGAGTAGTTTATCAAAAACTTCTTAAAAATACCCTATAAAACGTCAAAACGCTTGTACACTGAGAAAAGATGACCGACATGTGAGGAGATTGCTATTGCGGCGCTCTATGTTGATTGGCCTGTTGATCGCGGCGATGAGCATGGGCTGGATGGCGGTTCGCGCGGACGACCAGTCCTATAGCGGCAGGCTCGACAACAGCCAGCCGACCTTTTCCGTCACCTTCGACCTGGCCGAGGGCGACTCGGTCTACATCAGTGCCGACGCCACCTCCGGCGACCTGGACACCTATCTCGTCCTGCACGACCCGGTTGGCATCGTGGTCGCCGAAAATGATGACCGCGATTTTGACCAGCTTAATTCTGCGCTGGGGCATAGCGCCCGAACCGACGGGATGTATACGGTCATCCTCAGCCGTTTTGAGGAAGACATGAGCGGTGGCTACCATCTGAGCATCCTGGTTGGCGACGCCAGCGTGCTGGAAAACCTGGATACCCAGAGTACAGAATTCACCCTGAGCGGTTCACAGTTGCTATTGGATACCGCCCATTTCCGCATCCACTATACCCTTGAGGGTACGGACGCCGTGACCGAGGCGTTTGTGCGCCACGTCGGCAAGGCAATGGAAGAAGTCTGGCGCAAGCAGGTGATGGAGTTGGGGTGGCCCGCGCCGCCCAGCGATGGGCGGGACGGCGGTGACGCGCGCATGGACGTTTACCTGATGGATTTGCTCGACGATGACGGCAATGGCATCATGGGGGCAGCCCGTGCCGGTCATCAGTTTGGCGATAACCCCAGCACCGCCGCTGTCGAGGCTTATGCCTCGTCTACCCTACTGCGAATGGACAATGACTTCGAGGAACTCGCCTACCAGGGCGACCCACTCGACCTGATGCACTCCACCGCCGCCCATGAATTTCACCATGCCATACAACACGGCTATGACATCGACGATCTCACCTGGTACGCCGAGGCCAGCGCGGTCTGGATGGAAGCGCAAACCTTCCCCAAAACCCGTGATGCCGCCGGATATGCCGAGTATGCCTACCGCTACCCGGAGCTGTGCTTCGGCAGCACCAACGACCCGGACGGGGGCATGGTGGTTTACGGCGAATGGATGTTCATCCAATCGTTGGTGGACAGATACGGGCAGAAAGCCTTGTTCAAGCTGTGGAACAATATCGCCCAGTACGATGGTTGGGAAGCGCTGGCGCAAACGCTGGTCTTCTTTGATGACAGCATCCCGAACGCGCTGGCTCGTTATCACATCCAGAACATCGCCCGCGATTACACCTTCGCCCCTGATTTTGGTGGTTCGAGCGTGTGGCTGAGCGACACCCTCAGCCGCGCCGGGCGCATCCAGGGTTATGGCGTACAGGAGTTGGGTGCGAATTATATCGCCTTCGATCCGCCGCAGGGGACATATCGGGTCGATCTGGTGGATGACGGTACGCTGGAATTATGGGCGGTGGGCGTTGCCGATGGTGAAGCAGTGGCCTTCCCGTTGGGGCGCGGCGGGGTGGTCAGCAGCGCCGGCTACGACTACCTTTACCTGATGGTATTCAATCCGGCTTACCAGGACGACCTGGACAACTGCGTTTACACCAACTATGCCCTGGATGTGACGCCGACCCGCGCGGCGGTCGCATCGTCTGCCGCCCACACCTGGGACGCCAAGTATTTCGTCCCGCTGACCGGGGAGTAAGGCTATTCTGTGTCCCGAATCAAGTCGATCAACTGCTCGGCGGCGTCATAGCTAAACTGCATCTCGCGGATCGCCCCGCCACGCAGCACATGGGCGAACATCGCCACATCCGCCGCCGGGCGCGCATACTGGTCGAGATCGTCCAGGCCAATCCATCGGATGTCGCCTTCGTCGCTGGGGAGCAGGCCGCCGCTACAATCCGCCGCCAGATAGATGAACAACAACCAGTGTATTGCCATGCCGGTGTGCAGCACCGTCGTCACCGCCCGCAGTTCGGGGTCGCGCAGCGTCAATCCCGTCTCCTCCCGAAATTCGCGTCGCACACAATCCTGGGGCGTTTCGCCGGGGTTCATCTTGCCGCCCGGCGGACTCCACAGCCCGATGTGCGGCGGGTTGCGCCGCTGGATCAGCAGCACGCGCCCATCGCGCACCAGGTAGCACAGGCTGCCGGTGATAATGCGTTCAATCGGTTTGGTGCTATTCAGTTGCCAACTCATCAAACACCTTCGGAGAAATGACCCACACCAGCGCCCCGCGCAGGGGGTCCCGCGAAAATAAGTCAACCCGCGCCATGCCACCCTTCTTCATCACGATCTCGCCGCCGCTCACCAGCTTGGACACGGTGATACTCAGGTCGGGTTCGTGGCCGACGAACAGCACCTCGTCGTGCGCCCCGCTATCGGCGATCAGTTCGCCGATGTGTTCGATGCTGAAGCCAAAGCCGACTTCCTCGCGCACATCGACCGTCACACCCAGCCCTTTTGCCAGGATGTCGGCGGTCTGACGGGCGCGGGCGCGCGGGCTGCTGAACAACCGCGCCGGTTTCACATCGAGTTTGACCAGGGCGCGGGCGGCGGCCTGGGTGCGTTCGATGCCCTTGTCGGTCAGGCGGCGGGGGAAGTCGTCGAACGCCGGGCCGTCGGCATCCTCAGCGTCTCCATGCCGAAAAAAATACAACTTCATAGCGGTTGCCGTTCCTTGCTGCCTCGTGACCGATCGCGGCGATTATAACCCATCTCGGCGGGCAAGCCCCACAGCCACAATAAAAATCCCCTATCGCCATCGGCATAGGGGACTTCCGCAGGTATTCCTACAAGACGCAATCAGATCAAGCACGCTTTTGCCACAAACGGATCGCTTTCAGCATTAGTTCGCGCTGGGCTGCTGGGCGGTCTGCGGCGGGATTTCCAGCGCGATCAGCTTGTCGATCAGCTCGCGCAAGGTCGGTTCGGGCAGCGCGCCCGGCTGGCTGAACACAATCGTCCGCTGCTTGATGAGCATGATCGTCGGGATGCTCATCACACGGAAAGCCTGCGAAAGGCCGGGGTTGGCGTCCACATCGACTTTGGCGATGCGGACTTTCCCGGCATACTCCGCTGCCAGCTTTTCCAGGATCGGCGCGACCATACGGCACGGCCCGCACCACTCCGCCCAGAAATCGACCAGCACTGGCAGGTCGTAATTCAACACTTCCTGCTCGAAGGTCGCATCCGTCACGACGAACGGTTTGCTATTATCCACAATGGCATGATCCGCCACCCTTTGTTCTCCACTTGATTCTTGTGTGGCTGTTGGGATTTGGTCAACAGCGGCGCGCAGCATGTCCATCGCCAACGGCACATCCGTCCCCCAGGGTTTGCTGCGGCGCACCACTTCCTCGCCGCACGCCCAACCTACCAGCACCGGCTTGCTGCCTACGTCGAAGCGCGCCGCCGCCTGCGGGTTGGCAGTCGGGTCGAGCCGCGCGAACACCACGTTCGGGTTCTCGTCAGCGGCTTTCTTGAAGGCAATGGTGAAGTCGCCGCGCACGCCGTCGCCGTTGGAAACCAATATCAGCGCCGCCGGATTCTCCCGCAGCATGGCCTCCAGGGTCGCATCGGTCAAAATGATCGGCTCTGCCATGAGTATTTTTCCCTTCTTTACCCACTTAGACGCAGCAGACCCCTATTGTATTACAGCCTGTGCCGGAGCAGAAGGCCGCGTCGCCGTACCAATTTAGAACAAACGGGGCGCTCGATACGTATTGGTGGATATGAAATCATGACAACCGTTGTAGAGGCGCGACCTGTTACGCCCCTACAATCCTTACCAGAAAAGGTGAAAATCATGGACGAGCAAAAATCCAAATCGGTCATCGAGTGGTCGTTCTCGTTTGGTGACCTGGGCGACAGCATCCAGCAATCCCTGCGCCACCTGGGTGTGCAGGAAGAAGTCAAAACCGCGCGGTTTAGTGAGGCGCTGGGGGGCGCAACCAGTGCGAGCGTGCGCCTGGATTTATCTGTTGGCAAGATGATCGTGCGCCCGCTGGCGGACTCGGACAACCTGATCGAGGCCGATGTGCGCTACATCGGCGAGATCGACTTCAACTTCAGCGGCGAGGCCGAGAAGCGCGTGCGGCTGGGGCAGAAAAACATCCCCTCGGTCGTCGCGCCCTTTAAAGCCGTCCTGGGCATGGTCGCCAACCGCGATGACTTGCGCTGGGACATCGCCCTCAGCCCGAACCTGCCCCTCGACCTAGACATTCATGGCGGCGTTGGCGTCGCCAAGCTCGACTTGAGCGGCTTGCAACTCAAACGCCTGAAACTGGACGGCGGCGTGGGTGAGACACAATTGACGCTGCCCGCGATGCCGTCAGCCTATCCCGTCGATATTGATGGCGGCGTGGGCGAGACGACTGTCACCCTAGCCGACGGCGCGGCGGCCCAGATGCGCGTTGATGGCGGGGTGGGCGGGGTCAAAATTCGCCTGCCGGGGACGGCGGCTGCCCGGATCGAGGTGCAGGGCGGCCTGGGCGGGGCGAAACTCGCGCCGCGTTTCCGCCGCATCCAGGGTGGAGATGATTTTATCGGCAGCAGCGGGGTCTGGGAAACTGAGGGCTTTGCGCTGGCGGCGCAGCAAATCGTGATCGCGTTTCATGGCGGTGTGGGCGGCCTGAAGGTCAGTTAGGCGCAACAAAAAAGACGCCGGGTACACCCCCCCGGCGTCTCATCAGGATGGGGCTGGTTCACATTTGAGGGCGACCAGCCACAGGATCAGTCGTTGGCGCGAGCGAATCCATTCCCGTAGAACGCGCGCGGATTCAAGCGTTCAGCATAGCGACGCAACTGCCGTTCTACCTGATTTGGGTTCATGCTGCCACCGTTAGCGCCGATAATCTGTGCAGCGATGCCGGAGACATGCGGCGCGGCCATGCTGGTGCCGGCGGCCCAAGAATTATAGGCGAAACCACCGAATACAATCGACGGGCTGATGACCATATCGAACACCCAGCAGGGGACGCCAGCAACGATGCCCACCGTGCAGAGGTCTTCGCCGGGGAGCGCAAAGTCGCCGCCGGGCGCTGCAAAATCGACAATCACGCGCCCATAGTTGGAGTACGAGGCAGGGCGGCGCGGGTCTGCCGCTGGGTAAACCGCCCAACCGAGTGGGCCGGTGGCCGAGATACCCAATACGCCGTCGGCCATGGCGGGCAGGTCGATCAGATTGCGGTTGGCGTCAAAGTCAATCTCGCTGTTGCCCGCCGAGGCGATGACCGTCACACCCTGCCGATTCATGAACTTTACCACCCGGTCGTAAACACGTTTGATCGCCACACATTCCGGATCCGTCTTTTCGCAAATACCACCCAGACTCATGTTGACCACATCAACTCGGATGGCCGCCGCATACAACATGCCGGCCAGTACCCACGAATCTTCACCAAAGCCCAGGGATTCACTCAATACTTTCACCGGGATGATCTCGGCTTCTGGCGCGACGCCCACCGTGCCAATGGTGTTGTCTTCCGAGGCAATAATGCCGGAAACGTGCGTGCCATGACTGAAACGATCATTGAGCGTCACCGCTTTCGGGTTCGACCAGTAAACCCCTTCGCCGGGGACGAAACTGGCGGCCAGCGTGGTATTAAAGTTGTCGTTCAAATCAGGGTGATCGAGGTAGAAACCTTCATCCAGCACGGCGACCTGCGCGCCTGCTCCTCGGCGGCCTTCGACCCAGCCTTCAGTCGCGCGCACGGCGTCGAGACTCCATTGGATAATGAAGAGCGGATTGCTCGCCCCACCGGCGGCCTGGGGCGTCGCGCTGCCTACAACCATCCGCAGCGGTTCGTAATTGCGGAGGATACGATTGGGCGCAACGGTGAAACCCTGCGCCCGCATCCGGCTGGCGAAATTGGGATCGCTGGTTGTGACCACTGACGCGCCGATCTGGGCGAAATTGAATACCACGCGCCCACCGCTGTTGCGCGCCTGGGTCATCACCTGGGGCGAAATGCCGGTTTCGTTCACCCCTAACACAATATAGGATCGGCTTCTGTTTTGGGCTGAGACCACGCTGACGGAGATCAGGGTCAACAAGACGACGAGGAAAATAATAAATTGAACTGAACGTTTCATGCTTTACACCTTTTCATAAATAGAAATTTATCTATTACTCAGCAAATGCTCATGTGCCGAGGTATGAGGATTATAACTTTCGCTAATCGAATAGCAATTTGATTCCGAAGAGGATTTGTTCGTAAATTGTTCAGAAGTTATAAAAAAGTTATAGTGAGTTGAACTTTGTAATACTATAATCGTATGCGGCCAGCGCCGCGTGTGCCACTCGGTAGACCGCCTCCGCGCTGCCCAAGAGCGATCCGCGCAGTGCCTCGGCCTGCCCCAAGCGCGCCAGCGCCAGCGCCGCGTTGTAGCGCACATCCGGCGACTCTGCCTCGCCCGCGTGGACAATCTGCAACAGCGGTTCGATGGCCGCCGCGTCGCCAATCTGCCCCAGCGCCCAGGTGACGTTATATTTGACCTCGTAACCCTCATTCGCGCCGCGCCGCGCCAGGGGTTGGATCGCGCGCGCGTCTCCCAGCCAGCCCAGCGCCGCCGCCGCCCGCCAACGCACCTCAACGCTTTCATGGTCGAGGGCGGCCACCAGGGGGTCGAAGGACGCTTGACCGGCACTGGCCAGCGCGGCAGCCGCCTCCAACCGCTGGCGCAAGTTCGGGTGGTTCAGGTTGTCGATGTGCTGCTGCATCGGGCGTCTCCAGGGTTGGGCATTTTCAAGTGGCGCGGGACAGGGAGTAATCTTAGGTAAGTAACTTTGAAAAGGA
>Ga0187894_10006041_pt1 | contig 12054 bp, 10 predicted proteins | sample GBC1701081metaG_FD_136650 | JGI IMG/M metagenome (GOLD analysis project Ga0187894, IMG submission 136650) | White microbial mat communities from a lava cave in the Kipuka Kanohina Cave System on the Island of Hawaii, USA - GBC170108-1 metaG ...
CGCCGAGGGGGTAGCGACCTCGTTAATCCTGCTGCAGTTGGTAGTAACAACTGCCGACGACAACTACGCACTCGCTGCCTAGTTAACACCTAGCTAGCGACGCCCGTCCTCGACGCCTTCTAGGGGGGAGCGGGCGCCATCAGAAGGCTGCGCCCTCGGCCGCTGGCAAACCGCTACCGAAGGGCGAGATCGATGTCTGCCAAGGGGATGGCTGCTCCGGCGTTCGCGACTGGCCGCCCCGAGATCGAGCGGACGACACGCGCGTAGATGCGAGCGCTGGACATCTCTCGGACCCGGGTTCGATTCCCGGCGCCTCCACCGAATTCTTTCGTAAACTCAGATACTTAGAGACGAGCCAATCCGCCGTCCGCCCAGCGTCCGCCCAAGAGTGACGCGAGGCTCCTGGCGCGGTGTTCGGCGTCCGCAAGATCGTCGGGGCGCCGACTTGTCAGCCGGCGCGATGAAGCACGTCGACGGGCGCTCCATCCGCGAGCCGCGCGTACTTCCGCGTCGATCGAGCATCCGCGTGTCCGAGGAACGCCTGCAACGATCGCTCCGGCGCTCCACGCAATGCCGCGCACGAGCACCTTCGCCCTAACAAATACGACCTTCCCACTACATCGAGGCGCTCGCCGAGCTCGGCACCGCCGAAGCCGCTCGCCGCGACTCGGCGCTGCGCCAAGGAGGCGCGACGCGAACCGCGAATGCGAGCGGGCGCAGGTGCCGCCGCGCAGCCGCCGCCGGTCGGCGGCGTGGTCTAATCACGGAGACGGTGGCGGGGCATTCGGAGGTCCCATGCGGAGCCTTTGGATCACAGCCGTCCTTTGCTCGGGCCTCACGCTCGCGGCCGCAACGATGCACGCCAGCGACGGCGTCATCGAGATCAACCAAGCCTGCGCCGACACGCCCGGGACCGGCTGTATGGCGGGCGACGCGGCTGGGTTTCCAGTCACGATCATGCAGCCGGGCAGCTACCGGCTGACGGGCGATCTCAGCGTTCCAGCGGCCACGAGCGGCATGCGAGTCGAAGCCGACCGCGTGGCGATCGATCTGAATGGCTTCGCGATCAGCGGACCCTTCACGTGCGGCTTGCCCTGCATCTCGGGGTCCGGCACCGGCGTCGAGAGCGCGCCGCTGCTCGGGAACCGAGTCACGCTCTCGAACGGAACGATCAGCGGATTCGGGCTCGACGGGGTCAACTTGCGAGCGGACGCGCACGTGGAGCGCGTGCTCGTCTTTCAGGCCGGCCGCCACGGCATCGTCGTCAACAGCGGCAGCATCGCGCTCGCGAATCGCATTCGAGGCGTGGGCGACAACGGGCTGCGGATGGTCAACAACTTGGGCGTCGGCGCTCCGATCTACCGCGACAACCTGATCATCGAGGCGAATCTCGCGGGCGCGGGCGCTACCGCCGTGTCTGGGGGCCGCGCAACCGGCGGAAATGGGTGCTCGGACGGCTCGTGCTCCGTGCGCGGCGCGCGGCGCTTCTACCTGACGAAGACGATGCACGACGGCTCGCAGGCGTCGCAGGCGTGCCAAGCGGGATTCCACATGGCTTCGTTGTCAGAGATTTGGGACACCTCGACACTCGAATACGACCGCATCCGCGGCTTGGTCGGCGCCGGCCAAGGGCCGACCCTCTTCAACGTCGGCTGGGTTCACAGCGGCGTCTTCGGAACCAATCCGGCCCCTGGTTTTGGAACGTGCAACGGATACACCAGTCCGGCCGCAGCTGACTGGGGTACCACCGTGCGACCTCACCTCGCCTGGTCGATGCTCCCGTCCTCGGTCATCGATCCCTGGGAAGCGCGCGCTACAGCCTGCAACTTTCCGAACTTCGTCTGGTGTGTGGAGGACTGACGCGATCTCACGAACGTCGCCACAAGTCGCCATCACACCATCCGGATCCGCGCCGTCTTCGTCCTTTGCATCAACGCGCCCTTGTCCGCGCCTTCGCTGGGCTACGCGGCGTAGCCGAGCGCGAGCGCGGGGTGGAGCGCGGCGAGCGCGGAGCGGATGCCGCCGCCCGCGAGCGGGCCGAGCGCGGCGTCCTCGAGCACGCGCTTCACGAGGCGCCGCGCGGAGCGGGTGGGCTGGGGGGCGTGAAGTACGTCTCGAGGCCGGTCCAGTCGTCGTCGGCGTCCTCAGTTCAAAGGCGTCGGCTTAGGCGAGATAGCGATCCAGGATGCTCATGTTGCGGTCCTCGCGTGGGCGCGGTCTCGGTTCTGTGGGCAGGGCACGCCCGCCCAGCTCCCGTCAGGCCGCCGGATTCGCCTTCAGGTGATCGAACTTCCCCGCCGGCCGCGACTTCGCGTACTCGCGCACGATCGGCTCGAGATCCGCGGGGCTGGCGCCGTGCAGGATCACGCCGTCGCAGCCGAGCGCGAGCTGCTCGCGGATCTTCGCGACGCAGCGCGCCGGGCTGCCGGTCGCCGCGGGCGCGAGCCATTCGTCGGGGATCAGCTTCGCGATCTGCTCGAGCTCCGCGGTCGTAGCGCGTGCATCGATCGCGCCGCGGAAGCCGGCGACGAGCGGATCGCTGCGGAAGCGCGCGAGCGCGGCGGGATCCCAGCCGTTCGTGCGAACCATCAGGTCGCCGTAGGCCTGCAGGTAGGTCGCCATACGTCCGACCGTCTTCCTCAGGCGCAGCGGCTCCGGAAGCTGATCGCCGATCGTCGCGAAGCAGGACCAGACGCGGACGCGAGCTGGATCCCGTCCCGCCTTCTGCGCGGCGTCCTTCACTGCGCGCACGCAGCGCGCGGTCGTCTCGTCGGTGAAGAAGGTGTGCAGCACGACCGCGTCCATCGCGCGCCCACCGAGCGCGAGCGAGTTCGGTCCGAACGCGGTGAAGGTCAGCGGGATCTCGCCGGTGTAATCGGGGCCGAGCGACAGCAGCCCGAACTTGCCGCACGGGCCGTCGTGTCCGACCACGGTCTCGCCGCGCCAGAGGCGGCGCATCAGCCCTGCGAAGTCTTCGAGCTGTGCAGTGGTGATCGTGGGCAAGCCGAAAGCCCTGAACATCGGCGCGATGCCGCGGCCGAGCCCGAGCGAGAAACGTCCGCTCGTCAGCTTGTGCATCGTCATCGCGTACGACGCCGTGACCAGCGGGTGGCGCGTGTTGTGGTTCGTTGCCGCGGTCGCGATGCCAATCTCGCGGGAGACTGCGCCGACCGCGCCCGAAAGCGTCGCCGCCTCCTTGACGTTGAAGCGCTCCGAGATGAAGCAGGCGCCGATCCCGAGCAGCTCGGCCTGCTGCACTTCGTCGATCAGCTCGCGCGGCGAGCGCGGCTGGCCGGCGAGGGTGTAGAACGCGAGCTCGTTCATCTGAGGCAAGTGGCTCTCCTCCGGTTGACGAGGCGGATTGCGCTTCTTCTCACGCTCCGCGCCAGTCGAGCACCGTACGCCCGACCGTCGCGCGCGACTCGAGGCGTTCCAGCTCTGCGGGCAGCTCGCGCCAAGACGCGACGCGCCCGACGATCGGCCGGATGCGCCCCTCCGCGAGCCACGCGAGCAGCCTTTGCTGCAGCGCGTCTCCGAGCGCGCGGGGAAGCAGGTTCACGCCGCCGAGTTTCGGACCGTCGCCCTGATAAGCGAGCATCACGCCGCACAGCGAGAAGTTCCCGAACACGAGCGGCCGCGGTGTGATCGACGGGACATCCTCCGCGCCGATGTCGCCGGAGAAGCCCGCCATCACGAGCCGGCCGCCGCGCGCCATCAGCGGCATCAGCGCCGCGGTCGCGCCGCCGCCGACGATGTCGCACGCGACGTCGACGCCGCGGCCGTGCGTGGCCTCCAGCACGCTCGCTGCGAAGCCCTCCGCGCGGTAGTCGAGGGCGACTTCCGCTCCGAGCGCCCGGCACTGCGCGAGCTTCTCGTGCGCGCCGGCCGCCGCGATGACGCGAGCGCCCGCCGCGACGCCGAGCTGCAGCGCGGCCGAGCCGACGCCGCCCGCGGCGGCATTCACGAGCAGCCATTCGCCGCGCTGAAGTCGGCCGCGCTCGAACAGCGCGAGGGAGCCGACGTGAAATGGGAAGTAGAACGCCGCCGCGTTCACGTCGTCGAGCCGGTCGGGAGCGTCGAACGCCATCATCGGATCGATCAGCGCGAACTGCGCGTGCGCACCGATCGCACCGCTCGCGCACGCCATCACGCGCCTGCCGAGCCAAGCTTCGGCGCCGGCGCCGACCGCGTCGACGAAGCCGACGGCCTCCATGCCGAGCGTGTAAGGAAGCGGCGGGTCGATCGTGCTGTAGCGGCCGTAACAACCGTCGACCTCGTTGAAGTTGCAGACCGTGGCGCTGACGGCGACGCGCGCTTGGCCGGGCGCGGGCTTCGGCGGCTCGATGTCCTCGAGCGCGAGCGCCGCGGTCGGCGGCCCGTGACGAACGACGCGCCAAGCGTGCATGGCTTCTCCGCAACCGGGGGTCGGGGGCGCCTTCGCTGTACCACAGCTCGCGCGAGCGACGCTCACGCGCGCGTGACGAGCCGCATCAGCTGATCGGCGAGCTCGCTCGAGGAGCGCTGCGCGCTCGCCGGCCACGTCACCGTGCCGTTCATTGCGTCGAACAGGAAGAGCCGCAGCGCGAGCAGATCGACGCCGGCCGACAGGATGCCTTCGCTCTGAGCTCGCTCGAGCAGCGTCTGCCAGTACTCGCCGTAGCGTCGCTGGTTCGCGTACTGGTTGCGCCGAATCGGCTGCGGCGCTTGCTCGACGATGCGCAAGCCCGCGAGCGCGTAGTCGCCGAGGTCGTGCAGCGAGGCGAGGTGCGCTTCGATCGCGGCGCGCAGCTGCGGGCCGGCGCTCGCGTGCGGGCCGAGCGCGTCGACCGCCGCACGCGCGTGCTCGAAGGAGTGCGCGATGCCGAAGCGCAGCACCTCGTAGACCAGCTCGTCCTTCGCATCGAAGTGGTAGTAGAGGCTGCCGGTCTTGATGCCGGCCTCGGCGGCGACGTCCGACAGGTTCGTGCCGGCGTAGCCGCGGCGCGCGAACAGGCGCGCGGCGGCGTCGAGCACTGCCTGCCGCGTGCGATCGGATTTGCGCTGCGCGTGCGGCGCTTGCGCGGGGATGCTCGCCATCGCGCCAAGCTAACGCGCGCTCGGCTCGGCTTCGAGGGTTGACGACGTTTTCGAATGAGAGTTAGAATATTACGAACGCGAGGAGAGCGCGGTGGCGCGGCGATGAATCGCGAACGAGAGGCGGAGCTGCTGGCGCGGCTCGCGGATCCAGCGGCGGAACGGCCCGGCCCGCTGGGGACGCACAGTATGCGCAACTCCGCGTCGGCCTACGCCTGTGCCGAGCGTTTCGCTCGCGAGCGCGCTGCGCTGTTCCGCCGGCGACCGAACCTGCTCGGGCTCTCGAGCGAGTGCGCGCGTCCGGGCGACTTTCTCAGCGCAGATCTGGGCGGCGTTCCGGTCGTCGCGGTTCGCCAGAGCGACGGCTCGCTGCGCGCGTTCGTGAATGCATGCCGTCACCGCGCGGCGCGGCTCGTGGACGGCTGCGGCGCTTTTCCGCGCGCCGCGATCTCGTGCCCATATCACGGCTGGATGTACGAGCTCGATGGCCGGCTGCGCGCGCGTCCTGGCGCCGAGCCGGGCTTCGACGACGTCTCGAAAGCGGAGCTGTCACTCCACACGGTCGCCGTGCATGAGGCGCACGGCTTGATCTTTGCGCGCGCCGACGGTGCCGCGCCGTTCGACGTCGACGGCGCACTGCACGGCGCGCAGCAGGAGCTCGGCGCTTACGGACTTGCCGATTACTGCCACATCGAGACGCGCACGCAGGAAGTCGCGTTCAACTGGAAGCTGGTGATCGACACGTTCACCGAGCCGTATCACATCCCGTGGCTGCACAAGTCGTCGATCGCGCCGCATTACTACTTCGACCGTTGGGTGTTCGACGCCTACGGCCCGCACGGCCGCTTCATCGGCGTGCGCAAGAGCGTCGCCGCCGAGCTCGAGAAGCCGCCGGGTGAAGAGCGGCGGCTCTTGCCCCACGGCACGACGCAGTACCTGCTGATGCCCAACGCGGTGCTGTGCCATCAGATCGATCACGTCGAGCTGTGGCGCGTCACGCCGCTCGCCGTCGACCGCACGCGCGTAGCGACCTCGGTATTCGCACCGCGCGTTCCCGAGTCGGAGAAGGAACGCTCTTATTGGGTGAAGAATCTCGATGTGCTGCTCGGTGTGACGAACGCCGAGGACTTTCCGGCGATGGCGCGCATCCAGCAGAACCTGGCCTCCGGTGCGGTGCCCGAAGTCGTCTACGGAAAGATGGAGCCCGCGCTGGTGCACTTCCACGAGAGCGTGAACGCGGCGCTGGCAGATGACGCGCGCCCGCGCGGCGCGCGGACGTCCTGAGCGATGCAGCTCGAGCTTGCCGGCGCGCGGGCGATCGTCACGGGCGGCGCGTCGAACATCGGGCGCGCAATCGTGCACGCGCTCGCAGAAGAGGGCGCGCAGATTGCGATCCTCGATCGCGATCGCGCACGCAGCGAGGCTACGGCAGAGGAAGCACAGAAGATCGGAGCCGAGCGCGCGCGGGTATTCGAGGTCGATCTACTGGATCGCGCCGGGTCGCGGGAAGCGATCGGCGCCGCGAGCCTTGCGCTCGGCGGCGTCGATCTGCTCGTCGCGAACGTCGGCGCGAACCGTCCCGCGTTCTTCCTCGATACACCCGAGGATTCCTGGACACGCCTGATCGAGCTGAACCTGATCAGCTGCATGACCTGCACGCATGCCGTGCTGCCCGGCATGATCGAGCGCGGGCGCGGCGCGATCGTCGCGATTGCGAGCACCGCCGCGTTCGGCGAACCGCGCCAGAGCGTCTACGCGGGTGCGAAGGCCGGCGTGATCGGCTTCATCCGCACGATCGCTCTCGAGTACGGGCGTTACGGAATTCGCGCGAACCTGGTCGCGCCCGGCCTCGTCGTGCCGGAGCCCGAAGCGATCGGCGCGGGCTCGCTCTGGCAGCAGCGCGACGAGATCATGAACGACGCGCAGATCGACTACGTGCGCCGCGGCACGCCGCTGCGGCGGCTCTCGAGCGCCGAAGACATCGCACGCTCGGTCGTGTTCCTCGCGTCGGAGCGCGCGAGCCGCCAGCTCACCGGCCAACTGATTACGGTCGCTGGCGGCTTCGCGATGCGCTGATGCAAGCGCTGCGAAGCGGCGCGCGCAGCGAGGCGAAGTCTCCGCAGCCGAGCGAAGCCTAACAAGACTCGAAAGGCACCCCATGCACACTGGACTCAGCCTGATCTTCCAGAACCTCGACGGAAAGCACAGCGACGCCGAGATCTATCGCCACGAGCTCTCGCTCGCGTCGCGCACCGAGGCCGCCGGCTTCGATTCGGTGTGGACGCCGGAGCACCACTTCAGCGATTACCAGCTGACGCCGAACGTCCCGCAGTTTCTCTCGTGGGTCGCGGGCCGAACCGAGCGCGTGAAGCTCGGCACGATGGTGAGCGTGCTGCCGTGGCACGACCCGGTGCGCGTCGCGGAGAGCTTCTGCCTGCTCGATCACCTCTCGCAGGGTCGCGCGATCCTCGGCGTCGGCCGCGGGCTCGGCCGCATCGAGTTCGACGGCTTTCGCGTCGACATGAGCGAATCGCGCACGCGCTTCGTCGAGTACACCGACGCGATCCTGCGCGGCCTCGAATCCGGCGTGATGGAGTACGACGGCAAGCTCTACCGGCAGCCGCCCGTAACACTTCGCCCGAAGCCGTTCGCGACGTTCAAGGGCCGCACGTTCGCCTCGGCGATCTCGCCGCAGTCGATGGACATCATGGCGCGGCTCGGCGTCGGCCTGATGGTGATCGCGCAGAAGCCGTGGGAGACCGTGGAGCAGGAGCTCGCCGCCTATCGCGTGCGCTACCGCGAGCTGAACGGCTGCGAGCCGCCGAAGCCGATTCTGTGCGTGTTCGTCGGCGTCAGTAACGAGCCGAGCGAGGCGCACCGCATGCGCGAGATCTACCTGCAGCGCTACGCGCGCTCGACCGTGGAGCACTACCAGTTCGCGAACGTCGAGTTCGAGAAGATCGACGGCTACGAGTATTACGGCGCGCTGGCGCGCAACATCGCGAAGCACGGGCTCGACAAGTTCAACGGCTTCCTCGCCGACCTCCAGGTGTGGGGCAACCCGCGCGAGGTGACGGACAAGCTGCTCGGCTACGTGCGCCGCGCCGACGCCGGCGCGCTGCTCGTCACGCCCGCGTTCGGCGGAATGCCGCACGCGGTTGCGAGCGCGAACTTCGAGCTGTTCGCGCGCGAGGTGCTGCCGGCGCTGCAGGCGAACGACGTCGGCGGAGATCTGGGTGTCGCGCACACTTCCGATCGCGCGATCGCAGCGGCCTGAGCGGAGGGCGACGAAATGGAAGTGGGCGTGTTCTCCTTCAACACCGAGTACACGCTGCGCGCCGATCGGCTCGCGCGCGCCGCGGAAGAGCGCGGCTTCGAGTCGCTCTGGCTCCCCGAGCACACGCACATTCCAGCGCCAGCGGACGGCTTCGTGCGTTCACCCGCCGGTGACGAGCTGCCGGTCGAGTACCGACACATGTCCGATCCGTTCGCGAGCTTGTCGGCGGCCGCCGCGGTGACGACGAAGCTGCGGCTCGGCACAGGCGTCTGCCTGATCAACCAGCATCACCCGATCGGGCTCGCCAAGCAGGTCGCGACTCTCGACCGGCTCTCGGAGGGGCGCTTCATCTTCGGCATCGGCGCCGGCTGGAATGTCGTCGAAATGCAGAACCATGGCGTCGAGTTCGCCGAGCGCTGGCCGCAGGCGATCGAACGTCTCGAGGCGCTGAAAACCATTTGGACCCAGGAACGGCCGCACTTCTCAGGGAAGTTCGTGCGCTTCGAGCCGCTCTGGTCGTACCCGAAGCCGCTTCAGCAGCCGCATCCACCCGTCGTGCTCGGAACGCTCGACACGCCGTTCGGACGAGAGCAGGTCGCGAAGCACGCCGACGGATGGCTGCCGCTCACGTTCGAGGTCGGGCGCACGAAGCAGAGCATCGACGACGTGCGCGCTCGCATGCGCCGGCATGGCCGCGACGACTCGAAGCTCGCGGTCTCGCTGTTCTTCCTCGAGGACAAGCAGCAGCCCGAGGAAACGCTCCGCGCGGCTCGCGATCTCGGCGTGGAGCGCGCGATCCTGCGCCTGCCTGTTGCGGAGGCGCGCGTGCTGGCGAGCCTCGATCGCTACGCGGCGATCGCGGCGCGCATCTGAGGCGCTCAGGCGCGCGCGGCGCCGAATGCGCCGCCGCGCGCGAGCTCCGTCAGCTCGGCGTCGCCGATCGCGAGCACGTCGCCTAACACCTCGCGTGTGTGCTCGCCGAGCGCGCCGACCGTGGGTGCGGCTTCGATCGCCGCATCCGCGAAACGAAACGGCGGATTCATCACTACGAACGGACCTCGCGAATCGGTGAGCGCCGCAAAAGATCGGCGTGCGATCAGGTGTTGATCGCCGAGCACTTCTTCGGGTGCGCGGTAGCGCGAGCAGGGCAGGCCGGCAGCCACGATCGCGGCGACCACGTCGGAGGTGATTCGGGCGCCTGCCCACTCCGCCAGCGCGCTCTCGATCTCCGCTGTGCGCGCGAGGATGCCGCGCAGCGAGCTGAAGGCCGCGTCGTCGCACCACTCCGGCTTCCCGATCACCGGATAGAGCGCCAGGTAGTTGCGCGCCGAGACGAGCGGAACGATCACGTGCCCGTCAGCGGTGCGCGTCGGCCGAAATACCTTGGGCGGAACCGGCGCGGGCGCTTGCGCCTCCTGGAGCTGGATCGCGACCAGGCTCAGCATCGACTCGATCAGCGTCGCGTCGATGTACGCGCCGCTGCCTTCGCGCTCGCGCCGGTAGAGCGCGGTCTGGATCGCGCCGAACGCATAGATCGCTGCGACCACGTCCGCGATCATCACGCTCGACGCGAGCGGGTCGATCGCACCGCGCTGCGCGCGCAGCATCGCGACGTCGAAGCCAGAGAGCGCGTGCAGAATCGGCGCATACGCGGCCTGCTGGCTCATCGGGCCCGTTTGCCCGAAGCCCGACACCGAGCAATAGACGAGGCGCGGGTTCAGCACCGAGACGGTGGCGTAGTCGAGGCCCAGCTTCGCCATCACGCCGGGCCGGAAGTTCTCGACCACGACGTCTGCGCGCCCGATCAGCCGGCGCGCGAGCTCCGCGCCCGGCTTCGTCTTCAGGTCGAGCGCGATGCAGCGCTTCCCGCAGTTGAAGTGCGCGAAGGTGCGGCTGATACCGCCCGGGAACGGCGACGAGTGCCGCAGCACATCGCCTTCGCCGGCAGCCTCGAGCTTGATGACATCGGCACCGCAATCGGCAAGCAGCCGCGTCGCCCACGGTCCGGCGACGAGCGTCGAGAAGTCGACGACGCGGATCCCCTCGAGCGGGCGAGATTCGGCGGCCATGGCGAGAGACTACTTGACTTGCTTGCTAGTCATCAAGTAAAATCTTCGCATGGCGGCGAGCAAGCGACGACGGACGCAGGCCGAGCGCAGCGCCGAGTCGGAGCGCCGGCTGATCGACGCCGCGACGCAGCTCGTCGCGGAGCAGGGCTTCAGCCGCACGACGCTCGCCGAGATCGGCGAGAAGGCGGGCTACAGCCGTGGGCTCGTCAACGAGCGCTTCGGCTCCAAGGAGCGCCTCGCGCGCGTGCTCGCCGACGAGTTCCAGGGCCACTTCGCGCTCGATCGCCTAGCGCCCGCGCTCTCCGGACACAGCGGGCTCGAGGCGCTGATCCTGACCATCGAGACCTACCTCGACTTCGTCGCGAAGAACGAGACGCTCGGACGCGCTTATTACGAGCTACTCGGCGAATCGATCGGCCTCGTGCCGGAGATCCACGAGACGTTCGTCGAAGCCGATCGCGCGCTGCGCGCTGGCGTCGAGCGCACGATTCGCTCGGCCGTGCGCGTTGGCGAGATGCCGGCGGGAACGAACGCGGGCGCGCTCGCTGCGCTGATCGTCGGTTCGGTGCGCGGCGTCGTCCTGCAGTGGCTGCTGAACCCCCGCGCGGTGTCGATCGCCGCGGTTGCAGCGGAGGCGCGGCGCACGCTCGAGCTTGCGTTCGCGATGGATCGGAGAGCCGCTGCGCGGCGCGCCCCGCGAAAGGAGCCCTGATGGGCGAAGTCCTCGGCATCGGCACGACGCACGTGCCCTACTTGATGAGCGCGCCCGAGAATCTGCTGCGCTTCCGCAAGATGCTGTGCGGGCTGGCGGAATCGCTGACGGGCAAGCCCTTCGTGGAACCGCCCGAGGCGCTCACGGAAATGGGCAGCGACCCGGAGCGCGTGGCGAGCGAGCATCACCGCCTGCACTGGGAGGCCTTCGCGACGCTGCGCGCGCACATCCAGCGCGCGCGGCCCGACGCGATTCTGCTGATCGGCGATGACCAGGCGCAGGCGTTCCTCCCCAACAACATGCCGCCCTATGCGCTCTACGTCGGCGCGGAGGTCGACGCGACGCCGTTCCACGGGACGCGCATGCCCGGCGACGCCGAGTACGTGAAGCGCAGCTGGGGCGTCGACCCGAGCCACACCTACCGCTGGCCGTGCCACGCCGAGGCGGCCGTCGCGATCCGCGACGGCTTGATCCGCCGCGGTTTCGACGTTGCTTCGACCGACGATCTCAGCTCGGCGCACTGGAAACACGGCCTGCCCCACGCGCACGCGAACACGCAGCTCTTCCTGCGCAACGATCTGGATGGGGTCCCGATCATCCCGCTCTTCATCAACTGTTATGGGCCCGACCTCGCGATCTTCGATCCGCTTGCGCGCAAGGATCCGCGACGGGTCGCTGCGTATCCTGCGGCTCCGTCCTCGCGCCGGCTGTATGCGATGGGCGAGGCGATCCGCGAGATCGTCGAAGCTTCGCCTTGGCGCGTGATGGTGTGTCCCAGCTCGACTTGGTCGCACACCTGGCTGACGACGCGTTACCAGCGCATGCGCATGGACGTCGAGGGAAACCTCGCGCTGATGCGCGCGCTCGAGCGCGGCGAAGGCGAGCGCCTGCGCGACTACGACAGCCCCGAGATCGAGGCGAAC
>Ga0187894_10006042_pt1 | contig 12053 bp, 8 predicted proteins | sample GBC1701081metaG_FD_136650 | JGI IMG/M metagenome (GOLD analysis project Ga0187894, IMG submission 136650) | White microbial mat communities from a lava cave in the Kipuka Kanohina Cave System on the Island of Hawaii, USA - GBC170108-1 metaG ...
CGGAAGCATGCCGTTCCCTCCTCCCATATGTTCTTTTCAATCGTTGGGGAGAGCCAGCGTCAGTAGAAGCTGCCGTGCGGAGGCAGTCAAGCGAGGCGTGGGCGCATTCGGGCGCGCCTCCATGCCCGCGATGGACTTGCGCCCTTGCGCAATTGCGCTCTTCGCGACGTGGTCGTTACGAGCGGCATTCAGCCGCTTTCCTCGCCAGAGGCCGCGTCTTCATCGACGACCATATAGACAGCCGCAAGAAGGCAAAATGGGAGGAGGTCTACAGCTGGGAACACCAACCGACCCCTGTCGCCTACATGGTGTACTACCCGATCCTATCCGGGACCGCCGACAAATGACGGAGCCGCACAAGCGGCCCTTTTGCCGAGGTGATCGTCCGCGGCGTCAGCCTACCGGCGCTAGGCTGCCGGTGTAACGGTGACTCGCTAGCCTGCGCTAATGGCTGATCATCCATGGGCGCGCGGTGGGGAAGCTTTTGGCTCCCGTTGCCGACTGCCTGACCGACCGCCCTCGCTTGGGCGCGCAGCAGCCGCAGCCAGCGCCGTGCCGGGCCGACTGCACGTTCCTATATTCGGCCGATGTCCGCGGCGCGTGCGCGCTGCGTTCATTGGTCGCCATGGCCACTCGCGTTGCGGCCGGGACGGATGACATCGCCGGTGCGACCAGGATCGCCCTGGGCGATGATGCGCCGCAACCGGGACAGGGCTGCGCCTTGTCGCATGCGACCATCGGCTGGATATCGGTAAATGCACCACACGTGGTGCAGAGATAGTCATATACCGGCATGCTGGTGATCCTCGGAGCAGCGAGCGGCTATTTGTCCGGCGACAACGGCAGATCGACATCGCCGGTGATGTGTTTGATCGGTCCTGCCGCCGATGGCATGATGTCGAAGTCAAAGATCTCGGTCGGTAGCCACAGCGTGGCGCAGGCATTGGGCACGTCGACCACTCCGGAGATATGACCCTGGCACGGCGCGGTACCGAGGATCGAATAGGCTTGCGCACCGGAGTAGCCGAACTTCTTGATGTACTCGATCGCGTTCAGGCAGGCCTGCCGGTAGGCGATATGGACGTCGAGGTAGTGTTGCTGGCCGGCTTCGTCGACGGAGATGCCTTCGAAGATCAGGAAGTTCTTGTAGTTCGGCGTGATCGGTGAGGGCTTGAAGATCGGATTCTTGATGCCGTACTTGGCGACGCCGTCCTTGATGATGTCGACCTTCAGATGCAGCCAGCCCGCCATCTCAATGGCGCCGCAGAAAGTGATCTCGCCATCGCCCTGGCTGAAATGCAGGTCGCCCATCGACAGGCCGCCGCCGGGAACATAGACCGGGAAATAGACACGCGAACCGCGCGACAGGTCCTTGATGTCGCAATTGCCACCATGCTCGCGCGGCGGCACGGTGCGCGCGCCCTCGGCTGCTGCCTTCTCGCGCGCCTCGCCTTTCAGGCGCCCCAAATGCGCCGTCGGACCGAACGGTGGGTTGGCGAGCCCGGGCACGCGCGTCGGGTTGGTCGCAATCAACGCTGCCTCGCGGGTGTTCCAGGTCGACAGCAGCTTGGGATCCGGCAGACAACCGATCAATCCTGGATGGATGAGGCCGGCGAAGCTCACGCCCGGCACGTGACGCGACGAGGTGTACATGCCGTGGATGTCCCAGATCGACTTCTGGGCTTGCGGAAAGTGGTCCGTGAGGAAACCGCCGCCGTTCTTCTTGGAGAAGAATCCGTTGAAACCCCACAGGCTCTCCTTCACCGGGCCGACATCGAGCAGATCGACGACCAGCAGGTCGCCCGGCTCGGCGCCTTTCACGCCGATCGGTCCGGAGAGGAAGTGGACGATCGAGAGATCGATATCGCGCACGTCGTCGGCGGAATCGTTGTTCTTGATGAAACCACCGGTCCAGTCATACGTCTCGATGATGAAATCGTCGCCGGGATTCACCCAGGCCACAATCGGAACGTCCGGGTGCCAGCGATTGTGGATCATGTCGTTGTCGTAGGCGGACTGCGTGAGATCGACTTTGATCAGCGTTTCCGGCATCGATGCTCTCCCTTGGCGTGGACGTGCTGAACCTAGACTGACAAGTGCCGGGCGACCTGGGCCTCGTCGACATCGACGCGCGGATCGTCGCGTACGATTTCACCGTTCTCGATCACCAGCACGCGGTCAGCGACATCGAGCGCAAAGCTCAGAACCTGTTCCGACACGACGATCGACAGGCCGCGCTCGTCGCGGATCCGCCGCAGCATACGCGCCAGATCGCGGATGATCGACGGTTGAATGCCTTCGGTCGGCTCATCCAGCAATAGCACCTTGGGTTTCGCCGCCAACGCGCGGGCGACTGCAAGTTGTTGCTGCTGGCCACCGGACAGGTTGCCGCCACGTCGCGCCTTCATTTCGAGCAACACCGGGAAGATCTTATAGATGTCCTGCGGCACCGTGCGCGTACCCGTGACCACCAGGCCGGTCTCGATGTTCTCCTGCACCGTCATGGCCGGAAAGATCATGCGGCCTTGCGGCACGTAGGCGAGGCCATGAGCAACGCGCTGGTAGCTCTTCAGCCCAAGCAGTTCCTTGCCCCGCATCGTCACCGAGCCGCTCCGGCTGGGCACGATCCCCATCACCGCCTTCATCAGGGTCGTCTTGCCCATGCCGTTGCGACCCATGATCGCCACGATCTCGGCCGGCGCGATATCGACGTTCAGGCCGTGCAGCACTTCGCTCTCGCCGTAGGCCACGTGCAGACCGGAGATCGACAGCATCGGGTTCACCTTCGACATCGCCTCAATGGCCAAGATAGACCTCGATCACGCGCGGATCGTTCTTCACCTTCTCCATGGAGCCCTCGGAGAGCACCTGACCTTGGTGCAGCACCGTGACCTTGTGGGCGATGTCCTCGACGAACTTCATGTCGTGCTCGATCACCAGCACCGAGTGGTTGCGAATGATCCGGTTCAAGAGTTCGGTTGTCTTCGCGCGCTCGCTGACGCTCATCCCGGCGACCGGCTCGTCGAGCATCAGGAGGTCGGGCTCCTGGATCAGCAGCATGCCGATCTCCAGCCACTGCTTCTGGCCATGGCTCAACAGGTCGGCCTTCACGCCCAGCCGATCCTGCAGGAAGATCATCTCCGCCACCGCCTCGACACGCTCGCGCACCGCCGTGTCACGCTTGAACATGAGTGCGCCCAGCACGCTGCGTCCGCGCGGATAGGAAATCTCGAGGTTCTCGAAAACAGTCAGGTCGTCGTAGATCGACGGTGTCTGGAACTTGCGCCCGACGCCGGCGGCGACAATCTGGTTCTCGGTCAGCCGCGTCAGTTCCTGGCCGCGAAACTTGATCGAGCCGGATGTCGCTTCGGTCTTACCGCAGATCAGGTCGAGCACCGTCGTCTTGCCGGCGCCGTTGGGACCGATGATCACCCGGATCTCGTTCTCGTCGATGTAGAACGAGACGTCGTTGACCGCCGTGAAACCATCGAACGACACGGTCAGTCCATCGACGGCAAGCAGGAAGTCCTTCTGCTGGATGCCGACCTTCATCGCCCTTCCCCCTATTCCGCAGCGGCGTTGTCGGCGACTGATCCACTCGTCCAGCCGCTCTTACCGACGGCTCGCGTGCGGCGGGTCATCAGGCGCTCGAGGCGCAGCTGAACATGATCGCGCCAGATGCCGGCCAGGCCGTTGGGAAACGCCAGCACGACGGCGATGAAGAGCGCGCCGAGGCCGAACAGCCACAGCTCGGGGAAGGTCTCCGAGAAGCTGGTCTTGGCCCAGTTCACCAGCAGCGTGCCGTAGATCGCGCCGAAGACGGACAAGCGGCCGCCTACGGCAGTGAAGATCACCATCTCGATCGACGGCACGATACCGACGAAGGACGGCGACATGAAGCCGACCTCCAATGTGAACATCGCGCCGCCGATGGCGGCAAACACGGCGGCGGCGCAGAACGAGAAGATCTTGAAGTTGGCGACGTTGTAGCCGGAGAAGCGGACGCGGTCCTCCTTGTCGCGCATGGCCACCAGGATGCGGCCCAACTTGGAGCGCCGGATGAACTGGGCGGCCAGGATGCAACCCAGCAGCAACCCGACCTCGACGAAGTACAGAATGAACTTCGCGTTGTCGGTGCGGATGTCCCAGCCTTTCAGCGTGCGCAGATCGGTGATGCCGTTGATGCCGCCGGTATAGCCCTGCTGGCCGATGATCAAGATCGTGAGGATGGCGGCGACCGCCTGGGTGATGATGGCGAAATAGACGCCACCGACGCGGCGCTTGAACATCGCCGCCCCGACAATGAAGGCAAACAGGGCCGGCACCACCAGGATAGCGATGATAGTGAATGTCAGACTGTGGAAGGGCTGCCAGAAGAACGGCAGCGACGTGAGCTGGTTCCAGTCCATGAAGTCGGGAATGCCGGGAGTCGACTGGATCTTGGTATTCACAACGCTCGATGCCTCGAGCTTCAGGAACATCGCCATGCAGTAGCCGCCCAGGCCGAAGAACACGCCCTGGCCGAGGCTGAGGATGCCGGCGTTGCCCCAGCACAGTACGAGGCCGATGGCAACGAAGGCGTAGGTCAGATACTTGGCCACGAGATTGAGGCGAAAGCCGTCGAGGCCCAGCGGCAGGATGACGGCCAGCAGCAGCGCCAACACGGCCAGCGCGAGCATTTCGCCGCGGTTGAGAAAGCGGGTGTTGTCGATCATCGCCTGCCCTCCCGCCTACTTGCGGACCTTCAGCGCGAACAGCCCCTGCGGCCGCAGCATCAGGATGCCGACGACCCCCAGCAGCGTGAGGACCTTGGCCATCGAGCCCGACAGGAAGAACTCCAGCGTCGACTGGGCCTGCGAGATGGTGAAGGCCGACGCAATGGTACCGAGCAGGCTGGCGGCGCCACCGAAGACGACGACCAGGAAGGTATCGACGATGTAGAGCTGGCCGGCGGTCGGTCCGGTCGAGCCGATCATCGTGAAGGCGCTGCCGGCGACGCCGGCGATGCCGCAACCCAGTCCGAAAGTGAAGCGGTCGACCTTCTCGGTGTTGATGCCGACGGCGCCGGCCATCACGCGGTTCTGCACCACCGCCCGTACCTGCCGCCCCCAGCGCGAGCGGAAGATGATGTAGGCCACCGCGCATGTGATCAGGATGGTGAGCGCCATGACGAACAGGCCGTTGATCTGCACCTCGATGCGGTCGGTGACCTGCTTGGAGCCCATCATCCATGGCGGCAGCTCGACGCCCTTCTCGCGGGCGCCGAACACCGAGCGATAGGCCTGCTGCAGCATCAGGCTCAGGCCCCAGGTGGCGAGTAAGGTGTCGAGCGGGCGGCGATAGAGGTGGCGGATCAGCGCCCACTCCACCAGCACGCCCAACCCGCCGGCGGCCAGGAAGGCCAGACACATGGCGACGAAGAAGTAGCCGCTGTAGAGGCCCGGCGCGTGCGCCTGGAACAGGCTCGAGGTGAGCCACGTGACATAGGCGCCGAGGATCATGAACTCGCCGTGCGCCATATTGATGACGCCCATCTGGCCGAAGATGATCGCCAGGCCCAGCGCCATCAGCACGAACACGGAGAACAGGATCAGGCCGGCAAATCCCTGCATGACGAAGATCGCGCCGAGATCGCCGACCGAATAGTCACCGAACATGGGGTTGTCCCTTGCTCCTGCCGGGCCGAGGTTTGACTCTTCCCCAGAAGGGGAAGGATCGGGGGCAATCGTGTTGGGTTACTGATAGCCCTTGGGAAACGGGTCCGGTTCCACCAGCTGGGCTGTCTCGTAGATCATGTCGTACTGGCCATCGGCGCGGGCGCGTCCGACGCGGGTCTTGGACCAGAGGTGATGGTTTTCGTGAATGCGCACATAGCCTTCCGGCGCGCCCTTGAACTCGACGCCCGGCGAGGCGGCGGCGACCTTGTCGATGTCGAAGCTGTTGGCCTTTTCGACCGTCAGCTTCCACAGCCACGGACCGAGATAGGCGGCCTGCGTGACGTCGCCGATCACCGTCTTGTCGCCCCACATCTTCTTGAAGGCCGACACGAAGCCCTTGTTGTTGGGGTTGTCGAGCGACTGGAAGTACTTCATGCAGGCATAGGCGCCGGCGATATTCTCGCCGCCGATGCCGTCGATCTCGTCTTCCGTCACCGAAATCGTCAGCAGTGTTTGCTTGGTGAGGTCGAGGCCGGCCGCCTTGAGCTGCTTGTAGAAGGCGACGTTGGAGCCGCCGACGATGATGGCGTAGATCACGTCAGGTTTGGCGAGCTTGATCTTGTTGATGACCGAGTTGAACTGGTTGTGGCCGAGCGGGAAGTATTCCTCGCCGACAACCCTGGTCTTCAGAAAGTTCTCGATGTGCTTGCGCGCGATCTTGTTGGACGTGCGCGGCCAGATGTAGTCCGAACCCAGCAGGTAGAACGTCTTGGCCCCCTTCTCCTTGGCGACCCAGTCGAGGCCGGCAATGATCTGCTGGGTGGCTTCCTGGCCGGTGTAGATGACGTTCTTGGACTGCTCGAGGCCTTCGTAGAACGTCGGATAGTAGAGCATCCCGTTGTACTGCTCGAACACCGGTAGTACCGCCTTGCGTGATGCCGACGTCCAGCACCCCATGACCGAGGCGCATTTGTCGTTGACCAGAAGCTTCTTGGCCTTCTCGGCAAAGGTCGGCCAGTCGCTGCCGCCGTCTTCCTGAATGAACTTGATCTTGCGGCCCAGCACGCCGCCGTCGGCGTTGATCTGCTCGATGGCGAGCTTTTCGGCCTGGACCGAGCCGGTTTCGCTGATCGCCATGGTGCCGGTGACCGAATGCAGGATGCCCACGGTCACCTCGGTGTCGGTGACGGCCAGCCCGGTCGTGTTCACCACCGCCGTGGGCGGACCGGCGCCGAAAGACGCCCGCGAAATCACGGAAAATGCCGGCAAAGCCGCCATGCCGGCCAGAACCCGCCGGCGCGTCGGCAGCAGCTCCGGCTTGTCTGGCGTGGTGTCGCCCTTTCCCTGTGACATGACGGTCCCCTTTTTGCGTGTGGCGGTGAGAACAGGCCGAGGATCGTCGTCTTTGTGCGCCGCACAAATACGCAGGATCGCGTATATTGCATCGCAATATTGCGACGTAAGGTCTGCGTACGATCGTTTGGGGAGCCTAGCCGTTGGCCCGGCATCAGCGCATCGACCGCGTCAGGCGTCAGTACAATCAGTGGGTCGCCAACCAGACCCTCGAGGACTACGCCCTGCGCTTTACGGCCAAAAGCGCCCGGCGCTGGTCGGCCGGCCGGGTTGCGAACACTGCCCTGGGCGCGATCTCGTTCCTGGCGCTGGAGGCGATCGGCGGCACGATCTGTCTGAATTATGGCGTCACCAACGCCACAGCGGCGATCATGGTGGCGAGCATCATCATTTTCTGCTGCGGACTGCCGATCGCCTACTACGCCGCCAAGTGCGGCGTCGACATCGACCTGCTCACACGCGGGGCTGGCTTCGGCTATATCGGCTCGACAGTGACGTCGCTGATCTATGCGTCCTTCACCTTCATCTTTTTCGCGATCGAAGCCGTCATCCTGGCCATGGCCCTGGAACTATGCCTGGGCATTCCGCTGGTCGTCGGCTACCCCCTGAGTGCGCTCGCGATCATCCCGCTGGTGACCTACGGCATCACGATGATCAGCCGCTTCCAGTTGTGGACGCAGCCGCTGTGGATCGTGCTGCACATCCTGCCGTTCGCCGCCATCGCACTGAACAGCCGCGACGCCTTTGTCGAATGGACGTCGTTCGCCGGTGAGCATGGCGACAAGTCCGGCGGGCTCGACCTGCTACTGTTCGGAACGGCGGCGTCGGTCGTTTTCTCCCTGGTTGCGCAGATCGGCGAGCAGGTCGACTTCCTGCGCTTCCTGCCGCGCGACCGGCGCCACTCCAAAAGGGCGTGGTGGCTTGCCCTGCTCAGCGCCGGCCCAGGCTGGATCGTACTGGGGGCGCTCAAGCTGCTGGCCGGCGCCTTCCTCGCCTACTTCGCCCTGCGCCAAGGCGTGGCGCCCGAACACGCCGCCGAACCGACACAGATGTACCGCGTCGCTTTCCAGCAGGTTCTGTCGCGACCTGATGTTGTCCTCGCCCTGACCGGCACATTCGTCGTCCTGTCACAGCTCAAGATCAACGTCACCAACGCCTACGCCGGGTCGATCGCGTGGTCGAACTTCTTCTCCCGCCTGACGCACAGCCATCCCGGCCGTGTCGTCTGGGTCGTCTTCAATGTCGGCGTCGCCGTCCTGCTCATGGAGATCGGGGTCTACAAGGCGCTGGAGCACACGCTGGCCCTCTATTCCAACGTGGCCATCGCCTGGGTCGGCGCATTGGTTTCGGATCTGGTGGTGAACAAGCCGCTTGGCCTACGTCCGCCGCACATGGAGTTCAAGCGCGCCCATCTCTACGACATCAATCCGGTCGGCGTGGGCGCCATGGCCCTCGCGACGATCATGTCCATCGCGGCCTTCGCCGGCGTGTTCGGACCGACCATGAAAGCGCTGGCGCCGTTCGTCGCGCTGAGCGTGGCCTTTGTCACCGCGCCCCTCATCGCCTTTGTCACCGGCGGCCGTTACTACATCGCCCGCAAGCCCAAGCAGGGCTGGCAGAAGCTCGAGAGCATCCGTTGCTGTATCTGCGAGCATGCGTTCGAGCCCGAGGACATGGCGTCATGTCCCGCCTACGCCGGACCGATCTGTTCGCTGTGCTGCTCGCTCGACGCGCGCTGCCATGATCGCTGCAAGCCCCATGCGCGTATCCAGGCGCAGCTGGCCGACGCCCTCGGCAAAGTCCTGCCCGAACCAGTCTACGCCCGGATCAACTCGCAGTTTGGCCAGTATATCGGCGTGTTCGCGGTGGCGACGGGTCTGGTCGGCCTCATCCTCGGGCTGATCTATCTGCAGGCGTCGGGCGAGGTCTACACGAGCGAGGTGCGGCTCACCGAGATCCTATGGAAAGTCTTCTTCGCGCTCATCATCGTCATCGGCGTGGCCGCCTGGCTGTTCGTGCTGGCACAGCAGAGCCGGCGGGCCGCCGAGGCCGAAACGCAGCGGCAGACGGCGTTGCTGGAGCAGGAAATCGAGGCGCACGAGCGGACCGACGCCGAGTTGCAGCGTGCCAAGGAAGCGGCCGAAGCGGCCAACTTGGCGAAAAGCCGCTACGTCGTCGGCCTCAGTCACGAGCTGCGTTCGCCGCTCAATGCCATCAGCGGCTATGCCCAGCTCCTCGAACAGGATCGCATCGTCCAGCCCCGGCAACGCGACCAGGTGCGCGTCATCCGCCGCAGCGCCGATCATCTCAGCGGCCTGATCGACGGCTTGCTCGACATCTCCAAGATCGAGGCCGGCCGGCTGCATCTGTCGCGCGACAAGGTACGGCTGGTCGAGTTTCTCGACCAGCTGGTCGAGATGTTCCGCCTGCAGGCGCAGGCCAAGGGCATCGACTTCGTCTTCGAATGCCCGGAACTGCTGCCATCCGTCGTCTACACGGACGAAAAGCGGCTGCGCCAGATCCTGATCAACCTGCTGTCGAACGCCGTCAAGTTCACGTCTGTTGGCAGCGTGCGCTTCATCATCCGCTACCGCGACCCCGTCGCCGAATTCGAAGTGGTCGACACCGGGCCCGGCATTCCCGCCAACGATCTGGAGCGGATATTCGCGCCGTTCGAGCGCGCCACGCTCGGCGTGTCACAGCCCCAGCCCGGTACCGGTCTGGGGCTCACCATCAGCAAGCTGCTGGCCGGCGTCATGGGCGGCGATATCAAGGTCAGCAGCGAGGTTGGCCAGGGCAGCTCGTTCCTGGTCAAGATACTGCTGTCGCGTGCCGCCCGGCCCCGACGCGCCGCGCCCGCCGAGGCGAAGATCTCCGGCTATCACGGATCGCGCCGAACCATCGTGGTGACCGACGACGATCCGACGCATCGGGATCTGCTGCGCGAGGTGCTGGTACCCCTGGGCTTTATCCTGCTCAGCGCGCCCGATGGACCGACATGTCTGGAACTCGCCCGCCATTGTCAGCCGGACCTGTTCCTGCTCGATGTCTCGATGCCATCGATGGATGGCTGGGAGGTGGCAGCGAAGCTGCGTGCCGCCGGGCATGAGAAAGCGCGCATCCTGATGCTGTCGGCGAGCGCCATCGAAGCGCAGGGCCGATCAGTGGCCCGGCCGGTCCACGACGGCTACCAGATGAAGCCCATCGACATTCCACGGCTGCTCGACCTGATCGGGCACCTGCTGGAAATCGACTGGCATTTCGGCGCAGCGCCACCGGCCGAGCCGACTTTGACCCCGAGTCCCACCCTGCATCCGACGCGGCGCGACATCGAGGAGCTGATCAGCCTGGGACAGATCGGTCACATCCGCGCCATCCAAGCCAAGCTCGACAGGATCGGCGTTGACCAACCGGAGCAGCAGCCGTTCGTCGTGCAGATGCGCCAGCTGGTCGACCGCTTCGACCTTGACCGCTACATGACAACCCTCGAGGTCATGCGCGACCATGAGCGTTGATCCGCCACGACGCAACGTCGCGCTGATCGTGGACGACTCGCCAGAGACGTTACGACTGCTTACCGATGCGCTGGATGGTGCCGGGCTGACCGTGATGGTGGCGCTCGACGGCTTGTCGGCCATCCGCATCGTCGAGCAGATCACGCCTGATGTTATCCTGCTCGACGCGGTGATGCCGGGCATCGACGGCTTCGAGACCTGCGTGCGGCTCAAGCGCAACGTGGCGCTCGCCAATGTGCCGATCATCTTCATGACCGGGCTGAGCGAAACCCAACACATCGTGCGCGGCCTGGAAGCCGGCGGCGTCGACTACGTCACCAAGCCGATCGTCATCGACGAGATGCTGGCCCGCATCCGCGTGCACCTGGTAAATGCGCAGCTGGCCAACAGCGCGCGGGCCGCGCTCGATATCACCGGCCGTTACCTGCTTGCCGTCAACGAGCAAGGTCGCCTGATCTGGGCGACACCGCAGACCTACCGGCTTTTGGCCGGACCGATGGCGGGCGGTTCGCAAGAGTCGCTTGTCTTGTCGCCAGCCCAGAAGGGCTGGCTGGAGGCGATACTGCAGACCGGTGGCGATGCGCCGGCAATACGGACTGACTTCCACGACGAGCAGATGACGCTGAGCTACATGGGGCGGCTGGGTCCCAGTGAAATCCTGCTGAGGCTCGCGCCCGACGCGCCGACACCGTCACGAGCCGAGCTGCGCAAGGAGCTTAGACTGACCGCGCGGGAATCGGAGGTCCTGTCGTGGCTCAGCAAAGGCAAAACCAACCGTGACATCGCGCAGATCCTCGGCCTCAGCCCGCGCACGATCGACAAGCACTTGGAGCAGATCTACGCCAAGCTCGGTGTCGAAAACCGCACCGCGGCGGCTGCGGTCGCAGCGAAGATCATCGACAAAGGCGCCGGGCGGTGATGGATCCCCGTGACTGTCAGGTAGCTGACCGATCACCCACGCCGCAACGTTCGTCATGCGCGTGTCGCGCCTCTGTCGTACAGCGGGACTATGTCATGATAGCGCCACGCACTGCCCCAACCTGGCTGAAACGACATGTCCGCTCCCCTTCTCCGCCGCCGTCACGCCATCACCGCCTCCATCGCCGGCTTGGCCTTGCCCATGGCGGCGCAGGCCCAGCCGCGCCCCTTCACCCGCATCGCTTTCGGCTCGTGCGCCGACCAGACCAGGCCGCAGCCGGTATGGGATGCCGTGCTCGGCTATCGCCCCGACCTGTTCCTGTTCCTGGGCGACAACGTCTATGCCGACTACGCCACCACGGCCGCCGACACGAGCAGCTTCCATACCGCCTACGCCGCGGCGCAGAACATCGAGGGCTATGCCCGGCTGCGCCGCGACGTGCCGCACCTGGCGGTATGGGACGATCACGACTATGGCCAGAACGACGGCGGTGTCGGCTATGCGCTGAAGGATGAGTCGAAGTCGATCTTTCTCGATTTCTGGAAGGCGCCGGCCGACGATCCGCGCCGCGCGCGCGAGGGCGTGCATGATGCCCGCGTGTTCGGCCAG
>Ga0187894_10006043_pt1 | contig 12053 bp, 7 predicted proteins | sample GBC1701081metaG_FD_136650 | JGI IMG/M metagenome (GOLD analysis project Ga0187894, IMG submission 136650) | White microbial mat communities from a lava cave in the Kipuka Kanohina Cave System on the Island of Hawaii, USA - GBC170108-1 metaG ...
CTGCGCATATTGCAGATGCGGATTCATGCGCGTCTCGGGATCCAGGAACCACGCGCGCAACAGTCGCGCCGCGTGCTGCGCATACTTCTCTTCGCCGAGCAGGTAATACGCCAGCGCCAGCGTGCGTGAGGCGTTCATCACGCGGTCAAAGTTGCGGTGATCCGGAAGCCTCTGAATTTCCGGATTGGTTTCGCCGTCGCGACGAATGTAGGGCAGGCCATCGGGCCTGGACGGATCCGGCCACCAGTACGGCGCCATGCTCATGTAGTCGTGCTTGTCCCCGCTGGGCGGCGTGATGTCCTTCTGCGTCACCGCGAGCGGCGGCTGCTTGAGTTCGCGTTCGGCGTCGGCGCGGAGCGTATCGAGCGCCGCCTGCTCCGGGCACGCGGAGGCGCATCTTGCGCGCAACGCCTGCAGCGCCTTTCCGTCAAGAACGAACGTGCGCGGCAGCGGCGCGGGCGAAGAGCTCTGCTTCGGCGTGAGCGCGCCCTTCTGCTCGAGCCACAGCAGGTCTTCCAGCAGGTAATACTGGCCGTAAATCAACATGCCGTCATGCGGACGCGTGCTGGAGCCGTGGCGCAGCACGCCGGGCGGCGTGGCGTCGTTCGCCGCCACCGGAGTCAGATAGCCGTTGATGAGCGATTGCACGATGCGCTCGCCCTGCTGGCGATAGGTCTTGGCGCGCGCGGCGTCAGTGGTGAGCTCGGAGAGCTGCAGCAGGCCGCCGGCAATCAGCGTACCGGCGGAAGTATCGCGATTGCGCCAGCGCACGCCTTCGTCGCCGAAGTCGTACCACGGCACGCCGTCCTCCGGCAGGTTGCGGATGGCGAAGCCGGCGATGCGCTCGGCGGTGGCCAGCAGTTTCGGCTCGCGCGTGGCGGAGTATGCGGAGGCCATGCCGTAGAGACCCCAGGCCAGGCCGCGGGCCCAGGTTGTATCCGCGGAAAATCCCTGATGGGTGTGGGTGAAGACCATCTGGCCGGGCGCGGCATTGTTGGCCACGCGCATGCGCGCCGCCGGCGGCGTATTGCTGTTGGAGCTGAAGTCCTGGCGATTGTCGCCGGGATTGTAATGCACGGATTGAAACACGGAGCCATCCGGGCGTACCAGCAGCTCAGCCGAACGCAACGCGTGCTTCAGTCCCATGTCGCGCCACTGCGGATCGCCGGTTTCGCGGCTGGCCCACCACAGGAGCTGCAGGTTCATCATGGTGTCCACGATGGTGTCGTCGCCATCCACGGTCCACGAGGCGATGAGCTGCGTCGTCGGGTTATAAAGCTGCTTGAGCCGCGCCGCCCCGGCCAGCGCGCTGGCGCGGAGAGTGGCATTCCTGGTCTGCTCGTAACCCAGCACGGCGGAATAGTAGTAGAGGAAGCCCACGTCGTGACTTCGCGTGGATTCCTGTCCGGTCATGCGCGCGCCCCACAGCTCCGCCCAGCGGCGGTATTTTTCATCCCGAGTGCGGGCATACATTTTCCAGAGCTGGCCGGTCCAGAAGGCGCCGGTCCAGTAGTAGCCGTTGTTGCCCTTCCACTCGCCGGTGACGTTGTCGCCTTCGGTGAAGAACCCTTTTCCCTTGCTGTAGGTGACTGCGTCTTGGGGTTCGGCATTGAGGATGGGTTCCCACTGCGCGGCGGTGCGGTCAATTTCCTGGCGAAGCAGCTCCATGGCCTGGGCATACGTCCTGGAGCGTACCGGCGAGAGCGTCTCCGGCGGCGCCGGCTGCGGGCCCGCCGATTGCGAGAGGATCGCAATCTTCGCGGGGGCCTCCATGCGCGCGGCCTGGCCCAGCACGGCGGCCATGAAAGCTTCCGGTGAGGTGATGGCGTCCTGCGGCAGCAGGTACGAGCCGGTGTCGCGATTGTCGCGCCCGTTGCCGTCGCCGATTTGCCTGTGCGACGCTTCCTGGTCCCACGCGGCCATCGTGTACCAACTGGCGCGGCCGTTCACCAGCGAAAAACGCAGAAGGTGATTCAGCGTATCGGTCTGGTAGCGGACTGCCGGAATCGCGGTGACTACCGCCAGCCCGAGGTTCTGGCCGGGAATGGCGTTGACGCCTTGCGCGCCCGGCTCGACGGCCTGTTCGCCCCACGTGGCCATCCAGTTCACCGTGGATGAGGAGGGCGCCTGCGAACGCGAGACGGGCGCGTCCGCTTTCACCGGCAGCCCGATTATGTACCAGTCCGGGGCGGCAGGCTCCGCGGTGATCTCCTGCGTGAAGCCGCGTTCGCCGGCCCACTGCGTGATCCGGGATTTCAGCGTGACGCGCTTTCCGCCAACGTTCCAGCCCTCGTACTCGAGCTCGGCGATGCTGCGCACCGGACCGCTGGCGATGATGCGCCACTTGCGGCTCTGCACGTCGGCGACCTTCACCACCTTGCCGTCCACCAGCGCGCCGGCGGAACCGATGCCCAGCGCGTCGCCGATTTTGTAGATGTCGCGGCCGGTGGCGGATTCTTCGTGATAGTTGTACTCGGGCGATGCATACATTTCGAGCTGCAGAGTGAGCCGGCGCTTTCCGTAGAGGTCAATGGCGTTGCGCGGATCGAAGTAGATGCGCCAGCCATTGCGTTCGGATTCCCAGCCGAGCCCTTCAATCTTGCTGGAAAAAATCACATGGGTGCGTTTGGGGTAGGTGCTGTGCAGCCGCCAGATGCGGTCCGCCGGGCCATAGGCGATGGTGACGATGCGGGTCTGTCGCGGCTTCAGGTCAATTTGGAACACGAGCTCGTCGGCCTTGCCGGGCGCGGCGATGGCGTCCACCTGCGAAGGCAGCTCCTCCGCGGCGATGACGGCGGCATCCTCATCGAGGGTCGCTGCTTGCGTGGCCGTCACGATGCAGGAGCCCGGCGCGAAATCGGGCGCGACCTTCTTCAGCGCAGCAATGGAAATCACAACGTTCTCCGACGCGCGCGGCGCCGACGTGGGGTTTTCGACGGCAACCTTGAGGACCTTGAGGTGCGGGTCAGCGCTGGCGTTTCGGGCAACAAGAAGCGGAAGACACAAGAGAGCCGCGGCAATACTTCTCCAACGCGCGGCGGAGCCGGCTCTGGTCATTGTGCGCTCATTTGCCTGGCGCGATGTAGTCCTCGCGACAGGGCGTGAAGACGTCCACCACCACAGAATCCTCGAAGGCGCGGGCGCCGTGCTCGACGCCTCCCCGCACCACGAACGTATCGCCCGCGCGCAGATCGTGCGAGCGGCCCTGGCAGGAAAGCTGAATGTGGCCGCGCACGACATAAACAATCTGTTCGTGCGGATGGCTGTGCAGCGCGCCCTGCCAGCCGCTCTTCATCTCGTGTTCGGCCAGGAACAGCTTGTCGTTGTACGCCAGGACGCGGCGGGTCAGCCCGGGCTCAGGATGGGAAGTGGGGCCTTCGCCGTGGGTGACGACAACCAGATCAGGATACACCGTATTCGTGGCCATGCTTTCCTCTCATCAACATCGCTCGGCGCTCCCGCAACGCAGCGCAGATTGAAGGGCCTGCCCTCATTTTGCGGGTTCTACCGCGCCAGCCAGCCGCCATCCACCGCGAGCAGGTGGCCGTGAACGTAGTCACTGGCAGCGGAGCAAAGAAAAACGGCGGCGCCGGCCAGATCGCGCGGCTCTCCCCATCGGCCCGCGGGAATTCGTTCCATGATTTGCCGGCTGCGTGTCGGGTCTTTGCGCAGCGCTTCGGTGTTGTCCGTGGCCATGTACCCGGGCGCGATGGCGTTCACGTTGATGCCCCTCGATGACCACTCGTTGGCCAGCGCCTTGGTCAGTTGCGCGACGCCGCCCTTGGCGGCGGCGTAAGCCGGAACGGTGATGCCGCCCTGAAAGGAGAGCAGGGAAGCGATGTTCACGATCTTTCCGCCCCGACCGCGTTCGAGCATGTGCTTGCCCGCCAACTGGCACAGGCGAAACACGGAATTCAGATTCACCACGATGACATCGTCCCAATCCTGCGCGGAAAAATCGGCCGCGGGGGCGCGACGGATGATGCCCGCGTTGTTGACGAGGATATCCAGCGACCCCAGCTCGGCGATTGCGGACTCCACCAGCTTCGAGCACTCCTCGCGCCGCGCCAAATCGGCGGCAACATAGCCCGCCTTGCGACCCATGTTGCGCACCTGGCTTATCGCCTCTTCCGGGCGATGCCCGCGCGAGTGAAACACCACGCTGGCGCCGGCTTCGGCCAGGGCCAGCGCGATGGCCGCGCCCAGTCCCTTATCCGAGCCGGTGACCAGCGCGTTCTTGCCGCTGAGCTGAAAGGAATCCAGGATCATCGCTGGCCGTCGCGCAACTCGCTATTTCTTGCGCCCGGCTTCCAGACCGGAGCCGCCGCCGTCAAATCCCGGTTGAATATTGACGACCCCAAACTGGCGATCTTCCACTTCGCGGTGCGCGGCCATGGCCCACAGGAAGCGGATCGGATGTCCGGGCACGCTGACGTTGGGGTGATATCCGCTGGGCATCAGCACCGCATCGCCATCGCGAACCACGGTGACCAGTTCGGGATATTCGGTATTGTTGTACACCAGCTGGATGCCGTAGCCCGGCGCCGGCATGTCAAAGTACACATACATCTCTTCCAGCATCCTGGCGTGTTCGTGCGGAGGCCAACTGGTCCAGTTGCCGGGCTCCGAATAGGTGAAGCCCGCCACCAGGCGTCCCGCTTCGACGTTCTTGGCGATGAGCATGTGCAGGTGGCGCGACGAACCCGGACCTCCGGCGCTGAACTTCAGCCCAGGATCCTTTTCCACGTCGGCAAAGCGCACCACTTTCAGCGGATACTTCTTCTCGACGTCCGAGGAGAACTCCGCGAAGTCCACCGTGCCGCTGGTGGAGATTTCCACCGAGGAATCGCGGGGGATGTAGATGGAGTCGTACTGTCCGAGCTCCACCGATTCGCCGCCGGTCTTCACCGTCGCCCGGCCGGAAAGGCAAATCAGCGCGGTCTCGCGATTGCCGCTGGCAAAGGATACGGAGGGCTGCGATGCGTTCAGAATGATGCGGCCGTAGGACAGGTGCCGCATGGTGCTGTTTTCCGGGGTCACGGCAAACTGCCGGCCCACATGGGCGTCGGTCTTGCGAAACACCATTTTGTCCAGTGCCGCTTGCGCTGGCGCACTCATCGTTCTGGCTCCTTGCTCAGGCTTCCACCGCGGCGCAGCATCGTGCCGGAAGCGGAGATTGAAATCATTCTAACTCACGCGGCTGCGAGCCCGGCGGAAAGGGAAGGGGCCGCAGGCAGCCGCCCCTTCCGGTATTTGAAACGGTCTTAGAATGTGAGACGCAGTCCAAACTGCATTTGGCGCATGGGATTTGCCGTACGGATCACGCCAAACGTGCTGGTGCCCACCTGCGTGCCCGGATTGCTCAGGCTGACCATGTTGAAGGCGTTGCTGGCTTCCGCGCGGAACTGCAGCTTGAGGGATTCGGTGAATCTGAAATCGCGGAAAATGGCCAGGTCCACGTTGCGGAAGCCCGGCGCGTCAATGAAATTGCGCGGGGAATCGCCTTCGGCGGGCACGCAAGTGGAAGCGGCGGAGGTCTTGGCGCAGTTTTGCGCAAAGCCCTGGGTCAGAAACCACTGCGCCGAAACCTGCGCGCGGGAGCGGTTGGGATCGAGCACCGGATAGAGGCCCGGCACCAGGCGCGCGCGGTCGTTGTTGTTGCCGTCCAGGTTGGAGTCCACGCCGTTGGTGATGGTCAGCGGCAGGCCGCTGCGCAGCGTGATGATGGGGGAAATGGACCAGCCGTTCAGAATGGCGGCTGCGACTTTGTTGCCGCCGCTGTAGTAGCTGATGTCCCAGGTTGCCGCCGCGACGAAATTATGACGGGCATCGGTGTCACCGCGCCCGTTATCCAGGAACAGCTTGGTGAAGTTCTGCGCGCCGCCCTGCGTGGTGCTGTTCTGGAGCTGCACGGTGGTGAGCGTCTTGCTGAACGTGTAGAAGGAATTCAGCATCCAGTGGCGTCCCATGCGTTTGGTCGCGGTCAGTTGCAGGCCGTGATAGGACGCGGATTGCTTGGAATCGAGGAACAGGATCGGGCCGGACACGCCGGTATTGATCGGCCGCCGCGAGAGGATGTTGGCCGCGGCGGTGGTGGCCGTGGCGTTCAGCACCGGATAGTTGACGTCCGAGGTGAACGGGAGGTTGTGGCTGAGCGTGCCGACATAGGCCACGCCGGCGCTGAAGTCGCTGGTGATCTGGCGCTGCACGGAAAGGTTGAGCTGATAGGAATAGGCCCACTGGAAATCCGTGGAGACAGCATAAATCGAGCCGCCGTTGACGTAGCGCGGGCTGGCCGGGTCATAAATGAACGGGAAGGGATTGCCCCCGGACAGGTTGCGGTAGGGGTTGGAAAGCAGCAGTCCTGAGCCGTTAGCCGCGATGTTGGTGAACGTGAAGCGCGTCGAGAACGGCTGGAAGTTGGTTACCGTGTTCCATTCGTTGCCGGAAACGCTGCCGTAGAACACGCCAAACGCCGCCCGCACGGAGGTCTTTCCGCCGCCGAAGGGGTCCCAGGCCAGGCCGATGCGCGGCGAAACGTGATGCCAGCGAACCGGCACGGTGCCGCGTTCCATCTGCGGATCGCCGACGTACAAGTGTCCGCGCGGCGCCGCCGGCACCACCGTGGACTGCACGCCCTGGATGAACGTGGCCTGGCGGTCCTGCGGATCGGTCGGCGGGGTTTGAATATCCCAGCGCACGCCGAGGTTGAACGTCAGCCGCGGATGAATGCGCCAGTCGTCCTGCGCGAACAGCGCAAAATTCCAGGTGTTGGTGTAGGCGGTGACCGGCGCATCCTGCGACGCGGAGTTGGCCACGCCGATGATGAAATCGGCCAGCGCGCTGCCGGTGGCCGTGCCCGCGGGATTGCCCCCGGACGCGGGAAACGCCCCGGAAGTGGCCGTGCCGTTGAATCCGAACACGCCGTAATTGTTCAGCAGCGTCTGCTGGATGTCCTTGTTGAGCGAAGCCTCGCCGCCGAGCTTCAGCGCGTGGCGGCCCTTGGTCCAACTGGCGACGTCGCGCAGCGAATAGAAATTCGTGCCGGCGTTGGGGCCGGCGATGGCGTTGGTCAGCGTGAAGAAGCCGTTCACGGTGATCTGCGGCAGCGACGGGGTGCCCTGAATGGTGAAGGCGGAACCCAGGTCACCCAGCGAGGTGCCCGGCAGGTTCAAGCGCCCTCCGAACTGGCGCGTGTAGCTGAACCAGCCCTGGTTGACCAGCGTCGGGCTGATGGTCCACACGTCGCTCACGTTCACGTTGTGCTGGCGCCACTTGAACTGCTGCCTGGACCACGGCAGGTTTCCGGTGCCGGCGCGAATCACGTTCTCACCGCCGGTGTTGAAGTAAGACATGGTCAGCAGGTGCTTCTGCGTGACGGCCCAATCCACCTTGGCCAGATAATCGTCAGTGTCAAACGGGCTGGGAATCGAGCCCTGCCAGAAGTTGTTCGCGGAATTGGACGCCGGGATGAACTGGTTGATGATGTTCATCGCCGCCGGATCCTGGCGGTTGGGACAGATGGCGTTCAGCACGCCGTTGCAACTGAACTGCTGGCCGGTGGTGGGATCGCGCAGCGTCACCGGGGCGCCGCTGGCCGTGCGCGACTGCGAGAAGTTACCCTGCCGCTCCAGCGCGGTGGGCACAATCGCGGAGTTCATGAAGGTGCTGGTGGTCTGGCGCAAGCCGGAGTAGGAGCCGAAGAAGAAAATCTTGTCGTGCTTGATGGGGCCGCCCAGCGTAGCGCCGAACTGGTTGCGGTGCAGGGGGCTGTCCGCGGTGGCGCCCCAGTCGCGGGCGTTGAACGCGGTATCGCGGTAGAACCAGAACAGCGAGCCGTGAAACTGGTTGGTGCCGGACTTGGTGATGGCGTTCACCACGCCGCCCGCGTAGCGTCCCATCTCCGCGCTGTAGCTGTTGGTCTGCACGCGGAATTCCTGAATCGCATCGGGATTGGGCAGCACATTGCCGGTATTGCGAAGGCCGGTCATGTTGGTGCCGCCGTCCAGGAAGTAACTTACCGAGCCGGCGCCGCCGTCCACGCCGCCGTTAATCATGGTGCGCTGTTCGGGAAAGCCGAGCACGATGCTGTTGGCGTTCGATTGCACGCCCGGCGTCAGGGAGAGCAGGGTGTACACGTTGCGGTTCACCAGAGGCAGGTTGATGATCTCCGCGTTCTCCACGGTGCGGCCGATTTCGGCGTTATTGGTGTTGATGAGCGGTGTCTGCTCGGTGACGTTCACCACTTCGGTGACGCTGCCGACGTCCAGCGTCACGTCCAGGCGCGCAGTCTGGTTCACCTGCAGCACGATTCCCGCGTTCAGCGACTTCTTGAATCCGCCGGCGCTGACCTGAACGTCGTACTTGCCCACCGGCAGGAATTCAATCCTGTATTCGCCGGTATCGCCGGTTTTTGCTGTGCGCGCCAGGTTGGTGCCGGTATTGGTCGCGGTCACCTCGGCGTTGGCCACCACCGCGCCGGTCTTGTCGGTCACCGTGCCGTAGAGCGTCGTTGTCGTGCTCTGCGCCGGCGCGGCCGGAGCGAGCAGAATCACCAGCAGTGCCACCCGTACCCACTGTCCCCTGCGCATGTCTTCCTCCCTGTCCGGCTGCTCGCGCCAGGCGGCGCCAGCAACTCGGTCGCATGGTTTCTTCCGAGCCGGAACCCGCGGCGCACCGCGTATCGCATTGCGAGACGCCGTCTCACAACCATTTTGGCCGAAAAAAATGCCCGGCGCCGGCCGGGCTTCCCGCTGCTCAGTCGCTGCCGAACTGCAGCGAGTTCCAATTCTCCGTTTCGTAACCCAGTTCCCGGGAGAGGGCCACGGCCGCCCCGGATACGTGGCGGGCCACCTCCGCCACCTTGGCCTTGGTGATGCGAAATGCCGGCCCGGAAACGCTGATGCCTGCGGCCATCCGCCCCTGCAGGTCATAGACGGCGGCGCCCACGCAGCGCACCCCGGGATCGTTCTCCTCGTCGTCCACTGCGTAGCCGCGCACGCGCACCGAGCGCAGGTCCGATTTCAACGCCGCCGGCGTGATGATGGTTCGCTTGGTGCGCGGCTTCAGCTCCATGCGCCGCAGGCGCGCATGCAAATCGGCTTCGGGCAGAGCGGCCAGCATCGCCTTACCCACGGCCGTGCAATACGCCGGAGCGCGACGGCCCGCGCTGGGAACGCTGCGCACGCTGCGCTGCGGCTCCAGGTCCTCGATGAAAACCACGTGGCAATCATCGAGGATGCACAGGTGAACCGTCTCGTCGGTCTCATGCACCAGCCGGGCCAGATGCGGCCGGGCGCGGTCCCGCAGGCTGAGCGCGGCCAGCGCCTTCGAGCCCAGTTCGGCCAGCTTCAGGCCCAGGCGGTAGCGCCCGCTCTCCGCGTTCTTTTCCACCAGGCGGTGACGCTCCAGTGCCATGGTCAGGCGGTGGACCGTGCTTTTGTGCAGTTTCAGCGCCGCGCACAGTTCGGCCAGGCTCATATCTTCCTGGCAGCTTCCCAGCAGGTCGAGGATCTCGACGGCGCGGTCCAGCACCTGGACGCGGTAGGGGGAGTCGGCTATCCCAAGCCGTGGCACGCGTACCATATAGTGAGATTCCGTCCCATTGTCAATAGGAAAGTGAAACGTCAGTGGTTCAGCCGGCGGCTTCCGCTCACGTAGGGGTTGCCGCGCTCGTAAAAACGCAGGAGGCGATGGGCATCCTTGGTGATGCCGATGCGCACACTCCTGCCAATCGCTCCGGGCTTCCGGCCGTCCGACGCCAGCCGCAGGGTTCCATGGCCGCAGAGATCCACGCCGTTCTGCCGCAGGTCCACTCCCAGCGCTTCGGCCAGCCGGCCCGGGCCACGCGTCAGGTCCCGCAAACGCTTGCTGCCGCGCCGCCGCTCCATTTCCGCGATGCCGGCCCGCGGCTCCAGAGCGCGAATCAGCACCCCCGCGCCCACGCCGCGCGATTCGCTGCTGACGTTGAGAAGGTAGGAGGAGCCGTAAGCGAAGTACACGTAGGCGTGTCCACGACGAAGAAACAGCGCCCGATTGCGCCGCGTTTCGCCGATGTAGGCGTGACCGGCGGCGTCACCCGGCGGGTACGCCTCGGTTTCCACGATGCGCCCGCACAAGCGTCCTTGCGGCACGTCGTGCACCACATATTTGCCAATCAGGAAGCGCGCCAGCGCGCGGGTGGCGGCGGGAAGCGCCGCGCGGCGCAGCGGTCGCAGACGAAGTTCGCCGGAATTGTGCGATGCCGCTTTCCGCGTGGCCACGCTCTCTCCGCTCCCCGTTCAGCCGGCAGCGCGGGCGTCGGCCGCTGTGGCAGCAAGCGGACGCAGCTCGCCGAGCATGGTGGGGAGCAGCTCCGATACGGTTGGATGAATGTGCATGGCCCTCTGGATCGTGGTGTAAGGCGACTTCGCGTACATCACGTCCAGGATGGACTGGATCACTTCATCGCCGCCGGTGCCCAGGATCGCCGCGCCCAGAATTTCGTGAGTCTTCGCGTCCACGGCGATCTTCATGAAGCCCTGCGTCTCGCCCTTTTCAATCGCGCGTCCCACGCGGGTCATCGGGCGTTTGCCGGCCAGGGCCGGCCGACCGGACTTGCGGACTTCCGCTTCGGTCATTCCGACGCGGCCCAGCGGCGGGTCAATGTACAGCGCGTACGCGGTGATGCGGTCGCTGACGCGTCGCGGGTCGCGATCCAGCAGGTTGGCGGCGACAATCTCAAAGTCGTTGTAGGCGGTGTGGGTGAACGCGCCCTTGCCGTTGCAATCGCCCAGCGCCCAGATGCCCGGCACGCTGGTTTGCAGTTGGTCGTCCACCAGGATGTAACCGCGCTTGTCGGTGGTGACTCCGGCCTTGTCCAGTCCGAGGTCGTCGGTGTTCGGACGCCTTCCCGTGGCCAGCAGAAGATGCGATCCCACAACGCCCGGCGCGCCGGAGGTGCAGTCCACCTGGGCGACGATGTCATCGCCGCGCCTGGCCAGGCCGATGCACTTCGCGTTCATGCGGAAGTTCACGCCTTCGCGCTCAAGAATTTCCTTAATCGCGGCGGATACATCTTCATCCTCACGCGCAATCAAGCGCTCGCCCATCTCAATAATCGTGACCTCGCTGCCGAAGCGCCGGAACATCTGTCCGAATTCGAGTCCGATGTAACTGCCGCCGATGATGACCAGGTGCTGCGGCAGGAAATCCACGTTCATCATCGAGCTGTTGTTCAGGAAGGGAACCTCGCTGAGCCCGGGCATTTCCGGCGCGACCGCCCGGCCGCCGACATTGATGAAGATGCGTTCGGATTGCAGGCGCTCCGCGCCTACGCTGATTTCGCGCGGCGATTCGAACCGGGCATGTCCCTCATAGACGGTGCAGTTGGCCATGCCCTTCAGCCAGCCCTCGACGCCGGTTCGGGACTGGCCGGAGATTTGATCTTTGCGCGCCTTCACGCGCTTCATGTCCACGCCGGAGAAGGCAGTGTTGACGCCGTATTCCGCAGCGCGCTGTGCCGTACGAGCGGCATACGCGCTGGCCACCATCGCTTTGGTGGGAATGCAGCCGGTGTTCACGCAGGTCCCGCCGAACAGCTTGCGCTCGATAATCGCTACGTTCATTCCGGAGGAAGCCAGCCGGCCGGCCAGCGACGGCCCGGCCTGCCCGGTTCCGATAATGATTGCGTCATATTGTTTCGCCATGGGATCCCTTCTTTCGCTCCTGCGCCCGGGCCGGAACGCTGGAGCCAGGGCCGGGGCGCGAGATGCGCTCAGTCCGTGTGCACGTCGGCAGCCGCCACAGGTGCATTCGCTCCGGCTGCATTCACTTTCGAATCCACAAGCACGCAAGCGTGAATGGATGTTCCGCGCTGAGGTTCGGATTCAATCAGAAGCGATCATAACCTCCCGCGGCACGTTCCTCGGGACATCATGAGACGTAAAGGCGATGGTGACATCCTGCCGGTCGGAAAGCTCCCGGCAAAATCCGCGGGAAGCCGACACCAGGCCCAGGTAGTCCAGTTTCGAGGAGTGCAAGTGGTGGGATAAGGCCTGCACATCGGTGGCAAG
>Ga0187894_10006044_pt1 | contig 12053 bp, 17 predicted proteins | sample GBC1701081metaG_FD_136650 | JGI IMG/M metagenome (GOLD analysis project Ga0187894, IMG submission 136650) | White microbial mat communities from a lava cave in the Kipuka Kanohina Cave System on the Island of Hawaii, USA - GBC170108-1 metaG ...
CTCGTCAGGAAGTGTCCTTACCTCAACAACATCATTGAACAGGATCATCGCGCGATCAAACGCCGCTGCGCTTCCATGCTGGGCTTCAAATCGTTCGGCAATGCAGCGATAACGCTCGCGGGCATCGAGTTGGCGCATCGGATTCGCAAGCGACAGTTCTCGTTCAGCCCGGGTCGTCAGTGGCGGACCCAGTCACTCAAGCAGCTTTGGGACCGGGCCCTCATTTCAGCTTGATGTTGAGTCAGAGCCGCCGAATGGCCTGTTCTCTATGCCGCCAGTGCACCAGAACTCCCGGGCGCGAGGAGATCGCAATGCGTTATTACTCCGTTGAGCTCGCTGTGCGGCCGGATCGCAGGCTCTCGATCAAGGTGCTTTTCGACGTCGCCGCAATCGGCGCCGCCTCTGGCGACCCCGGCGGCCGGCGCGCTGAGACGATCGTCACGGTCCGCGCCAGGTCCCTGCCTGACGCGGCCGCTCGCGCGATGCGGCGCGTGCTCAGGCGCTGCCCTGGTGAGGTCCTCGCGATCGACGCCATGACGATCGGCGAGGCCGACAGGCGGCTCGCGGTCGTCGGGATCGAAAGGCCCTCGTCCGTCTGATTGCCGCTCGCGACCGACCGAATCCGATGATGTAGGGGGGGCGCCCGAAAAGAAGTTGTAACTCATTGATTTGTTTGGTGCGGTGTGGCTCCGCAGCCGAGCCATCAGCTGATCGATATTGATAACAGCTGTCAAGACAGTTATTATCCAGCACAATAGCGGATAGTAACTCCATATGCTCTTTGTCATCCCAGAGTTGCCGGACCAGTATTTGGCCGTCATCGAGAAGATCGATGAGATGCGGTTGCGACTTCGCTTCATGTTGCAACAGGCACCGAGGCGCTGGACGGGGCTGCTGCGCCGTTCAACGTTTGCACGCGCGATTCAAGGCTCCAACGCCATCGAAGGTTTCCACGTCACGGTCGATGATGCGGCGGCGGCCGTGGATGATGAAGAGCCTCTCGATGAGAAGACAGAAGCGTGGTACGCGGTTCGCAACTATCGCGAGGCAATGACCTACATCCTTCAGCTCGCGGACGATTCGCACTTCATACATCACGAGGCACTTCTACGGAGTCTTCATTTCATGATGACGAATCATGATCTGAAGGCGAATCCTGGACGTTGGCGTCCAGGTGTCATCTATGTACGTCGCGATCCAACGAATGAGATCGTCTACGAAGGTCCGGACGCGGCTGATGTCCCAGCGCTGATGAAAGAGTTAATCCAATCGCTCAATACACAAAACTCTCAGCCGATCATGGTGCGAGCGGCAATGGCGCACCTAAATCTCGTGATGATTCATCCGTTCTCAGACGGCAACGGGCGTATGGCGCGTGCTTTGCAGACGCTAGTTCTGGCCCGGGAGGGAATTCTTGATCCCACATTCTCCAGTATCGAGGAATACCTAGGGGGCAATACTCCCGAATACTACGAAGTGTTGGGGGAAGTTGGACAGGGGAAATGGCATCCTGAGAATGACGCTCAGTCATGGGTGAAGTTTTGTCTTACGGCTCACTTTCGGCAAGCCGAAACGCTGTTGCGAAGGACGCAGGAAACGGGGCGGCTCTGGGCGGCGCTAGACGAGTTGACTCGGGAACATGGTTTGCATGAACGAACTACCGCGGCACTTCTAGATGCGGCTTATGGTTATCGGGTACGAAACACGAGCTACCGAAAGGCAGTAGAAGTAAGTGATGGCGTGGCGAGTCGCGACTTGGCAACACTAGTTACGTCAGGGCTGCTTGTAGCGCGCGGCGAGAAACGAGGACGCTACTACGAAGCAAGCGACGCGCTGAAGCAACTGCGATCTGTGCACGATCTGCCACGCGTGCAGACCGACCCATTTAGCGGCGAGCAGGTTCGTCGTGCGCCGGCAATGCATCCGTCGGTCACTGCAACTTAGGGCAAAGGAGACATCAAGCTGTGGCAAAAGACGCACCGGGTATGCGGGGCAACCGGTCCCGAAACCAAGACGGCGAACTACGTGACAAACGCGATGACACGCACATGGGCACGATTGCAAAACAGTATGACCGCGATTTTGGTGTGCGAAGCGACAAGCAGCTAGGCACATTCCTCAAAGAAAATGGCATCGCATCTCTGAACGATCTAATCCAAAGCGATCTGGGCAAGAAGAAGTAAGCGATGGCATCAGAGTCTTTGCTGCTATCGCCCAACACGCGAGTTACGTGCCCGAAGTGTGAGCACGAGTTTGCACTTGCTGAAGGATTTGCCAAGCAAGCGCTGGAATCAGTTGAGAAATCAAGCGACTCAGCTCTAGCGGAGCTGCGGGAGAATGAACGGCAAGCAGCCGAACGAAGATCCGCCGTTGTGGCTCGCGAGCGCGATGAAGCACATGCGGCGTCACTGGCACAAGTTCGGAAACTTGCCGAAGAAAATTTCAAGCCGCAATTGCAGGAGCTGCGCACACAACTCACGGAGCGTGACGCCAAGCTTGCCCGACTTGACCAGCGCGAAGCGGCACTTAGGGAGCGTGAGAAGACTGTCGATGCCCGAGTAGCCGAACTGGCGGCTGAGAAAGCGGCTGAATTAGTCGCTGCGGAACGACAGAGCTACGAGAAGCGTTTGTCGGAGTCGCAGGCACAGGTTAAGGCGCTGCGTGCTGAGCAGCTTTCGCTCCGGGAAGAGCGGCAGCAACTAAAAGATCAAAAGGAAGCGCTGGCACTGGACGTACGCAGACAAGTTGACGAGAGAAGTGCCGAGCGCGAGCTGAAAGTTCGCACGCAAGAACAGCAGAAGGCGAGTCTTGAGAAGGCTGAGATTCAGAAAAAGCTGGATGATGTTACTGATCAGCTAACGGAGGCGCAGCGCAAGATCGCTCAGGGGTCACAGCAGTTGCAGGGCGAGGTTTTGGAACTGGCGATTGAAGAGGCGCTCGCTCGAGCGTTCCCGCACGACAGCATCGAAGAAGTGAAGAAAGGGGTCCGAGGTGGAGACGTCATCCAGCGAGTGATGACACGCTCTGGTCAATCAGCGGGCTCGATACTGTGGGAATCCAAGCGTGCGAAAGACTTCAGTCCCGGATGGATCGTGAAACTAAAGGACAATATGCGAGGCTGCGGAGCTGACGTAGGAGTTATCGTGACTATGCCAACGGCTGTTCCAAAGGAATGGGCGACGGGACAGTCATTTGGACTACATGAAGACGTCTGGGTTGCAGCCTGGTCGGTCGCCATTGCATTCGGAGACGTCCTGCGTTCAGGACTGCTCGATGTGCATAAGCAACGGCTCGTATCAGCCGGCAAAGGCGAGAAGATGGAGGCGGTGTACGACTATGTAACTTCGCCGCAGTTTGCGCAAAAGCTCCGCGCCGTTATGGATGTCTTCAAGAGGATGCGGGATGAATTGGAGTCGGAGAAAAACGTCACAATGCAGCGCTGGGCTAGAAGAGACAAGCAGCTGGAAGGTGGCATTGCGGCACTGCTCGGCGTGGGCGGCGAGATCCAGGGGCTCGCCCAAGTCGCGCTTCAGGCATTGGAACTCGACGGAACTTCGCAAGCGGAAGAGACGTAAAGCCTATTGGTCACTTTGGGTTCCTGTAGCAATTGGGCAGCAAGCTTTACGCGTCGGTTTGCATGGTCAAATGCGTGGTACAAGAATTCGGTTCTGGTGCGTTGGCGGTGGACAGGTAGCATCAACGGGTCCGGCAGGAGCCTGCGATGACCAAGCCGATTGCTCGTGACGCGATCTACCGCCGCCGGCTTCGAGGCCGAAATCATCGAGTTATGCGTGCGCTGGTACATCACGTATCGGCTGAGCTATCGGGACCTCGTCGCCATGATGGCCGAGCGCGGATTGGCCGTATCGCACACGACGATCCTGCGGTGGGTGATTCGGTACGTCCCGGAATTCGAAAAGCGGTGGGGTCGACGGGCCCGAAAGGTGCACTCATCCTGGCGGGTTGACGAGACTTACATCTCGGTGATTCTCCCATCTTGACCACAAGTTTGTCAGCGCGAGATTCGCTGAAAAGTCTGGCGATACCCAGCACATGCTCGCGCTGTCACCTATTCCGAACCTATTGGGACCAGCCGTACTCGGCCCATTGATAGGCCATCCAGCTCTTGCAGCGACGCTGCGCAACAGTCAACGCTTCTGTTTAGCGTCCATGCGCTCAAGTATCGGACAGTGAACGCCTGCGCCAGGGCAGAGATTCACTAGCAGGGTCAGTTCGCGGTGCATCTGGTCTAGAACTTTGCGTTTCGCCTCTAGGGCTGTGCATTTTCGTTTCGCTAGTTCGCGGACCCCTTTGGCGCTACGTCCGGGGCTTTCACGAAAGCGCAGAAGCTGACGAATTTCGTCAAGCGTGAAGCCCAGTGATTGCGCGCGTGAGACAAACCTCAGCCTCGCGAGGTCCTGTTCTACGTAATTACGATGACCACCACCGCTCAGTGCCGGGCGAGGTACAAGATTAATCTTCTCGTAATAGCGGAGGGTATCGGCCGAAAGGCCGACTGTCTCAGCTGCTTCACGGATTCTCAGTATCATGGCGATTGACGCCCCTTGAGTCGCTGTCTCATGAGTATCTGAAGTGAATCAAGCGAGGGGAGCGGTCCAACGACCAACTGCCCATCGATTGCGAGAGCTGGTGTTTGCAAAACACCGACGGCGACGGCTCGGTCCAACTCGTTCACGACATTCACCTCGCGCAGTTCGAAGCAGCGAGCGGGCCAACTTGTCACGATGGACCGTACCCGATCGCGTGCTTTGCGGCACCGAGGGCAATAAGGTGAATAGAACAGCTCCAGCTTGATAGTCATTGCCGGCAGGTCAGAAAGTACTTGACTTGGAGTTTACTCCAAGTTGTATCTTTCAATCCATGGCAGGCGATGCGTTGATGACGCAGCGAAAAGCGGAGACCGCCGTCGGCGTGGGTGCTCTCCTGCTTTCATCAGGATCATTGATCTGTTGCGCGCTGCCGATACTGCTCGTGAGTGCCGGGCTCGGCGCCAGTGTTGCAGCGCTGACGAGCGCGGCTCCTCGGCTCGTGACCCTTAGTGTGCACAAGGCATGGGTGTTTGCAATCTCAGGCATCGCAATAGCGGGTGCCGCGTTCGCCTTGTACCGCCCTGGGCGCGCCTGTCCGACGGATTCGCAGCTCGCGGTTCTGTGCGCTCGGACAGACCGCTGGAATCGAATCGCCTTAACGCTAGCTGTCGCGATCTGGCTTCTCGGACTTAGCGCGGCATACCTCTGGTTGCCAATTCGACGCTGGTTGGACGTATAGAAGCGAATGTGATGAACCCAAACCTCTTGAACGCCGGCATTAATGCGGTATTTGTGTTGTTAGGGGCGCTGGGAGCGCTCGCCGCTCAGGCTGATGGGCACGGACCGGCATTCGGGCTCGCAACTCCGACACTGGCGCGTGGGCAATGGAGTAGCGACACCATGGCAATGCAAGTGAATGGCGACATGGGATCGTCATTGAAGTTCAGGCAGCTGTTGAGTTATGGCGTAACCGAAGATTTGCAGGCAAATCTTTCCTTTCCACTTGGGCAGAGCGGCGAGGAGGGCATGCTGACGGGTTCGCGAGGTGGCGGCAGCATGATGGGTGCGGCGGACACAGTCGAAGCCTCGCTCCAGTGGCGTTTTCATCGCAACGCTTCGGCCATCGGCAGTCGGTATGAAAGCGCTCTGTTTTTTGGCGTATCCAAACCCACCGACGACACACCCGGAGGACTCGAGCCGGGTACCGGCTTCACACTCGCAGCCGTGACCGGCTACGCCTCACGTACGACCTACTGGTGGCTTGGAGCGGGGGCCCAAACCTACGCTTCGCGCGACAATGCAAGACTCGGCAATCTCTATTACGCCAGCGCGGTGTTCGGTTGGCGACCACCACAATTTCAGCATGACTACCCTAAACCTGACTGGCGTCTATTTGTCGAGTCGGTGTACGAAAGAATCGAGCGGCATCGCGTCGACGGGCAGTCGATGCCAGATAGCGGCGGTGGAAAACTATTGGTGGGGCCTTCGGTACTTGGACTTTACGGTCATTGGGGTATTGAAGGCGGGATCATGTGGCCAGTTACGCAATCGCTCAACGGCTCTCAACCCGAAGAAAGTTATCGGGCGAAGGTCGTCTTTACCTACTGGTTTTAGCGCTTAGGAATTCTGCACATGAAGCAATCAATACGAAGACCTTCCAATGGACCCTTCTATCAGAATGCGCTGGTGACTCTAGGTGTCGCCGGACTCATAGCTGCGCCGGCATGTGGAGGCGGTCTGCGTGAGGTGGATCAGACCATTTTTGGAATGGACTGCGTACCGTGCGCCGCCGGCATTGAAAAGGGATTGAAGAAGCTGGACGGTGTCACGTCGGTGCGCGTCAGTCTCAATGAAGGTAAGGCCATCCTCTCTTTCGAATCAGATAGTGATACTTCGCTGGCCCAGATCCAAGAAGTCATTCGCCACAATGGCTTTACACCAAAAGAGGCGGTGATAAAACTGGTCGGTCAAGTGGGTCGCAGCGACGATCAACTGTGGATGGATTCTGGCAGCGAGCGGTTCCACTTCAAGGCCAATGACAGCGCGGTTCAGGATCTCGCCGGTAAAGCAGGCACCGGTCAAGAGATAAGAGCCTCTTTGCGAATTGCAGAGAGTAGATCCGATCACACGACAGCGCTGCTAATTTCGCTCGAGTAGAACAATCGATCTTGTCGTCTTCGGTCCGTGAAAGACCTTGATTGACAGTTCGCAGCCCTTTCCTGCCTAGATTTGCTTGGCTGATTCTGGGTTCTGGTGCATTAGCGGCGTGAGGCTGAGATTCTGGCTCCTTTGGGGGGCATGTGACGAAACCCACACCACGCGACCCGATTCATCGGCGCCGCAAATTCCAGGCCGAAGACATCGAGCAATGCGTTCGCTGGTACATCACCTACCGGCTGAGCTATCGAGACCTGGTCGCGATGATGGCCGAGCGCGGCGTGGTCGTCTCCCACACGACGATCCTGCGTTGGGTACTGCGATACGTCCCAGAATTTGAAGAGCGCTGGGCGCGTTACAAGCGGCCTGTGCAGCCCTCCTGGAGGATCGACGAAACCGCGGTGCCGGTGCGAGGAGGGCGCCACTACCTGTATCGAGCGGTCGACAAGCACGGAATGACCGTCAATTCCCTGCTGTGTACCGGTCGCAGCGTGTTCTCTGCGGAGGAATTCTTCCGCTTAACAGTGGCGCGCAACCAGTGCTGGCCGCGCAAATGTCAATCTCGACGGCAACGCCGCGAGCCATCGAGCGTTGCGGCTGCTTTGCAAGCAGGATCCGAGATGGCGATCCGTCATCGTTCGCTGTCGCCGCTATCTCAACAACATAGTCGAGCAGGACCACAGGGCGATCAAACGCCGCTGCGCTCCTATGCTGGGGCTCAAGTCCTTCCGGACGGCAAGCATCACTCTCGCTGGTATAGAACTGGCGCATCGCATTCGAAAACGGCAGTTCTCGATCTTCGACGGCAACCCGCTGAGGATCCGTTCATTGAAACGTCATTGGGAGCAAGCGCTAGCGAGCCCATGCGGCGTCAAAGTAGGTCAGCTGCCCACTTGCCGTGGGGTTTGACCGCCAATGCACCAGAACTCAGGGAAACACAGGATGACCGAATCGCTGGCTCTGACGACTAAGCCTGTGCGTAATGCGCGAAAAGTGACCGACGGCGGCGGGCTCTATTTGTTGATCACGCCAAATGACCATCGGTACTGGCGGTATCAGTACCGCTTTAACGGCAGACAAAAGACGCTGGCGTTGGGCGTCTATCCAGACGTCTCGCTTCAGATGGCCAGGGGGCGACATCGGTTCGCGCGGAGATTACTGGCAGACGGCATCGATCCTTCGACATTGAAGCGGACGCTTGGAAAACACGCCTTCGCCGTGGTCGCCCGAGAATGGGTGATCGACAGGCGGTCAAAATCGGCCAGGAGATCGGCTAGTTTCCGGCCATTTGGCTAATAAATGCTTGTAGATCAATTAGTTAATCAGAGATACGATCGGGCATGGAGGAGGGGTCTAGGCGGCTTGTTCCTTACGTCTAGTTCATCTATTGATTCGTTTGTTTCGAATACGTACACTACGGGTCCATAGGAGAGCCGTATGTCCGCAGTTCTCGCAACAGGGACCGAACCCGTCGAGCCAAGCGCTGAGGAGTCTGCGCTCGCCGCAGATGCCAGTCGTCGCTTGTTTCGCGTCATCGGCGCGAATCGTCGGGACACCTGTGTCGTGCGTTTTGAAAGCGATCCGAACGAACCTGTAGTGCTACCGGCGGCTGCGGTTCGTCTTTTGGGAGCTCTCCTGACCGAGCTTGCCAAAGGCAATGCAGTCACGCTGATGCCTCATCACGCCGAACTCACCACACAAGCAGCTGCTGACCTCCTCAATGTATCGCGCCCGTACCTGGTGAATCTGCTCGAGAGCGGCCAGCTTCCGCACCACAAGGTCGGTACGCATCGCAGAGTTCGCTTCGCGGATCTCATGATCTACAAACGACGTCGAGATGCCGAAAGCGAAGTCGCACTACGCGAGCTCGCAAATCTGTCGCAAAACATGGATCTCGATCGTTAGCCACATCGCCCGCCTGCGCGATGGCTAACTTCACGATTGTCTACGATGCCTGCGTGCTGTATCCGGCTGCGCTTCGCGATCTGCTGATCGAGCTGGCGCGCACTGGACTCTTTCGTGCGAAATGGTCCGCCCGTATTCAGCAGGAGTGGATAGACAGCCTCTTGCGGCGCCGCCCCGAACTGCAGCGTGATCGGCTCGAGCACGTTGCACGCCTCATGGAAGTGGCCGTGCCCGACTGCATGGTCACCGCATTCGAACCGTTGGAGGGCGGACTCCTGGGTCTTCCAGATCCCGATGATCGGCACGTGCTCGCCGCAGCAATTCACGCCGGTGCGCAGGAAATCGTCACCACCAATCTGAAAGACTTTCCGGAGCCCGTCTTGCGGCCGTACGGCATTTCTGCCGTTCATCCGGACGAGTTCGTAGAGCATTTGCTCGACCTCAACGCGGAAGTTGTCTGCGCCAGCGTGCGTGCAATTCGTGCGCGCTTGTCGCGGCCACCGCACACCGCGGAGCAAATTCTCGCCAAGTATGAGCAACAGGGGCTCGCCGTCAGTGCTTCGATCTTGCGCGGACGCATCGGTTCGTTGTAGCGCCGAGAGTCGAAGGACTGGTGATGGGTCTGAACATCCGCGGGTCGCAGTTCGATTCCCGCCCTGGCCACCATTCCTTCAGCCGTCGACCTTGCCGTAGACGCGAACAAGCTCAGCCATCTCGTGTGTGCCCGCGTCCCGGGCAAAGCCTTCTACGACAGACCGGCGATTGTTTTCGGGCTGGTTTTGACTCACCTTCCATTTGCCCTCGATTGCGGCGATTTCGATCTCGAATCCGACGATGTGTCGCATCTGGGCTTCAATGTAGTCGGGAGGCGCGTCGGTCACCGCCCACGGCTCTGGCTTCGGAGCCTCTTGCGCAGCCGTCAGGTTGGCCAATTGATTGGATAGCCAATCTTGCTGATCTCGTAGTGTGGCTCGACCACGAGCTTGCACCATAACGTAGTTCCAAGTCGGAACCACTTTTCCCGAGTCGTTCTTCGATGCGTACAGCGAGGGACTTACATAGGCTTCGGGACCTCGAAACACGATCAGCACTTGTTGATTGTCAATCTCTCGCCACTGCGGATTTGAGCGCGCGATATGAGCTCTCAATACGCCGCGCTCATCACCGCCTCTGGCAAAGGTGAACGGCAAGAGATTTGCCGTTTGTCCATTAGATCCGTTCGAAATCAAGAGTCCGAGTGGATTATCGCAAATGAATGAATGCAGAACTTCCAGGCGAGACTCGCGAAATGGAGTTGGGCAATACATCGTGTACGTCCTCAAACCAGAGCCAGTGTTCGGTCCAGGTCTTCGAGCAGGTCCTCTGGATGCTCCAGTCCGACTGCCATTCGAATAAGACCAGGCTCGATTCCAGCGGCTTTCGCTGCACTATCCCCAATTGATCCCGCCCACATAGCCGCAGGTTGGGTCGCCAAAGACTCAAATCCTCCGAAGCTGACTGCGCGTACCGGTAACTGCATCGCATTCACGAAAGCACTTCCGGCGTCGAAGCCCCCGACAAGTTCAAAGCTCAAGAGACCGCCGAATCCGCCCCGCATCTGGCGTGAAGCGAGCGCGTGTTGAGGATGAGAGGACAGGCCCGGGTAGTGCACCCTTTCAACTTTCGGATGCTTGTCAAGATACTCAGCTATCCGGCGGGCGGTCTCGTTCTGGCGCCGCACACGCAGCGCAAGGGTCCTGAGCCCTCGCAACAGTAGCCAAGCCGCGAACGGGTCTGCAACGGCGCCCAAAACGACATGACTCCGCCAGATCTCTTCGATGAGGGAACGCGTTCCGACAATTGCACCCGCCATGAGATCGTGGTGACCACCCAGAAACTTGGTCGCGCTGTGTACGACCAAGTCAATTCCCTGGCTGACAGGTTGCTGGTTGATCGGCGTCCCGATCGTGTTGTCGCAAATTGTGTGCAGGCGGTGATTGCGGCCAAGATTCGCGAGGTGTTCCAGATCGGTCAATGTGAGCAGGGGGTTCGCAGGAGTCTCCGCAATCAAAATCCGGGTCTCAGGCCGGATCGCAGACTCGAAGGCGCCCGGATCCGATTGACTTACCAGCGTGACCTCGACACCCAGTCGAGGTAGCAGGTCATTCAGAAGCTGAGTCGTTCCCATGTAGTGGGTGCGCTGGGCGACAACGTGATCGCCCTTGCGGACTAGTCCCAGCACCGCAGTGCTTATGGCGCCCATTCCAGAGCCTGTCAGCAGGCAACTCTCTGCGCCTTCGAGCGCAGCGATCACGAACTCCGCCTGAGCGATCGTCGGGTTGCCATCGCGCGTGTAATAGGTGGCGTGCCGGGGAGTACTCGCCATCTCGAGAAAATGCGCGTCATCGGCCGCTCGGAATGTCGCCGTCTGATGGAGCACGGGAGCAACGTCGGGCGGTGAACCAGGCCCGCGATTCGTGTGTGTGAGTAGGGTGTCCAACCGGACTCCGTGAGTAGACACTGTCGTTCCTCGTTAGCGCGCCGACTTGAATAACCGGACATCCTTCGGTTGGTGCGCCCAGCTATCTTGCTTGCATTGACTGTTACAGTCAATATAATGACTGAATGAGGAGTGTAGCTGATTCGGTCGAAGTAAATGGACTCATCGCACGGCGGCTCGCCGTGCTTCGCAGGACAAAGGGCCTTTCGTTTGACGCACTCGCGGCGCGGAGCGCAATCAGCAAGGGGATGCTCGTAGCGATCGAAAAGGGGCAAGCGAACCCGAGCATTGGCACGCTGTGCAAGCTTGCCGCCAGCGTTGGCACTTCCCTAGCGGAGCTTTTATCGGAACAGGCGCAGGCTACAAGCAGCGTGCAAATTGTCGCGTCCGATAAGACGAACGTCTTGTGGCGCGGAACGATGGGAGGGCGCGCCGTACTCGTAGTCGGCTCTGCGGGTCCGGACATGCTTGAGCTTTGGAAGTGGACGCTTTTCCCCGGAGAAAGATTTCAGTCCAAGGGTCACCCGCCCCGAACCATCGAGCTCTTATCGGTAGAGGAGGGTATTCTCGGGCTTGACGTGGATGGGGTCGATCACGTCATTTCTACCGGCCATCGCGCGATTGCAAAGACGGACAAGCCGCACGCATACCGATGTCATGGCAAGAAGCGCACTCGCTTCTCGATGGTCGTGCATGAGCCAGCTTCCACGTAGTTTCGGCAAAATAACCACAATTGGGATCGTTGGGCTGAAAATTCGGGTGTCGGTGGTTCGATGCGACATCTCGTGCCATGGCTAAAAGAGGTCGCGGAATCCGCGTGATTCTTGATGGCACCAATGTTCGGTTCTGGTGCGTTGGCGGTAGGAAGGTAGCATCAACGGGTCCGGCTGGAGCCTGTGATGACCAAGCCGATAGTTCGTGACGCGATCTACCGCCGCCGGCGCTTCGAGGCCGAGATCATC
>Ga0187894_10006045_pt1 | contig 12052 bp, 8 predicted proteins | sample GBC1701081metaG_FD_136650 | JGI IMG/M metagenome (GOLD analysis project Ga0187894, IMG submission 136650) | White microbial mat communities from a lava cave in the Kipuka Kanohina Cave System on the Island of Hawaii, USA - GBC170108-1 metaG ...
GAGCTGCGGTCTACTGCACCGTGATGATCGCCGTCGTGTCCTTGCAGTTGTTCGTCTCGGAGGCCTCCGGGATGTCCTCGCCCGGATCCGCGCACGCCCGCAGGACGTAGGCGCCCGTCGGCGTGTCACCGAAGACGGTGACCGTCTTCGTGAACGTGGCCTTGCCGCCGCCGCCATTCAGCGCCCCGACCGCCTGGGTGCCGTTCTTCAGGTTCTTGACCGTCGGCGGCGTCGCCGTGTTGTTCACCAGGTAGTACTGCCCCGTGGACGCGACCGCTTTCCCCTCGCCCTGGTTCAGGAACGTGGCCGTGACGGTGAGGATGCCATTCGGCGCGACCGTGAGTGGCGCGTTCTTCACCGACACCGCGGACACGATGAGATCCGGCTTGCCCGTGATGTGGATCGTGCCCGACGAGGTCTTGCAGTTGTCGTCCTCGTTGGTCTCGGCCACGTCCTTGCCGCCGTCGGCGCAGGCCTGGGCCTTGTACGTCCCCGGCGCGGTCTCGTCGCGGATGGTGAGCGCCGTCGTGATGGAGAAGGTCTGAGTCGGATTGAGGGCGGGAACGGCCTGAGAGCCCTTGAGATCCTGCCGCGACCCGTCGACGATCGACACGAGATAGTACTTGGTGTCCGAGGCGCCCGCCTGGACGTTGCCGGTGTTCTTCACCCCGGCTTTCAGGTTGATGACGCCGTCGAGCGCCCCGCTCGACGGAGGATTGCCGATGCTGGCGACGATGAGGTTGGGCACCTGCTGCAGGACGAGCGTCCCCGTCGCGTCCTTGCAGTTGTTGCCCTCGGCCGTCTCGGCCACGGCCTTCGGGCCATCGGCGCACGCCTGCATCCTGTACGTGCCGGGCGCCGTGTCCGAGTACACCGTGATCGTCGATGTCGGGCCCTCGCTGGCGCCCGCGGCGAGCGGGCCCACGTTCTGGCCGCCCTTCAGGTTCTTCTTGGCGTTGGTGCTCGTGTTGACGAGATAGAAGCTGGTCGTCGAGGCCGGGGCATCGCCGGTCCCCTGGTTCTGGACGACCGCGGTGACGGTGAACGCGTCGCCGGGCAAGGCGGTCGCCGGCGGCGGGGTCACCGAGGTCACCAGCAGATCGGCGTTCGTCGTCGTGATGCCCTGGACGGTCACGATCGCGGTCGAATCGCCACAGTTGTTGCCCTCGACCGTCTCCGCGACGACCTTGCCCGAATCCGCGCACGCCTGCACCGTGTACGTGCCGGAGGCCGTGTCGGAATACACGGTGACGGTCTTGTTCACCGTGGTGGAGGCATTGGCATTCAGTTGCGGGATGCTCTGGGTCCCGTTCAGGTTCTTCTGGGCGCCGTTCGCGGTGTTGATCAGGATGAACTTCATGGTCGAGCTCTTGGCCGTCGCCTCACCCTGATTCGTCACCACCGCGGAGATCGAAAGCGAGTCGCCGGGCTCGACGGTCAGTGCGCCCGTCACCGTCACCGAGGGCACGATGAGGTCTGGCACCGCCGCCACCGTGATCTTGCCGGATGAGGTCAGGCAGTTGTTGTTCTCGTCCACCTCGCTCTCGGTCTTTGCGCCATCAGCGCACGCCTGGAGGAAGTACTGGCCTGGTTCGGTCTCCGGCCGGATCGTCGCCTCCTGCTGCTCGGAATACGTGTCCCCCGGATCGAGCACCGGCGTCGGGTTCGGCGGACTCGGCAGCTTGAGATCTATTTTCGATCCATCGACGACCGACACCAGGTAGTACTTCGTGAGCGTGGGATCGGCGTCGACCGGCCCGACGTTCTTGACAGTGTCCTTCACCGTGATCGGCCCGCCCTGGAGACCGTTCGACGGGGGATTCGAGATCGAGCTGATGATCAGATCCGGTGCCTGCTGCACGACGATCTGGCCCAGCGCGGACGTGCAGTTGTTGTTCTCCACGGCCTCGGAGATGTCGCCATCTCCATCGGCGCAGGCCTGAAGCGTATAGGTGCCCGGCGCCGTGTCGGAGTACACGGACAGCGCGAGATGTCCCTCGCGGCTCTCACCCGCGGCGATGGGGAGGTCCACGGTCTGGACGCCCTTCAGGTTCTTCTTGGTGTTGCCCACGACCAGGTAGAACTTCGTGGTGATCTGGGGGAGCGACGACGTGGCGTTGGCGGGACCCAGACCCTGGTTCTTCACCGTGACGTCCAGGGCGAAGCTGTCGCCGGGCAGGGCGCTCGCGGGAGGGTCGCTCACCGATGTCACGACCATGTCGGGCTTGTCCACGGCGAGGGAGGGGCTCCCCAGCGGGCCGAGCAGCATCAGAGCAAGGGCAAGACCGACTGCGGAACTGATCCGAATCCGACCTAGTGGTTGCACAGGCACTGCCTCCTCCTCGTGTCCAGTCGCTGTTTGCGAAGTTGTTGTTCGCCGCTCGAGCCGGGGAGGGTGTCGCCAGGTCCATCGGAGCGTCCGCCGACCGCCCACTCGGCCGGCCCCAACGACGCAAGGCCAGTGCCAACGGAGCCCCCGTCCAACCTCGGTGCCGGGACTCCAGGTGCCCCCCGCCTGCAGGCGGGCAAATGCCCGAAATTGAAGTGGATTGGGCCGCGCGAGCGGGGATCGTCGAGCCACGCTCGCCCGTCGAGCGGGACCGCGAGACCGGGCTCCGCAGCAGGCGATCCTCGATCAGGGCACGGCCGGGGCAGGATTGGATCGAGAAATTCTCAGATTGGAGAAGTGCGCTCCGGCGGGGCCGGGGAAGTCATCCCGCGGGTCCCGGCCGGGAGACGAGCGGTCGGTGGGCGGGACGAGCGGGATGCCGGATCACTGGCCGTGATCGTCGTGGCCGTCCAGCACCTCGCGGACCTTCTGGGCGAGCGCTCGAATCCTGAACGGCTTCTGCAGCAGGAACGTGCCCGGTTCGAGGACGCCATGTCGGCCGAGCGCCTCGTCGGTGTAGCCCGACATGTAGAGCACTCGCGTCCGGGGGCGTCGGCCCCTCATGCGCTCTCCGAGCTCGCGCCCGCTCATCTCGGGCATCACCACGTCGGTGAGGAGGAGATGGATCGGCCCGGGATGTCGATCCCCGATCTCGAGGGCGGTCGCCGCATTGCCCGCGGTCAGCACGGTGTAGCCCGACACCTGCAGCATCTGGGCGACCAGGTCTCGCACGTGCGTCTCGTCCTCGACCAGCAGGATCGTCTCCGACCCGCGCCCGAGATCGGCGGGCGTGGAGGCAATCTGCGCGTCGGGCACGACATCCGCGACGCGGGGCAGGTAGAGCTTGAACGTCGCTCCGTCGTCGGGCGCGCTGTCGACCGTGATCGTTCCGCCATGCTGCTGGACGATGCCGTACACCATCGAGAGCCCGAGGCCCGTGCCCTTTCCCTGAGGCTTGGTCGTGAAGAACGGCTCGAACACGCGAAGTCTCGTCTCCTCGTTCATCCCGATGCCGGTGTCGGCGACAGACAGAACCACGTAGGACCCGGGGGAGACGCCTCCGATCCGGATGGCGGCGTCCTCGTCGAGGACGACGTTCGCAGTCGCGATGCTCAGCCGGCCGCCGGCCGGCATGGCGTCCCGCGCATTCACGGCGAGGTTCACGAGGACCTGCTCGATCTGGCCCGGGTCGACCTTGACGCGCCCGATCGCGCCGGCCACGACGTGGACCTCGATGTCCTCGCCGATCAGTCGCCGGAGCATCGGCACGACGTTGCCGATCACCGTGTGGAGGTCGATCACCATCGGCTGGAGCACCTGCCGGCGGCTGAACGCGAGCAGCTGCCCCGTCAGGGCGCCCGCCCGGTGCGCCGTCGCCTGCACCAGCTCGAGATCCTGCCGGAGCAGGTCGCCGGGCGGGAGGTTGGCCAGGGCGAGCTCGCACCGGCCGATGATCACCGTGAGAAGGTTGTTGAAGTCGTGGGCGATTCCGCCGGCCAGCCGCCCCACCGCCTCCATCTTCTTCGATTCGCGGAGCAACTCCTCGAGCCGCTTTCGCTGCGTGATGTCGGCGATGATGCCGATCGTGCCGGTCACGCGGCCGTCGGCGCCCACGAGGGGCGCGACCGAGAGGACGACGTCGACGACGGTCCCGTCCTTCCGCTGGCGCTGCGTCTCGAATCCCGAGACCGGCTGTCCGCGGACGAACCGATCGACCAAGCTCCGATACTCGGACCACTTCGCGTCGGGCACGATGGGATACGGTTGGTCGAGCGCCTCGTGCTCTGTCCACCCGAACATCCGAGTGGCCGCCGGGTTCCACGTCTTGACGATGCCCTGCAAGTCGAGCTCGATGATCGCGAGCGGCGACGCCTCGATCAGCGCGCGGAGGCTCGTCTCCACGCGCTTCTGTTCCTCGAAGAGACGACGGAGCTCCTCGGTGCGCTCCTGCACCCGCTGCTCCAGCTCGTCCCGGGCCGCGCGAAGGCTCGCCTCGGCGCGGGTGCGCTCCTGCACCTCCACCGACAGCTCGCCGACGAGGTCGCTGTTCTCGAAGGCCAGCAGGAGCGACCGCGCGATCGCCTGGTGCATCCGCCAGGCGCTCACGCCGAGGCCCCCTCCGAAGAGCACGCCGAGGGCGGCCGTGGCGAGACCCGTGGGCGGACCCTCCAGGAGGAATCGGGCGGTGATCGGCAGCAGTGTGGGGACGGCGAAGGCGAGAAAGGCCGGCATGACTGGCGACAGGACGGGCACCGCGGCCATCGCGACGCCGGCCAGCACGAGGGCGAGGAACATCTGCCACGGGACCGACGTCACCGAGAAGAACAGGAGGCCCGCGACGCCCCACCCGAGGCCTGCAGCCGCGGCTCCCGCGACGAAACGCCGGCACCAAACGCTCAGGTGGACGGCTTCCGGCGGCCGCTCGTGGAAACGCCGGACGATCAGCGCCCGCGCCGTGGCCACGCCCAGCACGTAGGCGAGCCAGGCGAGGATGAGAGCGCGCGGGGCGTGGCCCCAGCCGACGATCGCGAGCGTGATGGACGCGACCGGCGTCGTGACGAGCGCGATGCCCGAGTTGCGATAGAGGAGCCGGACCTGCTCGATCCGCAGCAACCGGGCGTGACGGGTCGCCAGTTCCGCCGTCGACGATTGCAGCGGATCGGCGAGTGCGTCCGGGCTCGGGCTGTCGCTCACGGCGTCACGAACACGTCGAGCAGGGCGGGGCGGCCCGCGGCGATCGCCGACAGCGCGTGCTCGATGGCCGAGTCCAGCTCGCTCACCTTTTCCACGCGCTGACCGGTCCCGCCGTAGGCCTCGGCGAGCTTCGCGTAGTCGGGAGTGGGCGCGATGACGTCGCCGGTGAACCGGCGCGTCCGAACGGCCGCGCCGTCGCCGAAATACTTGTAGACGTTCCACGTCTGCGACACGTACCCGCGGTTGTCGCACACGACGATCAGGATGGGCACCCCGTGCTGCTGCGCGAATCCGAGCGCGGCCGGGACCGGGTTGTAGTGGAGGGCCCCGTCGCCGATCACGCACACCACGGTGTCGCCCGGCCGCGCCAGCTTGACGCCGAGCGCGGTGCCGAGACTGGTGCCGAGCGCCCCCGTCCAGCCGCGATACTGCCGGAACGGCTTCGACTCGAACAGGAAGTGGAGCATCTGCGGGATCTGCGCGACGATCTCGTCGACGACGCTCGACGAGTCGGGGAGCGCGCGATGCAACGCGCGAAAGAGGGCCGCGGCCGGCACGCCGTCACGCACCTGGCCGAGCGCCGTCTCGGCGGCCTGCGCCGCCTCGTCCCGCAGGCGATCGCGATAGTCCTTCCAGCGCTGTGCGCGCTCTCGCGGGGGAGTGGCGAGTCGGGCGCGCACACGGGTCAGGAGCGCCCGGAGATTCGAGCCGCGATCCCCGGCCACCGCGTGCGTCGTCCGGTAGCCCCAGTAGGCCGCGCGCGGCCGCAGCGGATCCTCCTCGAGGTGGATCACCGACGCGTCCGGTCGGAGGGCGGGCGTGGGCGGATGCCATGGCGCGTTGGCGCCGGCGACGAGGATCACGTCGGCCTGCTCGAGGACGGGCTCCACCGTGCCTGGCATCACCAGGGGATGGGTGCGCGGCACGTTGTGATAGGCGGGCATCATGAACTCGAAGACCGGGGCGGCGAGGGCCTCGGCGAGCCCGATCAGCGCGGCGACCTCCTCGTCCGTGCGCCCGCCGTGCTCGGTGATGATCAGTGGCGACGCGCTCTGCGCGAGCATGGCCGCGATCTCGTCGAGCTGCTCGGCCGGCGCCACCACGACCTGCGGCGCGATGGCCGGGCAGGGCGCGAGTGGAACCGGGCTCATCAAGAGGTCGAAGGGCACGCTCACGAGCGTTGGCCCCCTGGGCACGGCCTCGGCGAGGTACAGAGCGCGCCGCAGCTCGTTCACCAGGTCGGCCGGGGTCTTGGCCTCCTTCGTCCACTTCACGCACAGCTCGCCGTCGCGCGCGGGTCCGACGAGGTCCACCAGCAGCGAGGGCCACTCCGGCCCGGGGTCGAGCGCCGGGTCCGCCCCGTACGAGAGCGTGTCCGGCGACAGCACCGTCATCGGCGTGCGCTCCTGCAGCGCCGTGCGCAGCGCCATGGCGCCGTGGAGGACGCCGAGCCCCGTGGGCAGGAACACCGCCTGCGCACGCCCGGTCGCCTTGTAGTAGCCGGACGCGAGGGCGACCGCCAGCGACTCGTGACGGCACTGATAGTAGCGGGGGCTCTCCGCGACGCCGCGTTCCCGCCGCTCGGCGAGCGCCTCCCACAAGGGCGCCATCACGGCGATGGGCGAGGCGAACACGCAGTCGATCCCATGGTCCTCGAGAAGCGTCAGGACGACCTCGGCGCCGTTGGCGGTCTGGCTCATGGCTCCCTCCTGGGCTCGTGCCGGGTGAGCACGTCGTAGATCTCGAAGCTGAGGCGGCCGAACGGTAGCGTGGCGCGCGTCTGCATCGTGCGCGGCCGGGGCAGATCGACGGGGACGATCCGCGCGATCTGCCCCGGCCTGGGTGTCATCACGACGATGCGGTCGGCCAGCAACACCGCCTCGCCGATCGAATGCGTGACGAACAGGATGGTCTTGCGCTCGCGGTTGCCCTCGCCCCACACGCGCAGCAGCTCGAGGTTCATCTCGTCGCGGGTCATCGCGTCCAGCGCGCCGAACGGCTCGTCCATCAGGAGCAGCGGCGGGTCGAGCAGCAGCGCCCGGCAGAGCGCGGTCCGCTGTTGCATGCCGCCCGAGAGCTCCCTCGGTAACTTGCCGGCGAACTCCTCCAGGCCCACGAGCCGCAGCATCACGAGCGCTCGCTCGCGGTAGCGGCGCACGTCGAGACCCGCCAGCTCGGCCGGCAGCAACACGTTGTCCAGGATGCGCCGCCACTTCAGGAGCACCGGCGACTGGAACACCATGCCCACCTCCGAGAGCGGCCGCACCACGCGTTGTCCGGCGACCTCGACGCGGCCCGTTGTGGGCGGCCGCAGACCGGAAATGATGCGAAGCAGGGTGGACTTTCCGCAGCCCGACGGCCCCACGAGCGCGACCAGCTCTCCGCGCTCGACGCCGAAGCTGATGTCGCGGAGCGCTTCCACGGGACCGCTGGCGGTCGGATACACCATGCCGACGTTCGCCAGCGTGATGAAGTCGCTCACGCGCCCGTCAGCGCATCGACTTCGGCAGCTCCACCCGGGTCAGGAACTCGTTGGTGAACACCTCCTTGCACTCGACCTTGCGCGGCACGCCCATGTACGTGTTCACGAGGTCCACCGAGGCGCACATCTTCTTGTCGTCCATCCAGCCGATCCCGCTCCGCGCATAGCGCTCGGTCTTCATCAGGTCGAGCCCCATCATCAGGTTGGGCTCGATGATCGCGAGATCGATCTCCGGCACGCGCTTCTTGAAGATCTCGAGCGCCGACTTCGGATTGTCCATCACGTCCCGCCACCCGAGGTAGGAGGCCTCCAGGAAGGCGCGGAGGACGGCCGCCCGCTCCCGCATCGTCTTCTCGCTCGCGATGATCGACATCGAGTACATGTCGAAGCCGTGGTCGGCCCACGGCATCATCACCGGGTTGCCCTTGCCCATGGCCTTTTCGTAGAAGGGCAGCCCCGTCGTGTAGTCGGCCACGGCGTTCACGCGGCGCTCGGCGAGCGCGGGCACCTTCGCCGCCGGCTCGACGTTGACCCAGGTCACCTTGGCCGGGTCGATGCCGTGCAGCTTGGCGAATGCGGGGAACACCTGCCGCTGGCCATCTCCGGGCGGCGCCCCGACGGTCTTGCCCTCCAGATCCTTGGGCTTGGCGATGGGCGCGTCCTTCCACGACCACACGTTGAGCGGGGTCTTGTCGAAGACCATGCCGACGACCTTCGTCTTGGCGCCGCGCCCGACGGCGGCGATGACCACCGCGCTGTCGGCCAGGCCGATGTCAGCGCGGCCGGTGTCGACCTTGGCGATCGAGTCGCCGGATCCCTTGGAGTTCTGCATCTCGACGTCGAGACCGCGGGCCTGGTAGTAGCCCTTCTCCAGGGCGACCCAGTACGCGGCGTGATCGCCGACCGGGAACCAGTTGAGCGCGAACACGACCTTCTGCGGCGGCTGGGCGCGAGGCGCCGCCGGCACGACCAGGACGAGCGCGACGAGGGCGAGGACGGCGGTGAAACGGTGTCGGGCCATGAGGGCCTCCTCTCACTCGACCGTCTCGGCCCAGGGAGCGATCCAGCGGGCGGCCAGCGCGACCGCGCCGTAGATCGCCAGACCGACGACGGAGATCCACACCAGTGCGGCGAAGGCCACCGGCGTGTTCATGCTTCCCTGCGTCGCGATGATGACGTAGCCCAGCCCCTTCTGCGAGGCGACGAACTCTCCGACGATGGCGCCGACCACCGCGGCCGTCGCCGTGACCTTGAGCGCGCTCAGGATGTAGGGATAGGCGTTCGGGATCCGGATCTTGACGAACACGCGCCACTTCGGGGCGTTGAAGACGCGGCCCAGGTCGAGCATGTCCTCGTCCACCTGCGTGAGACCGACGGCAGTGTTGATGACCACCGGGAAGAATCCGATGAGAGCCCCGATCAGCATGTTCGGGACGATCCCGTAGCCCAGCCAGAGCAGGAACAGCGGCGCCACGGCCACCTTGGGCAGCGTGTTGACGAAGACGAGGAACGGGACGAGGGCGCTGGCCAGCACGGACGACCAGGCGATCGCGACGCCCAGCAGGATTCCCACCGAGCCGGCCACCGCGAAGGCGCCCACGATCTCGAGCGCCGTCACCCACAGATGGCCGCCCCACGGGATCTCCGATCCGACGAGCGCGCGGAGGACGCTCATGGGGCTGGGCAGGAGGTACTCGCGGAGCCCCAGCCAGCTCACGGCCCCTTGCCAGACCGCCAGCAGAGCCAGGAAGAGAATGATCGCCGGGAGGTTGCGTGTGAGCCAGCGCGGCATCTGGTCGCCAGCCTCTGAGGGCCCGAGCTTACACGCACAACTGCTCCGGCTCAAGGCACGCGGGGAGGGACGGCGCGGAGCCGCACGACCGCGCAAGAACCGCACGAGAGAGGAGGCGACCGGAGCCGGGAGAGGACGTCGAGTGGCCCGGCGTGGGCTCAGCTCGTCGAGGCGCCGCCGGCTCGCTCGGAGCCGGCGCGATTGGCGTCACGCCGTGGCGCTTCCCTCCAGCGCGGGGCGACCTTCGAGCAGCGCGCGGATGATGTCGCGGATCGTGGCGAGCGGCACCGGCTTGCGGAGGTGCAAGTTGAAGCCGGAGACGAGACACCGAGCGCGTCGCTCTGGCAGGCCCGTCAACGCGATGATCGCCACCGCCTGCCCGAGGTCCCGCCGCATCGCGCTCGCGACGGCATACCCATCGAGCCCGGGCATGAGGATGTCCACGAGCGCCACGTCGGGATGGAACGCCCGCGCCAGCTCGACGCCCTCGAGCCCCTCAGCGGCCGTCCTGACCTCGTGACCCTCGACCTCCAGACTGAGTCGAAGCAGATCGGCCGTCACGGGATCGTCATCGACAATCAGAATCTTCCCGGTGCGTCGCTCCGCGCCTCCCAGGGCCATGGCGGGTAGAGAAAGCAAGCGCGATGCCGGCCGTCCGCACGCTGGCATGAAGGCGTTTTCCCGAACGATTCCCCGCCGTTACAGAACTACGCCTGATCGCATCGGTGTCTGCCACCAGGGTGGCTGGGTAGATTTGACCAGTCAAGTCTGCCCGGCCGTCAGGAGGCGGACGGCGCTTCGTGGCCGCGTTTCAGGCAAACGTGCTCAGGAGGACGCTCTCGTCCGCCAGGGCTCGCGGATCAACCGGCACTCGGTCGCGGACCAGGCGCGCGGCCACTTTCATCTCCCCGTCCGTCGCCGGGTCCTCGGGATCACCGCCCCGATTGAGTCCCACTGCCGCGCGCACGAAGCCACCCGCCAGGTAGAAGCCGATGAATTTCCTGTCCTCGAGGCTCCCACGGAAGACGATGCGGTCCCACCGCGGCGCCCAGCCCACGTACTCGATCAGATGCTCGTACTGCTCCGACCAGAACGAGTGCACGTAGTCGAAGGGTTGGCTGTCCCCGAGCATCGAGCGCGCGGCGGCCTTGCCCTGACGTTCGGCATTGTTCCAGTGCTCGACGCGGAGGCGTCCGAAGAGAGGATGATCGTGATTGGCCACGTCACCCGCGGCGTAGACGTCGGGAAGCGACGTGCGACATCGGGCATCGACCAGCACACCGTTGTCCGCGGCCGCGCCGGCCGTCCGGAGCAACTCGCAGTTGGGCTGGATGCCGACGCCGACCACGGCCAGGTCGCAGGGAACGGTGCGCCCTTTCTTGGTCCGCATGCGCTCGACCCGACCGAGACCCTCGAACTCGGCGACGGAGTCCTCGAGGATCAGCTCCACGCCGTGCTCGCGATGGATCTCGGCCAGCACGGCGCTGACCTCGTCGCCGAGCACGCGGACCAGCGGCGCCTTGAGGCCTTCCACCGCCGTGACGTGAAGGCCGAGCTGGCGGAGCGAGGCGGCCACCTCCGACCCGATGAATCCGAGGCCGACGATGACCGCACGGCGCCCTGATTGCGCCGCCGCGCGAATCAGGTCGCAATCCTCGGACGTGCGCAGCTGGAAGATCCCGGCAAGGCCGCCCCCGGGCACCGGGAGGGGCCGATTGCGCCCACCCGTCGCGACGAGCAGCCGGTCGTAGCGGGTCTGTCCGTCGCCGAGCGTCACCACCTTGCGCCCGGCGTCGATCGCCGTGGCCTGGACGCCGAGCCGGAGCTCGATCCGATGTGCCGCATAGTCTGCGACCGGTCGGACGAGCTGGTCCTCGAGGCGCTCCTGTCCCCGGAGATAGCCCTTCGACAGCGGCGGGCGGTTGTAGGGCGCGCGGCGCTCCGCGCCGATCAGCTCGATGTCGCCGTCGTGCCCATGCTCGCGCAGCGCGAACGCCGCCGTCGCGCCTGCCAGTCCCCCTCCGATGATCACGATCCGGTTTGCCACGATGTCCTCCCTGACGCGCCGGTCTCGGAGACCGCACGGTCGATGATCCTCGATATGGCGGCCGTGGAGAAAGATCTTCCCGCTGGGATTCGATTGCCCGGCAGAACGCGCCGATGCCGACACGCGGACGCCGCGTGTCGCCCGCGATCACGGTCGCGCAAAGTCTCGCGAGTGGGCACATCGCGCTCCGTTCGCGCATCCTCCGCGCGTTGCATACCCGTCTAGCGAGCAACGCGTGTGCCATCGAGTCGGCGCGACGGGTCCGCGCGACGCTGTGGCATCGCCCGTGCTTCCTGAAGTTCGCGAGCACCACCGTTCGCAGAAACGGCATCTCCCGCGCGTCCGTTGCGCCGGCCGCGGGAACCCATGGAGGGCTAACAATGGCCGAGTATCGACTGCCCGATCTGCAATACGACTACGCCGCGCTGGAGCCCCACATCTCCGGCCGCATCATGGAGCTTCACCACGACAAGCACCACGCCACCTACGTCGAGGGCGCGAACGCTGCGCTCGAGCAGCTCGACGAGGCGCGCCACAAGGGAGACTTCACGCGCCTTGCCGGACTCGAGCGGTCGCTGGCCTTCAACCTGTCCGGCCACATCCTGCATTCGCTCTTCTGGCAGAACCTCACGCCCAAGGGAGGCGGCA